>PJUL01000529.1_pt1 | contig 26335 bp, 24 predicted proteins | sample 1512221 | NCBI WGS metagenome assembly PJUL01 (sample SAMN08177667, study PRJNA422409) | Feces metagenome, whole genome shotgun sequencing project.
GCCATGGAGGAATCCGGGCCGGCCGAGCACATCGGGGCCGAAGGGCATCACCAGCACCGGTGCGGTCTCGCCGGGTTCGACCGTGAGGCCGAGCAGCTCGGCATAGGGCGGCAGGATCACCGGTAGCCCTCCGTCGCCATGAAGGTGCCGGCGACGTGCGCGATCGGGTCTTCGGGGTCGCCGTCATGCGCCTGTCCGCGGACGAAGGCGATCGAGCGGGTCAGGCGATAGCATTCGCCACGCCCGATCACCGCGCGACCGGGCGTGGCGGGGCGCAGGTAATCGATGCGCAGATCGAGCGTCGCCTGCGGCACGAAGGCGCCGGCGCGCAGCCAGACCGAGACCGCGGTGGCCATGTCCATCAGCGCCAGGATCGGCCCCGATGCGAGCACGCCCGATGCGGGATCGCCGATCATGTCCTCGCGATAGGGCAGTTCGAGTTCGGCCCAGTCGGGACCGTGCGCGCGATAGCCGATGCCCAGCCGCGTGCCATGGCTGGCGAAGCGCAGCTCGAAGAAGCGCAGGGGATCGAAACCGGAAGGGGCCGTCTGGCTCATCCTCCGGCCCTAGCGCGGCGGCGGATTGCACGCAAATGGGGGCAATTACACCATTGTAAGATGCACCATATCGGCCGGCCCCTAGCCTCCCCCTTGTCGGGACGTTCCCGGGCGAGGGGGAAATCATGGGGTTGCTGAAGATCGATTTCGGCGAGATCGCCGAGCTGGGCACCAATGTCGCGATGCATGGCACGCTGGGCGCCGCGCTTGCCGATGTCGACGACCTGTTCGAGCTGATCGTCGGTATCGTTATCCTGATCTACGAGATCGCCCCGGACGCCATATGAACGGCGTGGACGGGGAAACGCGTGCGGCGATCCTTGCCGCACGGGCAACCGCGCGCGACGCCATCCTGCACTGGCGCGACAGCCCGGCGCACCGGGCGCTGGAAACGGCGTTCTCGGGATGCGCGGCGGAAGATGCCGGCGAAGCGATGCGCCGCGCCGCCGGGCTGCTCGGCGATACCGGCCAGGTGGCAGCCCTGCTCCAGCCGCTTCTCGACACGCTGGCCAGAGACCCGCTGTTCGAGCCGCCCTTCCGCACCAGCCGCGATGCGATGCGCGTCGGTGCGGTGCTGTTCGAGGGCCCGGCGGTGACGCTGTCCGCCTGCGTGGCCAGCGCGGCGGCGATGCGGCAAGCGCCTCCCGCGGCAAGCTGCACCTTCACTGGCCGGCGCGCGGTGACGCGCTACCTGCGAGCCGGAGGCGCCACGCTCCGGCGCTGGCGGACCGAGCCTATCGGCAGCGACTTCCGGGCCGACACCGCGCCGCTCTGTAGGGAAGAAGCCCCGCGCCGCCTCATGGACGGCTCGATGCTGCCGATCGACGGCCGCACCGAAGCGCAATTGCTCGCCGGCGCGACCAGCGACGTCGTCACGCTGGTCGCCACTGCCCGCGCCGCCGCGCCGCTGATGCGCGAACATGCCATCGCCGATGGCCGGTTGCTCCGCATCGCCAGCGGCGACGAACGCGCCTCCCGCACCGAAATGCTGCTCGCCTTTCTGCGCCTGTCCGGGCGCGCCGATGCCGGAGCCCGCTTCGAGCAGGCAAGCCGGGAGCCTGCCTTTCACCTGCGCTGGGCGGCGATGCGCGAATGGCTGGCACTCGACGCACGCGCCGCCCTTCCCCGGCTCGAGGCCATGGCCGCCACCGATCCGCATGCAGACGTCCGCGCCGCGGCGCGACAGACGCTCGGGACGGTGCGCCGGAAGCTGGGGGCGGCATGCCCCGCCTGATCGATCCCGGCCCGGGTGCGGCGATCGGGCTCGACGATCTGGTCGACGCGCTCGACGCCAACCCGGTCGACGCGCGCGACGAGAATGCGTTTGCGAGCTGGGGACCATTGCTCGCCAGGCTGGGTCGCAACGCCGATTTCCTCGCCGATCTCGCCATCGCAGAGCTGGAGGCGCATTGCGCCGGGCAGGTATCCGGCAATGGCTATGGCGCGCAGGTATTCCTGCTGCGTCCGCCGAACGGGCGCTATCTGCTACGCGCCAATTTCTGGCCGGCGCGCGAGGATTCGATGACACGGGCCAGTGGTCCGGGCGCGTTCTTTTACGACCTGCCGCACGATCACAACTTTCCCTTTCTCACCTATGGGTATCGCGGTCCGGGCTATTGGAGCGACTATTACGAATACGATGTCGGGCCGCTCGCCGGCCTTCCCGGAGAGGATGCCGGACTGCGCTTCGTCGAGCGATCGCGGCTCGAACCCGGCAAGCTGATGCTCTACCGGATGCGGCGCGACGTGCATGTCCAGCTGCCGCCAGACAGCCTGTCCGTATCGCTCAACATCCTTGGTGCCGACCCCGCCCAGCCCTGGCTCGACCAGTATCGCTTCGACATCGCCAGCGGCACGATCGCGCAGGGACTGACGGTGACCGCGGCCGAAGCGCTGGTGGCGATCGCGGTGCATGTCGGCAACGGACTCGATCTGGCCGAGCGGTTCGCGCACCACCACCCCTGCCCCCGGATGCGCGTGACCGCGCTCGATGCACTCGCTTCCGCCTTGCCCGACGAGGCTGAAGCCCGTTTCGCAAGCGCGACGGCCGATCCCGACCGGTTCGTCGCCGGCCACGCCCGGATACGACTGGCTCCGCAACGGACATAGTTCCTGCCGGAACGGAGCTACCGCCGCTAGCCTTGCGTGGTGACTGCAATCGTCGCCTGTAGCTTTGAAATGCCCGGCCTTGCCGACGCCGCAGCGACGCGCGGCCTGGGACTCGTGCGGTTCGTACCCGGAATGGCCGCGGAAGCAGCGCTGTTCGCGGGCCCGACGGAAAGCGTCCCGCAGATTCGCGCGGAAGGCTGGCAAGGGCCTTTGTTGCTGGTGCTGCCGGACGGAGGCGATGTCGCCCTGGCGCTCGATGCCGGGGCCGACGATGCGGTCCCCGCTTCCGCCAGCCCTAACGAGATCGCTGCCCGGATTGCCGCGCGCATCCGCCGGCGACCGGAGATCATACTCGGCGAACTGCGCATCGATCCGGTCGAGCGCCGGGTGACGCGATCCGGCCATCCGATCCGCCTGCTACCGCGCGAATATGCACTGCTGCTCCATCTTGCCCGTCAGGGCGAGCGGCCCGCGGCGCGTAGCGAGTTGCTCGCCGCGATCTGGGGGCTCGGCTTCGATCCGGGCACCAACGTCGTCGAGGTGCATGTTTCCCGATTGCGGGCCAAGCTCGACCGCGGCTTCGCGGCGCCGATGCTGCGCACCGACAAGGGGCGCGGCTACCGGCTGTGCGCGGCGTGATCGCGCCGCTATCGTGGGACGAAGACAAAGGGAGAGAGCCATGGAAGAGCGCGTCACGATCGAGATCAGCGAAGGCGTCGCCGACGTGCGGCTGGCACGGCCGGACAAGCTCAACGCGCTCGACCCGGCGATGTTCGCCGGCATCATCGCCGCGATCGCCCGGTTGGAGCACGAGCCCGGGCTGCGCGCCGTGGTGCTCTCGGGCGAAGGACGCGGCTTCTGCGCCGGGCTCGACATGGCGAGCATGGCGCAGAGCGGACTGGGCGGCGCCAAGGACCTCGACATTGCCGCACGCACCCACGGCCTGGCCAACGACTATCAGCAGGTCGCCTGGGGCTGGCGCACGCTGCCGGTGCCGGTGATCGCCGCGATCCACGGCGTCGCATTCGGCGGCGGGCTGCAGATCGCCAGCGGCGCGGATGTGCGCATCGCGGCGCCCGGCACCCGCCTTTCGGTGATGGAGATGAAATGGGGCATCGTGCCCGACATGGCCGGCTATGCGCTGTGGCACGGCAATGTCCGCGACGATGTGCTGCGCGAACTCGCCTACACCGCGCGCGAGTTCGAAGCGGAGGAGGCGCAGCGGATCGGCTTCGTCACCCGCATCGCCGAGGACCCGCATGCTGAGGCGATGGCGCTCGCCCGTGCGATTGCGGGGCGCAACCCGCATGCGATCCGCGCCGCCAAGCGGCTCGCCAACCTCGAAGGCGATGCCGGCGATATATTGCTCGCCGAGAGCCGCGAGCAGGCCGCATTGCTGCGCACGCCCAATCAGATGGAGGCAGTGATGGCCAACATGCAGAAGCGCGCGCCAGTGTTCAAAGACTGACGTCGATCGCCTCGACGCGGTCGGGATAGAAAGCGAGATGGCCGCGGATCGCCTCGACCGCGGCATAGGGCGCCTCATAGCTCCACACCGCGTTCGCGACCCCGCCGACGACCGAATAATAGGACGCATCGCCCTTGTACGGGCAGTAGCTGGCATGGGCGGTGCGCTCGAGCAGCGCCATGTCGGCATCCTCGCGCGGGATGTAGAGGACCGGCGGGTAGTTCGCCTCGCGCAGCTCTAGCGCATGTCGGGTGTCGGCGATCACCTTGCCGGCAGCGCGCACCACGACATGGGCGTCCGAACCCGTGATCGTGATCGGATGATCGGGCCCGGGAATCAGGATCGTCTTGCTCGCCATGCGCTACCTCCGTCAGAGCGATATGGGGCGTGGCGATGCCATTGCAATCGCGCTGCGACACCGCCATACCGTATCTTCGAAAAAGATCGGGAAAGGGTGCCAGCATGCGTGAAGCAGTGATCGTCTCGACCGCGCGGACGGGGGTCGGCAAGGCGGGCCGCGGCTATTTCAACGACACCGAGGCACCGGTGCTCGCCGCGCATGTGATGAACGCCGCCGTGGCGCGCGCTGGCATCGATCCGGCGCGGATCGACGACGTGTTCTACGGCATGGGCAACCAATGGGGTACCGAGGGTGGCAACATGGCGCGGATGGCACTGTTCGCCGCCGGGCTACCCCACAGCGTTCCCGCCTTCAGCCTCGACCGGAAATGCGGATCGGGCCTCACTGCCATAGCGCTGGCCGCTCGCTCGATCATGACCGACGAGATCGATGTCGCGCTGGCCGGCGGGATGGAATCGATCAGCCTGACGATGCAGAACGCGCCACGCTATGTGAACCGGTCGGTGATCGACAAGGTGCCCGCGGCGTACATCCCGATGATCGAGACCGCCGAGATCGTCGCCGAGCGCTATGGCATCAGCCGCGAGGCGCAGGACGCCTTTGCTGCGGCGAGCCAGCAGCGCGCCGCAGCGGGGCTGGCGAACGGCGCCTTTGCCGAGGAGATCGCGCCGATCACGGTCGAGAAGGCGCTGTTCGACAAGGAAGGCAACCGTACCGGCAGCGAGACGGTGACCGTCACCCAGGACGAAGGCATCCGCGCCGGTACTACCGCCGAAGTGCTGGCCGGGCTGAAGGCGGTGTGGAAGGACGGCCAGTTCGTCAAAGAGGGCCGCAACGTCACCGCCGGCAACGCCAGCCAGCTCTCCGACGGCGCCGCCGCGCAGATCCTGATGGACCGCAAGACCGCCGAAGCCGAGGGCAAGGACATCCTCGGCATCTATCGCGGCTTCCAGGTCGCCGGCTGCGAGCCCGAGGAGATGGGGATCGGCCCGGTCTTCGCGGTGCCGAAGCTGCTCAAGCGCGCCGGCCTGAAGGTCGAGGACATCGGCCTGTGGGAGATCAACGAGGCATTCGCCAGCCAGTGCCTCTATTGCCGCGACACGCTGGGCATCGATCCCGAAAAGCTCAACGTCAATGGCGGCGCCATCGCGATCGGCCATCCGTTCGGGATGAGCGGATCGCGGCTGGTCGGCCATGCGCTGATCGAGGGGCGCAAGCGGGGGGTGCGCTATGTCGTCGTATCGATGTGCACCGCCGGCGGCATGGGCGCGGCAGGGCTGTTCGAGATCCCCTGAACGGACGGGTCAGCGCCGCGCCGCGCGGGCTGCGCGCAGGCTGTCCCAGGCATAGAGCGCGCAGCCGGCCCAGATCAGCGGGAAGGTGATCAGGTGGATCGGGCGCAGCGGCTCACCCAGTGCCAGCGCGACGAAGAACTGCAGCGTCGGGGCGATATATTGGAGCAACCCCAGCAGCGACAGCGGGAGCAGGCGCGCGGCAGCGGCGAACATCAGCAGGGGCGTGGCAGTGATCACCCCGGCCGCGAGGAGCAGCACGTTCTGGCTCATCGAGACGCCGAACCCGCTCGTCCCCTGCCCGGCGGTGTAAAACAACCAGACGGCGGCGAAGGGTATCAGCAACACGGTCTCGACCGTCAGCCCGCCCAGCGAATCGATCGCCACGACCTTGCGGACCAGTCCGTAGAAACCGAAGCTGAGCGCCAGTGCGAGCGAGATCAGGATCGCCCCGCCCCCGTCGAGCGCCATCACCAGCACACCGGCCCCGGCGATCGCGATCGCCACGCCCTGCCAGCGCCGCAGCCGCTCGCCGAGCACGAGCATGCCGAGCGCGACATTGACCAGCGGATTGATGAAATAGCCAAGGCTCGCCTCGAGCACATGGCCGGTCTCGACCGACCAGATATAGACGAACCAGTTGATCGCGATCAGCGTGGCGCTGAGGCAGAGCAGGAGCAGCGTGCGCCCCCGCGCCGCGCGCCAGATGTCCCCCGCCCGGCCGAACGCGAAGACCAGCACGCCCAGCAGCAGGACGGACCAGATGACCCGGTGCGCGAGGATCTGCAGCGCCGGCACCTTGGCCAGGATGTGGAAATAGATCGGCAGGAATCCCCAGATCGCATAGGCGCCGATCGCCAGCGCCAGCCCCCGGTTGCCTGAGGTATGCGCCGGATCGGAAGGGGAATAGCTGCTGCTCATGGCGCCTCCTTGCGCGGCCCGGCCCGGGCGCGCAAGCAAGCCTCGCTTGCCCCCGTCAAAGCGATTGCACCGAAATGCTTCGGCGTTAGGCTTCCCTGCAAAGAGGGGGAAACATGTCTGACGATGGGGAACGGGAAGGCCCCTATGGCCACCCGCTGATCGCGACCCTGGCCGGGGCGGCGATATTGATTCTGGCTGCGCTGATGGCGCCGCAATTCTGCGATCCGCGCCCCCTGCCCGCATTGCTGGTCTGCGGCGCCACCAGCGGCGTGATCCTCTGGCTGATCGGCTTTCTGGCGACGACCCGCCATGCCGGCCTGATATGGAAACTCGGCTCGCTGGTGCTGCTGATCGGCGCCGGCCTGGGCGCTGCCCTGATCGCGCACGGCCAGTTCCAGACGCGCTCGCGTGCCGATGCGAGCACCTTCGCCGAGCTCGAACTCGCTGCGAACGGTTCGGTGATCCTCCCTGTCGGCGTCGCGAATCGCGGTCCGGTTTCGGCGCTCTATGCAAAGGCGGTTCAGGCCGAAGTGGAGGACAAGCGCTCCTTCACCATCGCGCTCGACCTGTTCGGCGTGATGGCCCTCAACAGCCCCTATCTGCTCAAGCAGAATCCGAAGGCGATCGAGAATTGCGGCAAGCTGGATGCGATCCTCGAGCTTGCCACCGAGCAGAGCGGCAAACGCCTAGAGCGCCGCGCGGCGCTGGCCCGGGCGATCGGCAGCGCCGCCCTGCCCAAGGCGACGAAACAGGGAATCGTCCAGATCGTCGGCGACAGCGCGCAGGATCCGACGCTCGCCAATCAACAGGCGCTGATCCAGACCACGAGCCAGATCTGCAAGCTGCTCGCCCGCAAGACCTGGGAGAATATCGACGGCCATTTTGGCTTTCGCAACGCGGCCGACATCGTGACACTGAACCGGATCGAGACGAAGCGAAAGCTGCTGAGCAGCGAGGCCGATTCATTGGACAAGGCCGCCCGCGAACGGATCCTGGCCGGCCGCGAAACGGTGCGCAGCGCGCTCAGCCGCTCGATCTACGCCAAGGAATAAGGGTTCAGGGGAATGGGGGTTCAGGCGGCGGGCCGTACCGGGTTCGCCGCCTGCTCGCCCACCACCGTGTTCCAGGGTAGCACTTCCCAGCGCATCACCAGCCCGTTCGCGACATAGGGATCGGCTTCGGCAAAGGCGCTGGCGGCGGCTTCGCTGGCAAACAGCAGCAACGCGCTTTCGGGCGGATCGCCCACCGCCCCGCCGAGCAGCAGCTCGCCGGCCTCGACACTGGCCCAGGCGAGCGCCAGATGCGCGTCGCGCCAGATGCCGCGGCGAGCGAGATAGTCTGGCGCGGTGGTGTAGCGCAGGATCCAGTGCATCGGCTCAGCCTCCGATCCGCAGCCACAGGGCAGTGGCGTCGTCCGATGCCTTGAAGCGCGGAAAGCGGATGCAGGCGGCATCTTCGCGCTCGATCGCGCGCAGTTCTTCGGCAATGGCGGCAAGCCCGCGGGCACGGATCGCCTCGATCAGCGCGGCATCGTCATAAGCCGCATAGCTGTCGATCAGTGCGGCATAGCCATCGCTCATCAGGAAGAGTTCGTCGCCGGGGGCACAGGCGATGCGGGCGGTATCGACGGCCATCATGTGCTCGGGATCGACACTGAGCACGCGCATGCCGGTGCGGCCGCGGGTAGCGCGGAGATTGGCGAGGATCGGCGCCGATTTCTTCGGGCTGCCAAGGCCATGCTCGGCCAGGCTGGCGGCGCGCTCGGCTTCGGAATTGCGGATTTCCTTTTCCGGGCCGATCCGGGTGACCTTGCCCGCCGACCACAGGAATCCGGCACAATCGCCAAGCCAGCCTACTTCCAGCTGGTCATTCAGCCGGACCGCAAGCGCCGAGGCGAGCGGGTATTCCCAGCGCGCCTCCGGTTCGCGCGTGCGATCGCGTTCCCAGGCCGAAAGGATCTGCAGGGCGACATCGTTGTAGAGCGCTTCGATCGTGCCGGCCGACGAGGCGGTGAAGGCAGCCTGCGCGATGCTTGCCAGCCAGGCCGCGCCCCCCTGTGACCCGACCAGTCCGGGCGGCCCGAGATCGGTGGCGCCATCGATCACCCAGCCATGGTGCCGGGCATTGCCGGTGCGATCGTCATTGGGAACGGAAATATCGCCGGCAAGGCTGATCGACTGGAGGAGATCGAAGTGCATGGAGGTCTCCTAGCCCGGATTTGTGACGCCTCGCACCATGTAACGCGCATCCGGGCCATAACTGGAGAGCTTGGCCGCGAGCGCGGGCGAAGCCTGCGGGACGAAGCCCTGCGCCTGCCAGAAGCCGGCGCTTTCGTTGACCGAGACCAGGGCGATCGGCGCGTCGATCTGGTCGAACAGCAGCGCGAGGCCGGCACGGGCATTGCCACCGCCGCGCGCTTCGGGAAGCAGCGCGAGGTCGTGGAGATACCAGGCGGCCCGGCTCTCGGGCAGGCCGCCGAGCAGCGTGTCGAGCGGCGGGATCGCCTCCAACGGCCAGGGATAGGCGATCAGATAGCCGGCGATATGCCCCGCGCCTTCCAGCACGAAGCAGCTGGCGGGCGCGAGCGCGAGCCGCTCCTCGAAACAGGCGCGGCCCTCGGGATGATCGGGAAAGGCAATGCGGGCGACCGCGACCACACCGTCGAGGTCCCCCGCCTCCATCGCCCGCCAGCGCATCAGTCGGCGAACAGCAGCACGGGGGTCTCGACCAGCTTCTTCACCGCCTGGACGAAGCTTGCCGCATCCCAGCCGTCGACAACCCGGTGGTCGCACGAGATCGACAGGTTCATCAGCTTGGCGCGGACGATCTCGTCGCCCTGGAAGATCGGGCGCTCGACGATCTTGTTCGGACCGATGATCGCGACTTCCGGACGGTTGATCACCGGCGTGGTGGCGATGCCGCCGAGCGGCCCGAGCGACGTGACGGTGAGGGTCGAGCCACTCAGCTCTTCCGACTTCGCCTTGCCGGTGCGCGCGGCCTCGGCGAGGCGGCTGATCTCGGCCGCGAGCTGCCAGACATTCTTGTCCTGCGCGTCGCGGATCACCGGGACCATGAGTCCTGCGTCGGTCTGCGCCGCCATGCCGAGATGGACACGGCCGTGGCGCGTGACCACACCGGCCTCGTCGTCATAGCGCGCGTTGATCATCGGGAAGTCGGGCAGTGCCCGGCAGATCGCGACGATCAGGAACGGCAACATGGTCAGCTTCGGGCGCTGGCCGCGATTGTCGTTGAGGTCGGCACGCATCGCTTCCAGAGCGGTGACGTCGAGCTCGTCGACATAAGTGAAGTGCGGGATCTGGCGCTTCGAGGCGGCCATGTTCTCGGCGATGCGGCGACGCATGCCGATGACCTTGATTGGCTGATCGTCGCGGGCACGCGAGGCATGGGGCGCCTGATAGCCTTGGGCGCTGCCATAGCGAAGATACGCGTCGAGATCGGCGTGGCGGATGTGGTTGCCGTCCGACTTCACGGTCGAGAGGTCGATGCCGAGGTCCTTGGCGCGGGCACGAACCGCGGGGCTGGCCAGAACCTGACGATGGAAAGCGGACTCGGCCACTTCCTCCGTTCGGCCCGAGCTTGTCGAAGGCCGGCTCTCCACAGGCGCTTCGCTTGCGGCCTGGTGCCCTTCGACAGGCTCAGGGCGAACGGTTTCCTGCGGCTCCACCACTTCCTCGACGCCCGGCGTCTCGGCCTCGACCTGCTCTTCCACCGGCGTCTCTTCGGCATCGCCCTCGACTTCGATCACCATCAGGCCCGAGCCGATCGCGACCATCTCACCGACTTCGCCGGCGAGCTCGACCACCACGCCGGAGACGGGCGATTCCATCTCGACCGTGGCCTTGTCGGTCATCATGTCGGCGACCTGCTGGTCCTCCGACACCTTGTCGCCGACCTTGACGTGCCAGGCGACGATCTCGGCCTCGGCAATGCCTTCGCCGATGTCGGGCAGGCGGAACGTGAAGCGTGCCATGCGGATCAGTCCTTCAGGATCTTCTTGAGGGCGGTGCCGATGCGGACCGGGCCGGGGAAATAGGCCCATTCCAGGCTGTGTGGATAAGGCGTGTCGAAGCCCGTGACGCGTTCGATCGGGGCTTCGAGATGGTAGAAACAGCGCTCCTGGACCTGGGCCGAGAGCTCGGCGCCGAAGCCGGAAGTGCGCGTCGCCTCATGGACGATCAGGCAGCGGCCGGTCTTCTTGACCGATTCCTCGATCGTCTCGATGTCGAGCGGCACCAAAGTGCGCAGGTCGACGATCTCGGCGTCGATGCCCAGCTCCTCGACCGTGTTGGCGACGACATGGACCATCGTGCCGTAGCAGAGGATCGTCACGGCCTCGCCCGGGCGGACGACCGCGGCCTTGCCCAGCTCGACGCGGTAATGCCCCTCGGGCACCTGCGCGCCGGGATGATCGGCCCAGGTCTTGGCCGGGCGATCATAATGGCCGTGGAACGGGCCGTTGTAGATGCGCTTGGGCTCGAGGAAGAGGACGGGGTCGTTATCCTCGATCGCCGCAATCAGGAGCCCCTTGGCGTCATACGGGGTCGAGGGGATCACCGTCTTCATGCCCGAGACGTGCGTGAAGATGCCCTCGGGCGACTGGCTGTGGGTCTGCCCGCCGAAGATGCCGCCGCCATAAGGAGAGCGGATCGTGATCGGCGCGGTGAAGTCCGCCGCCGAGCGATAGCGCAGGCGCGCCGCTTCGGAGACGAGCTGGTCTAGCGCCGGATAGATGTAATCGGCGAACTGGATCTCGGGGACCGGACGCAGGCCATAGGCGCCCATTCCGATCGCCACGCCCATGATGCCGATCTCGGTGATCGGCGTGTCGAAGGCACGGGTCTTGCCGTACTTGGCCTGAAGCCCGGCGGTCGCACGGAAGACGCCGCCGAAATAGCCAACATCCTCGCCCATCACGACCACGTTCGGATCGCGCGCCATCATCACGTCCATGGCGGAGTTGATCGCCTGGATCATGTTCATCTGCACGGTGGCGCCCTCAGCGTCGATAATGTCGCTCACAGGCCTGCCGCCTTCTGCTCGTCCAGCATCTGCTGCTGCTGTTCCTTGAGATGCCAGGGGATCGTTTCGAACACGCCTTCGAACATCGATTCGAAGGGCTGGTGCATGCCATGGCCTAGGATGCCGTTCTTCTCGGCTTCCTTCTGCGATGCCTTGACCAGCTCGGCGAGCTCGAGGTCCTGCGCGGCGTGGCGCTCCTCGTCCCATTCGCCGAGCTTGATCAGATGCTCCTTGAGGCGACGGATCGGGTCGCCGAGCGGCCAGGCATTGGGCTCGCCGGCCGAGCGGTACGCCGTCGGATCGTCGGACGTGGAGTGGCCCTCGGCACGATAGGTGAAATGCTCGATCAGGGTCGGGCCCTGGTTGGTACGCGCACGCTCCGCGGCCCACTCGGTCGCGGCGTACACGGCGAGCGCGTCATTGCCGTCGACGCGGAGACCCGCGATGCCATAGCCGATCGCGCGCGCCGCGAAGGTGGTCGCCTCGGCCCCGGCGAAACCCGAGAAGCTCGAGATCGCCCATTGGTTGTTGACGACGTTGAAGATGACCGGCGCCTTGTAGACCGTCGCGAAGGTCAGCGCCGAGTGGAAGTCGCCCTCCGCCGTCGAGCCCTCGCCGCACCAGGTGGCGGAGATGCGCGTGTCGCCCTTGGCCGCGCTCGCCATCGCCCAGCCCACGGCCTGCGGATATTGCGTCGCGAGATTGCCCGAGATCGAGAAGAAGCCATACTCCTTGGAGGAGTACATGATCGGCAGCTGGCGCCCTTCGAGCGGATCGGCCTTGTTCGAGTAGATCTGGTTCATCATCGACACGATCGGATAGCCGCGCGTGATGAGAATCCCCTGCTGGCGATAGGAAGGGAAGCACATGTCATCACCGGCCAGCGCCATCGCGGCACCGATCGAGACGGCCTCCTCGCCGGTCGACTTCATGTAGAAGCTGGTCTTGCCCTGGCGCTGGGCGCGAAACATGCGCTCGTCGAACGCGCGGGTGAGCGCCATCGAGCGGAGCATGCGGCGCTTGGCATCCGCATCGAGCCGCGGGTCCCAGGGGCCGACGGCATTGCCGTCCTCATCGAGGACGCGGACCAGGCCATAGGCCAGCTCGTGGAAGCTGGAAGCAGCGTCGGCGGTGTCGGGGCGGCGGGTGGCACCGGCTGGCGGCACCGCGATGTCGCTGAAGTCCGCCTCGTCGCCCGGGCGGAATCGCGGCTCGGGCACGTGCAGCGCAAGCGGGGGCAGGTTGGCGCGGTCGCGCTCGCTCACAAGGGCTCTCCGGACATTAAGCTCCCGTCGCCAGACGCGCGGGAATCACGTTTCGCGCCGTTGTTATAAAATTTCAAAGCCCTGCGCAAGAAGGTCAGCGGTGCTGACCTGAAATGCCGTCCGAATGGATGGGAATTCGCGCCGAAGCGAAGGTCGTCCCGCGCCCGGGCGATGCCGGGCGCGAGGAGCATCAGGGCTGCGGCGAGCCGGCCTTCACGCGACCGGGAAGCCACGGCGCCTGAACAGCGCCGACACGTCCGGGTCACGACCCCGGAAAGCGCGATAGGCGAGCTTGCGATCGGTCTCGTTGCCGGTGGAGAGCAGGGTCGCGCGGAATCGGTCCGCGGTCTTCTTGTCCCAGACATTGCCCGTTTCCTGGAACGCGGCCCAGGTGTCGGCATCCATCGTCTCGGACCAAAGGTACGAATAATAGCCGGCCGAATAGGCGTCCGACGAGAAGAGATGGCCGAACTGCGGCATGCGGTGGCGCAGCACGATCTCCTTCGGCATGCCGAGTGCCGCGAGCGCTTCCTTCTCGAACGCGGCGATGTCGGTCACCGGCGTCTCGCGATCATGGAGCTGCATGTCGAGGATCGCGCAGGCGAGATACTCTACCGTGTCGAAACCCTGGTTGAAGGTCGAGGACTTCTCGATCTTGTCGACCAGCGCCTGCGGCATCGGCGCGCCGGTCTTGTAGTGTTTCGCGTACTTATCCAGCACGTCGCGGGTGAGCAGCCAGTTCTCGTTCACCTGGCTCGGATATTCGACAAAGTCGCGCGGCGTGCCGGCGAGTCCCGGATAGGTGATGTCCTGGAGCAGGCTGTGGATCGCGTGGCCGAACTCGTGGAACAGCGTGGTCGCATCGTCGAGGCTGATCAGCGTCGGCTCGCCGGCGCCGCCCTTGACGAAATTATTGTTGTTCGAGGCAAGCGTGTTGCGCACCCCGCCGAACTTCTGCTGGCCGCGATAGCGGGTGGCCCAGGCGCCGGAGCGCTTACCCGAGCGGGCATAGCCATCGAAATAGAAGATGCCGACATTCTTGCCGGTGCGCGTGTCGGTAACCTCGAAGGTGCGCACGGCCGGATCGAACACCGGCACGTCCTTCACTTCCTTGAAGCCGAGGTCATAGAGCCGGCCGGCGGCATAGAAAGCGCCCTGGAGAATGTTGTTCAGCTCGAGGTAGGGCTTCACCTCGCTCTCATCGAGGTCGTACTTCGCCTTGCGGACCTTCTCGGCGTAAAAGCGATAGTCCCAGGGCTCGATCGTGATCTTCGCGCCTTCCTTGTCGGCGAGCGCCTGCATGTCGGCGACTTCCTCCGCCACGCGGGCGCGGGCTGCGGGCCAGACCGCCATCATCAGCTTCATCGCGTTCGCCGGGGTCTCGGCCATCGTGTCGTCCATGCGGTAGAATGCGTGGTTCTTGAAACCGAGCAGCCGGGCACGCTGCTGGCGGAGCTTGAGGATCTCGGCGATGCCGGCCTTGTTGTCGTTCGCATTGCCATTGTCGCCACGCGAGACGAAGGCACGCCACACCTTCTCGCGCAGGCCCCGGTCGGTCGAATAGGTGAGGAAGGGCGAAACCGAGGAACGGGTGTTGACCACCGCCCAGCCGGCAATCTTGCGCTCGTCCGCGGCTGCCTTGAGCGAGGCCTTGAAGCTGTCCGGCAGACCGGCGAGCTGGGCTTCATTGTCGAGGACGATCCAGGTCTCCTCGTCGGCCAGTAGGCGCCGGCTGAAATCGGAGAAAGCGCTGGCGAGCGCCTGGTTGAGCCGGCTCACCTCGGCCCGCTCGGCATCGGAGAGCGCGGCGCCACGACGGACGAAACCGCGATAGCTGCGCTCGAGCAGGCGGAGCTGCTGGGCATCGAGCTTCTGGCCGGCGCGCGTGTCGTACGCCCCCTTCACCCGGGCGAAGAGCAGGGGATCGAGGAACAGCTCGTCATTCGCTTTGGTGAGCTTGGGGCTCCATTCGCGGTCGATCGCCTGGACCTGCTTGTCGGCCAGGTTGCTGGTGTAGACGCCCCAGACCGACTGGACCCGGTCCATCGTGTCGCCGGCCTTCTGCATCGGCTCGATCACAGTGTGGAAGGTGGAGGCGGTGCGCGCGTTGCGGATCGCGTGGATCTCCTGGCGCTGCTCGGCGATCGCCACTTCGAAGGCGGCCGGGAACATCTCGGCCTTGAACTTGTCCCAAGGGGGCACGCCGCCATAGCCACCCGGCCAGGGCTTGAGCAAAGGCGAGGCGTCCACGGTGTCGGCGGCTTTGGCCATCAGGCTCCCCAGGAAAGGCGTTGCGAATACGGCACTCGTGCCCAGAAGCGCCTGACGGCGGCTGAAGTTGCGGATCATGTTCGCGGGGGTCCCCTGAATTCTGCGATTGCGGCCAGCTTAGGGGGCTCGCGCGGAATGGCAATTGACTCTGGACGAATAGAGAACACAATAAGAACATTCTGTTCTCCCGAGTCGTGAGGCCATGGCCGATCCTGCCGTCCTGAAGCAATTGCGCGAGAGCCTGAAAGGGCTCGAGACCGGCGGATTCCGCCGGCGCCCGGCGCTGCCCTTCGGGATTCCGGCTATCGATACGCGGCTGGCCGACGAGGGACTGCGGCTCGATGCGCTGCACGAAGTAGCGGCGGGCACCAGCGACATGGCAGACGATTGCGCAGCCACCTTGTTCCTCGCCGGGCTCGCGGCACGCGCCTGGGGCCCGGTGCTGTGGGTGGTACGGCGGCGCGACCTGTTCGCGCCCGGGCTCGCCCAGTCGGGGCTCGACCCGAAACGGCTGATCTATGCCGAGGCGAAGGACGATGCCGAACTGCTCGCGGTGATGGAGGAAGGGCTCCGCCATCGCGGACTGGGCGCCGTGATCGGCGAGGCCAAGCGGGCAGACATGACCGCGACGCGGCGGCTGCAGCTCGCGGCCGAGGGCGGGCGGACGATCGCGCTGCTGATGAAGCGCGCCGCGCGCGAGGGCAGCGATCCGATCGGCATGCCCTCGGCAGCGGTGACGCGCTGGCGCGTGGCCTCGGCACCCTCGACGCCGCTGCCGGTGGAGGGCGTCGGCCGCCCGCGCTGGAAGCTCGAGCTGGCGCGGCAAAAGGGGGGAGAAGGTTTCGAAATCACGGTGGAGGCATGCGATGCAACGGGTCGCTGCGCTCTTCCTCCCGTTATGGCCCATCGAAAGGCTGTGGCGGGCGGAACGGCGCCCCGGCGCGCGGCCTGACCCGCGCTTCCTTCCTGCTCCCCAGGCACCGCTCCGCAAGCCGGCCCAGCATGAGGGCCATTGGCGGCCGGGTGCGAAATGGGCGCAGGCGGATGACATCCAAATCCTCCCCGAGCTTGCTCGGGGCGGGGGACCGCGCCCGAAGGGCGTGGTGGAGGGGCGGCGACGTCAGTCGCCGGCGCCCCTCCACCACCGGCCTGCGGCCGGCGGTTCCCCGCCCCCAGACAAGCTGGGGGAGGAATTATATGCCCCCCTCGTCACCTCGCTGCGCAACGGCAGCCGCATCGAGATCGCCGCCGCCTGCCCTGCCGCCCAGGCACTGGGGCTGCGGCCCGGTATGGCGGTTACCCAGGCGCGGGCACAGGTGCGCGGGCTCGATGTCCGGCCGGCCGATCCTGAAGGCGATCTCGCCGCGCTGAAGCGCCTCGCGATTCTCGCGGCCCGGCGCTGGTCGCCGGTCGTAGCGCTGTCGGATGCGGACGGGCTGTTCCTCGACATCTCGGGCACCGCGCATCTGTTCGGCGGCGAGACGGCGATGGCGCGGCGCATCGTCCGCCTGCTAGCCCGCGCCGGCTTCACCGCGCGGATCGCGATCGCCGACACGCCGGGCGCCGCCTGGGCGCTGGCGCGCTATCATGGCCATTGCCTCTGCCCACCGGGCGAACAGGCACCCGCGCTCGCCGGACTGCCCACTCCGGCGCTTCGCATCGACGAGGCCGCGGTCGAGCTGCTCAAGCGGCTCGGCGTGGACCGGATCGGCCAGCTTTCCGCCCTGCCGCGCGCGCCGCTCACGCGCCGCTTCGGCGCGGCAACGGTGCTGCGGCTCGACCAGGCGCTGGGCCGGATCGCCGAACCGCTCGATCCGGTGATCCCGCCGGAAAGCATCGCCGTGCAGCAGCGCTTCGCCGAGCCGATCGCGTCTGCAGAAGCCATCGAGCATTGGCTGGGTACCCTCACCCCGCGCCTCGCCGCCGCGCTCGAGGCCGAGGGGTTGGGCGTCCAGGCGCTCGAATGCGTCGCCGAGCGGATCGACGGCGTGCCGCAGCGCATTCGGATCGGCCTTGCCCGGCCCAATCGCGATCCCGCGCACCTCCTCCGACTGCTCAAGCGCCGGATCGAGGATGTCGAGCCGGGCTATGGCATCGACGCGATCACCCTCCATGTCCGCCGCGCCGCGCCACTCGGCCCCGAACCGGTGGTCGAACGACTGGACGAGGAGGCGGCGCCCGACATCGCTACCCTGGTCGACACGCTGGCGACGCGGATCGGCCTGGGCGCGATGTGGCGGATGCGGCCGGTGGAGAGCGATGTGCCCGAGCGTTCGGAGGCGCGCGCACCGGTGCTCGATCCCCCGGCCCGCCCGGCGCAACGCGGCAAGCGCGACGATGTCCGCCAGCTCGACCGCAACCCGCCGCTGCCGCCCTGGCATCCCGGCTGGCCGCGCCCGGCCCGGCTGCTGCGCCGGCCCGAGCGGCTCGATCACGTCATCGCCGAGCTGCCCGATCAGCCGCCCCGCCGCTTCACCTGGCGCGGGCAACCCCACAAGGTGATCCATGCCGACGGGCCCGAGCGCATCCAGGGCGAATGGTGGAAGCGCGACGCCGAGCGGATGAGCGTACGCGACTATTTCCGCGTCGAGGACGAAGCCGGCCGACGCTACTGGCTGTTCCGCGCCGGAGACGGCGAGCGCGCGGTGACCGGCGATCTCAGCTGGTATCTCCACGGGGTGTTCGGATGACCTATTCCGAGCTCCAGGTGACCACGCATTTCTCGTTCCTGCGCGGGGCATCCTCGCCTGAGGATTTGTTCAAACAGGCCGCACTGATCGGGCTGCCCGCCTTGGGAATCGTCGACCGCAATTCGGTCGGCGGGGTAGTCCGCGCGCTCGTCGCCGCCGAGAAGATCAGCGAGCTTGGCCTGAAGATCCGGATGATCGCGGGCTGCCGGCTCGACCTGGTCGATGGCAGTTCGGTATTGGTCTGGCCCGAGGATCGCCCGGCCTGGTCGCGCCTGACCCGGTTGCTCACGCTCGGCAAGTCGCGGGCCGATGCGCAGAAGGGCGAGAAGGGCCAGTGCTTCCTCCATTGGGACGATCTGGCCGGCGCGGCGGAGGGCATGGTCGGCGCGCTGGTGCCCGGGCTGGCCGATACCGGCGATCCGCAGGCACTGGGCTGGATGGCGGATGTGTTCGGGGAACGCGGCCATGTCTGCCTCACCCGGCATCGCCGTCCGGGCGACGCGATGCGCCTGCACGAACTGAACCTCGCCGCCCGGCGCTTCGGGCTGACGGGGCTGGCGACCGGCGATGTGCTCTACGACACCCCCGACCGGCGGATGCTGCAGGACGTGGTCACGGCGATCCGCGAGTGCTGCACGATCGACGAACTCGGCTTCCGCCGCGAACGCAGCGCCGACCGGCACCTCAAGTCTCCGCAGGAAATGGCACGTCGGTTCCGCGACTATCCCGAAGCGCTGGCGGCTTCCGAGGCGATCGCCGAGCGCTGCACCTTCTCGCTGCGCTCGCTCGATTACCAATATCCCGACGAGATCGTGATGACTCGCCACACGCCGCAGCGCGCGCTGGAGCGGCTCTCATGGCAATCACTTCGTGCCAAGTTCGGCGGCTTCCGTCCGACAGCCTATTCCCGCCTGCTGCGCAAGGAACTGCGGCTGGTCAGGAAACTGAAATATGCCCCCTATTTCCTTACGGTGAACTCGATCGTCCAATATGCGCGAAGCCAGGGCATATTGTGCCAGGGCCGAGGATCCGCAGCCAATTCCCTGATCTGCTACGCGCTTGGCGTCACGTCGATCGATCCGATCAAGCACCAGCTTTTGTTCGAGCGTTTCGTATCTGGTGCTCGCGGAGAGCCGCCGGACATCGACATTGATTTCGAGCATGAGCGGCGCGAGGAAGTGATCCAATGGATCTACGAAACCTATGGCCATGATCATGCGGCATTGACCGCCGTCGTCAGCCGCTTTCGCTCGCGCGGCGCCTTGCGCGAGGTCGGCAAGGCGATGGGCCTGCCTGAAGACCTGACCGCCGCACTGTCGTCCCAGGTCTGGGGCTGGTCGAACGATGTCGACGACAAGCATGCCGATGCACTCAATCTCGACCGCGGCGATCCGCGCCTTGCGTTGACACTTGAGCTTGCCCGCCAACTGATTGGGACGCCGCGTCACCTATCCCAGCATCCCGGCGGATTCGTCCTCACTCGCGATCGGCTCGATGCCCTGGTGCCAATCGAGCCCGCTGCAATGATCGATCGCCGCGTCGTTGAATGGGAGAAACTCGATGTCGAGGAACTCGGCCTGATGAAGGTCGATATCCTGGGCCTTGGCATGCTCGGCTGCATGCGTCGCACCTTCGATCTGCTGGAGCAGCATAAAGGCATTCGGCTGACGCTGGACGCACATCTACTTCAGGATGAAGACACGCCTACCTTCAAGATGATCCAGCAGGCTGACACGCTGGGTGTGTTCCAGATCGAGAGCCGGGCGCAAATGTCGATGCTGCCGCGGATGAAGCCAAAAGATTTCTACGACATCGCCATTCAGGTCGCGATTGTCCGTCCGGGACCAATCCAAGGCAATATGGTGCATCCATATCTGAAACGGCGACAGAACCCCCATCTGGTCGATTATCCGTCGCCAGCACTCAAGGAAGTGCTGCTGAAAACCCTGGGCGTGCCGCTGTTCCAAGAACAGGCGATGCAAGTTGCGATCAAAGGGGCGGGCTTCACACCCACTGAAGCGGACCGGCTGCGACGTGCAATGGCAACGTTCAAAGCAAGCGGCGATATTGGAGAGTTCGCTCCCAAGCTAATCTCCGGCATGCGTGCAAATGGCATTTCCCAAGAGTTCGCAGAACGTCTCGTTGAGCAGATTCGCGGCTTCAGCAATTACGGCTTCCCCGAGAGCCACGCCGCCAGCTTCGCCAAGATCGCCTATGCCTCGAGCTGGATGAAATGCCATCATCCGGACGTGTTCTGCACGGCGTTGCTCAACGCGCAGCCGATGGGTTTTTACGCGCCGGCACAGCTGATCCGCGATGCCCGCAACCACGGTGTCGAGGCGCGGGCGGTGTGCATCAACGACAGCGACTGGGACACGCGGATGGTCGCAGCGGGACCAAATGTGCGCGAGAAGGATGCGCGCTTCTGCGGGACCGAGGAAGACTGGACGAGCCTGCAGCCGATCCGGCTCGGCATGCGGATCGTGCAAGGGCTTTCCCAGGACGATGCCGAAGCGATCCTGAAGACACGGCGACAGGCCCCCTTCACATCGATCGAGGACATCTGGCGGCGCTCGCGGGTGAAGCCCGCCGCGCTCGAGCGACTGGCGCGCGCCGATGCCTTCCAGGCGCTGGGGCTCAACCGGCGTCAGGCGCTCTGGGCGATCAAGGGATTGAGTCAGGCGCCGCTCGACCTGTTCGCCGCCGCCGATGCCCGCGAAGGCGCGACCGTTGCCGAAGTGGTGGAGCCCGAAGTGACGCTCCAGCCGCTCAGCGCCGGCCGCGAAGTGGTCGAGGATTACCGCGCCACCCAGCTCTCGCTGCGCGCGCATCCGCTCAGCTTCCTGCGCGACCGGCTGGAGGCGCGGCGGATCGCAAGATGCGCGGACCTGCTGACCATGAAGGACGGGCAACGGGTGGAAGTCGCCGGGCTGATCCTTGTCCGCCAGCGGCCGGGCAGCGCCAAGGGTGTGGTGTTCGTCACGCTGGAAGACGAGACCGGCATCGCCAATGCCGTGCTTTGGGCGGATCGCTTCGAAGCCAATCGCCGCACGGTGATGTCCGCGACGATGCTGGCGATCCGGGGCAAGGTGCAGAAGGAGGGGATCGTGATCCACCTCGTCGCCGAGCAGATCACCGATCTCACCCCCTGGCTGCGCGAAGTCGGCGAGCTCGACCTGCCCAACATGACCATGCCCGGCGACGGCGCCACGCATGGCGGCGAGATCGATCCGCGCGACCGTCTCAAGCTCCCCCGCCAGCGCGCGCTCGAAAGCTGGCCGCCGCGACGCAGCCTCAAATCGCCGGATCTGATCCCGGTGCGCTCAAGGGACTTCCACTGATGCCGAAGAACCGCTTCTTCTATGCGCTGCGCCCCTCGCCGCTCGCCCGCAACCTGATCGGCGTGCAACGCGACCAGCTCGGTCTGGCCGAGACCATCGTCGAGAATGACCGGCTGCACATCACGCTCGCCATTACCGAGGATTATGCGCGCCAGCCCTATGCCGAGATGAAGCGGCTGATCGAGATCGGCGAAACGGTGTCGGCGGCACCCGTGCCGGTGCGGCTCGATCGGGTATCGGGCAGCAACGAGACGATCGCACTCAAACCCAGCCGCCAGATCGCCGCACTCGCCGAGCTGGGCCGCAAGCTTCAGCAAGGCCTGTCCTGCGCCGGGCTATTGCGCGGCACCTGGGATTTCCATCCGCACGTCACGCTGCTCTACCGCAAGGGCCGGCCTTTCACGCGGACGATTCCGCCGATCGGCTGGGAAGCGACCGACTTCGTACTGATCCACTCGCTGCTCGGCGAGCACCGCCATATCGAGATGGGACGCTGGCGGCTGATCGACCGGCAGGGCGGGTTCGGCTTCTAGAAGCCAAGCCCCAGCTGCGGCATGTCGCGGGTGACGACGCCGTCGCGCACCTCGACGCCCTCGATCGCGAGCATGCGTGCCTTGGACGAGGAGCCGCCGGGCGCCGAAAAGCCGCCGATCCGGCCATTCGCGGCAGTCACGCGGTGGCAGGGGACGATCAGCGGCACCGGATTGGCGGCCATGGCCTGCCCGACCTCGCGGGCGAATTCCGGCCCTGCTTCGAGCGATTTCGCAATGGCGCCATAGGTAGCGGTCTCGCCCCAACCGAGCGCGCGCACGGCTGCATAGACGCGCGCGAAGAACGGCTCCTGCTGCCCAAGATCGACGGGCACCCGCGCGAAATCGACACGCTCCCCGGCGAAATAGCGCCGTGCATCATCGATCACCGCCTGTACCGGCGGAGGCGGCTGCACCGGCCTGGCATCCGGAAACCGTCGGAGCAATGCCCGTTCCGCGTCGCGCGCCGTGTCGGCCGGAAGCCGGAAGCTGTTGATGCCCTTCGCGTTCCAGCCGATCGCGGCAAAGCCGGCTTCGGTCTCGAACAGGCTATGGAAGCTGTCGCCCGTCATACGGTCGAGATCGGAACTCGCCCCGCCATTCGCAACCGCTCAGCGCTCGCTTCGCCGCCATGGCCGGCCGCGCCCGATCGCCCGCGCGGCACGGTGCGGCAGGCGCGTCTCGAAGCGGTCGAGTTCCAGCCCGGCATCATTGTCGCCAAGCATCTGGGCACGCCGCAGCCATAGGCGATAGCCATGCAGATCGCCGATGTTGAACCGGCTCATCGCGAGATTCTGCGCGGCAAGGTACGCATAAGGGCCGCCCCGCGACCACACCCGCCTGTAGAGCCATGCCGGCGTTCCCGCCCGGGACATCGCGCCCAAGTCCGCCGGATCACTGCCTTGGCTGAACAACCCGGCCAGTTCCAGCATCGCATGTGCATGGCCGCGCCGGACAAGATAGCGGAGGATCGGCATGTAAAGGCCAGTGCTTCGGCGATCCATGATCGCGCGGGCACGTTCTAACAGCCGATCCTCGCGCGTCATTCAGCCGCCGACGGTCTGCTCGATCACGCCGAAGATCGGGTGGCGCTTGTCGTCTTCGGCCCAGATGCGCACCGTGTCGCCCTTCTTCAGGAACGGCGTCACCGGCGCACCGCCGCGGATCGTCTCGATCGTGCGGATCTCGGCGAGGCACGAATAGCCGACGCCGCCTTCGCTGACCGGCTTGCCGGGCCCGCCATCCTCGCCCCGGTTCGAGACGGTGCCCGAGCCGATGATCGTGCCGGCGCCAAGCTTGCGCGTCTTGGCGGCGTGCGCGACCAGCGTGCCGAAGTCGAAGGTCATGTCGACGCCCGCTTCCGCCCGGCCGAACGCCTGGCCGTTCAGATCGACCATCAGCTTGCGGTGGAGCTTGCCATCCTGCCACCAGTCGCCCAGCGAATCGGGCGTGGCGAAGACGGGGGAGAAGGCGCTGGCCGGCTTGGACTGGAAGAAGCCGAAGCCCTTGGCCAGCTCGCCCGGGATCAGGTTGCGCAGCGAAACGTCATTGGTGAGGCCCACGAGGCGAATCGCGGCGAGTGCCTCTTCGCGGCTGGCGCCGAGCGGCACGTCGCCGGTGACGACCACCACTTCACCTTCGAGGTCGCAGCCCCAGCTCTCATCGGCGAGCGGAATCGCATCGCGCGGCCCAAGGAAACCGTCGCTGCCGCCCTGGTACATCAGCGGATCGTGCCAGAAGCTGTCGGGCATCTCGGCATTCCGCGCCTGCCGGACGAGCGCGACGTGATTCACATAGGCCGAGCCGTCCGCCCATTGGAAGGCACGCGGCAGCGGCGCAGCGGCGAGTCGCTCGTGGAAGCGCTCGCGCGGGATCACTTCATGGTCGAGATCGGTGGCGAGGTTGCGCAGATCGGCTTCCACCCGGTCCCAATTGTCGAGCGCCGCCTGCAGCGTGGGGGCGATCATGTCGGCGCTGGCGTACCAGGCCAGATCGGTGGAAACCACGACCAGCTTGCCGTCACGACCGTTCTTCAGGCTTGCGAGCTTCATATGTCTCTCCTTTGCCGACCATCCATAACCGTCCGGGCGGCCAAGTCGAGTTGATCCAGTCAGTTGACTCGGCCGCCAGCCCCCCGCATCGAAGGACCATGGGCCCTGCGTTGCGCTTTCTGGACCATGAAGGCGAGATGGCGGCGCGCATCCGCGCGTTCGACTGGTCGAACCATCCGCTCGGCAGCCCGGAAACCTGGCCGGAAGCGCTGAAATTCGCGCTCGACATGGCATTGGGCGCCAGCTTCCCCACCGCGATCTATTGGGGCGCCGAGCTCTTCCTCCTCTACAACGACGCCTGGGCGCCGATTCCCGCCGAGCGCCATCCCTGGGCGCTGGGACGCCCGGGCGGTGAGGTCTGGGCCGATATCTGGGACGTGGTCGGCCCGCAGATGCGCGAAGTGATCGCAAGCGGGCGGGGATTCGCGATCTACGATCAGCCGCTGCGGATGGCGCGCGACGGACGCCCGCAGGAAACCTGGTGGAACTACAGCTTCACGCCGCTCCGCGGCGCGGACGGCGCTACCGCCGGCATCCTCAACCAGGGAAATGAGACGACGCGCAGCGTGCTCGCCGAGCGCGCGCGGCTGGCCGAGGTGGCCCGCCTGCGGGACCTGTTCGAGCAGGCGCCGGGCGCGATCGCCCTGCTCCACGGGCCCGAACATCGCTTCGAATTCGCCAATTCGGAATATCTGGCGCTGGTCGGCGGCCGGCAGGTTCTGGGCATGACGGTGGGCGAGGCGCTGCCCGAAGTGGTCGACCAGGGCTTTGTCGCGCTGCTCGACAGCGTCTACGCCAGCGGCGAGCCCTTCCGCGCCGACGGGGTGCCGGTGCTGCTACGGCGCCGGCCGGGCGTGCAGGTCGAGACCCGCTTCCTCGATTTCGTCTATCAGCCGATCAAGGACGCGAACGGCAACGCCACCGACATCTTCGTCGCCGCCAACGACGTCACCGAACGCGCCACCGCCGAGGAAGCGCTGCGCCGGAGCGAGGAGCGACTGCAGCTCGCGCTCAACGCCTCGCTCGGCGTCGGCACCTGGGTGTGGGACGTGCCGGCCAATCTGGTGACCGCCGACGCCCGTTTCCTGCGCCTCTACGGCGTCGACGAGCAGCTGGCGGGCAAGGGCACGCCGATCGAGGACTTCTTCGTCAACGTCCACACCCAGGACCGTCCGCGGCTCGAAGCGGGGATCGCGCGCACGCTTGCGGAACGGGCACCGTTCAACGCGGAATATCGGCTGATCCAGCCCGACGGCACGGTCCGCTGGGTAAGCGCGCAGGGCCGCGCGACCTTCGACGAGAATGGCGATCCGCTGCGTTTCCCCGGCGTCGCCTTCGACATCACCGAGCGCAAGCTGGCCGAGGAAGCTGCGCGCGACGCCGCCGAGGACCTGCGTGAGGCGAACGAAGCGCAGGCGTTCCTCGGTGCGCTCGCCGATCAGCAGCGCACGCTCGACACCGCCGATGCGGTGATGCGCTTCACGGCTGCCGCGCTGGGCGAGCAGATGGGCCTCGATCGCGTCGGCTTCTACCGGGTGCAGGGCGCCGATGTGCGTTTCGGCCCCTATTGGAGCAGCGGCCGCCTGCCCCCGCTCGAAGGCACGCTGGCGATCGAGGCGCTGGGCGACAATGCCCGCGCCTATCGCATCGGGCACAGCGTCGTGCTCCACGACATCGCACGCGAGGCGCCGGGGCTCGCGCATCTTGCCGGCGCCGGCGTCGGCGTGCCGCTGCTGCGCGGCGGGCAATGGGTGGCGGTGATGTCGATCAACGTCGCCGCGCCGCGCCGGTGGTCGGCCGAGGAGGTCGCCTTCATCGAGGCCGTGGCCGAGACGACCTGGGACGCGGTGGAGCGGATCGAGGCAGTCGCGGCGCTGCGCGAGAGCGAGGCGAAATTCCGCGCCATCGCCAATTCGATCGACCAGATGGTCTGGTCGACCCTGCCCGACGGCTATCACGATTACTACAATGACCGCTGGTACGAATATACCGGCGTTCCCCATGGCAGCACCGATGGCAAGGCGTGGAACGGCGTGTTCCACCCCGACGATCAGGAGCGCGCATGGGGCCTGTGGCACCACAGCCTGGCGACCGGCGATCATTACCGGCTCGAATATCGCCTGCGCCACCATAGCGGCCAGTATCGCTGGGTGCTGGGCAGCGCCCAGCCGGTGCGAAACGATCGCGGCGAGATCACCCGCTGGTTCGGCACCTGCACCGACATCCAGGACATTGTCGACGCGCGAGAGGTGCTGGCCCGTTCGCGCGAGGCGCTGGAGGACGCGATCCGCGAGCGCACCGCCCAGCTGATGGCCGCCGAGGAACGGCTGCGCCAGGCGCAGAAGATGGAAGCGGTCGGCCAGCTCACCGGTGGCATCGCGCACGACTTCAACAACATGCTCGCCGTGGTGATCGGCGCGCTCGACCTGCTCGAGCGCC
>PJUL01000530.1_pt1 | contig 26225 bp, 19 predicted proteins | sample 1512221 | NCBI WGS metagenome assembly PJUL01 (sample SAMN08177667, study PRJNA422409) | Feces metagenome, whole genome shotgun sequencing project.
CCGAGCGCACGGACGCGCTCAATGACATAATCGAGAAAGTCCGGCTGCACTTGCAGAATAGCGTTCGGCGAAAATTCCGCAGGCGCTTCCGGCAATACGCGATGCAGAGTGAAAATCACGCCGCGCGAGCGCGATAGCAAATTGAACAGATGCGGCGCGCGCGTCAGCCACAGCAATTCAAAGGCGGCGCGAATGGCTGCATATTTTACCGACATCAGGCGGCGACCGGCTCCGCCAGCGACGCAATCTCCACGCGCGACAAACCAGAATCCTCAAGACGCTGACGGGTTGCCTCGGCCAATGCAATATCGTTCTCGTCGCCCGTCACCAGAATGATGCGCCCACCCAGTTCCGAGAAGGTGCCCAGCATGGACTTGCTGTCGGCCTTGCCGGTGAGGATGATGACGACTTCATAGATATCGCCAAGCGCTTCCGCGAGAACCAGCGGGCGGTTGGAATTGCGGTCGATAGCGTCCCCCTGCCCCCAGGTCACTTCGGCAAAGCTGTTGTCCGCCGATTTCTGCACCACGTCACCAAAGCTGGCTTTCCCGGCGCTGAGTTCGGTAATGCCCGAATTCTCGGTGCGACGACCCGTTCCGGCATCGATCAGTGCAACACTGAGGCCTTTGCCAAGCGCATCCGACACCAGATCTTCAGCCAGAAAATGGCTTGGCTGGTCATCGCCATGATCGGTGAGAAGCAGCAAATGCGCGCGCCCCAGCACCAGATCGGAAACCAGATCGGCATAGCGCAACAGGCGCACCTGTGGCTCCCCAGATGGCACGGCCTTTGGTGCAGGTCGTTTCGGCACCGGCGCCAGTTCCACAACAGGCTTCGGTGCGGACACGGAAATGGGCTCTTCCGAGGTCAAGGCGCGGGTAAAAGCGCTGACCGTATCCGGCGAGGCTTCATTTCGAGCGACCGGAACCGCCTCGCTTTGCGCAAAGTCAGGTTCCTCGGCCCATTCCAGGTCCTGATCAACCGCGACAGGATCGGGTTCGCTCCACTGTTGATCGGCCAGACTATCCTCGGGGACGACCGTGGCAGCTTCAGGCTCTTCCTGATCATCAGCGGTGACATTGCCCGAAACCGGCGCGAGGGCGCGGCCAGACATCAGCTCACCAAAGGCGATGGCGCCAACCTGAACGGCAATCGAAACGAGACCAATCGCCACCATGATCAGTGAGGTCTTGGGCGAGGCTGGCGTAACAGAGGGAGCTGCGACGGAAACCACGCGCACATCGGGCAAAGCAGAGCTGGAATCCACCCGCGAGGACGCCTCATTGTAGCGCAGCAGGTAGGACTCGAGCAGATCGCGCTGCGCCTTGGCCTCGCGCTGCAAGCCATCTAGGGTGACGGTGTCAATCGTTGCAGTGGATGCACTCGCCTTGGCGCGGTCGAGATCGGCCTTCAGCGACTCTTCCAGACCGGCTTCGATTTGAGCCTGCGCATCGAGGGTTGCGGCGACGCGCCTGCCCTCCTGCCGGATCTGGTTGTCGAGTTCGGCCACCTGCGCGGTCAGCGCGCGGATGGTAGGATGGTTCGACAAAAGCGTGGCGGAGCGCTGCGCCAACTCGCTCTGCAAACGCGCCTTTTCCTGGCTCAATTGCTGAATGATCGGCGAGCTCTGAACTTCGGCAACGCCCTCGATGGCCTGTCCGCGATCGATCAACCCACGAATGAGCGAAGCGCGGGACTGCGCGGTATTCTTGCGTTCCTGCGCGGCGTTGATCTGGGTAGCAATGGTCGACAACTGCTGGTCAAGCAGGCTGGTATTGTTCTGGCCAGTGAAAAGGTCATTATCGACCTTGAAATTGGCAACCGTAGACTCGGCCTCCTGCACGGAGACGCGCAGACGGTTGATTTCGTCCAGCAGCCAGCTCGACGCATCGGCAGTATCTGAAATGGACAGATCGGCGCGGCGCGCCACATGCGCATTGGCAACGGCATTGGCGATGTCGGCAGCGCGCTGCGGGTCGGTGGAGCGGACCAATACGGAGATGATGGCCGAGTCACGCTCCTGAACCACTGTCAGTCGTTCATAAAGGGTGGCCAGGACCCGCTCATCGATACTATTGGGCGTCGCTGCACGCCGTCCAATAGCCTGCGAAACGATGTCGAGCGGCGAAAATCCTGCACCGCTGCCATTGAATTCGGCCACCGAGCGCAGGTCGAGTTCATCGATCACCTTGAGCAAAGTATCGCGCGATTTCAGCAATTCGATCTGGCTGGAAATCAGCCCCGCCGTGCTTGCAGGCGCACTCGGAGCCTGCTCACTGGCGGCGCGCAGATACACATTGGAGCGCGGCTCAACCAGGATCGACGCCGAGGATTCGTACAGTCGCGGCATGAACATAAGTACGACGAACCCGGCAACAAGCAGGCCGAGCGTGACGAGGATAATTCGAGGCAATCTCCGACCAACCGCGCCCAAAAGCGCGGAAACGTCGATCCGGGAATCCTCGGATGCTGGCGGGTCGTAAGACATGGCAATACCTCAATACTCACACCAAGCTAACGCCATACGTGGTCAAAATTCGGTTAACTCTCCTTGCAATTCGCTCGCACACCATTGCGGCGTAAGGGGAATTTTAACCACGCCAAACCAGACTATGCACAACTCGAACGTGCGGGATCGTCATGCGCCGCTTTTATGCACTCGCCATCATTGCAGTATTGGCCATCAGCGGCTGCACAACCACGCGCCCCTCGACCTATCTGGTCGAGACCAAGGGGCCTTATCAGCTTGACACCGGCGACGTGGTGCGCGTGACTGTCTATGGCGACGCCGAGCTGAGCAAAAACTATCGCGTCGATGACAAGGGCGCCATTGCGTTCCCGCTGGTCGGGGCGGTGCCCGTGCGCGGCGGCACAACCGAGGACGCGAGCAAGCGCCTCGCCCGCGCGCTCGCCAATGGCTATATGCGCAGCCCTGACGTTGCGGTTGAAGTGGATCAATATCGTCCCTTCTATATTCAGGGCGAGATCAGATCAGCGGGTCAGTTCCCCTATGTTTACGGGATGAGCGTTCGCGCTGCGATCAGCACTGCCGGCGGCTTTACCGAGACCGCTGAGCGCGAAAACGCCGTGGTTTACCGGCAGCAGGGCAACCAGATGGTCAAGGGCGTTGTGGACCTCGATTTCCCGATCTATCCGGGCGATACGATCGTCATTTCGGAGCGCTGGTTCTAGCCTGTGGCCACGCAACCCCTTCGTATTCTTCAGGTTTTGCGCGCGCCGATTGGCGGGTTGTTCCGCCATGTTGCCGACCTGACCCGCGAGCTGGCGGCGCGCGGACACGATGTGGGCATCATCGTCGATAGCCTAGCCAATGATGCGCAGACCGAGAGCCTATTGCAGGCTCTGGAGGAGCATACCAGCCTCGGCATTCACCGGCTTGCTATGCCGCGCCTGTTCGGCAAGGGCGATCTGACGACGCCCTTTGCGGTGGCGCGACTGGCGCGGCAGCTCAATATCGACATCATCCATGGTCACGGCGCCAAAGGCGGGTTCTATGCCCGGCTGGCACTGTATGGCCGGACGCGTGCCAAGGCATTTTACACGCCCCATGGCGGAGTGCTGCACTACCCCGCCAGCTCCAATTCAGGACGGCTTTTTCACCGTATCGAGCGCCTATTAATGGCCAAGACCTCGGCCATTATCTTTGAAAGCGCCTATGCGGAAAAAACCTATTCGGCGCTGATCGGCACACCAAACTGCCGCATGGAGATCATTCACAACGGCCTCAGGCCTGAAGAATTCGTGCCGGTTACGCAAAATGCTGACGCCGTAGATTTCGTGTTTGTCGGCGAGTTGCGGGCCCTCAAGGGCATCTTCTCCCTGATCGAAGCACTGGTGCGAACGCCCGAAGCAAAACTGGTTATTGCCGGTGACGGACCCGACCGCGCCGCACTTGAAGCGCGCATTTCAGAACTCGCCATTGCAGACAGGGTCAAGCTTGTCGGCTCCCGCCCGGCGCGCGAGGTTTTCGCCATGGGCCGCTGCGTCATCGTCCCTTCACTGGCCGAATCCCTGCCCTATGTGGTGCTAGAGGCCGCAGCCGCCCAACTGCCGGTTATAGCGACGCGCGTAGGCGGCATCCCTGAAATTTTTGGATCGACCGAACAGAGTCTTGTCCCACCGAACGACGCTGCGCCCTTGGCTGCGGCAATGGCGGAATTCCTGAACGACCCCACGACAGCAGAGGCCGAGATGATAGCACGACTGCACCATGTCCAGTCCGCTTTTTTTGTGGCGCGGATGACCGAGGCAATCGAAAAGCTCTACCGAAGCGCCTGATTTAAAAGGCACATAATTTCACTGAGTCTAAACGTCTCGGGGCGATATTGCGGCATGCACGGACAATGCCGGTAGTTTCCCATGTTTCGGGTCGACCCCAAAAAAGCCATCGAAGATCACGCCTCGCGCCCAGACGCACGGCAATTATCGCCCGCCGCTGAGGCGATCATTGCCCGGCCGGTGGAAAGCCCTTTACCGGCGGCAGTGATCGTGGGGGTGGCGCAGGTGGTGGAAGCCCTGCTTCTCGCCGCGCTGGGTATTGGCATCCATCTGGCCTATGTCGGGCCGGAGCAAAACAGCTTTTATATGCCCGTCATTCTGGCCACCGTGCTTGTGGCCAATATCGTCTTCAACGCAGTGCGCTCCCATCGCATCACCACCTATCGCACGACACTTTCCCAGATTGGCCGCGTTATCGGCGGTTGGGCGGCGGTGATAATAGCCCTCACCGTCGGGCTGTTCTTCTTCAAGGCTGGCGATCTGGTTTCGCGCGTCTGGCTGCTGTCATGGTTTGCATCTGGCGCATTTTTGCTTGTGATTTATCGCAGCATGTTGCGGGCTCTGGTCTTGCACTGGACCAATGAGGGACGGCTTAAGCGTCGTGCAGTTATCGTCGGCGGCGGCGGCGACGCGGCCCTGCTGATCGAGCAGATACAGGCTGGTGCCGACAAGGACGTCAATCTTCTGGGCCTGTTTGATGATCGGGTCGGCGAGCGATCTCCCGATATCGTGGCTGGCTATCACAAGCTGGGCATGGTTGCCGATCTGGTCGAGTTCGCGCGTCGCACGCCTATCGATCTGGTCATCGTCTCCATGCCGCTTTCGGCGGAAAAGCGCGTTCTGGATATGCTCACCCAATTGTGGGTATTGCCGGTGGACATTCGCCTGTCGGCGCATATGAGCAAGCTCAAATTCACCGAGAAAGCCTATTCCTATGTCGGTGACGTACCCGTTCTGGACATGGCGGACAGGCCGATTTCGGACTGGAACCTGGTGTTCAAATGGGTGCTGGACAAGATCATTGCCATTACCGCGTTGATCCTGCTCTCCCCGATCATGGTGGCGACGGCCATTGCCATCAAGCTGGAGAGCCGGGGGCCGGTCTTCTTCGTGCAGAACCGGCATGGCTTCAACAATGAGACAATCCGCATCTACAAGTTCCGCTCGATGCGGACCGACATGATGGACCAGACAGCTTCAAAGTTGGTGACCAAAGGCGATCCGCGCGTAACGCGCGTTGGCCGCTTCATTCGCCGGTCCTCCATCGATGAGCTGCCGCAATTGTTCAACGTGCTCAAGGGCGAGCTATCGATTGTCGGCCCTCGCCCCCATGCGCCGCAGGCCAAGGCAGAAAATCAGCTTTATTACGAAGCCGTGGAAGGCTATTTCGCCCGCCATCGCGTCAAACCCGGCATGACCGGCTGGGCGCAGGTAAACGGTTGGCGTGGCGAGACCGACACGATCGACAAGATCATGCAGCGCGTCAATCACGACCTCTATTACATCGAGCACTGGTCGATCCTGTTCGATCTCTACATTGTGTTGATGACGCCGGTGTCCCTGTTCGCCAAGAATGAGAACGCCTATTGACCATGCAGGGCACGCTCGACAGCGGACTGGATCGCCGGGCAGCTAAAGCGCCCGGCCTGCCGGCCCTGCGTGCTGGCATGACCCGGGCTCTCAACGGCATGGTGGCGCTTTGGATATTTTCGGGCAGCGTCGTGCTGTTCGAGCCGTCGCCCTATGAGCTGGCCTTCCTCATGGTCTTGCCGCTGGCGGTGATTGCTGGCGTTGGGCTCTATCGTTCGACGCTGGGCCTTTTGGCCATAATGATCCTGTTCACCCCCTTCGCCCTGATTGCGGTGTTCCAGGTTCGCTTTACGCCCATCACCAATGCGCTGGTTTTCTCGCTGGTGACAGTCTTCCTCATGTTTACCTCCTATTTCACGGCAAATTACGTCGCGGAATCAACGGTAAAACGTATGCGGATCATCGTGGCGGCCTATACGGCTGCGGCGGTCCTTTCCGCACTGATAGGCACCCTCGCCTATCTGCGCCTGTTGCCCGGCGCCGATCTCTTCCTGCTCTATGGCCGCGCCAAAGCCATGTTCAAGGACCCCAATGTGTTCGGCCCCTTTCTCGTGCTGCCGGCGATGTTTGCCCTGCAACGCGTCCTGCTTGCCCATAGCTGGCGGCAGATCCTTATTTCGGGCGGCATTTATATGGTGTTGTTCGTTGGCGTGTTCGCCAGCTTCTCGCGCGCGGCATGGGGGCATTTCGCGGCCTCTTCGCTGATTGTGCTGGCGCTCGTTTTCCTGCTCGAGGCCAATGCGCGCGACAAGGTCCGTATCATGCTCATGGCGATGGCCGGTGCATTGATGCTTGTCGTCGTGCTGGCCGGATTGCTGTCCATACCCGCAGTCGCCAGCCTGTTCGAGACGCGCGCCAGTTCGCAGAATTACGATAGTGGAGAGACAGGCCGTTTCGGACGGCAGGGCTATGCCTATGAATTGGCGCTCAATAACCCGTGGGGCCTTGGCCCGGGCGAGTTCCGCAATCTGCGGATCATCGAGGAGCCACACAATGTCTATGTGTTCGTGTTGCACGTTTATGGATGGGGCGGTGGGTTTCTATTTTACGTGCTGATCGCCGCCACACTCTGGAAATGCTTCACGATCTTGGCGCGCCCCTCCCCTTACCGGCTTATGGCCATACCGGTCGTCGCCACGTTCACCATGGTGATGGCGGAATCGGTGATCATCGATTCAGACCACTGGCGCCACATCTACCTATTGATCGGGCTGGTGTGGGGACTGTCCACGGCTATCGGCAATGATCGACGGCGCAAGGCACCACGCGAGGAAATGCTGGTTTAGGGCCAGATCCGACCACTCAGATAGCGTTCGGCCAGTTCTGCTGTGCCCTCCGCAAAGCCGGGCATATGGGTTTGCGCCAAATTGGTCTCGGCATGCGAGCCAATCCATGCCAACAGCGCCATGCGCCGCAACAAAATCATGGAGTCTATTTCTGCTACGTCCTCAGCGGCCAGTGGTCGGCGCGCCTGATAGCTTTCCAGCCACGCCGCCTTGAGCGCGGGGACAACGTCGCGTGTCTCGTAAAATGATATCGCGGCAGCAAAGTCGTAGGCAAACCAGCAGAAGCCACAATCGTCAAAATCGATCAGACTGACCACATCGCCAGCAACCAGCAGATTGCCGAGACGCATATCGGCATGGATGAGGCCATAGCGAAGAGGATCCGTGCCATAATCGCCAAGACGCTGCGCCAACATGGAGCTCGACCGGTCAAGGATGCCCCGAATTTGATCTGTCACCCCCGGCGCGATGCGCCAGTCGCCCCAAAGACCATCCGCGTCGAGAATTGTCGATGCATTCCAGGCCTGCCGCTGAAAACCAGAGGGCCGTTGCCAATTGATGGCATGAATGTGCAAGCGGGCCGCATAGTCCCCCAGAACGCCGAAAAGATCGACCAGATTGCTATCCGGTCTCGGTTCCGTGCCGGGAAGAAAATCGAACAGAACGGCATGGTGTGTGAGCCCATCTCCGGGCGTTAATTGCTGGAGCAATTTGCCATCTGCGCCGGGGATGGCCACTGGAATCGGCAGATCGGTGTCCCGCCGCAGCGCGGTGACCCACGCCAGTTCGCTCTCAATATTTGCACCGTTTTGATAGTCAGGCCGATGCACGCGCAACGTGTAGGATTTGCCGTTCGGTGCTTCGAACAGAAAGGTGTGATTTTCGGAATGGTTGAGCAGGCGGGGCTTGGAGCCCAACAATTGCGGCCAAAGTGGAATGGCTGCTTCTGCGTCCAGCGCATGCAAGTGCATGGTCGGCTCCCACCCAAGGAGCGAGCGCCCCGTGCCGCTTCGGATCGTGAGATTAATGGTCGGAGCGGCCGGATTTGAACCGACGACCCTTTGTCCCCCAGACAAATGCGCTACCAGGCTGCGCTACGCCCCGACTGGTGCGGAGACATAGAGAAGCTGGGCTTTTGAGGCAAGCCCGATTTTGCAGGACCATGTGAACAAAGTGAGATTTTTTCGGCAATTTGGTTCCCAGGGGGACCAAAAGTCCCACGAAAGTCCCACGGATGTTCTACCACTGTTCACGTCGAGAGAGACGAAGGCGCTGCTGAAATACGTAGGTATCCATAGACTGCGGCAGCGAGCGTCGGAAACCGGGGACGGAGAAGTCGGTGCATATCGCGTCGCTATGTGAGGAAACCTGTAGGACATGCGCTCGACCCGGTTGCGGGCCTTAAACACGCATTGCGGTGTCCACCACGTCATGGCGACGTTCTAAATCTCCGAACGCTTTGCCTGACAAGTTGTCGTTCGGCACCGTTCGAAAAGCGCACGAAGCCAAATAGTGTGAATGATGAGGAAGCGTCGACGCTACCACAATATTGAGCTGCGCGAATCTGCCTCTCCGACTGCCAGACAATAACGAAAGGCGGATCACGCGCTTAGACTAAAATCGGACCACCTTAGCGGGCAGATCAAGTGGTCTCATGGCTGATGCCGTGGCGGCCTGCTTGATATCTGGCACCCGTTGTCTGTTCATGCCAATCTCCACGCCGTTAAGTTTGGGAGGGAAACAATGAATACAAAACTGATGTCTCTGGCGCTGGTAGCCCTGTGGTGCCTGAGCACTCCTGCATTGGCTCAGAAGAGCCCGCTTAAAAATGGTGACTATGTCTGCCGAAACAACGGCAAGATTACCGGGTCGTTCTCTGTTAACGGGCCATCAACCTATGTGGACAGCAATCAACGCGAACGGACCTATCAATACGACAAGGGTCTCAATGTGCTGAATTTTGACAACGGCAAGCAATATTTCATCGGTAGCGCCGACCTGCTTATACTTGTGGAGAATGGTCAGATTAGTCGGCACGGATGCAATAGGCAAATCCGATAGCGATTTCCGACCTTCCACCGAACCTTACGTCCGGCTGTGGGCATCAGGAAAGCTAGCGGCCCATATTTCAATTCGGGGTTAAGTGGGCTGACCCCGGTTTGGCAGATATTTGCGAGCATCATGCTGGTGCGGATTGTCCAACAGTGGGAACGCCAAGAAGATTATTTACACGGACACCTTGATGTCCACCATCTCGTGATGGGAGCCCCTGCCCTGTTTGCGAGCGATGGCATTATTAAGCTATGGCAGGCTTGGGGCCGTGAGCTGTCAGGCAACTTTAGGCAATGACGGTCGAAAAGCAGAAGCCTGCACCTATGTGAGCCACCGACCAATTTGGGACCGATAGCGGGCAGCAGACGTTAAGCGATGGCGGTCGAAACAGACGCTCTCCACCTTCGCTACCGCCGACTAATCTGGGCCGTATTCCTTTCACGCTGCCATAGTCGTTTGACGTAGTCGGCGTCAAACATGTCGTCGTCAGTCCGACCAAGCGCGCAGCTCACCAAGGTGGCCAAGGCCGCGTTGGAAAGCTTGAATCTGGATGGATGCAACTTCGGAAACGTGCGGCCCTCTTCGCGCAAGCGTCGATCGAACGCCCTGAAGAAATCGGAACTTCCGCCGCGAGCGCTACTTGTCGCAGCTGCTGTCGTAGAATTAGTAGCGACAATCCTTGGATCTTCGGCATCGGTGCCGATAACCCTGATGCACTCGGACAGCGTGGGCCAGTACTTTAGGTCGAATTGAGCACTAAGAAGCGCAAGTGGCTCTTTTACCCATCCGCTGAAACGACCGTTATCTGCGGATGCGTCCTCGATAACCTGGCAGATATCGTAGTGAGTGCCGCTGGCGAATCCAGACTGATTGTTGAGCGCAACGCGTTCCTCGAGCAGGCCAGCGAGTTGCTGGGCCACTTTCGCGATCCGACGATTTACGTGCTCGAGCTGACGACGCCCTTCCCGAGATTCAGCAACCTTCTCAGGATTCCAAGTGGCAGCCAGACACAACAAACCATCGAAGAATACGTAGAGGTCGCGATCGACATCCTCGCCGTCCAGTTGGACGTAAATTTCTTTGTAGGCGGCTCCCAGCTCAAGACCGCGATCAAGCATGCGATCAATGATCTGATTGTGGGAGGAGAGGATGTTTAGATCGAGGTTATTCTGTCGGTGCCGAGCAAGTGCTGCTTCGCAGGCTGCTCGGCTTTCTCTGATACTCATCGGCGATGCTCCCGGCCAAACCGTGTCACCATCGAAAATAAGACTGTCGTCAAAAACGCCGCGGTACCTAAGCGCACATTTTTTCAACGGCTAAAGGTACGCCTTGCGCTATTGCATATAGGCGCGCCTCTCGGACCATGCGTGGACTGGGATTGGTCCGCATCACCATCTGCTATTTAAAGTCCTCGTACGGAAGCAGGGTGACATAGATAAAATCATCATTCCTGAAAGCGAGATTTTCAACTTCTATTGCCTGACCTTCGTCATCAACAGAAAGTGAAATGGATACGTCGATCTCAAGTTCGATTTCCGTTTCACCGCTTACGTCGTCGAAGGGGATCAATACCTTATCCTCAGAATCGTACATGGCGCTATCCCAGTCCGGATGGGTATAGGATGCGTTCGCGGTCACCTTCATCCGACCCACAAGCAAGATTGGATCTCCCGCTTCGGTTGGCTTAAAGGCGGTGTACTTCATCATCTCGACATGAGTGACGTTGGTCTCGTAAATCTCAGAGTCTTCAACATCACCTTGCAGGCTCCATTCGGAAAGCTGATCGTTCATGGATGTCAGCAAGGCGTCGGCGTTGGCCTCGATAAAGGCATCAAGATCGGGCTCTTCCATCACCAGTCCCAGTGCTCCGAAAAGTTCCGGAAGCGACTTCACCAGGCTGATGTCGGCCTCGTCCTTGCTCGGCTTAGCGAAGTCCCCATCCTGCGAAACAATGATGATTGGCGTATCCGCGGACGCTTCTGATTTCAGGCATTCGAAGGCGAAAGCATCGGGGAACTGATCCTTCTTTCCCTCGTCGAAAAAGCCTTGTCCAGCTGCGTACGCTGCAAAGACAACGGAAGGGTTGATGTCATCGATGCTCAGCTGCCTCGCGTTGAGAGCCTTGAACATTTTGCTGACGGAATCGCTATAGGACGCGGTGAGCACATCCCTAAGCTCGCTCCGGGTGATGGCGGGTATCTCGACGTTGACTACGTCCTTGACGATACGGCGAAAATGGGCAGCGGCCAGATCTTTCACGACCGCAAAGTCATTTTGAACGTGCTTTTTTGCCACCTCTGTCATGGTGAGGTCAGTGGTCAAAATCTCGATGATATCCGCTTCCACCAGCTCGCGAACGCGTTGCAGTTCAGGCCCGCCAGGTGGCTTGCCGGCAGAAATGACGATATTGGCGTCCAAAAAAACTTTCGTGCTATTCTTCATTGCTGTGTTCTGTGCTTCTCAAGGGACCAGATCGCTTTGGCCAAGCCGAAATACTAGAATTGAAGAAACGGCTGGAGCTACCGGATTTGGCAATCCGTCTGCGCAACCTGCCTGTTCGATTGATTGTGTCCCAATGTCGCTTCAAAGGGGGCACTGCTCAGCTCCACCAAGTCTCCGGTGAATCAATTTTTTGTTTTCTATCAGGACGTTATGATTATCGAAACGAGATCGAGTGCCCTAGTTCGTATTCGTTCAGCGTACCCGAGTTTCTGAGCGCCAGATTGGCTGGCGGCACACTACAGTGCTTCGCTGCCGCAGTCTCGCATCCTTCCCCGCGCAAACATTTTGTAGGATAATCTGGCAAATAGGTGCGGGTCATATCCTTCTCAAGACGATCAAATGCTATCCAAGATCGTGGAATAGAGTCGCGCGGAGTTGCTGGAGGGCTGCGATCCCTGCTCGGATTTCAGCGACCAATCCTGCGAGTTTTGACAAGTTCTCTACGGGTGTCTTTACGTCGAGGTTACGGAGTGCTGCCCGCGCATTTTCGCTAAGCGCAGTTAGTCCATATTGAGCAGCCGTACCTGCGATCGTGTGGCAGCACAGCCGGACGGCTCCAACATCAACGTTTTCAATGGCCTTATTGAGGGCGTCCGCTCTAGTCGAGAGCGAAATACCTGCTTGCTCCAGGCTGTTGATAAAATCGACCAGCGAGAGAGCTCTGCGCAGCTTCTCGATGTGGCCGACCTCGAACGCTGGAGGATACTCAATCGGCTTCGGCGAAGCTAGCGCGGAAATCGCGCTCGTCGAGATTGCCTTGAGGATGTCGTCGCTTTCGAATGGCTTCTCAATTACGCCGTCGATCCCCAGCGATGCATATATATCGCGCTGACCTCTCGACGCGTCAGCAGTGACGGCGAAGAAGCGAGGAGAACTCTTCCCGAGCGTCTTGTTATCATACTCGGCCTTGACCTCCGTTCCTCTCCTCCCCGGGAGATGCATGTCCAGGAGCACACAATGGAACTGCCGAGCCAAGAGAATTTCCAACGCCAGTTCGCCGTTAGTAGCCACAGTCACAGTGTGTCCACCGCTACGGACTATGCTCTCGATCACGTGGAGGATCGCCTCATCGTCCTCCACGACGAGAACATCAAGGCCCCCGAGATTGCGATCTCCGGTGCCTGTCGTGATATCCTTCGCTTCAATCACCGATGAATCCGGCTCCATCGATTGCTTCAAACCATGCAGCAGGCGTTGCCGCGGAAGTCTTGCAACGACCTTGGTACCGACACGGAGACGAGAGGTAAGCGTCAGAGTCCCCTGATGTAACTCTGCGAAACGTCGAGCGATCGGGAGTCCGAGGCCGGTACCTTGCTCGGGATTGGCTCGCGCCAACGCGCCTTGGCCGAAGGACGACATGACAAATTCTATCTCGTGCGCCGGAATCCCAGGCCCATTATCCTCGATCGAGATCGAAAGGTCACCCTTCTCGTCCGTTGTCACCGACACACTGACAGTGCCTCCCTCGTGGGAGAACTTTAGGGCGTTGCCGAGAAGATTCAGGACCATTTGACGCAACGCACGCTCGTCGCCTCTGACAAGTGGTAGCAATGGATCGGCCACAAAAGAAACGTCGATTCTCTTTGCAGCGGCGCGGAGTTCCAGCATCCCAATGCAGGTCCCCACGAGAGCATTTAGCGATACCGGTGTCTCAAGAAGTTCGTATCGACCTACCTCGATTCTGCTTATGTCGAGCAGGTCGCTCACTAAGGCGAGCAAATGCCGGCCCGCATCGCGAATAGCGTGTAAGGATCGACGTCTATCGACCTCGCTCTGTGGCACCAGTTCCATAAGTTCGGCATTGCCAATGACGCTGGTGAGCGGAGTGCGCAGCTCGTGGCTCATCGTGGCCAGGAACTGGCTCTTGGCGATATTGGCTTGCTCGGCATGGCGACGCGCCTCATCCGACATGGTCCGCGCCTCTTCCAGCTCATAGATCAGCGTGTCCTTTTCGGACTGATGCGTGATGGTCTCGAGCTCGGAGGCGTGCAATTGCCTTGCGAGGAAGAGGAAGAAAATCTCGCCGCAGATCGTCACTGCTGCCAAGGTGTAGTTGAGCGTGCCGCCGACCGCGATCAGCGCAGCCGAAACCGTCATCGTCACCGGCAGGGTGCTGACCAGTGTTGCCGGCGGCAGCGTATGGGTGGCGATGGCGTTGCTGGCAATGCCTACCAGCGCCATGGCGAACATGACCGGGGTAAGATCGTCCGGCCCGGCAACGAGCGCGAACAGCGCTAGCAGCGACAAGGCCAGCCCGCTCACCGTTTCCGCGGCGATAAAGCTTGTCGTCCAACGCTCGGCATTGAACTTGGTAGGGTCGGCGAGGGTGAAGCGCCGCGCCATCTGCACGACTATCAGGAGGCTTGCAATGACCAGCGCTGCCCACACGGCGGTGAAGGCGATCGGCACCCAGAACGAAGCGACAATGGCAAGGATGCCCACGATCGCCGCCATGGGCAAAGCCGCGCCTACGCGCGAGGCGGCGTAATCCTGCATCAGCTCAAAATCGAAATCGGCTCGCATGCCCGAGCTGGAGGTCAGGCGCTGGCGCGCCTCACGGACGAAATCAGGCCCGGTTCGGCGCTGAGATGGCCCAGTATTCATTGCAAGGCTGTCTGATCGGTCTTGCGGCGATGCACGTGGCTGTCCCCCATGATGAACCGAGTTATCTCGCCGAACGCCGGGCGAATGTTCGCCGCATCACACTGGCTATGCGCGCAAGCATTTCCTCGGGGTCGAATGGCTTCGTGATGTAGTCGTCGCCACCCACATTGAGGCCGGCGATCTTGTCGGCGGGCTCGGATCGCTGAGTGAGAAAAATGATGGCAACTCCGGGATCGCTATGGATTTCGCGCGCCAGATCCATTCCATTTCCATCCGGCAGCTCCATGTCGAGCAGGACAAGGTCCACGGGATTAGAGGCCAACAGTTTCTTGGCCTCAGCCGTCGTGCCCGCTTTGAATGTGACGAAGCCCTCCCTCCTCAGCAGTGATCCAAGTAGGGCCTGTATTGACACGTCGTCCTCTACGATAAGGATCGCCGTGCCATTGGAAGGCCCTGGGTGATCGATGGTCGAACCTGCGGCTCCGGGCACCACTCCAAAAGCCGGGACAGAGAAAAAGCCCTTCGGTTCTTCATCTGACTTTCCCGGAAATTCTTTGTGCTCGAGCTCCTTGCTGGGAGACATAGTGCCCGGGAACCATGGGCGATGAGGTGGCTTCGCCCGGCCTTTGCGAGCTCCTGCCACGAGTTCTTCGCGCGCCTTTTCCTCGGACAGATCCATGATGCGTATCTGGACAATGCTTGGCAGCAAGCCTTTCGGCTCGCACTTGCGCACCATGACAGGCAGAATGCGTCGCTCGAGCCCTTGGGGGTCCTGCGAGAAGGCACCTGCCCATTCTGGAGCCGCCATCCTGGAATCGAGGTAGTCGGGCGATAACACGATCAGTGTCCTGTCGGCAGCCGCCGATGCTTGCTGCATCTCCAGCACAAAGTTGCTGCCTGGTCGAAAGTCCCAGGCCTGGATGACGGTATCGAAGCCTTCTTCTTCCAAAACGTAGGCGACCCACTCTGCCCAAACCTGGTCTGCCTGCGTGTAGCTGATGAAGAAGTCCGTCATGAAGTGCTCTCGCTAACTCCGATGCCCTGAACTATTACGATAATGCTACTTCCAAGCAAAGTACCATCGGGACTCCTCACTCACCAGGCACAAGATTGCCGCCAAGGCTGAACTGGGCCGGCGCGGTTCACACGAGCAGTCTGACAAAGGCCGCCTTGCTTTCGGCCCACAACTATACCTTTGCCAACGTCGCAAACATCAGCGCTGGAGTTGTCACCGCGTATTTGTGCAGCGGCATCTGACCACCCCAATAGGTATTTGATCCGGCCTTCCGGGCGATGTCTGATTTCAGGCGTTAGAAAACTCGTCTTAAACGTCCGAAATGGGGCGCATCTTGGCACTGCAGCATTCCCAAGGCGAAACTGCATCAACGATGACCCTCTGACACCTCTCTGCGGAGTTCAGGAAGGTCGCTACAGTCGGCAAACGATTCTCGAGGTGAGGCAGATGTCGAACAAAGCACCGCATCGTAATCACTACGTTCCCCAAATGGTGCAACGAAATTTTGTCAATGCAAGCGGCGGGCTGTTTTTCTGGCGACGAGGCATGGCCAGCGGAGAGGTCAGAAGCACTACGCCTTCCAACCTGTTCGTCGAAGACAACCTTTACACCATGGTCGATAAAGAGGGACAACGCGACCATTCGGTTGAGCTTTGGTTTGCCCGGCTTGAGGCAATGGCTGCCCCTTTCATCCAGCAGTTCATAAAAATCGTCCGCCATGGTTTGACGCCGATTATGGATCCCGCCCACTGGGATCTCTGGCACATCTATAATTACCACGCCCAGAAACGTACCGTAGCTTGGCACTCACGTTTCCTCTCACGGGAGGACTTTTTCGCCGTGATGCAGTCCAGTTCCACAGAAGAACAGTGGAATGACCATCTAAAAGCCTGGGAGTCAGATCCCGAGAACGTTCTAAGGGAAATGAACAACGCCCGAATTGCATCGCAAACATACCCGATGCCGGACGATATGCTTGAGGAGTTCAGAGGCAAGGGACTGACGATCTATGTGGCGCCGCCACGATCCTCTTTCATCCTCGGTGATGATATGAGCGCGAACGCGATGATTAGCTCGCTGCGGGGTGAGGCGGCCGCCCACAGGGTAGAGTTCATGCCAATCGCGCCCGATGTGGCGGTAGGCTACTGCGATACACGGGGCGTGGTAGTAGATCATGTCGATGCGAGAGATGTCCGACGAATGAACGAGGCAATGGCTAGGCAGTCATACCTCATTGCGGGTCGCTCAGAGGCGCAAATCGCATCATTGTCACGAGTGCCCTACGACCCGCCGGACATATTGGAGGGGTTCTTCGACAACGGACATGCCAGGGCCAAACTGTGATCCGCTGCAGTTTGGCCGAGAATGCGGCGTCCGCTATTGGTGGTAATCCGCAGATGGACGAACGGCCGAAATGGGGCGCAGACCAGCCACTAAGGAAGCCACGTTATCTGGATTCGCATCTACGCGGTATCAAACGACATGAGCGGATAGTGCATGTCTGTTCGATCACAAAACGATGTGCTGACGTCAAACACTTCGAGCACCTCGCAACTCGGCCTCGGTCATACCGTCTTTCCAGAGCCAATAACGAATTTCGCCCTCGCACCGGAAATTGACGACGTCGTGGTTACCCTTTGCATCCATGGCGTGAATGACCACGCCTCCCAGAAAGCCGCCAGAGAGTTCTTCGAGTCCCTCGACGGCCAGCGCGATTGCGTCTGTGAGGCTGTAACCAAGCTTCAATGCCAGAACGATTGTGCGGGCGGTGCCAGCGCGCATGGTCATTTCGCCGGTGTGGGTGCAAGCTGCCGCGCCATAGCGGCTATCGGCATAAAAGCCTGCACCGGGAATGGGGCTATCACCTAGCCGGCCAGGATATTTCCACGCCCAGCCTGATGTCGAGGTCGCAGCGTGAATACCCTTGGCTTGGTCCTGGCAAAGAAAAACGGTTGTGTCGCGTACGCGCTCGGGATCGGTGATGGTCCTGCTTAAGGGTGCGAGCGCAATATCGGGGAAATTGGCCCGCTGATCGGCATCCATTTCCCTCTCCAGTCGCTCCCACCAGATCTTCTTGCTGTCCTCAAAAAGTGAATCATCACGGGTGAAACCGATCTCATCAGCAAAACGCCGCGCCCCTGCACCGGTCAACGTCACATGAGGCAGGCGCTGCATCACTTCATAGGCCAAGGCGCAAACCGGAATCGTGTCCGGCACGGCGCCAACCGAGCCCACATTCCGGCTGTTTCCGTCCATCACAGCGCCGTCACATTCCATAACGCCCAGCATATTCGGCCAACCTCCATAGCCAACGCTGCGCACCTCGGGTTCGAGTTCGACGCGCGAAATGCCTTCCACCATGGCGGGAAGGCCGGCATGACCGGATTTGAGCAATTCAACGGAATGGGAAAAGCCGGGCCAGGCCTCGGCATTGGCAAGAAGCAGCATAGAATTGAGACGTCTGAACCAGTGAAATCGGTTTCACTTTTAGCTTGTCGGCGGCAGAGGTCAAGCCGTGGTCAGGCAGTCGCACCGGGAATGAAATGGGTCGGCAGTGTCAGCAGGTGTTGCCCCGCATTTTCCTGAGCAATCAATTGCCCCAGACAGGTGACATATTCATTCTTGTCGAATCCGACCGTGGCAATGGGATAGGCCGCCAAGTTGACAAGCGAAAGGTTGTCGAACCCATAGAGACGAAAGCGAGCAGGACGGCTCTCCGGAAAATCGGCACGGCGCATATCGAGTATGCCCATTGCCATGGCGTCTGCGGTGCAGAACACAGCGTCAGGCCAGGCATCGCCGCCAATCATCGTCGCGGCCGCCCTGCCGCTAGCATAGGAGTAGTCTCCCTGCACGACGCGCTCCAACTCGATACCATGCGCTTTCAGTGCTTCGACATAATAGCCTATACGGCTCTGTTCGTTTGGCGATGTTGCGCGACCCGTCACCAGTGCAGCACTTTTCACCCCTTTGTTGGCGGCGTCGGCAACAGCTTGGGAGATGCCAGGCTTTTCATCGGCGATCAGAGCGGGCGAGACAGCATCATGCCGACCATTGAGCATGATCACACGATCGGTATGAAAGAGGCTCCTTACTGCTTCCGCATCGGCGAAGTCAGAAAAAACCAGCGCGGCATCCACATGGTGGGCAATGCCCTGCCTGATGAGTGCGCTCGCATGGTCAGGCGAGTCCATGCGTACTAATAGCATTTGTTTGCCAAGCCCCTGAATGGTGTCGAGCAGTCGGTCGAACAGGTCGAGATCGGAGAGGTCGTGAATGTGATTGACCAGAACCACAACGAGATCCAGCGAGCGCCGGGAGAGGCCGCGAGCCACGGCGTTGGGGCGATAGCCCAGTTGCCGCGCCGCGGCTTCTACCTTGGCGCGTTTCTCCGCTGAAACCGGGCGCTTGTCGGATGAGAGCGCGCGTGAGGCCGCCGCGCGTGATACGCCGGCCATTGCTGCCACATCTGCGATTGTCGGCACACTGGCCTTCCGGAGCGTTATGATACGATTCCCAATCTATACACGGGCGCAGGACTGGCCGATGACTAGTCGTGGCATGGCAACATGGGTACGTGGTGGCATGGCAGCGCCGCCGCGCGTGGTGATGCGCTCCAGCATCCACTGGGCGGCGACCTGTGCCAGTTCCTCGACGGGTTGCACGACTGTGGTGATGCGCGGCTTGATCACGTTGCCCCAGGGCACATCGTCCACCCCGGTCAATGAAACGTCTTTGGGGCAATCAAAGCCGAGATCGTTAATTGCCTGTAGTGCTCCGAGAGCCATCAGATTATTGGCGGCGACGATGGCGGTGGGCCTGGTGGCCCGGGATAGCAGGCGCGAAACGTGATCGTAAGCCACTTCACCACTGGAGTTGGTGACGATTTCAAAGTCCGGGTTGATCTCGATACCAGACGCTGCCATGGCCGTCCGGAAACCCGCGAGGCGAAGACGGGCGGTCCACCAATGCGCTTCCCCACCCAAATAGCAGATACGGCGGTGCCCGAGTCGAATAAGGTATTCGGTGAGCATTGTGGTGGTGAGCTCGTTGTCTGAACACACGAAGTCCAGCTTCACCCCGTCCACATATTGGTCGATCAGCACCACAGGCACTTCGATTTGCCGCAGATAGGCCGCAAAGGCGGGGTCGTTGCTGAGCGGAGCCATAATGATACCGCCCACGCGGTGACGCCGAAGCTGATTCAGCGTGTTGATTTCACGGTCTGCATGGGATGCCGTATCGGCGACGATAAGCATGTGGTCGGCTTCGGCCACGATGCTGTCGACACTGCGGAGAAGCCGACCGAAGAATGGATTGCCGATATCTCCGAGAACGAGCCCGATAAGCTTGTTACGTCCCCGCCTCAGGCTTTGTGCCATTGCGGATGGGCTATAGCCGAGATCTTCGGCGGCACTTTCTATGCGTGCCCGCGTGTCAGCACTGATCGGTCCCTTGCCGTTAAGCGCCAATGATACGGTGGAAATGGCAACACCGGCGCGCTTTGCCACATCGCGAATAGTCGCCATGATTTATGACCGAAACGTTTTGCCTCGTTACGTCCAGGACATTCTGGCGCAGGTCGATGATCGCCCCAGATTTTCGCTCTTTGCAAGTTGTTTCTGTCAGTTTCATGACGTTCGATTCATGTTCGATACTTGTCAGCCCAGGATCTCGCTGCTTTGCTGATTGAAACGGTTCGATCACGGAGGGACCGTTGATCAGATGTGGCGTGCCACATCCGCATGAAGGGAAGGACTATCATGAAGCTCAACACTTACCGCCATTTGCGCAGCATCTCTGTCGCAACCTTGGCCCTGGCCGCTCTGGCCGCTCCGGCTATTGCGCAGGACGTCACGCTTAAGATGTGGACCCTGAACAATACCGGCTATCCCGAATTTATCGCCCAGGCGGCCGAAGAGTTTAAGAAGCTCCACCCGGGCGTGAATATCGTTCACGAAACATTCCCCGGCGATCAGTACAAGACCGGCATTCAGGTTGCCCTGGTCGGCTCGTCCCCGCCGGATATTTTCTTCAACTGGGCCGGTGAAGACGCCAAGCGCCTGGTAGCCGATGGCCTTGTTCTCGACCTGACCGAGCTCGGCAATGCCGAAGGCGGGTTCCGCACCACCCTGTCCCCCGGTTGGCAGGACACTTTCAAATATGACGACAAGATCTATGGCGTGGCCGTCGATGCCGTGTCGGTCTATCTCTATACCAACAAGAACTATTTCGCCGAAAACAACCTAACGCCGCCGACCACCTTCAATGAGCTGACCGGGCTGTGCAAGGCGGTCCGCGCCATCGACCCCAACACTGTGCCGCTGCCGCTCGGCAATGCCGGTCGTTGGAAGGGCGCTCATCTGATGACCATGCTGAACGAGCGCACGCTCGGTCAGAGTGCGACCGCAGCCGACTATGACCTGACGCGCGCTGCCGATGCCCTGTTCACAGATGCCGGTTATGCCGGTGCCTTCGACAAGCTGCTCGAAATGCAGGACGCCGGGTGTTTCGAAGATGCGCCCAATGCCACCGACGCCGAACTGGCCGACGTGATGTTCCAGACCGGTTCCTCGCCGATGTCGTGGTGCGGCACCTGGTGCATGGGTGACATGGATGCCGCTGGCGTCGAATATGAGCTGACCCGCTTCCCCATCATGGAAGATGGCCGTGGCGATCCGGGCGCATATTTCATGGTTCCAGAGGGCTACCAGATCTCGGCCAAGACAGCCAATCCCGAACTGGCCACCGCCTTTGCCAGCTTCCTTGTCTCCGACGAGCAGGCTGAAAAGTTCTCGGAAATCCTGAAGTTCCTGCCATCCAACGCCGCCAATATCGATGCAGTCGATGGCGCCACGGATCACTTCAAGTGGGCGGCCGCAGACATGGCCAGCTATTCTGCTGGCGTCAATGTGCTCGACGTCGCGCTCGAAGCCAGCGTTGCCGAAGCCTATCTCAATGCCACGGTTGAAGTGCTGAACCGCACCCAGACGCCGGAAGAGGCGGTTGCGTCCATCCGCGCTGCCGCCCTCGCAGCGAAGTCGGCCGCCGGCCTCTAGCCTGATCTGCCCGCCGGCCCATTTTGGAGCCGGCGGGTTTTCGTTTCGAGCCGAAGGGTCTCTTTCATGAGCCAGACTTCCTCATCGCCAGGGGCCTTAACCCGTCAGATCCGTAATGCCGGTTGGAACAGCGCGCTGCTGGCGCCGGCTCTTGGTCTCGTGGTTATTTTCGTGCTTCTGCCGGCCACCATCACTTTTGTGGGTTCATTCTTCTCCTTCGGTATCACTTCCAGCGCTTGGGTGTGGGCAGGTTTCGACAACTACGTCCGGGCCTTCGCCGATCCCGTCTTCTGGATTGCGCTCAGGAACAATCTCATCATCATCTTTGGCTCGATCATAAGCCAGGTTGGACTAGGCGCGGTTATCGCCGCCATTCTCGATCGCGGCATCAAGCGCGGTACTACCGTCTATCGCACCATCATCTTCATGCCGGTGGTCATTTCCTCGGTGGCTGTCTCGCTGATCTGGATGCTGATCTATGATCCCAATGTCGGATCGCTCAACGCGCTCGTAAAGGCCATTGGTCTTGCCCCGCCCAAGCTCGGCTGGCTGGGTGATCCCTCGATTTCCATCTGGATGGTGCTGGTCACCGCTGCCTGGGCCAATGTCGGGTTCCAGATGGTACTGATCTTAGCCGGTTTGCAAGCCATTCCCAAGGAACTGTACGAGGCCGCTGCGCTCGACGGCGCCAGGGGGCTCAAGACCTTCTGGCACATAACCCTGCCGGGGATCCGAAACATCCTGATCGTCGGCGTGCTGATCACCACGATTGGCGGGCTCAAGGTCTTCGATCTGATCTTCGTCATGACCGGAGGAGGGCCTGCCAACGCCACCCAGGTCATGGGCACTTATATCTATCTCCAGGCCTTCAACCTCGGAAACATGGGCTATGCCAATGCCCTCTCCGTCATTCTCCTGCTGATCGCGCTGCTGATGGGCGTCGCACAGCTCAAGCTATCGCGTCGAGGTTAGGCACCATGAAACGCTACCGTGCCGTCTCTATCGGCCTGCATATCTTTGTTTCCATCTGGGCCGCTTTCGTGCTCGCGCCCGTCCTGTGGATGGTTATTGCCGGTTTCCGCAACCGCCTCGAATTGTTCGCCAATCCGCTCGGCCTGCCGACCACGCTAAATTTTGACGCCTTTGTGCGCGCCTGGAATACCGGCATCGCCAATTTCATTCTGAACTCTGTATTCGTAACGCTGATCTCAGTGGCACTAATCGTGGTCACTAGCGGCATTGCTGCCTATGTGCTTGCTCGCTCGGAGAGTAAGACGCTCAAATTCATCTATGTGCTGATCGTGGCGAGCTTTGCCGTGCCCAGCCAATCCGTGCTGGTTCCGCTCTACCAGATCATCTCCGGCGCGGGATTGCTCAATTCGCTCTTTGCCATCGTTCTCCCCTATGCAGCCTATGGCATTCCGTTCACCACGGTACTGTTCTACGCCTTCTTCCTCGAATTTCCGCGCGAGATGGAGGAAGCCGCCCGGCTGGACGGATGTAGCCGCCTGCAGGTCATCACCCGCATCGTATTGCCGCTGTCAGGCTCAGCCATTGCCAGCGCCGCCATCTTCCAGGCAGTTTTCATCTGGAACGAATTTTTGCTGGCCTTGCTGCTGCTGACCGACAGCTCGATCAAAACCTTGCCACTGGGCATGCTCAATCTGCGCGGCCAGTTCAGCTCCGACTGGCCTGCCATCATGGCCGGCGTCACCATCGTCACCGCCCCAATGCTCATCCTTTTCATCCTGGCCCAGCGCTATTTCGTGCGTAGCCTCGCCGGCCTCGGCAAATAGGACAGGTTCATGCCAAGTCTCCAGATTTCCAATCTCCAAAAGCACTATCAGAACTTCCACGCGCTCAAGTCTATTTCGCTCGACATCGAGGATGGTGAATTCGTGGTCATGGTCGGCCCATCGGGTTGCGGCAAGTCCACATTACTACGGTCAATCGCTGGGCTCGAAACTGTCGACAGCGGTTCCATCACCATCAAAGGTCGCGATGTCACCCATCTCGAGCCCTCCGATCGCGGTGTGGCCATGGTCTTTCAGAACTATGCCCTCTACCCGCATATGACCGTCGCGCAGAACATGGGCTTCAACCTGCAGATTGCCGGTCGCCCCAAAGCCGAAATTAGCGCCGCCGTCGAGCGGGCCGCAACAATCCTGCGCATTACCGAGCATTTGCACAAATTCCCCAAAGCCCTGTCCGGCGGCCAGAAGCAGCGCGTCGCCATCGGTCGTGCCATCACCCGCTCACCGGACGTGTTCCTGTTCGATGAGCCGCTTTCCAATCTGGATGCGGCCCTACGCACGCAGATGCGCGTCGAGCTTGGCCGCCTTCACGCCGAGCTTGGCACCACAATGATATACGTCACCCATGATCAGGTCGAAGCCATGACCATGGCCGACCGGATCGTTGTCATGCGCGATGGCATTATCGAACAGGTCGGTTCCCCCCTCGATCTCTACAACCGCCCCGCCAACCAGTTCGTCGCCGGCTTTCTCGGCTCACCACGCATGAATTTTCTCAGCGCCACAGTAACGGCCTTGTCCGGTGCTGACGTCACGCTCAAGGTCGACACCGGCGCCCAGTCTCTGACAATCGGCACCGACAAAGCAGCCTCCGGCCTCGCTATAGGTGAGACGGTTCGCCTGGGCTTCCGGCCGGAAGCGGCGCATCGCAATGGTGGTGAGGGACTGGTTCTTCCCGCACGTGTCCGCGTGGTTGAAAGTCTTGGGCGGGAAACTCTTGTCTATGCCGATGCGGGGGAGATCCGTTCGATCGATTCAGAGAGCCAGGACGGATTCTTCGCCGTGCACCAATCCGAGCAATTACGCTTCGATTATGACACGTCGTTCGACATTACCGTTCCGGCCAACGCGCTCTATCTGTTCGACACGTCCGGCAAAACACGGCGCTTCGCCCGCCGCGTCGACTGATCTTATCCTCTTGCCCCAGAAAGCCCGAATCCATGCGGCTCCGTCAGGTCCATCTCGACTTCCACACGTCCGAACTGATCGAAGATATCGGTTCGCGCTTTAACGCAAGGGCGTTCGGCCAGGCTTTTGCCGACGCCCATGTGGATTCAGTCACTGTTTTCTCCAAGTGCCACCATGGCCATTCCTACCATCCAACCGTGGTGGGTCGGATGCATCCACATCTGAAATTCGATCTGCTGCGAGCCCAGATCGATGCATTACATGCCCACGACATCAACGCACCGATCTATCTCTCGGCAGGCTGGGACGAATATGCTGCCAATACACATCCGGGATGGCGGCTGATGGACGAAAACGGCTTGCCCAAGCGCGTCGGCGGCGATCCCCTGGGCGATGGTTGGGCCTATCTCGATTTCGCTTCGCCCTATCTCGACTATCTCTGCCGCCAGGTCGAGGAAGTCATGGTCAACTATCCTGATGGCGATGGGATTTTTATCGACATTCCCTATCAGCAATTGTCCACTGGCCCTTGGACGCAGCAGCGAATGGATATTCAGGGCATGGACTGGCAAGACCCGGCAGACCGCGCCACCTTTGCCGAGCAGATCAATTTCGAGCTGTTCGAAGGGGTGCAGCAGGCCGTGCATAAGCATGACCCCCAAAAGCCGCTCTTCTTCAATTCCGGCCATGTTCGCCGTGGCCGCCGCGAGATTTACAAGCGCTATTATAGCCATCTCGAACTGGAATCGCTCCCAACCGCCAAATGGGGTTACGATCATTTCCCGCTCTCGGCGCGCTATGTCGATGTGTTTGGAGAAGAATTCGTCGGTATGACCGGCAAATTCCATCACCTCTGGGGCGAAATCGGCAGCTATAAAACGCCTGCTGCCCTCTCCTACGAAGTCGCGGCCATGCAGGCCAATGGCGCAGGCGCATCCATCGGAGACCATCTCCATCCCAATTGCGCTGTGGACTTGACCAGCTACAAATCCATCGGCGCGGCTTATGCGAAGGCCAAGGCCGCCGAGCCCTTCACCAAGTGCAGCCGCAATCGTGCCGACGTTGGACTTGTCAGCGTCGAAGGGTCACACCGCCCACGCTTCGTCGGCACGCCTGGCACCTCTAACCATGCGGATGAAGGCGCTGCACGCGTGCTGCTCGAAAGCAAGTTTACATTCGACGTGCTCGATCCCGAACACGATTTCTCGAGCTACCGCCTGCTGATCCTGCCCGACGAGGTCGAGATCGATGCCGCGCTTAAGACCTCGCTCGATGCGTATCTGGCTGGGGGAGGCAAGCTTCTGCTGAGCGGCAAAAGCGGGCTTGATGCCGAAGGGTTCATGTTTGATACCGGCGCCCGCTGGGAAGGCACCAATCCCTTCTCCGGCGATTACGCATTGCATGATCAATCTATCCGCGCAGATTTCGTCGATGATCCGATCTATATGTATGTCGGTTCCGAGCGGATTTCGCTGATCGACGGCATCAGCCTGGGCCAGATTTACGATCCATATTTCGAGCGCAGCCCCAAGCATTTTTCCGGGCATGTACACACACCCCGCAAATCCGATCCGTCAGGTTTTGTGGCTGGTTCGCGCAAAGGCAACGTGACCTATCTAGCGCACAAAGCTTTCTCGGCCTACCGCGTCTCGGGGGCTGTCGCAATTCTCGAAATGCTGGAAAAGCTCATCACCGGTCTTCTCGACAATGCGCCGCTTGTGCGCACCAACCTGCCCCGCGCCGGGCGAGTGACATTGCGGCATCAGGCAGAGCAGAACCGCGATATAGTTCACCTCCTATTTGCCCAGCCATCCCTGCGCGGCCGTCTGCGTGGTGATAATGTCCAACCCATCCAGGACTTCGTGACGTTGCCGAA
>PJUL01000535.1_pt1 | contig 26071 bp, 28 predicted proteins | sample 1512221 | NCBI WGS metagenome assembly PJUL01 (sample SAMN08177667, study PRJNA422409) | Feces metagenome, whole genome shotgun sequencing project.
CCCAATAGGCCGATTTTCCCCGCGAAGGCGGGGATCCAAGCTGACGTTCAGGCTTGGGCGCGGCCGTGGACTATCGGCGACCTCGGCTTGGGTCCCCGCCTTCGCGGGGATGCTCGGTGAAAATCGGCGCAAGCGATTGAATGTCGATCCGCCCTAGGGCAGCAGGGCGGCCACGGCGTGGTGGCCGGCGTCCTGCGCCACCTTGCGCGCGGTGCGGCCGTCGTCGTCCTTCAGGGACGGATCGGCGCCGTGCGCCAGCAGCCAGCGGACGGACTGCGCCTGCCCGAACTGCGCCGCGCCCATCAGCGGGGTGAAGCCGCCGTCGGGCGCCTGCAGATCGATCTTGCCGCCGTGCTTGAGGCAGAGCTCCAGCGCGGCGATGTCGCCCAGGGCGGCGCTGCCCATGAAGGCGCTGGCGGCGCTCTGGTTGAAGTAGTTGGGGTCGGTTCCGTGGGCCAGCAGATAGGCGCGGATGGTCGCCGGATCCGCGGCGGGGCCGCCCTTGATCGAGTGGATGTCGCCGACGACCATGAAGGCCGTGTCGCCATAGGCGTTGAGGCCGTTGGGATCAGCGCCGGCCTCGATCAGCATGCGGACCATCTCGAGGTCGGCGTGGCTGGCGGCCAGGGCCAGCGGCTTGCAGATGTCGTAGGGGCCGCAGGGCGGTTCCAGGTCGGGCTTGGCGGCCAGGGCCTGGCGCAGGGCCGCGACGTCGCGCGCCTGGATGGCGGCCTTGGTCGCCTCCTCGGCGGAGGGCGCGCAGCCCGTCGTCAGGATCGCGGCGACAACGGCGCCGGCCAGTTTCCAGCGGGTCATGCTCACGCCTCCGGGCCGTAGCGGTTGTCGTCGGGCTGCCCCGCCCGGCACAGGAAGACCACCAGCATGACCAGCGAGGCCATGTAGGCCAGGTTGTTGGCGAACAGCGGCAGGAACAGGAACATGGTCGCCTCGTCGCCGGCGATCGCGCCTTCGAAGAGGACCGGGAACAGCGCCAGGCCGATCGCCAGGAACACCGCCGGAGGCAGGCCCCAGAGACCCGAGCGGCCGATGTCGTGCAACCGGCGGGTCACGGCGGCCGCCAGCAGGGCGACGATCGCGGCCGTGCCCGCGCCCATGATCCAGAAGAAGGGGCGGAAGCCCGAGCCGCCGTCCGCGAACGGATCAGCCGCGACGAAGGCGGCCGTGAAGATCGGCAGAATGGCCAGGTTCATCCCGATCAGGCCGCCGATCACGACGAGACCCGCGAACGGCCAGAACCGACCGCGCCGGTCGCGGCCGGAAAACCGGCAAAGGTTCGAGAAGCCGTGGCGGATCGAGGCGAGCATGAACGCGCTCCAGTGAAGCTTGCGCACCAGCCTTAAGCGCCGTCGCCGCTGCAAGGCAAGCGGGTCGTCCTCGGCTCGGAAATCATCGGTTGACGTCGAGCGCGCTACAAATGTAGCGTCATCGCTAATGAAGTCGTGAGGCGAGCGCATGGGTGATCCGTCCGAACTGGAGCTGGAGGTCATGAAGGCCTTCTGGCGCGATGGCGCGATGAGCGCGCGCGAGGTGCAGGCCGCCGTGCAGACCTCGCTGGGCTGGAGCGGCTCGACCACCCGCACGGTGCTTGAGCGCATGGTCGCCAAGGGGCTGCTGGAGCGCGGGGCCGTGCACGGCCTGGCCGTCTATCGTCCGCGCAAGGCCAAGGTGGCGGTGATCGGCGGGGTGCTGCAGCGTCTGCGCGGCCTGCTCGATATCGACGGCCCGCTGCCGGCCTCGGCCTTCTCGGGCAGCCAGCTGCTCAGCGCCGCCGAACTGGACGAGCTGCAGGCCCTGCTGGCCGCCGCCGACGACCAGGCCCGCGACGAGGAGCCTTCGAAATGAGCCCCCTGCTCGCCGCCTTCGGCTTCGGCCTCGTCGCCGCCTTTCCCGTGGGCGCCCTCGGCTTCCTGCTCGGCTGGAGCGTCGAGGCGCTGACCCCCGCGCCGCGCGTCCGGGCGCTGGTCTGGGGCCTGGCCTTCCTGCTGCCGGCCGCCGTGCTGGCCGCCACCCTGCTGGGCGCGGCGATCCCGCTGCCCCAGCCGCAGCGGGTGCTGCTGCCGGCGCCGCTGTCGGTCGACCTGACCGAGTTCAGCGGGGTCGACGCGGGGCGGCCCCGCTACTGGGCCGCCTCGGCCGCCTGGATCGCCGGCGGGCTGCTCGCGCTGTCGCTGGCCGGCGTGCTGTTCAGGGCGACGGGCTGGCTGCTGGCCCGCGGGCGTCTGGCCGCGGTGGTCGCGCGGGCGATACTGGCTGACGCCGACCTGGCACATGCGGTCGCCGTCGAGGCCGGCGCGCTGGGCGTGGCGCCGCCGCGCGTGCTGGTCGGAACCGGCGTGGCCGAGCCGCTGCTGGCGGGCGTGCGCCGCCCGGCCATCCTGCTGCCGGCCGGACTGGTCGAGACCCTGCCGCGCGAGACCCTGATCCGGATCTGCCGCCATGAACTGGCCCACCTGGTTCGCCGCGACAACCTGCGCCTGCCGGTCGAGGAGCTGCTGGCCGGCCTCTTCTGGCTGTCGCCGCTGACGAACCTGCTGCGCCGGCGGATGCTGGCCGCCCGCGAGGCCGTCTGCGACGAGATCGCCGTCGGCGCGGCCCCGCCCGAAGCCCGCCGGGCCTACGCCCAGGCCCTGGTCGACGTGCTGCGCCAGGCCGCCGCCGACCCTTCCCTGCACCCCGCGTTCACTGGCCGAGAAAGGACCCCGACCGCCATGCGCCTCGACTCCATCCTGCACCCCGCCGCGCCGATCTCCGGCGCGCGCCGCCTGGCCGTCGCGGCCCTGACCCTGCTGGTCGCCGGCGGCGGCGTCATGGGCGCCAACGCCCTGGCCGACGAGGCCCGCCACGCCCAGCCCCGGCCCGAGACGGCGCCCGCCCGGTCGGTTTCGCTGCCGACGATCAGCCTGCCTTCGGGGGCCACCTTCAGCCCGGTGCGGATCGAGGCCGACAGCATCGAGACCTTCAAGGACAAGCCCGATCGCGTCGTCTACCAGGGCGACGTGCACGTGAAGGGAAACACTGAAAGCACCGAGTTCCGGCTCGACGGCAAGCCGGCGCCGGCCGGCTTCAACCCGCGCGACCTGCCGCCCGGCGCGGTCAAGCGGATGGAGATGTTCCGCGAGGGCGACCGGACGATCATGGACCTGAAGACCAACTAGGCGGGGATCGTCCCGAAAACGAAGAAGGCGGCCTCTCCTGCGAGGGGCCGCCTTCGATCGTTTTTCCGAGGTTCTGGAGGCGGGGCTTACGCCACCTTCACCCGGGCGGCGCTTTCCGGCAGGTCCTGGCCGAAGGCGCGCTGGTAGAACTCGGCCACGGTGGGGCGCTCGAGCTCGTCGCACTTGTTGAGGAAGGTCAGGCGGAAGGCCAGGCCGATGTCGCCGTCGAAAATCTCGGCGTTCTGGGCCCAGGTGATCACCGTGCGCGGGCTCATGACCGTCGAGATGTCGCCGTTCATGAAGGCGTTGCGGGTCATGTCGGCCACGCGGACCATGGCCGCCAGGGTGCGCTTGCCCTCGGCGGTGTCGTAGTGCGGGTTCTTGGCCAGCACGATGGCCGCCTCGACGTCGTGTTCGAGGTAGTTCAGCGTGGTGACGATCGACCAGCGGTCCATCTGGCCTTGGTTGATCTGCTGGGTGCCGTGGTAGAGCCCCGTGGTGTCGCCCAGACCGATCGTGTTGGTCGTCGAGAAGAGACGGAAGTACGGGTTGGCGCGGATCACCCGGTTCTGGTCGAGCAGGGTCAGCTTGCCGCCGGCCTCCAGCACGCGTTGGATGACGAACATCACGTCGGGACGGCCCGCGTCGTATTCGTCGAACACCAGGGCGATCGGGCGCTGCAGGCTCCAGGGCAGGATGCCTTCGCGGAATTCGGTGATCTGCTTGCCGTCCTTCAGGACGATGGCGTCCTTGCCGACCAGGTCGATCCGGGAAACGTGGCTGTCGAGGTTCACGCGGACCAGCGGCCAGTTCAGGCGCGCGGCGATCTGCTCGATGTGGGTCGACTTGCCGGTGCCGTGATAGCCCTGGACCATCACCCGGCGATCCTTGGCGAAGCCGGCGCAGATGGCCTTGGTCGTCTGCGGGTCGAAGCGGTAGGCCGGATCGATCTCGGGCACGTGCGGATCGCGGTGCGAGAAGGCGGGCACCTTCATGTCGCTGTCGACGCCGAACGCGTCGCGCAGCGTCACCCACTTGTCCGGGACCAGGGTGATCAGGGGATCGGCGGCGTGGCTGTCGGTCAGTTCGGGCATGGGTTTTCGATTAGCGCTCCGCCCCTGGGAGGGGAAGGGGGAATTGCGCCAATTATCCTTCTCCCCTTGCGGGAGAAGGTGGCGCGAAGCGCCGGATGAGGGGTGTCTCAAAAGCGAAACGCCGCGACGGCCTTTCGGCTGTCGCGGCGTTCGGGTCGGTGCGACCCCTCACCCGACCCCGCTCTGCGAGGCCACCCTCTCCCGCAAGGGGAGAGGGGTCGGTTGGGCGCCCTAGTTGTTGGCGATGATCACCGAGGCGATGATGCCGGTGGCGACCGCGGCCAGGATGTACTGGTCGTTCACGCGCTGCCAGCGGTAGCCGCGGGGCGGGGCGCGCAGGCCGTGGCGACGGTAGTCGCTGACATAGTAGCCGTTGCCGCGATAGCGGGCGTCGAGGCGTTGGCCCTTGGCCCAGCGGCGGTACTCGCGGCGATCTTCCTTGCGCTCGTAGCGAGCCTGGTCGCGGCGGCCCTTTTCGTAGGCGCGCTGCTGCTCGTAGCGGTCGTGACGGTCGTCGTGACGGGGCTGGGCCATGGCGGTCCCCGACAGGGCGGTCCCGGCCAGCAGCGAGGCGGCGACGGCGGTGATGATGAGACGTTTCATGACAAGTCCTTTCCCTTCGATGCCTCCACCTTAGTGAGGTCGATTTGGACTGGTGATGAACGAAGCAACTCAGGAACGGTTCATGTTTCTTTCATGAAACATTGTAGCTATACACGACGAATACCGGTTGCGGCCAATCTGTTTTTCGCGCGTTGAGGGTGCATGCCGCTCAAGCTCCGCCTGAACCCCCGTCGCGATCTGCCCCTGCTGCTGCGGTCCGCCCGGCGCGAGATCGCCGCCACCGCCGCCCTGCTGGTGGCGGGCCTTGGCCTGCTGGCCTTCCTGAACATCGCCGACGAGGTGGCCGAGGGCGACACCCGCGCCCTCGATTTCCAGATCCTGCAGGCGCTGCGCGTGCCGGGCCAGCCGCACCAACTGATCGGTCCGGAATGGCTGCATACGGCCGCCGCCGACGTCACGGCCCTGGGCTCGGTGACGGTGCTGACCCTGCTGGTGCTGCTGGCCCTGGCGATCTGCGCCAGCCTGCGCCGCTGGGCCGAGGCGCTGGTGCTGGTGGTCGGCGCGGTGGGCGGTGTCAGCATCAGCCAGGGACTGAAGCACCTTTTCCTGCGCGAGCGGCCCGATCTGGTCTATCGCGCCGTCGAGGCGGCCAATCCCAGCTTCCCGTCCGGCCACGCCATGCTGTCGGCGGTGGTGTTCCTGACCCTGGGAACCCTGGCCGCGCGCTTTGCGCCCAGGCGCCGGGTCAAGGCCCTGGCCCTGGCGTCGGCGGTGTTCTTCTCGGTGCTGGTGGGGCTTAGCCGCGTCTATCTCGGGGTCCACTGGGCCAGCGACGTGCTGGCCGGCTGGTGCGTCGGCGCGGCCTGGGCGATGGCCTGCTGGCTGGCCGCTTGGGCCTGGGCGCGGTTCTTCCGCTCGCCGTTGGCGGAGAATTAGTCCCTCCCCCTGAAGGGGGAGGTGTCGGCGAAGCCGACGGAGGGGGATGTGATCGCCCCTTCAATGCCCTCTCCAGCCTCAGCAGAAACTTCCCCCTCCGACCCTTCGGGCCACCTCCCCCTTCAGGGGGAGGATTGTTCCAGCCTGGCCTTCAGCGCCTCCAGGTCGCGGGTCACGGCGGCGGCGTCGCGCTCGAAGGCGGCGTCGTCCATGTCGGGCAGGCGAAAGAGCGTGAGGGTCGCCTCGGCCCCGTCGCCGTTGGCCACCACGCGCAGGGGGACGGAGATCTCGGTTCCGTCCGGCAGGATCACCCAGTGGTCGAGCACACCGAACGGGTTTGCGGGAGAGAACCGCACGCGGACCTCGCCGGCGGGGGTGTCGGCGATCCACACGCCGTCTTCGTCGGCCGATCGACGCAAGCCGTCGCCCAGGCCCGCGGCCCATTCGGACATGTTTTCGGGATCGGCCGCATAGTCGTAGACGGCGTCGGCCGGGCGGGCGACGCCGATGGTGATCGGGCGGCAGGGATGCACGGTCATACGGCGCTCCTCGTCATCGGCGAAGGAACGCGCGGGCTGACAGCCGTTTCCGTGAAATCAGAAGAGGGCGGTGGCCAGGGCGATAAGGCCGGCCCAGAGCACGATGCTGGCGCCGACGACGGCGACCCGGCTCCAACGGACTCGGCGACGCGAGGGCGCGGTATCGGGGCGCGCCCCCATGCTGAGATAAGCCATGTCTTCCTCCCCCGCCTCTGTTCTCCCTCGGGGGCGGGAGCGGGCGGTTTCATTTGATACGATCTCCTGGGTTGCAACGCTTGGCAAGGGCCAACGGAGCCGCGCAGTCACAAAAATGTGCGTTACCACACAGGGGGTTGCGTCGACTCCCCGACTTGGCCGCTCGCCGCCGGGCGCTCAGATCGATCCGGTCCCATGATATGGGCGGCCGACCACCTGGTCCTCGTCGCCCTCCCAGGCCTCGTCGTCGGGCATCGAGACGTTGGCGTCCCAGTGCTCGGCCTGGCTGGAGCCCGAGCCGCTGTCGGTGTGGCGCACGATCTCGTCGATGTCGCGGGCGTTGCGCGGAGCCGTCCCGGGCGGGATGACCGCCGTCTCGGCCGGGCTCAGCGCATCGTTCTGGAAGTCGACGTGCTGGGGGTAGAAGGCCAGGCGTCCGGCCAGGCGCTCCATGCCCGGCAACGGGGCCTCGTAGGACCACACCGCGTCCTCGATGATCTGGCCGTCGCGATAGATCGTGTAGTAGCTGGCCGAGCCCTTGTAGGGGCAGCGGGTGGTCTTGTCCGAGCGGCGCAGAAAGGCCATGGCCACGTCGTCGCGCGGGAAGTAGCGGACGGGCGGATAGTCGGCCTCGCGCAGCACCAGCACGTCGTCGCTGTCGGCGATTTCGTGGCCCTCGAACAGCACGCGGACGCGGCCGCTTTCGCGGACGCAGGTGATCGGATGGTTGGGGTCTGACGATTGCATGGGCGTTCCCCAGGCGTTGAAGGTGTCGTTGCGGAACTTGCAGCCAATGAAACGCGCGGCGCGCCCCAACCGCTCCCTCCCGGCAAGCCTTTGCTTGTGAAACGGAAAGCCGCGTGATCTTCTCCCCGCGAACCGGGGAGGGAAGGGCGAAACGACCGTTGGCGTCGCCCTATCTGACTTGAATATAGTCAAGGTCGAGAATGAATAGCATTGTCGTTGTCGCCGGCATTCTCGTCACGTTGGTGACGGGCCTGCCGGTCTTTTTGCAGCTCATCAAGGAGCACCCGAAAGGGCTGATCATCCTGTTCTTCGCCGAGATGTGGGAGCGGTTCTCCTACTACGGCATGCGCGCCATCCTGATCTTCTATCTGACGCAGCACTTCCTTTTCGACCCGAAGGTCGCCAACGGCCATTACGGCTCCTATACCTCCCTCGTCTACCTGCTGCCGCTGATCGGCGGCTTCCTGGCCGACAAGTGGCTGGGCACCCGCAAGGCCGTGGCCTTCGGCGCCATCCTGCTGGTCGCCGGCCACCTGGCCATGGCGGTGGAAGGCAAGCCCGCCACCCAGACCCTGACCTATGCCGGCCAGACCTACAGCTTCCAGGCCGAGGGCCGTGGCGGCGAACGGGTCGCCAAGCTGGTGGTCGCGGGCAAGCCCTACGACGTCTCGGCCACCAAGGCCGGCGACTTCGAGATCAAGGACCTGCCGGCCGCCGCGCCGCTGCCCGCCGTGCTGCCCAAGGGCCAGTACCAGCTGGGCGTTGAGGGGCGTGATCCGACCTACCTGAACATCTTCTGGCTGGCCCTGTCGCTGATCATCGTCGGCGTCGGCTTCCTCAAGCCCAACATCTCGACCATCGTCGGCCAGCTGTACCCGCAGGGCGATCCGCGTCGCGACCCGGGCTTCACCCTCTACTACTACGGCATCAACCTCGGCTCGTTCTGGGCCTCGATCCTCTGCGGCCTGCTGGGCATCAAGGTCGGCTGGTGGGCGGGCTTCGGCCTCGCCGGCCTTGGCATGCTGGCCGGCTTCGTCGTCTTCGTGCTGGGCAAGCCCTGGCTGCTGGGCAAGGGCGAGGCGCCCGAGCCCAAGAAGCTGAAGGAGAAGGTCGCCGGCCCGCTGACCCGCGAGCACGTGATCTACGCCCTGTCGCTCCTCGGCGTGCTGGGCGTGTTCTTCCTGGTCCAGCGCAGCGCCATCGTCGGCGTGACGCTGGTGGCCGGCATGATCGGCTCGATCGGCTACGTGCTGTGGTTCATGTTCGCCAAGGTGCAGAAGGTCGAGCGCGAGCGCCTGGCCCTGGCCCTGTTCCTGATCTTCGGCGCGGTGGTGTTCTGGACCCTGTTCGAGCAGGCCGGCTCGTCGCTGAACCTGTTCGCGGCCACCAACGTCAACCTCAACCTGACCTCGGCCCCCGTGCAGTGGTTCGGCGGCGCGGTGACCTTCGCCACGCCCGCCCAGCTCGCTGCCGCCGCCATCGACCCGGCCAAGACGCTGTGGATCGATTCCAGCTTCAACGCCGCCCAGACCCAGGCCCTGAACGCCGGCTGGATCCTGATCTTCGCTCCGGTCTTCGCGGCGCTGTGGACCTTCCTGGGCCGCCGCGACAAGGATCCGAACCCGGTCGTGAAGTTCGGCCTGGCGCTGCTGCAGGTGGGCCTCGGCTTCCTGGTGCTGCAGTGGGGCTCGACCTTCGCCGACGGCGCCTTCCGCATGCCGCTGTTCTTCCTGGTGCTGATGTACATGCTGCACACCACCGGCGAGCTGTGCATGTCGCCCGTGGGCCTGTCGCAGATGACCAAGCTGTCGCCGGCCTCGATGGTGTCGTTCATCATGGCCGTGTGGTTCATGGCCGTGGCCATCGCCCAGTACGTCGGCGGCTTCATCGCCGGCCTGACGGCGGTGGAAACCGTCGGCGGCCAGGTGCTGGACCCCGAAGCGGCGCTGCGCACCTCGCTGCAGGTGTTCAACGTCATCGGCCTGATCGCCGCGGCGATCGGCGTGTTGTTCCTGATCGCCTCGCCCTTCCTCAAGAAGTGGTCGCACGGCGCGGACGAGCATCACGCCGCCCCGACCGACACCGCCACGGTCGCCGACTGATCCCGGCGACCCGGACTGAAGACGAAGGCCCCGGAGCGATCCGGGGCCTTTTTCTTTTGATCCTCCACCGTGAAACGGGGGAGGAGAGCGCCGCCGTTTTTCTTTGCCGCCCTGTCGGATTTCGCACAGTCGCCTGCTCGCCGGTCGCGCGAAGTGGCGTCGATGCACGTCAGGGTCGCGACCGCGGCCGAATGGGGGAGACGGCCATGGGAACGACCTACACGATCTTCGGCGCTGGGCCGGCGGGGCTCTACACCGCCTGGCGGCTGGTCACCGGCGGCAAGGCCGTCGCGGGCGACGTGATCCGGCTCTACGAGTGGGGCGACTACGCCTTCGACGGCCCGGGCTCGGGCACGCGCCTGCCGGCGGGCCGCATCGTCACCCACTTCTGCAACGACGACCCGCGCCAGTCCTACATCGAGGCCGGCGGCATGCGCTTCATCCAGTGGGACGCGGCCAAGAGCGAGGGCCACCAGCTTGTGACCCTGACGATCGAGGCGCTGGGCCTGGCCGGCAAGATCATCGACTTCAACACCACCGACAATCCGCTGCTGTTCCTGCGCGAGGAGCACATCTACCAGAACGACCTGGCGACCCATCCCGCGCCCTACAACACGCCCGGCAACAACGAGAAGCCGGCCGCCACCCTGTTCTCGAACATCTCGGCCCTGATCACCGGGAACGCGCCGGTCTCGACCCGCGCCCAGCAGTGCGCCTTCTACGGCTCGGGCCGGCTGCCCGACACCTTCAACTCGTTCGTCTATCCGCCGGGCTCGATCGCCGGCAACATCGGCTACTGGAACGTCTTCTACGATCAGGCCGGCAACGAGGGCTACGAGTACGCCGCCGACGCCGGCGGCTACACCTCCAACGTCATCAACTGGAACGCCGCCAACGCCGCCGTCTACAACGGCGAGTTCGCGCCCGGCGGGGCGTTCAAGACCCTCAGCGGCGGCTATTCCCAGGTCTTCGTCGAGCTCTACCAGCAGACCCTCAAGGCCGCCCAGGCCGCGGGCGTGACCTTCGACCTGACCCAGCGCACGCGCCTGCACTCGATCTGGCTGGAGGGCGAGACGGTCAACTACCGCCTGGCCAGCGCCGAGACGCCGTTCAAGGGCGGGGCGGTGCAGACCACGCAGAACGCTTTCCTGGCCATGCCGCCCGCCTCGCTGGATCTGGTGGCCGAGGCCACCCAGTACGCCGACATGCCGGAGGGGACGCTCGACATCCTCAACGCCGAGGGCGTGCAGCTCTATATCGACGGGGTGATCCGCCAGCCGTCGATGCGGGTGATGCTGTTCTTCGACCGCCCGTGGTGGAACGATGCGGACGTGCCCTATCCGCCCAGCCTGACCGGGGCGCCCAACACCTTCGGCCCGACCATCACCGACCTGCCGCTGCGCCAGGTCTACTACTTCGGGAACAACAGCGACGGCGCGGCCAACCCCGCCTATGGCGTCCTCGCCTCGTACGACGACATGCAGTACGTGCAGTTCTGGCAGGAGCTGGAGGTCGACGTCACCGAGCGCCGCAAGGTTCCGATCGATCAGGACCATCAGGTGCTGTTCGGCCCGCGCAAGGCCACCGACACCATGATCCGCATGGTGCTGCTGGAGCTGGCCAAGGTGCACTGGGGCGATCCCAACGCCGCCCACCAGATCCCCTGGCCGGTCGAGGCGATCTTCAACGACTTCTCGCTGAACCCGTTCGGGGCCGGCTATCACGCCTGGGCCGCGCACTACGACATCTGCGACGTGATGCAGCGTATCCGCCAGCCCACGGGCCTCGTGCCCGGGGCGACGGCGGCCAACCTGTTCATCATCGGCGAGGCCTATTCCAACGACCAGGCCTGGGTCGAGGGCGCCTTCTGCACGGCCGAGTCGGTGCTGGTGGACTACTACGGCATGACCACCATCGCCGACACGACCAACTATCCGCTGATCTGCAGCTGCTGATCTGCGACGGTCAGGAGGCTCAGGCCGAGGCCTGGGCCGCCTTGGCCTTGCCCTGGTGGTGCGAGAGCACGATCGACAGGATCACCACCGGGATGCCCACCGCCGCCGTGCCCGCGAAGAAGATCGCGTAGGAGGTCATCAGCGGGAAGCTCTTCTCCAGCCCCTCGACGACGGCGCCCGAGAAGCCCTTCAGGAACTTGCCCAGCATGGCGTAGGTGCTCGACAGCAGGGCGTACTGGGTGGCGGTGTAGCCAAGGCTGGTCAGGCTGGACATGTAGGCCACCAGGGCCGCGCCGGCGAAGCCGGTCGAGATGTTGTCGACGATCATCGCGCCGATGAAGACGTTCATGTCCGGGCCCGCCAGGGCCATGGCCGAGAACGCCAGGTTCGAGCCCGGGCCGAGCACCGCGCCCAGCACCAGGGTCTTCTCGAAGCCCAGCTTCACGGCGCTGAGGCCCGCCAGGGCGATGCCGACGAAAGTGGCGACCAGGCCGAACGAGGTGCGCACCGCGCCGATCATTTCCTTGGCCAGGCCAAGGTCGGTGTAGAGCGGCGCGGCCATGGGCCCCATCAGGAAGTCGGGCAGGCGGTAGAGCGCCACGGTGCACAGCATCAGCAGGGCCATGGGGCCGTGGGTCTGGAAGAAGGTGACGAAGGGGCCGACCACGGCGTCGAAGAAGCCGCGCGGGGTCCACAGCGGGGCCGCGGCCACGCCGCTGGCGGCGGCGGGCGTGCGGGCCGGCTCGGCCGCGAACAGGGTGGCGGTCAGGCCGACGCCCATGGCCGCGGCGCACAGCAGGTACGAGGTCGGCCAGCCGATCTTGGCGGCGGCCACCAGGATCCAGGCGTCGGTGGCCAGGATGGCCACGCGATAGCCGAACTGGAAGGCGGCGGTCAGCAGGCCCAGGTCGTCGGGGCTTTCGGCGCGCTCGATCCGCCAGGCGTCGACCACGGTGTCCTGGCTGGCGGCGGCGAAGGCGGTGATCACCGCCAGCAGGGCGAAGGTCCACAGGTGGCCGCCCGGGCCGACGGCGGCCATGCCGAACAGGCCGATCCCGACGACGATCTGGGTGAGGATCATCCAGCCGCGCCGGCGGCCCAGGCGCCCGAGCAGCGGCAGGTCCACCCGGTCGATGATCGGGGCCCACAGGAACTTCAGCGAATAGGCGATGCCGACCCACGACAGGAAGCCGATGGCGGCCAGCTCGATGCCCTGCTCGCGCAGCCAGAAGCCCAGGGTGTTGCCCACCAGCATGAACGGCAGGCCCGACGAGAAGCCCAGCAGCAGGGTGACCAGCACGCGCGGCTCGCGCAGGGCGGCCAGCACCTCGCGCCAGCCATGCGGCTTGCGGGCGGGCTTGGCCGCGTCGGTGGCGGCCGTCTGCGTGGTCTGCTCGGTCATGGTCTTCCCCGAAGTGGACGGGGAGGCTGGGACCGTCCCGTCAGCCGGCGACCTTGGCGCGCGTCGCGTCGTTCGTCCAGCGGCGGGGGCGGTCGGGGCCGGTCCAGCGGGAAAGGGCCTCGCGCAGGGCGGCGGGCGTCAGCGGCTTGACCAGGAAGTCGTCCATGCCGGCGGTCAGGCACTGGCGGCGATCCTCGTCGAAGGCGTCGGCGGTCAGGGCCAGGATCGGGGTGTCGACGCCCTTGGCGCGGACGGCGCGGGTGGCCTCCAGGCCGTTCAGGCCCGGCATGCGCAGGTCCATGAAGACCAGATCGTAGGTTCCGCGCGACAGGGCGGCCACGGCCTCGTCGCCGCTGGCGATGCGGTCGACGGTGCAGCCTTCGCGCTCCAGCAGGGTGCGGGCCAGGAGGGCGTTGATCGGGTTGTCCTCGGCCAGCAGCACGCGGGCGCCGGGGGCGGCGGCCGGCGCGATGCGGTCGTCCTGCGCCTCGGCCGGGGTGACCAGGGCCTCCAGCGCCGCGTCGATCGGCTTGGCGGCCAGCACCTGGGTGACCAGCGAAGCGCGGCGCAGCGGCTTGATCAGGTAGCCCGAGAAACCGGCCTTGGAGAGGTTGGGGATCAGGTCGCGCTGGTCGGGGGTGAGCAGGGCCACGGCGGCGCGGCCGGCCGGCGCGGCCAGCGGGCGGTCGGGGCCGGCCAGGGCCGCGTCGACCAGCAGCACGGTCTGGGCCGGCAGGGTCTCGACCTTGTCGAGGCCTGCGAGGTTCCTGACCCAGGCACCGCTGGCGATGGCCTGGGCGCCGACGGCTTCCCGGACCACGGGGTTGGGCGAGACGACGGCGACGAACCGGCCTTCCAGCGGCGGGGCGGTCGGGGCCTGGTGATGGCGCTCGAACGGGGCCTCGAACCAGAAGTCGGCGCCGCCGCCGGGGTTTTCCGCGACGCCGGCCTCGCCGTCCATGGCGGCGGCCAGGCGGGCGACGATGGCCAGGCCCAGCCCTGCGCCGCCCAGCTGGGCCTGATGCGAGGGGTCGGTCTGGACGAAGGCCTCGAAGATCTTCTCGCGCGCCTCGGGGGCGACGCCCGGGCCGGTGTCGGCCACGGAAAAGCGCACGCGGCCGGCGCCGGCGTCGCGGGCGGTGATCAGCACGCCGCCCTTTTCGGTGAACTTCACCGCGTTGCCGGCGAAGTTCAGCAGCACCTGGCGCAGGCGGCCCTCGTCGGCCATCAGCGGCGGCAGGCCGCGCTCGACCGCCCAGGCGATCTCGACGCCCTTCTCGTGGGCGCGCGGGCTCATCAGCTCGGCCACCTGGCGCAGCAGGTCCTCGGGGCTCACGGGCGCCAGGTGCAGCTCCAGCGCCGTTGCGCCCAGGCGCGCGAAGTCGAGCACGTCGTTGACCAGGCTCAGCAGGTGATCGCCGCTCTCGCGCAGGGCCGCGACATAGGAGCGCTGCTCGGCGGTCAGGCGGGTGTTCTCCAGCAGACGCGCCATGCCCAGCACCCCGTTCAGGGGCGTGCGGAACTCGTGGCTCAGGGTGGCCAGCTGCTCGGCGGAGACGGCGTCGCGGGTCTTGGTCATGGCGGTAATTTTACCGGTCACGACTTAACGGGCGGTGGAGGGCGCGCCAAACTCCACCTCTCCCGTAGGGAGAGGGAGGGGCCCAGGCGACAGCCTGGGAGGGTGAGGGGTTTCGCCCTTTCTGGAGAGGCCATGGACCAAGGGTGGCGGGACCGCCGACGGCGTACGCCCTCACCCTCCCACCGCTTCGCGGCGGGCCCCTCCCTCTCCCCACGGGAGAGGTTTCACAAGGTTCCCTCCAGCTCCCCCGCCGGACTCGTGCGCCGGTGCGCCAGGGCCTCGGCGACGTGCACCCGCTTGACCGAACCCGCGCCCTCCAGATCCGCGATGGTACGGGCCAGGCGCAGGGTGCGGGTCCAGCCGCGGGCGCTGATGCGGCCGGCTTCGGCGGCCTTGGTCAGCAGGGCGCGGCCGGCCTCGTCGAGGGCGCAGATGCGTTCGAGCAGTTCGCCCTCGGCCCGGCCGTTCAGCGTCTCGGCGGTTCCCGGCATCAGGTCTTCGGCGCGATCGGCCTGCAGGCGCCGGGCGGCCGCGACGCGGGCGGCGACCTCGGCCGAGCCCTCGCTGGCGGCGGGCAAAGCCAGGTCGGCGGCGGTGACGGCGGGCATGTCGACGGCCAGGTCGATGCGGTCCATCAGCGGCCCCGACACCCGCCCCTGGTAGTCGCGGATGCAGCGCGGGGCCTTGCCGCAGGCGCCGCGCCCGGCCCCGCCATGGCCGCAGCGGCAGGGGTTCATCGCCGCCACCAGCTGCACCCGGGCCGGATAGCGGATGTGGGCGTTGGCGCGGGCGACCATCACCTCGCCGGTCTCCAGCGGCGCGCGCAGGCTGTCGAGCGCCTGGACGCCGAACTCCGGCAGCTCGTCGAGGAACAGCACGCCGTTGTGGGCCAGCGACACCTCGCCGGGCTTGGCGCGCAAGCCTCCGCCGGTGAGCGCGGCCATGCTGGCGCTGTGGTGCGGACTGCGGAACGGCCGAGCCCTGGTCAGCGCGCCCCGGGCGATCAGCCCGGCCACCGAATGGACCATCGAGGTCTCCAGCAGTTCCTGCGAGGTCAGCGGCGGCAGCAGGCCCGGCAGGCGCTGGGCGAGCATCGACTTGCCCGAGCCCGGCGGGCCGACGAACAGCAGGTTGTGGCCGCCGGCCGCGGCGATCTCCAGCGCCCGCTTGCCCTGTTCCTGGCCCTTGACGTCGCGCAGGTCCCTGACGCGCTCGCCCTCGATCACCGGGCCGGGGACGGGCGGGCCCAGGACCTGGCTGCCGCGGAAGTGGTTGATCAGCGCCACCAGCGAGCGGGGCGCCAAGATCCGCGTGCCGCCGGCCCAGGCGGCCTCGGGCCCGCAGGCCTCGGGGCAGATCAGGCCCAGGTCCATGGCCCCGGCGGCCATGGCCGCGGGCAGGGCGCCCGCGCAGGCGACGATGCGGCCGTCCAGCGAGAGCTCGCCCATGGCCGCCCAGCCGTCCAGCGCGTCGGGCGGGATCACGCCCATGACGCCCAGCACCGCCAGGGCGATGGGCAGGTCGAAGTGCGTGCCCTCCTTGGGCAGGTCGGCGGGCGCCAGGTTGGCGACGATGCGCTTGCCGGGCATGGACAGGCCCAGACCCGCGAAGGCGCCGCGCACCCGCTCGCGGCTCTCGGCCACGGCCTTGTCGGCCAGACCGACTACGGCGAAGGCGATATTGCCGCCGGTCAGCTGCACCTCGACGTCGACGCGGCGCGCCTCGACGCCCTCGAACGCCACCGTGACGACCTTGGCCGCCATCGTTCTCCCCCGAAAAACGTTCGACTTATCCACAAGCCAAGCATGGCTGTCGGCTCGGAGCAAGAACGAAAAACGAACGTTTCAGGAAAGTGTGACGATTCAGTCGTCTATGGCCACTTCCTCACGCAGGGGTTGATCGGATGGTTTCGATCCGATCCCAGAGCACCGCGGCGGCGTCGATGCCGCTGAACCGCTTGAGCTGCTGGGCCCCGGTGGGCGAGGTGACGTTGATCTCGGTCAGGTAGTCGCCGATCACGTCGATGCCGACGAACAGCAGGCCGCGCTTCTTCAGCTCCGGGCCGATGATGGCGCACAGTTCCTTGTCGCGGGCGGTCAGCTCGACGGCTTCGGCGCGGCCGCCGACGCGCAGGTTCGAGCGCACCTGGCCGGCGGCCGGCACGCGGTTGATGGCGCCCACCGGCTCGCCGTCGACCAGCAGCACGCGCTTGTCGCCCTTGCTCACGGCCGGGACGAATTTCTGGGCGATGACCTGCTCGCGGCCGATCATGGCGTGCAGTTCCAGGAGGGCGTCGAGATTGGGATCGTCCGCCAGCAGACGGGCCACGCCCGAGCCGCCGCCGCCGTAGAGGGGTTTCAGCACGATGTCGCCGTGGCGGGCGCGGAAGTCGTAGATCGCCTCGTGGTCCGAGGTGATCAGGGTCGGCGGCTGCACGCCCGGGAAGTCGGTGACGAACAGCTTCTCGGGCGCGTTGCGCACTTCCGCAGGATTGTTCACCACCAGGGTGTGGGGGTGCACCTTCTCCAGGAAGTGCGTGGCGGTGATGTAGGCCATGTCGAACGGCGGATCCTGGCGCATCAGCACCACGTCGACGTCGTCCTTCATGTCGAGCAACACGGTCTCGCCGAGCTTGGCGTGGGCGCCCTTTTCCGCGAACACCTCCAGCGGCTGAGCGCGGGCGAAGACGCGGCCGTCCTCGAGCGAGAGCTTGTCGGGCGTGTAGAACCACAGCTTATGGCCGCGGATCTTCGCCTCCATCATCATCAGGAAGGTGGTGTCGGTGTCGATGTTGATCCCCAGGACGGGATCCATCTGGACGGCGACTCTCAGCGACATGACGACTCCGGGGCTTTCTGGACGCCGCACAGGTACACGGTTCCGCGGCGCTGGTGTCTAGTTAAGTCGAAGCTGGCCGATTGCGAGGGGCGATCTCAGTATCCCTTCTCCCCTTGCGGGAGAAGGTGGCGGCGAAGCCGACGGATGAGGGGTCTCTCAAAAACGACCCGTCCCTACCTAGCCGATCGGGCCTGTCGCGGCGGATCGGGCTTTCGACCCCTCACCCGACCTCCTTCGGAGGCCACCCTCTCCCGCAAGGGGAGAGGGGTCAGTTCAGCCGCAGCCGCACCCGCTCCCGCGCCGCCCGGGCCGCGATGGTCGCGCCGCCGTCGAGGGTCTGGGCGCGGGACAGCGCCTGCAGCGCCCCGGCCAGGGCGCCCTGGCCTTCGCGGGCGGCGGCGACGTCGAGCCAGGGGTGGTGGTCGGTGGGGTCGAGCAGGGCGCGGCGCAGGGCCGAGCGCTCGGCCCTGGCCCAGTCGCGCGACTGCTGGGCGCGGGCGAAGATGTTGTTCTGCAGGCGGATCAACACGGCGCGATCCGAGATCGGGGCCATCAGCTGGTCGAGGCGGGCGGCGACGTCGGGCATCAGGCCGGTGCGCAGGGCCCGGCGCGACAGTTCGGACGGCAGCACCACCCGGCCCTCGCTGAACGGATCCAGCGCCAGCGGCCCCTCGTCGGTCTCGATGCGCAGCAGGAAGTGGCCGGGGAAGTCGACGCCGTTGACGTCCAGCCCCGTCTCGCGGGCGGCGTGGATGTAGAACACTCCCAGCGCCACGGGCAGGCCCTTGCGGCGCTCGGCTATGGCGATGACGTCGGCGTTGTCGGGATGGTCGTAGGTCAGAAGGTCGCCGGTCAGGCGCAGGTCGCCGGCCATGGCCTCGGCGATGGCCTCCTCGGGCGACTCGCTCTGCATGCGGGTCTTCAGCCGCTCGACGGCCGAACGGGCCAGATCCAGGGCGGGCTGCTCGTCGCGGTCGGGATCGTCGTGCGCGGCGCAGGCCAGGGCGGCCTCGAACAGCGGGAAGCCGTCGTCGTCGTGCTCGCCGGCGCGGGTCAGGATGGCCTCGGCCTCTTCGCGGGTCATGCCCAGGCCCTCCCGTCGTCGGGCCAGGCGTCGGGCACGTGGCGGGGCGGCCGGCCGGGGGTCATGGCCAGCAGGTCGAGACGCACGGCCATGCCCTTGAGACCGGCGCGCGGCGCCGCGGCCAGCGCGCCCGCGCGGCGCAGGCGCATCCGTTGTTCGAAGCTCACCGCCTCCAGCGCCGCCTCCAGGCTCGTCCGACTCTTGACCTCGACAACGATCAAGACGCGTCCGCGTTGCGCCAGGATGTCGATCTCTCCGGCCCTGGTCGCCAGGCGGAAGCCGAGGATGCGGTAGCCCTTCAGCATCAGCCAGGCGGCCGCCCAGGCCTCGGCGCGCCGGCCCGAGCGTCGCGCGGCCGCGCCGCGGACCTTGCGGATCTCGCGCAGCGGCGGGGCCGTCATCCGGCCTCCTTCAGGGCCAGGGCCTGGCGGTAGAGGTCCTTGCGCGACAGGCCCAGGGCCTTGGCGACCTCTGAGGCGGCCTCGCCCAGGGGCAGGCGGGTCATGGCCTCGCGCAGGGCGGCCTCGGCGTCGTCGGCGCTGGCGGCCTTCTCCTCGCCCGGGCCCACCAGGATGACGATCTCGCCCTTGGGGGCCTCGAAACGCGGGTCGACCGCCAGTTCGCCCAGCGGGCCGCGCACGCAGGTCTCGTAGAGCTTGGTCAGTTCGCGGCACACCGCCGCCGGGCGCTCGGCGCCGAACACGGCGGCCATGTCGGCCAAGGTGTCGTCCACCCGCGAGGCGCCTTCGAAGAAGATCAGGGTGGCGCGGGTGGCGGCGAACTCCTCGAAGAAGGTCTTGCGCGCGCCGGTCTTGGGCGGCGGGAAACCGGCGAACAGGAAGCGGTCGGTGGGCAGGCCCGCCAGGGTCAGGGCCGCCAGGGCCGCCGAGGCGCCGGGGATGGGAAACACCGGATGGCCGGCGGCGATGGCCTCGCGGGCCAGGCGATAGCCGGGGTCCGACACCATCGGCGTGCCGGCGTCCGACACCAGGGCCACGCGCTCGCCGGCCTCCAGCCGTTCGAGGATGGCCGGGATGGCGCGCTCGGCCACGTGCTCGTCGTGGCGCTCCAGCTTGGTGCGGATGGAATAGGCCGACAGCAGCTTGCCCGTCACCCGGGTGTCCTCGGCCAGCAGCAGGTCGCAGGCGGCCAGCACGTCGAGCGCCCGCAGGGTGATGTCGCGTAGGTTCCCGATCGGCGTGGCGACCAGGTAGAGGCCGGGCGCGAGGGGGGCGTCGGACAGGACGGGCGGGGGAAGCAAACGGCTCAAGCGGCGGTACTTTCCGTTGAGTGGGCCGGGCCAGGGCCCGTGAAGCGAGACGTTATCAGGTCGCGAGCACGCCTGTCAGCCGGTCGAGAAGCAATCGGCCTTGGCGCGTGGCGCGCAACCGAACCGGGTCATCGACCAGAAGTCCCGTCTCGACCAGCGATTTCACCTTGGGCGTGTCCGGCGACAGGTCCAGCGGAGCCATCTCGGCGAAGGCGACGCCGTCGTCGATGCGCAGGCCCAAGAGCAGGCGCTCCTCGGCGGCCTCGACGGGCGTGAGGTCCTCGCGCTCGAAGCCGACGCCGTCGCGGGCGACGGCGGCGATGTAGTCGGCGATCTTCGAGCGGGCGGTGGTGGCGACCTTGCCGCCGATTGGGCCGGTCTCCAGCGTCAGGCGGCCGTGAGCCCCGGGGCCCACGCCCACATAGTCGACGCCGCGCCAGTAGACGAGGTTGTGGCGCGAGCGGGCCGCCGCGCCCCGGGCGTGGTTGGAAACCTCGTAGGCGTCGAAGCCGGCGGCTTCCAGCACCTCCTGCGTGGTCTCGAACAGCTGGGCGGCCAGGTCCTCGTCGGGCGGGACGATCTTGCCGCGGCCGACGGCGCGGTCGAAGGCGGTGCCGGCCTCGATGGTCAGCTGGTAGGGCGAGACGTGCTCGGGGCCGTAGGCCAGCATCTGCGCCAGCTCCTCGCGCCAGGCCGCGTCGGTCTGGCCGGGGCGAGCGTAGATCAGGTCGACCGACAGGCGCGGGAAGAGGCGCGCGGCCGTGGCGACGGCGCGGCGGGCCGAGCCGGCGTCGTGGTTGCGGCCCAGCATCTTCAGCGAGGCGTCGTCCAGCGCCTGGACGCCCAGCGACAGCCGCGCCACGCCCGCCTGCGCCAGGGCCTCGAAGCGCCCGGCTTCGGCGTCGGTGGGATTGGCCTCGAGGCTGATCTCCAGGTCGTCGGCGGGCGTCCAGAGCGACCTTGCCGTCTCGATCACCCGGGCGACGGCGGTCGGATCCATCAGCGAGGGGGTGCCGCCGCCGAAGAAGATCGATAGCAGCCGGCGCTCGCCGGTCAGCGCGCGCTGGGCGGTTATGTCGGCGATGATGGCGTCGGCCAGCGCCGCCTGCTCGTCCGTCCGCCCCCGGTCGCGCACGACGTTGAAGTCGCAGTAGGGGCAGATGCGGGCGCAGTAGGGCCAGTGGACGTAGAGGCCGAGAGGGGGGAGGAGGCTTTCCAATATCCCGCCCCCTAAGCCGCGCATCCCCGCGAAGGCGGGGACCCAAGCTGAGATGCCGAATGGATCAAGGCGCTGAAGCTTCCGCGCCGCACGCTTTCCTGGACGCCAGATTGGATCCCCGCCTCCGCGGGGACAGGCGGATTGAAAGGCGGAAGGCCGGGCTTATTCAAACAGCGCCGCCTTCAGCTTTTCGAAGGCCACGGCGCGGTGGCTCATGGCGTCCTTCTGGGCCGGCTCCATCTCGCCGAAGGTCTGGTCGTAGCCGTTGGGCACGAAGATCGGGTCGTAGCCGAAGCCCTTGTCGCCGCGCGCCGGGAACACCAGGGTTCCGTGCACCTCGCCCTGCACCACCACGGCCGGGCCGCCGTTCGGCCAGGCGACGGCGAGGGCGCAGGTGAACCAGGCCGACAGGTCTTCCGAACCGGTCTCCTCGATGCGCTCGGCCACCTTGTCCATGGCCATGGCGAAGTCCTTGCCCGGGCCGGCCCAGCGGGCCGAATAGATGCCCGGCGCGCCGTCGAGCGCGGTGACCGACATGCCGGAGTCGTCGGCCAGCGACACCTCGCCCGACAAATCGGCGGCGTGGCGGGCCTTGAGCAGGGCGTTGCCGACGAAGGTCGTCTCGGTCTCGTCCGGCTCGGGCAGGCCCAGGGCGCCGGCGGCCAGCACCTCGAAACGCCCGTCGAGCAGGGCGGCCAGCTCCTTGGCCTTGCCCGGATTGTGGGTGGCGGCGACGATCTTCTGGCCGTTGATCAGTTTCAGGGTCATCGGAGCCTCCGGGCGGAAAAACAGGAGGTGTTTAGACCCCCGGCGCGCGCCCGCCGCAAGGGCGGATCATTGCGAAAGTTTAATATCGTTTATCGATAAGCAGCATTGTTCGTGGGGCGCAGAGCAGCGATCCTGGCGACGTCGGCGAGGATCGCCCGACACCCCCTGTCCGGAACCGCCTCATGACGCCGCCCCGCCTGTTCAGCCTTCTGGAATCCTCGGTCGTCCGCCTGGCGACCCTGGCGCTGATCGCGGGCCTGCCGATCTCGGCCGTGACGTTCCTGGCTCACTCGCTCTAGACTTCAATCCGGCGGCCGCCCGGGGAGGCGAGTCGTGACTGGCGGGGGACAAAGCCCATGCGCGCCTTGGGGCCGGGCTCGGTATCGAGCTTCCTGAAGATCATTCTCGACGTCAGCTACTATGCGCTGTGGGTCTGGGTCAGCTTCCTGGCCCTGGTGACGGTGCTGGTGCTGCTGCTCAGCTTCAATCCCGACCTGCTGACCTCGATGCTGCCGGCCGAGGCGGCCGCGGAGCTGCGCAAGTACGGGGCCGGCGCGCCCGTGGCCCTGGCCGGCTGGGCGCTGATGTCCGGGGGCTGGATGGCCATCGTCGAGCGCCTGCGCAAGATCTTCGCCACGATGATCGTGGGCGACCCGTTCCACCCCGACAACGTGCGCCGGCTGCGCGTGGTGGGCGCCATCCTGGCCGGGCTGGAGATCGGGCGCTACGCGTTCGCGGCCCTGACCCAGGTGCTGATGCGCGACGAGCAGGTCGTCGACGGATCCTTCACCCTGAATGCGTGGTTCTCGGTCCTGGTCGTCTTCGTCCTGGCCGAGGTCTTCCGCGAAGGCGCCCGCCTTCGCCGCGAAGCCGAACTGACCATCTGACCGCGTCCCTCCTGATCGCGTAGCCCAGAGTTTTCCATGTCCATTCGCGTCAATCTCGACCGCGTGCTGCTGGAACGCCGCATGTCGCTGACCGAGCTTTCCGACCGTGTCGGGGTCACCATCGCCAACCTGTCGATCCTGAAGACCGGCAAGGCGAGGGCCATCCGCTTCTCCACCCTCGACGCCCTGTGCCGGGAACTGGGGTGCCAGCCGGGCGACCTGATGACCTTCGAGCACGGTCCCGGCGACGGCGGCGAAGGCGACGGGGGCTGACGCCGGGCTTGCGAAGCCGGCGGACGGGCCCACCTGTGGCCCATGCAAATCGTCTGTCCATCGTGCGGGGCGGCCAATCGCATGCCAGAAGACCGTGACCCCGCCGCGGCCAAGTGCGGCCGCTGCAAGAGCGCCGTCTTCACCGGCGCGCCGGTCGAGGTCGACGCCGCGGGCCTCGATCGCCATCGCCGCCTGACCAAGGGCGCGGCCGTGCTGCTCGACGTCTGGGCCCCGTGGTGCGGCCCCTGCCGGGCCATGGCGCCGAACTACGCCGCCGCGGCGGCGAAGCTGGAGCCTCGCGTGCGGCTGCTGAAGCTGAACTCCGAGGCCCATCCCGCGCCCGCCTCGGCCCTGGGCGTCAGCGGCATTCCGGCCCTGATCCTGTTTCGCGACAACGCGGTGGTCGCCCGCCAAGCCGGCCTGATGAGCGCGCCGCAGATCATCGACTGGACGAGCCGGGCGCTGGCCTGACCGGCGAGCTATCGGCCTTCACAACCTGAGGCTAAGCTGCCTGCGTCAGGGACGCGGGGGCGGACGGCATGTCGGAAGCGGTTTCTCGGCGCAAAGCGCCTTCCCGTCGCGAGGCGGTGGGCGGGATCGCGGCCGGGGCGGCCGTGCTGGCCGCGCCGGCGATCGCCGCGCCGACGTCAGGCCCGATCATCCTCGACGACGTCAGCGGCCTGAACGCCACGCCGGTGGCCCGCCACCTGCGGCCGCCGGTCGGCGAGGGCCTGGTCGAGACGCTGCGGCGTGAGCTGAAGGCGGCGGCCGCGGAGGGCCGTCCGGTCTGCGTCGGCGGGGCGCGCCACTCGATGGGCGGCCAGAGCCTGGCGCGGGACGGCGCGGCGATCACATTCGACCGCGGCGTCTGCAGGCCGGAGGCCGACGGCCGGACCTACCACGCCGGCGCCGGGGCCCGCTGGCGCGACGTGATCGCGACGCTCGACCCGCTGGATCGCGCGCCCATGGTCACCCAGGCCAACAACGACTTCACCCTGGGCGGGGCGTTCAGCGTCAACGTCCACGGATGGGCCGCGCCGCTGGGGCCGATGGGCTCGACCGTGCGGTCGATCAGGCTGCTGACGGCCGACGGCCAGTTGGTGCGCTGCTCGCGCGAGGTCGAGCCGGACCTGTTCGCCCTGGCCATGGGCGGCTACGGCCTGCTGGGGATCATCGTCGACCTGGAGGTCGAGACGGCGCCCAACGTCCGCCTCAAGCCCAGCTACGAGAAGACAGCGGCGGCCGGGTTCGGGCCGCGCTTCGCCAAGGCGCTGCATGAACCGGGCGTGGTCATGGGCTACGGGCGCCTGTCGGTGTCGCGGCGCGACTTCTTCGAAGAGGCGATGATGACGGTGTTCCGGCGGGTGGACGGCGATCCCGAACGCCTGTCGGGCAAGGGCGATCCGATGGCCGGGGTGGTGCGCGAGCTCTACCGCGCCCAGATCGGTTCGGAGTTCTGGAAGACCCTGCGCTGGCGCGCCGAGACACGGCTCAAGCCCAGCCTGGACAACAAGGTCTTCACCCGCAACGCGCTGATCAATTCGTCCGTGGACGAACTGGCCGGCCGCGACCGCCGCCGCACCGACATCCTGCACGAATACTTCCTGCCGCCCGAAGGGTTGGACGGCTTCCTGGCCGCCTGTCGCGGCATCATTCCGAGGTCGGGCCTTGATCTGCTGAACGTGACGCTGCGCTACGTGGCGGCCGACCGGACCAGCGTCATGGCCTTCGCCCCGACTGACCGGGTGGCGGCGGTGATGTCGTTCTCGCAACCCCTGACGCAGAAGGCCGACGAGGCGATGAAGCCCGTCACCCAGGCGCTGATCGACGCGGCCCTGGCCAGCGGAGGCTCGTTCTACCTGCCCTACCGGCTGCACGCGCGGCCAGACCAGCTGGCGCGGGCCTATCCGGGCCTGTCGCGGTTCGTGGCCGAGAAGCGGCGGCTGGATCCGGGCGGGCTGTTTCGCAACACCATGTGGGACCGCTATTTCGCCGGCGTGGCTTGACGGCGGGGGCGCAAGGCGGTCTTGCCGCCGTGAGCGAAGCGATGAGGTTTCAGATGATCGAACGTATCGGCAAGGCCAAGCGGTGGAGCGACGCGGTCGCCTTCAACGGCGTGGTGTTCCTGTCGGGCCACGTGGCCGAGGAGACCCGCGGCCGCTCGGTGCTGGAGCAGACCAAGGAGGTGCTGGCCCAGATCGACGAGACCTTGGCCGAGGCCGGGTCGAGCAAGGACAAGCTGCTCAGCGCCACCATCTATCTGGCCGACATCGCCGGCTTCGACGAGATGAACCAGGCCTGGGACGCCTGGGTGGACAGCGAAAATCCGCCGGCCCGCACCACGGTCGAGGCCCGCCTGGCCCGTGCGGACTACGCCGTCGAGGTGACGGTGGTCGCTGCGCGCTAGGGAGAAGCGGATGCGGGTCTTGAAGCAAGCTCTTCTGGCCGCCCTGGCCGTCGCGGCGGCCGGGTCTTCGCCGGTGCTGGCCTGCACCCTGGCGCCGCCGGCCACGCCGGAGGTCAAGCGCCAGCGAACGCTCGATTTCCAGGCCAGCCTGTGGGATCGGTCCGAAGCGGTGTTCTTGGCCTCGGTCGAGCGACGCGGCCAGGTGACGATTGGGGGCGGCGGCTCGATGGCGGGGCAAGAGGCCGTGCTCAGGCCGATCCTGCAGTTGAAGGGGCCGCGCGTGGCCTCGCCCGTCACTGTGCGCCACACCAGCGTCACTTCGTGCGGGCCGGCGCCGTTCCTGGACGCCCTGCATCCGCAGGCCGAAGGGGTCTTCGTGGTCTACGCGTCGTCGGCCGCGCCGACGGGCGACGGGATCATCGGGACGCTGGCGCCCAAGGCGGTGATCGAACCGCGCGTCCTGGAGGCCTGGGCGCAGGCCTATGGGCGCGAGACGTCTCGCTAGGCCGGATCGCTCTTCAGCCAGCCTGATCCACCGAGCTCCCCGCCGTCGCGGGGAAGCCACGGTTTTTGAGGGCGTCAGGCGGCCAGGCCGCCCGACGCATCTCTTCGTTACTTGCCGATCGCGGCGCGTTGGAAGGCAAACAGTTCGCCGATGCCCTTTTCGGCCAGGCCGAACAGGGTGTCGAACTCGCCGCGGGTGAAGCCGCGCTTCTCGCCGGTGGCCTGGATCTCGACGATGTCGCCGCCGCCGGTCAGCACGAAGTTGCCGTCGGCCTCGGCGTTGCTGTCTTCCTCGTAGTCGAGGTCGAGCACCGGCGTGTCCTTGAAGACGCCGCAGGAGACGGCCGCCACCTGGCCCAGGATCGGGTCGGCCTTCAGCACGCCCTCTTCCAGCAGGTAGTTGGTGGCTAGGCGCAGGGCGACCCAGGCGCCGGTGATGGCGGCGGTGCGGGTGCCGCCGTCGGCCTGGATGACGTCGCAGTCGAGGCTGATCTGGCGCTCGCCCAGGGCCTTGAGGTCGACGACGGCGCGC
>PJUL01000536.1_pt1 | contig 26065 bp, 26 predicted proteins | sample 1512221 | NCBI WGS metagenome assembly PJUL01 (sample SAMN08177667, study PRJNA422409) | Feces metagenome, whole genome shotgun sequencing project.
AGGCCGCCGGCCAGGCGATGATGTTGGCAATCACCACCGGGCGGGTGAACTGCCAGACGAGCAGCCGGGCGATATCGCTGGTGCGGGCGCCCAGCACCTTGCGGATGCCGATCTCCTTGGTCCGCCGCTCCGCCGTGAAGGCCGCGAGGCCGAACAGGCCGAGACAGCCGATCACCACCGCGAGGATCGCGAACAGGCCGAACATCTGGGCCCGGGCATCGAGCCGCTTATAGGCCTGGGCGATCACGTCATCGGCCAGGGTCGCATCGAACGGCACATCGGGGGCGTAGCGGCGCCAGACCTTCTCGATGCCGTCGCGCACCGGGCGCGGATCGCCGTGGAAGCGCGCGACCAGCCAGCCGACATTGTGCTTGTCGAGCAGGTACATGGTCGGCTCGATCGCCGTGCTGACGGTGCGGAAGCGGGCATCGGCGACGACGCCGATGATGGTGAGATTCATCATCCCCCCATATTCGTCCTTCACGCCGTAGCGGATCGTCTTGCCAACGGCATCATGCACGTTCCGGAAACCGAGACGCTTCGCACCGCTCTCGTTGACCACGATATGGGCGCCGCGCGCGACCAGCGCCCGCTCGGCCGCCGGATCCTCGGGAATCGGCGTGGTCATGTCGTCGGCCGGGCGCTCGTCGAACACGCGGCCGGCGGCGGTACGGATGCCCATGGTCGGGAAGAAGCCGGCATCGACGCCATAGACGCCTATATCCACCGGATCGGTACGACCGGGCACCACCACCGAGGTGGTCGAGGTCTGGCCGGTGACGACGCCAATCATCGTGCGACCGGAGGCTTCGACGCCCGGCACCTTGGCGATCTCGCGGGTCAGCGCATCGGCCTGGGGCTCGAGCAGGCGCGAGCCGATGCCCTGGAGCTGGATAAGCCCGGCGCGCTTGTAGCCCGGATCGAGCGAGCGCGCGTATAGGTTCTGCGAATAGACCACCGCGGTGCAGATGATCAGGCCGATCGAGACGGCGAACTGGATCACGACGAGCGCGCTGCGCAGCCGCCCCGAGCCCTCGGCATCCGCCGCCGACTTGTTCGCCTTGAGCACGCGCGCCGGCTGGAAGCGCGACAGATAGAAGGCAGGATAGAGCCCGCCCGCGGCGCCGACGAGCAGCACCAGGCCGATCATCGGCAGGATCAGGCCGTCCTTGCCGAAATAGCTGAGCTTGAGATCGGCATCCAGGAACCCGCCGAACCAGGGCAGCGCGATCTCGACCACGGCGAGCGCGAGCAGCATCGCAATGGTGGCGAGCAGCACGGATTCGCCGAGAAACTGGGTCATCAACTGGCCGCGGGTAGCGCCGAGAACCTTGCGCAGCGCCACTTCCCGGGCGCGCTGGCTGGCGCGGGCGGTGGCGAGGTTGGTGAAGTTGATGCAGGCCATGGCGAGGATCAGGATCGCGATCACCGCGAAGGTGGCGATGGTCTGCACGTCGTTGCCGGCCGTCATGCCCGAGCCCTTCGCCTCGCCGAGATGGACTTGCGGAGCGGCGACCAGCTTGAAGGTGCGCTCGTCGCCGGCATTGCTCTTCTGCCCGTTGAAGGTCTCGTCCGGGATATTGCGCTTCTTCCAGGCATTCATCTGGGCGTTGAGCGCGGCGACATCGGTGCCGGGGCGCAGCTTCACATAGACCCAGCCCGAGGTCCAACCCCAGCTGGTGAGATAGCCATTGTCCTCAGGGAACATCGACGGGAAATCCGCGCGGGCGAGCATCTGCATCGCCATGTGCGAGTTCTTCGGCAGATCGCGGAACACGCCGGTGATCCGGTAATCATTCTTGCGGCCCATCGTCTGCAGCGTGATCGTACGCCCGACGACATTGGTGGTGCCGAAGATCTTGCGCGCTTCCTGCTCGCTCACCGCCACGGTGCCCGGGCGCGACAGCGCGTTGCGCCCGCCCTGCACCATCGGCAGCGCGATCGTGTCGAGAAAGGCGCTGTCGACCAGACGGCCGTCCTCGACCAGGGTGGCCTCGCCATCCTTGATCAGGGTGAGCTGCGGGCCGCCGGTATAGGTGGCGCTCTCGATCTGCGGGAAGTCCTTGAGCAGCGCCGCCTTGGTCACATAGGGCGCGCCCTGGTTGTCGAAGCTCTCGCCGGTGGTCTTGCTCTTGTAGAAGACCTGGAACTGATAGGTGCGGTCGTTCTCGGGCAGCCACCTGTCGTAGCTGCGCTCATACTGGACGTAGAGCAGGATCAGCAGGCAGGCCGCGAGGCCGATCGCCAGGCCGAACAGGTTGATGAAGGCATAGGTGCGGTTCTTCGCGAGCGCGCGCAGGCCGACCGTGAGATAGTTGCGCCACATGGGCTTCTTCCTTCTTCTCCCTCGCCCCGCTTGCGGGGAGAGGGTCGGGGAGAGGGGCATGAAGGATAGTGCGTCGCACTGCCCCTCTCCCCTGCCCTCTCCCCGATGGGGAGAGGGAGATTGCGTTACGCCGCGCGGCGGCGTTCCTGGAGGATGCGCCCGTCGAGCATCGAGACGATGCGGCCGGCATAATCGGCGTGTGCCGGCGAGTGGGTGACCATGACGATCGTCGAGCCTTCGGCGTTCAGCGTCTGCAGCATGTGCATCACTTCCTCGCCGTGCTGGGTGTCGAGATTGCCGGTCGGTTCGTCGGCGAGGATCAGGTTGGGGCTCGCCACCAGCGCGCGGGCGACGGCGACGCGCTGCTGCTGGCCGCCCGAGAGCTGGCTGGGCCGGTGCCTGGCGCGGTGGCCGATGCCGGTGCGGTCCATCACCTCGTCCACGCGGCGCTTGCGCTCGGCGGCGGGAACCTTGTGGTAAAGCAGCGCGAGCTCGATATTGTCGCGGACCGACAGCTCGTCGACCAGGTTGAAGCTCTGGAAGATGAAGCCGATATTCTCCTTGCGGACATCGGCGAGCTTGCTCTCGGACAGGCCGGCGACTTCCTGGCCGTTGAACAGATAGCTGCCCGAGGACGGGCTATCGAGCATGCCGATCATGTTGAGCAAGGTCGACTTGCCGCAGCCCGAAGGCCCCATGATCGCGACGAACTCGCCCTTGGCGATTTCGAGGTCGATCGCGTCTAGCGCGGTCGTCTGCACCGTGTCGGTGCGATAGACCTTGGCGAGTTCGCGCATCTGCAGCATCGGATTCCCTTTCTGGTTCGTCATTTGGTGAGGTCCAGGCGCGTCTTGTCGGTGAAACCGGTATAAGGCGAGGTGACCACCCGCTCGCCAGGCTCGAGGCCTTCGAGGACCTCGATGAAATCGCTGTTGCGGCGGCCGAGGCGGACGTTGCGCTTCTCCGCGCTGCCGCCGCCGGGTGCGACGACGAACACCCACGCGCCGCCGGTATCGCCGTAGAAGGCGCCGTTGGGGATCAGCAGCGCCGGCGCGGAATCGCCGAGCGTGAGGCGGGCCTGCATCGTCTGGCCGCGCTGGAGCTGGGGCGGCTCGCCATCGATGAACTGGAGATCGACCTGGAACTGGCCGTTCTGCACCTGTGGATAGATTTTGGTGACCTTGGCGACGTAACGCTTGCCGCTCCAGTCGAGCGCCGCCTTCTGGCCGATCTGGACGCGGCCGAGATAGAATTCGTCGACGCCGGCGATCAGCTTGTTGCGGCCGGGGCTGTCGATCTGGCCGACGCGCTCGCCGCGGCCGAGCGACTGGCCGACCTGGACCGAGAAGCCCGAGAGCTGGCCAGCGACCGGCGCGCGGAGCTGGAGCGCATCGAGATTGGCGCGGGCAATGGCGAGGCCGGACTGCATCGACCTGGCCGCCTGCTGCTGCTGGGTGAGCTGGCTGCCCTGCAGGCGCGCATCGGTGCTCTGGCTGCGCTTGAGGGCCGCGAGGTTGCGCTGGCTGAGCGCATAGTCCGCCTCGGTATCGGCGAACTGCTTGCCCGAGACGAACCCCTTGTCGGCGAGGGGCTTCTCCCGCTCATATTGCCGCCGCGCCTTCTCATAGGTGGTCTGGGCGGCGAGCACGGCGCGCTCATTGGCGAGCTGGGTCTGGGCGAGCGACAGTTCCTGGCTGCGCATGTTGTTGATCTGCTGCTCGACCTCGGTCTGGCGCGCGAGCGTGGAGAGCTGGAGCTCGGCGTTGGAGAGCAAGGCGATCGGCTGGCCGGCGGCGACGGTGGCACCGTCCTCGACCAGCATCTTCTCGACCCGACCACCCTCGACCGCATCGATATAGACGGTGAGCAGCGGGGTGACCCGCGCGCGCAGCGGCATGAAATCGTCGAAGGTACCGCGCGTCACGGTGGAGACCGTCACCCGGTCCATCGTCACGGTCTGGCTGGCGCCCGAGGGGGCGAACCACCAGAAGCCGATGGCGGCCAGTGCGACGACCGCCACGCCCAGCGCGATCTTGAGCCGGCCCGCAAGCGCGCGATTCTCGACGACCGCGTCCATCCCGCTGCCCGAGACGGCCCCTGTCCCCTTGTCCTTCTGCATCCTCAGCACCGTCATGCCCCTATCCTCGCAATTGCCGTGCCAGCCGCGTCCCTTGCGGCGGCGTGTCGATGGCGGCGTAGCAAGTGTTCGATTTCGGACAGGTGCGTCCGGAATCGAACGCTATCCGAAACGAAGTCAGGCCGAGATCGAGCACGGCATGTCCGCCGGCGGCGGTCATCCGCAGGTCGAGCCCGACATGGCCGCGCGGGAGGAACGCGACGAACAGCGCCGCCGCGGCAATGACCGCCAACGCCCTTCCCTTGCGCACCTTGTTCCCGAACCGCTGCACCCTTGCCTCCCTGGTTGCGACAGGAAAAGCACGAGCCGTGCCAAGTGCGGGCAGGACGCCAAGTTGCGACTGGCACGCAAATTGATTGTCCGGTTTCGCACACTGGCTGTACGAGAATGGGCATTATGAGCGCTCCGGAATTCGATTTCTGCGTCGTGATCGACGATGACGACGATATCCTGATGGCATCCCGGCTGTTGTTGCGGCGGCTGTTCCGGGACGTGGAGACGGCGCGCAGCCCCGACGAGGCGCTGCCGCTGATCGAGGCGCGCACGCCCGACGTGGTGCTGCTCGATGCGAATTTCGCGCGCGGCGCGACCGATGCGAGCGAGGGCCTCGCCTGGCTCGACCGGCTGCTGGCGCTCGATCCCGAGATGGTGGTGGTGATGATCACCGCGCATGGCGGCGTGCAGGTCGCGGTATCGGCGATGAAGCGCGGTGCGACCGACTTCGTCTCCAAGCCCTGGTCCAACGACAAACTGCTGGCGACGGTGCGCACCGCCGCCTCGCTGCGGCGTTCCCGGAAAGCAGTAGGTGGTGGCGGCAAGGCACCCGCCCCGGCGGTACCGGCGGGCACCTCGCCGCTGCTCGGCAGTTCGCCGGTGATGGCGCGGGTCCATTCGCTGATCAGCCGCGCGGCGCCGACCGACGCGAACGTGCTGGTGCTCGGCGAGAACGGCACCGGCAAGGAACTGGTCGCGCGCGAACTCCACCGCCAGTCGCTGCGCGCCGATCAGGTTATGCTGACCGTCGACCTCGGCGCGGTGAGCGAGGAGCTGATTGATTCAGAGCTGTTCGGCCATGTGAAGGGCGCCTTCACCGATGCGCGGACCGACCGGGTCGGCCGCATCCAAGCGGCGGATGGCGGGACCTTATTCCTCGACGAGATCGGCAATTTGCCGCTGCGGCTGCAACCCAAGCTCCTCACCGTGCTCGAGCAGCGCCAGGTGACGCCGGTGGGCGCGAACAAGCCGGTGCCGGTCAATATCCGGGTGATCGCCGCGACCAACCTGCCGCCCGAGAAGCTGCGCGACGAGAGCCATTTCCGGCAGGATCTGCTCTTCCGCCTGAACACGGTGGAGATCGACCTGCCGCCGCTGAGGGACCGCCGCGAGGACGTGCCCCAGCTGATCGAGCATTATCTCCAGCATTATGCCAAGCGCTATGGCCGGCCGGTGCCGCAGCTGAGCCCGGCGGCGCGGATGGCGCTGCTCGATCATGACTGGCCCGGCAACGTCCGCGCGCTGCGCCACGCGCTGGAGCGCGCCGTGATCCTGGCGCGCGACGCAGCGCTGGAGCCCGAGGATTTCGCGCTGGTCCGCGCCATGCCGCGCGTGGTGCCCGCCGCCGCGATAACCCCGCCCCCGGCGCCCGCGCGGAGCGACGACCTCAATCTCGAGCGGGTCGAGCGCCGGCTGGTCGAGGAGGCGCTGAAGAAGCACGGCTACAATATCTCGCTCGCCGCGAGCGAACTCGGCCTGTCGCGTGCTGCCCTCTATCGCCGGATGGAGAAGCATGGGCTTTGACCGGCGCTTCACGCTGAGTCTGGCCGCCTGGCTCGTCGCGCTGGCCGGCGCGGTGACGGCGGCAGTATTAAGCTTCCTGACCCCGGGGCTGGGTGCGGCGCGGATCGTCGCGCTGTTGCTGGTCGCGGGTACGGTCTGGGGACTATGGCAACTGGTCTCGCGTACCAATGTCGCGCTTGCGCGCTTCGTCGAGGCGCTGCGCTTCGACGATACCGCGGCGCGGTTCAGCGGGACGCGGGGCGGCGGCTTCGAGACGCTGGGCGAAGCGCTGGACGGCGCGATGGACCGGCTGCGCGAACGCCAGATGGCAAGCGCGGCGGAGATGCGCTTCCTCGAGGCGCTGGTCGACGACATGCCGGTGGCGCTGTTGACCATCGACGGCGAAGGCCATGTCGAGCCCGCCAACAAGGCCGCGCGGCGGCTGTTCCGCGGCGCGCCCGGCACCCGGGCGGAAGACTATGCCGTCTATGGCGCAACGCTGGCCAAAAGGCTGGCGGGCGGCGACGCGACCGAGGAAATATTGCTGCTGGCGATCGAGGGGCGGACACAGCGCGTGCTGGTTCGCTCGGGCTCGCTGGAGCGGCTCGGCCGCAGCATCCGCGTGGTGACGGTGCAGCCGATCCAGGGCACGCTCGATGCAGTGGAAATGGCGGCGCAGACCGACCTGGTCCGCGTGCTCACCCATGAAATCCTCAACTCGCTGACCCCGGTGACCTCGCTGGCCGCGACTGCGGCGGACCTGCTCGACGATCCCGATCTCGCCAGCAACCCGCGGATCGGCGATGCACGGGCGGCGGTCTCCACCCTCGCCCGGCGCGCGCACGGGCTTGGGCATTTCATCGAGGCCTATCGCGCGGTGGCGCATACCCCCGAACTCAAGCGCCAGAGCTTCGCAGCCAGCCCCTGGGCCGAGGAGCTGGGCCGCATCTTCAAGGCGCGCGAGCCGAACGTGCCGCTGCAGATCGACGTGACGCCGGCGCAACTGGCGCTGGACGCCGATCCCGATTTGCTCGCCCAGGTGCTGATCAACCTGCTGCAGAACGCGGCACAGGCCATGGCCGGGCAAGAACGCCCGCCCCGGCTGGCGCTGCGCATGTTCACCGAGCATGAAGTGCTGGTGATCGAAGTGGAGGACAATGGCCCCGGCGTGCCCGAGGGACTGCGCCAGGACGTGTTCCTGCCCTTCTTCACCACCCGCGCGACCGGCACCGGCGTGGGGCTGAACCTCGCGCGGCAGATCGTGGTGGCGCATGGCGGGAGCATCGATGTGGGCGATGCCGTGGGTGGCGGGGCGGTGTTCCGGATTTTGATCTAGGACGGCATTTTAGCGAGGTCCGATCTCGGGCCAAAATACCGTGCCGCATAAAGGAAAGCCGCTGCCCGGAGGGCGGGCAGCGGCTTTCGCAGTGCGCCCGTCACCACAAGGCCGATGGGATCTGGCCAGTGACAGGCGCGCTCCGGCGCGAGGGTTCACGCCGGAGCGAGCTCAGGGCATCAGCACGCCGTCAATGACATGGATCACGCCGTTCGACTGGTTGACATCGGCAATGGTGATCTTGGCCTTGCCACCCTTGGCATCGACGACCCACCAGGCACCGTCCGGTCCCTTGGTAACGGTGAGCTTCTCGCCCTGCACGGTGGTGAGCATTGCCTTGCCCATATGCTTCTTCGCATTGGCGGCGAGCATGGCCGCGCTCATCTTGCCCGGCACAACGTGGTAAGTGAGGATCTTGGTCAGCATCGCCTTGTTCTCCGGCATCACCAGCTTGTCGACGGTGCCTGCGGGGAGCTTGGCGAAGGCTGCATTGGTAGGCGCGAAGACGGTGAACGGGCCGGGCCCCGAGAGGGTATCCACCAACCCTGCCGCCTTCACCGCGGCGACGAGCGTGGTGTGATCCTTCGAGTTCATTGCGTTCTGGACGATGTTCTTGGTCGGATACATCGCCGCACCGCCGACCATGGGATAGTGCTGGACCGCGGCAACCGCGCCGGTGGCAAGCAGCGCCGAACCGGCGATCGCGAGACTGAGCTTCTTGAGGCTGGGCATCTTGGCATCCTTCTCCGGCACCCGAATGTGGGCGCGGAAGAAGCTACGGTGCAGCCGTCACAGCGGATGCAGAGCGAATTCAGATTGTGGAGATTTTTCCAGCCGCGATCGGGGCGCTGCTGGGCGCCCGGTGAGGAGCTCCGTCGCGCGGTTCAAGCGTGATCGCCAGCGTCGCGCCATCGGTGAGCAGCGCGCGATGGGGCACGGCAACAGCGACCCGGCTTACGCCGTCCGTCGCGATCAGGCCGAGCGAGCGTGGCACGCCGTCTGCCGGGATCACCCAGAGTTCGGGCGCGAGCGTGCTGCCGGGCAGGCGCATCGCGCGGATACGCAGCACGCCGGCCGCTGGGTCGTACGTCGCCGCGAGCAGGGCGGCCGCATCGCTGGCACCAAGTTGGGCGATCACCGTGCTGTCCGGCGCACGCGCGATCTCCACCGGAGCAGGCGTGGGGCGCACCAGCAGGACAAGGGCGAGCGAAGCGGCCAGTGCGCCGCTGGCCAGCGCGCCGATCCGCCAGCGCCCGAGCGCCCGCTGGAGGTGATGATTGGCGCCGCTGCCAAGACGCCGTTGGATAGCCGGCCAGAGCGCAGGCGAAGGCCGTTCATCGAAGTGATCGTAAAGCGGCTCGAAACGCGCGTTCCAGGCCTCGACCTCGCTGGCGAATGCCGGATCCGATAGCATGAGCCGCATCGCCTGCGCACGGTCCTCGCCTTCGAGCAAGCCCAAGGCGAGTTCGGCTGCCAGTGCGTCGCGCTCTTCCCCGGTCATCGGCTCAGCCATCGCCCAGGCACCCCCTGAGCTGGATCAGCCCGCGCCGTACCCAGCTCTTGAGCGTGCCAAGCGGCACCGCCATGGCCTCGGCCAGCTGCGAATAAGTGAGCCCATCGAAAAATGCGGACCGTATCGCGCGACGCGGCCGGTCTTCGAGCGTGTCCAGGCAATCGGAGATGCGCGCACGTTGCGTGGCGGCGTCCATTGTCTCCGGTGCGAGCGGGGCGTCGTCGGCAATCGCAGCGGCTGCGCTCTCCGGCAGATGAGAGACGGCGCCGTTCGCGCGACGCCAGTCGATCGCGGTATTGCGAGCGATCGTGCACAGCCAGGTTATCGGGCTCGCGCGCTCGGCATCGAAGCGCCCGGCACGGTCCCAAACCTTGATGTACACTTGCTGCAAAATATCCTCGGCGGCTTCGCGGTCTCCCGAGATACGCAGGCAGACGCCAAAAAGCTTCGCCGCGGTTGCATCATAGATGCAACGCAATGCGCCCTGGTCCCCATCGGCAACCCGACCGAGATCGGCTATGAGCCGTTCTCTCTTCGCTTGGGCTGCAGCATCCACCATCGCGGCAGAGCCTATCGAACCGCGCGAGTCCTGTCAGCCGGCATTTCGTCCCGACGAGATGACGGCATTACTCCGGTGTGAGGCTGCCGCCATTCTCCGCAGTCACCTTTGCCACCCCGGCGCATCCGGCGGCACGCTAGCCCCCCGCCAGCGCTCGACCACGCCGACCGCGATCTTGCCGTCCTGCCGCTGGACGCGCTGGATCAGCACTGCGGCCTGCTGGCTGGTGCTGCCGATCGTCGCGCGGGTGCGCACCCAGAAGGTGCCCGAGCGGAAGCCGGTGCCCCAGGGAAGCGTCAGGCTCTGGTCGCTCAGGTCCTTGAGGGTAAGCCTGCCATTCCGCTTGCGGATCTCGACCAGGCGCTGCGCCGCGAGCGGATCGCGGAACAGGATGCGCAGCATCTCGGGATCGGCGGCGTTGAGGTTGATCATGGTGGTGCCCGGCAGCGCCGTTACCAGCTGCTCGAGCCGTGCGGTCGCCTGCGGATCCAGGCCGGCATAACGCAACGGGCGGATATCGGTGACCGGCCCGTAGAGCCGGACATAGGTGACCGCCTTGATCACGTCGTCCTGCGACAGGCCAATCTCCTTGGCGATCGTCTGGAACAGCACGATCGCGCCGGCATCGCCGCCGCGCAGCATGTTGAGGTTGAAGCGCCCCTCGGCATCGGCGATCGCCAGATCGAAGGTACCCCCTTCGATCGGCGCGGCGCTCTCCGACAATTTCGCCCAGGGCTCGGTCTGGTTGTCCTCGTTGGGCGCGGTGACCATGTCGCGGCGAAGCGCGACCACGGCGGAGAGTTCGCCGCCGCGGACCACCGCCAGCGCGCGGGCCGCCTCGCGCGTGCGGAGGGCGCGATCGAGGGCGATTTCTTCGCGATTGATTAGCAATAGCACAAGTCCGGACGCAATCGCGACGAACATCAGCACGTTGACGAGGATCATCCCCGCTTCGTCTTCGCGGCGGCTCATTGCTTGGGATACTCCGCCTGATCGGGGAGTGGGACAACACGGCGCAGTGCCCCCGGCGTGCCGCTCGGGCCCACCGCCTCGAGGTCGATCGCGATCGCGCGGGGCCATTTGTCCTTGTCTTCCTCGCGCATCGGCCAGCGATTGGTCCAGGCGGTGCCGTCGAAGAAGCGCCAGCGGACATTGGCGACGCCGCCGACCACGGTCTGCACCATCGGGCCGGAGCCGCGCACCAGATTGCCGTTGGCGACCGAATATTGGAGCGGCACCGCAGGGCCGCCGAAACCGGGCGCTGCGCGGGTGAAGTTGAGCTTCTCGCCGCCGCCGTCGACGCGGCCGACCGAGATCTGGTCGATATCGCTCGCCATCACGAACATCGCGCGCTGGAGATCGGCGAGGCGATCGAGCCGCTTCCCGGTGCGCCCCTGCACCTTGATGATGCCGTCCACCAGCGCGAGGCCCGCCACCGCGATCAGCGCGAACAGGCCGAGCGAGATCATCAGCTCGATCAGGGTGAAGCCGGCTTGGTCTTCCGCTTCGTCATCCCGGCGAAAGCCGGGACCCAGGGTTACGGGTGATACCGCCCCTGGCTCTGGGTCCCGGCTTTCGCCGGGATGACGGAGGAAGACATTGCCAGCCACGACAATCCTACGACCCCGAACTCGACGCCACCGGGGTGTAGCCGGTCGCGCCGCCGACCACGATCGCGAAGTCGCGGGCGACCGAGCCGTCGGTGCGGAAGCGGACCGGGCCGGTCACGCCGTGGAAGCCCTTGGCATCCATCAGCCCCTCCCCGCCCAGCCGGTTGTCGGCGCGCAGCTTGTTGGCGATGCCGGCGGCGTCATAGGCAAGCGCGGCGATCGTGCCGGGCTCGCCGCCGTTGCGCGCCTGGAAGGCGCTGGCGAAGGTGCCGAAGGCGTTGGGGTCGGGGCTGGCGAGCCAGGCGCCGTCGAGCGCGGCAAGCGCCGCCGGGCGGCTGTCGAGCGCCTGGAAGGTGCCGAGCAGCTGGACGCCGGTTTCCTTGAGCGCACGAGCAGCGGCGAGGACAGTCTCGCCTGCGCCGGGAAGCAGCACTGCGTCGGGCGCTTCGCCGGGATTGGGGAGCGGCTGGCCGGGCTTGACCTGGAGGACGGTGACGGTGATGCCGAGCTCGCCTTCCGCCTTGCCGGCGGCGAGCGCCGCGGCGGCGCTCCAGGGCGAGCCGTCGTCGATCATCGTGACGGTCTTGATGCCGCGGGTGCGGGCATAGCGCAGGATCGCGGTGGTCACCTGCCCGGCGGTAATCCCGAAGATCCAGGTATTGGGCGCGCGGAGCACGGAATCGTTGCTGAACGCGATGACGGGAATGCGGCCGGCGATCGTGCTGGAGACGGCGGGGACCTCCTCCGCCGAGAGCGGACCAAGGATCAGCGCGGGCTTGAGCTTGAGCGCCTGGGCAGCTGCTGCGGCGGCGCCGGCCGCGGTGCCGGCGGTGTCGAAGCTCTGCACATAAGCACTGTTTTCCGCGAGCAACGCGGCCTGCCGCATGCTAAGCCCCAGCCGCGCTCGCGGCCCCGTGAGCGGCAGCAGCAAGGCGATCGGGCGCTTGTCCTTCTTCTCTGCTGCGAACACCGAAGAGGGAAGCACGACCGATGCCGCTGACGCGACCAGGCCTGATTGCAGCGACTTCAGCAGGGACCGTCGATCCATTGCCGACTCTGGGAAGGGGAAGCGGGTCACGGCGGTCTATTATCCTCTTCGCCCTGATCGGCATAGGGGCGTATCTGCTCGCACTGCTCGTGACGATGCCCGCGAGCGTGATCTTCAGGAACAGCGCCTGGCGCACCGGCGTGGCCGGCACGGTATGGAACGGCGAGGTCGGAGTCGCCGGCGGGGCGACCTTTGCCTGGCACATGGCGCCGCTGCGCGCGCTGACCAGCCTGGCCTTTGCCGCCGACTGGAAGGCGACGGGCCCGGACACCGATCTGGGCGGACAGATGCTCCAGCATCTTGGCGGGCGGACGGTGCTCGACCATGTCAGCGGATCGGCGGATGCGAGCCTGTTGAAGGCGCTGCAGCCCAACCTGCCCTTCACCTGTAATCTGACGATGCAGATCGAGATGCAGCGGATCGCGAGCGGCAGCGGAGCGCGGATGGCGGACGGCAAGGTCACGACGGACCCTGGCAGCTGCCGGGCGAAGAATGGGGCGCCGGTAGCGGTCCCTGCCCTGCTGATCTCTGCCGAGCATGTCGGCGACCGTACGACGATCCGCGTGGCACCTTCGGCCCAGCGGATGAAGACGCTGATGACCGCGGTGCTGCGCGAGGACGGCGCGCTGGACATCTCGATGACGCAGGACGGTGCGGCGGTGCTGCCGTTCGTGGGGTTGCCGGGTGGCGCTACGGTGCAGGGGCAAATGTAGTTTCAAATCCTCCCCGAGCTTGTCTCGGGGAGGATTTATCGGCTCAGAGCCCCACCAGATTATTCAGGTTGATGATCGGCAGCAGGATCGCCAGCACCATCATCAGCACCAGCCCGCCCATCACCAGCAGCACCAGCGGCTCGACCAGCGCGACCAGGGTGGAGACGAGCGCGTCCAGTTCGCGCTGCAGTTCGTCCGAGGCGCGGCCGAGCGCGGGGGCGAGACGGCCCGAACTCTCGCCCGAGGCGACGATGGCGACCAGCATCGAGGGGAAGACCCCCGCCTCGCTCATCGCGGCGCGCAGGCTGATGCCTTCGCGGACCCGCGCGGCAACGCCCAGCGCCTTCTCACGGACCCAGCGATTGGGCGTGACAGCAGCGGCGGCGTGGAGTGCGTCGACCAGCGGCACGGCGCTGCCGACCAGCGTGGCGAGGCTGCCGGCGAAGCGGGCGGCGCTGAGCTGACGGCTGAAGCGCCGGAACGGACGCTTCTCGGAGAAGAAGCGATCCACGCGCAGCCGGTTCGCGGGCACCCGCGCCCAGCGCAGGAAGAGCAGGCCCGCCGCGGCGATGCCGAGCATCAGGTATAGCCCGAAATTCTGGAGGAACCAGCTCACCGCGATCAGTGCCCTGGTGAGGAACGGCAGGTCGGCGCCGCGCGAGACGAACACCTTCACGATGTCCGGCACGATATAGACGAGCAGCAGCGCCATCATGCCGATCGAGACCAGCGCGAGCAGCGCGGGATACATCAGGGCGAGCTGGAGCTTCTGGCCATTGGCCTGACGGTTCTCGACGAATTCGGCGAGATGGTTGAGCACGTCGGGCAGCTTGCCCGAGGCTTCACCCGCGGCGACCGAGGCGCGGTAGAATTCCGGGAACGCGTTGGGATGCTGGGCCAGCGCGGCAGCGAAGCTTCGGCCGTCGAGGATCGCGGAGCGGACGTCGAGCAGGAGCGAGCTGGTCGGCGCCTGTTCGGACTGGGTGGCGACGAGGCGCAACGATTCCTCGATTGCGATGTCCGAGCCGACCAGCGTGGCGATCTGACGCGTGACGGTGGCCAACGCCTTGGACGACAGACCGGCCCGGCGAAAGCGCGGCAACTGGATGCTGCCGAAGCTCGCGCCCTTCTCGGCCGCGACCTCGACCGACAGCGGCAGCAGCGCCTGTTCGCGCAGCAGCGCACGGGCGGCGGCCGGGCTGGAAGCTTCGATAATGCCCTTTTTTGCAGCGCCGGCCTTGTCGGCGGCACGATAGGCATAGGCGGGCATCGAAAGCTCTCCGGAGTGAACGCCGCAAGGAATTGCCGGCGACCTTAAGCACAGCCGGGCGGCAGAGGACAGAGCGGTCGTGCAGCCACCGCGCGCCTTTGCGCAGAGGGGATCATCAGGGGGCCAAACCGAAACGTCGAAAATGGAAGTACCAAATTCCGCACCCATCTCCGCTACATCGAAGCACATCTCCGTAATTATTCCCGATTCCGAGGTCAGGAATGGACATGTCTCCAAGATAAACGCGGTCCGCCTTCCCCTATTCGACTTGCACCGCTCGATTCCCGGGCGGCGTCTCATGCGGGAGAGCACCATGCCGACCTATGCAAAGTTCGACCAGGACAAGATCGACGCAGCGCTGGAAGCTGCCAGAATACATGCCGGACCTGCCGAGAATGCCGGGCTGCTCAAGGCTGCCAGCCTCTCTGACGTCGACATGCACGCTGCCACCGAATTCTCGATCAGCGGCGGCTGCGTTACCGTTACGGTCGAAAATGGCAGGATCTGCGTCGACCTGCCGCTGGTCGGCCAATATTGCCTTCCCGTGCCGAGCTGGATTCCCAGCGGCGCCGAGCTTCAGGCCTGCGTAAGCATCTGCACGACCTGGGGCATCCCGACCGGCGTGAAGCTGACCGTGTCGTTCAACGGCAGCGTCATCTTCACCAAGACATTCCTCAAGTGCTGAGCTGAGCCTTGCCCCCTGGCGGGCGTCAGGATTCGTCCTTGGTCACGCGAGCGACTTCCTGGATCGTCGTGACGCCCGCCTTCACCTTCGCGATACCGTCGTCGAGCAGGCTGGGGTTTTCCCTGCGCGCATGGACTTCGAGATCCGCCTCGGACGCACCGTCGTGGATCAGCTTCTGGAACTTCTCGTCTACCGCGACGACTTCGTAGAGGCCGGCACGGCCGCGATAGCCCTCGTCATGGCACTCCGCGCAGCCTACCGCACGCCAGATCTTCTCGCCCGGCGCGATCGCGCCGCCGAGGAGGAGCGAGTCCGCTTCGGTCGCTGCGTCGGGCTTGGCGCAGCTCGGGCAGAGCTTGCGGACGAGACGCTGGGCGCAGAGGCCGACGACCATTGGTGCCAGCAGATAGCGCTCGACGCCCATGTCGATCAGGCGGGTGACCGAACCGACTGCGCTGTTGGTGTGCAGCGTCGACAGCACGAAGTGGCCGGTCATCGACGAGCGGACGGCGACCTGGGCGGTCTCCTGGTCGCGGATCTCGCCGACCATGATCACATCCGGATCCTGGCGGAGGATCGCGCGCAGGCCGCGGGCGAAGGTCATGTCGGTACGCGGATTGACCTGAGTCTGCCCGATGCCGGCCAGCTCATATTCGATCGGATCCTCGACCGTCATGATGTTGCGCTTGCGGTCGTTGAGCTTGTTGAGCGCGGCGTAGAGCGTGGTCGTCTTGCCCGAGCCGGTGGGGCCGGTGACCAGCAGCATGCCGTGCGGGCGCTCGAGCAGGCGCGTGAAGACCGTGCGATCGCGCTCGGACATGCCGAGCACTTCCATGTCGAGGCGCAGCGAGCCTTTTTCGAGCAGACGCATCACGACGCGCTCGCCATGCTGGGTCGGGATGGTCGAGACGCGAGCATCGACGTCATGGCCACCGATGCGGAGGGTCACGCGGCCGTCCTGCGGAATACGACGCTCGGCGATGTCGAGCTTGGCCATCACCTTGATGCGGCTGACCAGCAAGGGCGCGAGCGCGCGGGGCGGCTCGATCATGTCACGCAGCACGCCGTCGACGCGGAAGCGGACCACGAGGCGTTTCTCCTGCGTCTCGATATGCACGTCCGACGCGCCTTCGCGCACGGCTTCGAGCAGGAGCGCGTTGATCAGGCGGATGACGGGCGCGTCGTCGCGGGTATCGAGCAGGTCATCGACGCTGGCAGCACTGTCGGCGAGCGCGGCCAGATCCATGTCGCCGAGATCGATGTCGGCAGCGGCACCGGCGCCCGAATAGGCGGCGCTGAGCGCAGCGTCGAACGCCTCATCCGGCAAAGTGACGAAGCGCGCGGCGGGCGCGAGGCGCTGGACCTCGAGCAGGCCGTCCAGGGCGGCACCCGCCTTGTGGACGCATTCCAGCCCGGCATCGGTGACGCGCAGCAGCACGCCGTTGCGACGCGCAAAACCATAGGGCAGCGTGGTCGGCGCGTCGTCGGTGAGGATCAGCATCTCGTTCATGCGCCGAAATCCACGGTGGCGCGCACGCGTCCGGGCGCGGTCGCCTTCTGGATATCGACGCGCTTGATCCGCAGGTTCGAGGTCGCTGCGAGATCGGCGAGCCAGGCCATGACGCTGTCATAGCTGGCGTCGGCGATCGTCGCGCGCGCGCCGCCCGAAATCGGGGCGACGGTGGCGGCGAGGCCGAAGGCGGGCGTCGAGCCATTGATCACATCCGCCGGAGACCCCTGGCGGCGCTGTGGCTGGCCGGTCGACAGCGTGCCCGCGGCACGGATGCGCGCGGTGAGCGTCTCATAGGTGCGGATGTCCTGCAGCGCCGAGGCGCGGGCGGCCTGGAGCGGCTTGACGATCCCGAAGACCAGCACCAGCGCGGCAAGGAACAGGGCGAGGCCGCCGAGCATGACCTGCTCGCGGCGACTGCGGCCATTCCACCAGCCATCGAAGCGGATCAGCGCGGCGTCGAGCGCCGGCATGCGGGCGAGAATCAGTCTCATGCGGCACTCGCCGTAATACGGATCGCGCCCTCGGGCGAGCGCACGACCTGCGCCCCTACCCCGGCGCCCTTGAGCGCGGACTCGATCTGGCCGGGCAGCCCGGCATCGGTGGAGGCATCGAGATCGAGCGTGAGCAACCGCCCCTCGAAGGTTATCGCACGGACGGCGATCGCCCCGGAAAGCGGCCCAAGCGCGCCCGATACGCGGTTGACCAGCGGCAGGAAGAGCTGCGGCACCTGCCCGCCGCCGGTGGGCAACATGGCGGTGATCGAATTGGCCAGATCGTCGCCCAGCGCCACACCGGGCGCCGCGAGCGAAGCGGCGGCACGGGCATCCGCCTCACGCCGATCGGCGATATTGCGCAGCATTATCACATCCCCGAACGCGATCACGACATGCGCGGCGGCACCGATCGCGGCCACCCAGGCGAACTTCCGCCAGAGGCTGGGGCCCGCGACCTTGCGCACCGCATAGGCGCCCTGGCGCAGGTTGAGCGTGGCGATGGCAGCCCCTGCGGCCGGGCCGGCATTGGAAGGATCGAGCGTCGCCGATCCCTTCTGCATGTCGTCAGCAAGCGGCTCGCCATAGCTGATGACGGTCGGGCGGCCCGCCGCTTCCCAGGCGGGGCGCAGCAGCGATGCCGGGACTTCGAAGCCGGTGCCGTCGGCATCGCGCACCGCGGCGCTGCCGTCGGACTGCAACACCGCCCAGCCCTCGGCCGGGCGCGGCAGGGTGAGCACGTCGGGCACCATCGCGGCGTGGCCGATCCCGGCGTCCTCGGCCCGGGCGATCCAGCGGGCCATCACCTCATGGCGGACCACGCCGACCAGATAGCGGCCGGGCGAGATCTGCGCGCCGAGCGCAAGATGCACCGAATCGACCGGCTCGGCGATTCGGTCCTCGATCGCGAAGGGGAGCGCCGCCACCCTGCGGGCATGGCTGGGCAACGGCAGGTCGACCGCGAGCAGGCGAACCTGTTCGGTGGGGACGAGAATGGTTGCGGGCCAGTCGCGCGCGGCTATGATCAGGCGGTCGCCCGCCAGCGTCCACACACCTGCGGCGGACGGAATATTTGGGTCGGGCGCACCCGAGGCGTTTGGGCTCATTGTCACATTTGCTTCATGGGCAGGACGCATGGGGCGGGGATGCGCATAGTTTTGAAACAGTTCCATGACATCGCACCTAAGGTGCGTACTGACATTGCACCTAAGGTGCAGGACCGCAAGCACGCCGTTCCCGAGGACGAGGCCGGCTTGACGCTCATCGAAATGATGATCGTGCTGGTGATCATCGCGATCGTGGCGGGCCTCGTCGCGATGAACGTGATGGGTCGCCCGGACGAGGCGAAGGCCACCGCCACCAAGAGCAACATTGCCGCCATTTCGGGCGCGCTCAAGATGTACCGGCTCGACAATGGCGATTATCCCACCACCGAACAGGGGTTGAAGGCGCTGGTCGAGAAGACCACGACGCCGCCGCTGCCGGCGAGCTTCCCGCAGGGCGGCTATCTCTCCGCTCCCGCGCTCGATGCCTGGGGCAAGCCCTACGAATATTCTTCCGAAGGCGGCGCCTTCACGATTCGCTCGCTCGGCAAGGACGGCAAGGTGGGCGGCGAAGGCGTGGACGCCGACATCGAAGGCAAGGGCTGACCCCATATGCGGGGGGCCGACATCGCTGCGCGCCCCTCCGAAGCGGGCATGACGCTGATCGAGATGATGATCGTGCTGGCCATCATCGGCGTGATGGCGGGCGCGGTGGCGCTCGGCATGGGCGCAGTGACCCGCGCGCCGAGCGTGGAGACCGAGGCGCGGCGCCTCGCGACGATGCTCCAGTCGGCGGCGGACGATGCGATGCTCGGCGACCGGACGATCGCGTTCACCGTGCGCAAGGACGGCTATGGCTTCGCGGTGATGAGCGCCGACGGCAAGCTCGCGCCCAGAACCGACAAGGCATTCGGCTTCCACCAGCTGCCGGGCGGCATGGTGATGACGCTGAGCGTGAAGCCGCCGGTGGTGCTGGGCGTCGATGGCGCCGGCAAGCCGATGCAGGCGGTGATTGAAAGCGGGCCGCGGCGCTGGACGGTGGTCTATGACGGGATGACCGTGCGGGCGTTCCCGGTGGGAGCGCTGAAGCTGTGAGGGGCTTGAAAGCCCGTCATCCCGGCGAAAGCCGGGATCTGGTGCCGCAGGTGCCTCCGCCTGAGATCCCGGCTTTCGCCGGGGTGACGGATTGTGGCGGGGATGCCGAATCCGGCTTCTCCCTCATCGAAGCCCTCGTCGCGCTCGCCGTGCTCGCCATCGCGACCGTAGGACTGATGCGCACGGTCGAATCGCATATCGATTCGACGCGCGGGATCGAGCGCCGCACGACCGCCATGTGGGTCGCCGAGAACCGGCTGGCCGAACTGGAAGCCGGGGCGCCGGGCAATTCAGAGGTTGAGATGATGGGCCAGCAATGGCGGGTTTCGGTCGACCGGCGTCGGACCGACGATCCCGAGATCGACCGGGTGCGCGTGCAGGTGTTCGCCGGGCAGGAGAAGAGCGCGCTTGCATCGCTCGACGGCTTCGTGGACGGACGCAAACTGTAATGACCGGCCTTGCCCTTACGCCGCGCCAGGCGCGCATCGGACTGAACCTGTTCACCGGCGCCATGGTCGTCTCGGTGGCGGTCGCGCTCGCCGGACTGACCTGGCGGCTCGCCGGCCATGCCGGCACCGGCGCGATCACGGTGCCTTCGGGCAGCAGCGGCCCCGTCGTGGCGCCCGACATCGGCGCGGCGGTCGCGCTGGCCCCGTTCGGCAAGCCTTCGGTTTCCGAAGCAGGCCAGGCCACCGGCCTGCCGCTCGAGCTCAAGGGCGTGATCGCAGCGGGCCCGGGCACGCTCTCCAGCGCGTTCATCTCGGTCAGCGGGCAGCCGGCCACCGCCTATAAGGTGGGCGACAATGTCAATGGCGCCACGATCCAGTCGATCCTGCGCGACCGGGTGATCCTCGCCAATGGCGGCCGCAGCGAGTTCCTCGCCTTCCCCGATCCGACGCTGACGCCCGAGCAGCGCCAGGCGGCCGCGGCGGGCCAGCCCGTCGCCGCGCCGGCCAATCCGGTGACCGCACCCGCCGGCGCACCGTCGATCCGCACCACGCCGGGCGCCCCGCCCCCTCCCGCCGCACCCCAGGCAAGCATCGGCAGCGTCCTCCAGCGCTTCGACGCGACACAGGTGCAGGGCGGCTATCGTATTGGCGACAACGGCCCGCCCGGCATGGTGGCGGGCGATGTGATCCAGTCGGTCAACGGCACCTCGCTGTCCGACCCCGCCGCAGCCCAGGGCGCCTTCGCGGCTGCCCAGGCGAACGGCACCGCCCAGATCCAGATCCTTCGCGACGGGAAGCGGCTGACGCTTACCGTGCCGCTCCGTTAGAAAGTGCCCTTGTGAAGATTCGCTCCGCCATCGCCGCACTCGCGCTCGCCGGGATCGCCCTGGATACGGTTGCCATCGCCCAGACGGCACCCGCCCCGCAGGACGCCGGCACCGGCGACGTGGTGGTGAACATGCGGGGCGTCGAGATTTCCGACGTCTCGGACCAGATCTCGCGCATCACCGGCCGCACGCTGATCCTCGATCCGGCGGTGAAGGGCGTGGTGACCGTCACCTCGTCGACCCCGCTGTCGCCGCAGGGCGTGTGGGAGCTGTTCCAGTCGGTGCTGCGCGCCAATGGCTTCGCGGCAGTCCGCTCGGGCCGTGCCTGGCGGATCGTGCCGGCGGCCAATGCGGTGCGCGACGGCGGCATCCCGAGCCGCGGCGCGTCGGGCCAGGAACTGGTGACCCGGATGGTACGGTTGCAGAACGTGCCGGCCGCCGACGTTGCCCGCGTGGTGCGCCCGCTGGTCGCGACTTTCGGCAGCGTCGAGCCGCTGAGCACGCCGAACGCGGTGGTCATCACCGACTATGCCGACAATGTCCGCCGGGTGGAGGCGATCGCCCGACAGCTCGATGGCGGCAGCGGCGCGACCTTCATCACCTTCTCGCTGAAGAATGGCAACGCCACCGACATCGCCCAGTCGCTGCAGGCGGTGCTGGGTGAAGGCACCCGCGTCGCCGCCGACGGGCGCAGCAACACGGTGATCGTGCGCGGTACCCCGGCCTCGGTCGCCGAGGCGCGCAAGATGCTGGTCTCGCTCGACCAGCCGGGCGGCGCGACCCCGATCACCCGTATGTTCCGCCTGAACTATGCCGATGCCGAGACGGTGACCGACGTGCTGCGCGGCGTGCTTGGCCAGGGCGACAGCGCCGACAATCCGGTGGCGCGCAGCCTGGGCACCGGCAGCTCCAATCCGTTCGCGCGGCTGAGCCAGAACAACCAGAATATCTCCGCCCTGCCCAACAGCGCGGCTTCGACCAGCGGCGGCATCGGCAGCGCGATGCAGGGCGCGCAGACCACCGGCACCACGTTGCAGAACGTCCAGACGCCGACGCCCAAGGGCTTTACCACGCCGGATCTGAACGTTCAGCCGGCACCAGAACTGAACGCAGTGGTGGTGCGCGGCACCCCGGCCGCGATCGCTTCGATCGAGACACTGATCACCGATCTCGACGTGCGCCGCCCGCAGGTGCTGATCGAGGCGGCGATCGCCGAGATCACCGGCGACGACGCCGAGCAGCTCGGTGTGCAGCTGGGCACCAGCGGCGCGGTGCTCGACCAGGTCAAGGGCGGCGCCACCTCGTTCGATACCGCCGGCCCGTCGCTCGGCACGATCCTCACCGCGCTGGGCGTGCCGGCGGGCAAGGTGCTCGGCACCGGCCTGAGCGCCAATGTGACGATCGGCGACGATTTCTCGATCCTGGTGCAGGCGCTGGGCAGCTCGACGCGCGCGAACCTGCTATCCACGCCGCAGATCACGGTGCTGGACAATGTCGCCGGCGAGTTCGTCTCGGGCCAGAACGTGCCGTTCATCACCGGCTCGATCCTTACCGACAGTTCGACGGTGAACCCCTATACGACGATCGAGCGCAAGGATGTGGGCATCACCCTGCGCGTGCTGCCGCGCGTGAATGCGGGCGACACCATCCGGCTGCAGGTGAACCAGGAAGCCTCGTCGATCGCGGCGGCGCAGACCGCGGCTGCATCCGACCTCGTCACCAATCGCCGCGCGATCACCACCACGGTGCTCGCCGACAACGGCCAGACGATCGTGCTCGGCGGCCTGACCGCGGACGACTATACCGACACGCGCCAGCAAGTGCCGATCCTGGGCGACATCCCGATCGTCGGCGAGCTGTTCAAGAGCCGGCGCGAGCAGCACCAGAAGCGGACGCTGTTCATCTTCCTCAAGCCGACGATCCTGCGCGACGGCGCCGATGCGGCGGCGGCGGCGAAGGACCGCTACAACCGGCTCCGGGCGGACGAAATCGCCAATGCGAAGCGCGGCAGCCTGCTGCTCGCGCCGCCGACGCCGCGGCTGACGGTGGAGATCGACGGGATCTATTGAGGGGCGGCCGGCATCTCACTTGCGGATGCTAGTGATCGGAAGAGCGGACCGGCAGGAAACGCCTCGATTGCAGACGTTCAGCCCTTTGGCCGCTTCGCGCTCAAAATTGCAATCGTTGGGCTCTCAGTCTCGGCACTAGAAACACCCGGCTCGCAAGCAACGGTTATGCGAATGCCGCTTCGAACCATGTTACCCTGTTTTCCGGTTGAGTGAACATTTCGACCCATATGAGCTTGTCAGGCGCGACCATGAATGTGTGGCGCCCTAGAAGGCGCATCAAGCGCTCGCAGATTGCGCGGATGTCTTGAAAGCTGCGCGGGTGTTCCTTCGCTTCCAGAATACGAGATAACCGGCCACGGTGGAGGATGTTGCCCATCTTTCCATGTAGAGCGATCACGTCCTCCGCTGTAAGCACTTCGGTGAGCTCGAAAGTCATGTCGGCGGTGCCGTCATCCTTATTCTGGACCGTCCACCTGAGCTGCTTCGGGAAAAAATCAGCCTTCAATGCTGCGAGGCCGCGCATGATTTCGTGCGGCTTGTAAATCTTGGTAAGCGGATCGACATCGTGCCCTAATCCAGGGCCGTGTCCGACCAAACAGGCCAACGCGATCAGTTCGCAGATAAGACGGATTTGCAGGTAGCAGGTTTCAAGCGCGAACGGCTCCGGCAGAACATGGACGTCGACCGAGCCGGATTGTTCGAAAAGAGCGATGACTTCAAACCGCTCTTTTATCTCTTCGATAAATTTGACGTACTGATCAGCACGCTGAGAGGCATCGAGGTCTAGCAACCCTACCCCGCCCCGATCGCCAGCACTGTTACAGACAACAACACTATCGTGAATCCAAGTCTCTCCCGGCGCGCCTAATCTGCATGCGATCAAACAGTGGCGTCAACATCGGCTAAAATCTGACTTGCACATTACTATCTTGGAAGCGGCACAGAGGGGCCGCTATCCACCACTTGCCGCCTGTCGATCCGCGTACCCGGCGCAGCCGCGAGTTACGGACCAGCATTCTCCGGCACAGTCCCCGCTCCACCCGGCTCGATCGGCAGCGGCACCCGCACCCGTTCGCCGCCCCGCGTGAAGAACGCAGCGTCGATCGCGAGGCTGGCGAGGTTCCAGCCGTCGATGCTCTCCCCCACCCCGAGCGTGCGCGTTGTGCCGTCGCTTGCCTTGACCAGCGCAACGGCGTCGACATTGAGCCGGCCGACGATGCCGACCAGCTGGGGCGCGTCGGCGGGGGCCGCAGCCGGTTCCGCGCCCCCGAACAGCGGGCGCTCATAGGCGCGGGCGAGTGGCGGCATCGTGCCCGCACCAATCGGCGCGGGCATGGACGCGCTGCGCGCCGCCTTGTCCGCCTTACCCGGAAGCAGAAGAGCGACGGGCATGCCGATCGCCAAGGCACCGGCGATCGCGAGCGCGACCCATTCGAGGCGGAGCCTCATTGCCATGCCGCGACTACCTCGCCGATCAGGCGGACGCCCCCACCCTCGGGGATGGGCTCGATCCGCCAGGTGCGGAGACGCATCAGCGGTTTGCCGCGCTCCAGCGCATCGATAAGTGCGACCACAGCCTTTTCGGCGCCGGACAGGCGGATACGCAGCGCGGCCACACCGGCGGGGGCAGGTGCGACGGCAGCTTCCTCGACCAGTACGCCGCCCGACCGGGCGAGCGCCCGCACCCGCGACAGGATCACGACACGGCCGGCGGCGGCGTCGGCCGAATGCAGACCGAGGCCGGGCGCGAGCAGCGGCGGCGGCGCCACCGGCCGGACAGCCAGCGCGGCCAGCTTCGCGCGCTCGGTACGCGCGGCGGCGAGCTCGCCAAGCGCCGTGCCCGTTGCGGGCGCGAGCAGCAGTGCCACGGCGAGCCCGGCGACGCCGCCGATGACGATGGGCGGGAGCTTCATTGCGCATCCTCGCGCATCGAGACGATCATCCCCGCATCGGCGCGGCGCTGGCTGGTGTTGCGCATGCCGGCGAACTCAGGCGCCCGGCGGATCGCGGAACGCAGCGCATCCGGATCACCGCCCGTCACGTCGAGCTCCAGCCCGCCGTCGCGGGTGCGCTCGATCCGGGTGAGCTTCGCCTCGGGCGGCAGCACCCCCGCCAGCAGTTCGATCACCTGGCCCGGCGCAGCGCGGCCGGCAGCATTGGCAAGAACGGTACGCGCCTCGCGGGCGGCGACTTCCGCCTGCAGCTGCGGGGCGATTTTATCCTGCAACCGAAGCGTCGCGCGCTTTTCATTTTGGGCGAGCATATGGGCGCCGGCGAGCGTGAGCAGCGGCCCGGCCGCGAGCAGCGCTCCGAACGCCACCGCGACGCCCCAGCCGCCGACGGGCAATGCGACCCCGCCCAGCGCCGCCGCCACGCGATGCGCCAGGCTCTGCGGGGGAGCGGAAACGGGTTCGGGATCAGGCTTGCCGGCGTCCATCGCGCGCCTGCCTAGCCGCTGCGACGCGACCGCGCAAAGCGTCACGCACCGGAAACATAAAAGTCACGTTAACGAAACCACAATCGCATGCTGGCGTCATTTCACGCTTCCAAGGACCGGGCGACCGGGTCGCCAGTGACTCGGCTGCTTGGGGGTTTCCATGACCAATCTCACCGAGACGGGCTTCGGCTATACCGACGGCGACGTCGACCAGAACATCCACAACACCGGCCCGACGCTGAACGAGCTGGCCGACCAGCGCTATTCGCGCCGCCAGACGCTGCAGCGCGGCGGCGCGGCGATCGTTGCCGCCACGATGGGCGGTTCGGTTCTCGCCGCCTGCGACAGCAAGGTCGAAGACCCGGGCACCGGTCCGACGGTCAGCGCCGGCTCGGCCGCAGCAACCACGGCGGGCAAGGTCGTCACCCTGACCGGCACCGGCACGGCAGACGCCTATGCCTGGACGCAGACCGCCGGCCCGACCGTGACCCTCACCGGCGCGAACACGCTGACCGCGACCTTCCTTTCCCCCTCGGTTGCCGCCGCGACGGCGCTGACCTTCCAGCTCGCCGCCGCCAACAAGGCCGGCCAGACCAGCATCTCGACGGTCACCGTCACGGTGAGCCCGGCGGTGATCGGCTTCACCGCCGTCGCCAAGAACAAGCTCGACGTCGTCACCGTCCCGACCGGCTACACCGTGCAGATCGGCGCGCGCCTCGGCGACCCGATCACCGGCGGTGCCGCAGCCTACAAGAATGACGGCACCGACACCGGCTTCGCCAACCGCATCGGCGACCATGGCGACGCACTGTTCTGGTTCGGCCTGAGCAGCGCCGGCGCGCGCGACGAGACCAGCTCGACCCGCGGCCTGATCGTGCAGAACCACGAGAACATCAATCAGCAGTATCTCCACACCGCCGGCGCGACCTCGTCGGGCGGCGTGCGCCCCGAGGCGGAAGCGCTCAAGGAGATCGAGTGCCACGGCGTCTCGGTCGTCGAATATTCGGAAGGCGCGAACCGCGTCTGGGCTTTCTCCGCGACCTCGACCTTCAACCGCCGCATCACGCCGAACACCCCGACGGTGTTCAACGGCCCGGTTGCAGGTTCGGACCTGATCAAGACCCCATATTCGACCGCGGGCACCGCCGGTCGTGGCACGATCAACAAC
>PJUL01000538.1_pt1 | contig 26011 bp, 23 predicted proteins | sample 1512221 | NCBI WGS metagenome assembly PJUL01 (sample SAMN08177667, study PRJNA422409) | Feces metagenome, whole genome shotgun sequencing project.
CTGCTCGCTGGACTTCTCCAACGCCATGCGCCGTATTGCCTTCCTGCCTGATGGCATCAGCGAATTGCTCTATGCGCCGGGCGGGACAGTGTTGTGCGGGGGCAGTGCCGGCACGCTGAACACGCCGCTTGATCTGGGCGCGCCCGACATTGCGCCAAGCGATGCTTTTGGCATCAGCCTGTGGATCGACCGCCCGCTCGACGCCATCGGGCTGGATGGGGTCATGGGCACGATAGCCGGGCGCGGCGTGTTTGCACTCGCTATTCCGCCGCAATTCCTGCCCGCCCATACCGGCCCGGACTGGATGAAACAGGAACTGGTCTACCGGGTCGGGGCGCAGGGCTGGATTCACCGGGCCGGCGAAACCGGCATTCACGATGCAGCTCTGCTTGCGCCGCATTTCGCGCCGCTGAGTCTTTTGACTGGCGAGGTCTATTTATTCGCATGCGATGACGCCGATGAGCATTGCGTGGCGGGCCAGACATCCATTCTGGCAATGGCAGCTCAGCGCGCCGGTGCCATCGCCCTTGTCGTGGGCGCTCTGGCCGTACTCGCGGCCTGGTTGGCCCAGCAGGTCTGCGGCGTGTTGGAGCGTCACTGGACCTTCGAGGCGCGTTTCCTGCGCCAGTTCAACAAGGGGGGGCTGATCTGCGCCTACCAACCCCTGCTTAACCTGCACAATGAGCAGATAACCGGCTGCGAAATCCTGGCGCGCTGGCGCGATGTCGATGGCACCATCGTGCTGCCGGATCAGTTCCTGCCCATCGTCGAAAACCACAATCTGACAGAGCGGTTTACCTCCATGGTCGTCGCTGCCGCGCATACCGATCTCGCTCGGCACCTGCCGGAGAATGTGCGCCTGCAGCTCAATTTCAATATCTTCCCGCGCGATCTGGACGCCGCTCGTCTCATTCCGGTTTTTACGCCCTTCCTTGCACCCGATTCCCGCTTCGTGCCCGTGGTCGAGCTGGTCGAAACGGCCGAGGTAAACCCGGAAACCGCACAGCTCGAAGTCGACAAGCTGCGTCAGGCCGGAATTGGCGTCTATATCGATGATTTCGGCGCCGGCTATTCCTCCATGCGCAATCTCGCCTGCCTGGCCGTGGATGGGGTGAAACTGGATCGTTCCTTTGCCATGGCCGCCGATGATTCAGTCATGGTGCGCATGCTCGATCATGCGATCGATCTGGTTCATGCCTCTGGCCGGGCTCTGGTGGTTGAAGGGGTGGAAACGCCTGAACGACTTGACGCGCTCAAGGCTGGTGGGCGGGTAGATTTTGCGCAGGGCTATGGTATTGCGCGGCCGCTGACCATAGAAGCCTTCGTTGCCTTTATCGCCGAATATCGTCCCCGTCCGACGCGTAAATCTCGGCTCGTGGCCTGATCACAAATCTTTTGGGGAGGAAACCCATCCCCAACCCTCGCGTTGTCCCTGCACAATCCATGCAAGGAGAACGAAATGGCCTATGATGATGCCCGCGTGGCAAATGCAGACCTCAAGGAAACCCACGACCTGATCGCCTCCGACAAGGTTGAAGGCACGAAAGTGTTTGATCCCATGGGCGAGCATATCGGCTCTATCGAGCGCATTCTCGTCGAAAAGCGCAGCGGCAAGGTTTCATATGCCGTACTCAGCTTCGGCGGCTTCCTCGGCATCGGCCAGGATCACTATCCGCTTCCCTGGTCCATGCTGAATTATGACGAGGAACTGCGCGGCTATCGCGTCGATATTTCCAAGGAACAGCTCGAAGGCGCTCCGAAATATGAACGCGAAAGCGACGACTACTGGACTGCCGAGAACGGCCGTCGCGTCTATGACTATTATGGCGTGACGCCGTACTGGATCTGATCCAAATCCAGGGTTCTCGTCATCCGATGAGTGCCAGCCGGTGTCCTTCGGGGCGCCGGCTTTTTTTACGGCCGCTGGATGCCGAAGGCTTTCACATCAACTGCATAGAGAGACTTGGTCGCCGTGATGTAAAGTCGGCTCTTGTCCGGCCCGCCAAAAGTGAGATTGGACGCTGTCTGCGGTAGCAGGATTCGACCGGCGAGCTTGCCCATGGGATCAAAGACCTGCACGCCATCGCCGGACGACGACCACAGCCACCCATCGCTGTCGAACCGGAAGCCATCGGCCAGTCCGACATCGATCGCGCAGAACTCCCGCCCGTTTGCGAGAGTGTTATCGGGCAGGACATCGAAAACCCGGATATGGCGCGGCACATTGGGGTCGTGGCTAAACCCGGATTCCGAAACATAGAGTTTTGTTTCGTCGGGCGAAAAGGCGATGCCATTTGGCTGGGTAAAGTCATCGATCACCCGTGTGATCTCGCCACTGGCCGCGTCGATCCGATAAACCCCGTGCGCATCCTGCTCCGGCTCGGCCTGGTAGCCTTCATAATTGGACAGAATGCCGTAGGTAGGATCGGTGAACCAGATCGAACCGTCCGACTTCACCACCACATCATTGGGCGAATTGAGCCTTTTGCCCGCAAAGCTGTCGGCCAGAACGGTGAAGTCGCCATCTGCCTCGAGTCGCGTGACGCGCCGCGTGCCGTGTTCGCACGAAATCAGCCGCCCCTCATGGTCCCGCGTATGGCCATTGGCGAAATTGGACGGGTTGAGAAAGGTCGTGACCGAGCCATCGGCGGGCAGATAACGCAAGACGCGCTGGTTTGGAATGTCCGAGAAATAGAGGCATTGATGGTCCGCAAACCACACCGGCCCTTCTGCCCAAAGGCAGTCCGAATACAGCTCTTCCAAATGGGCTTCAGAACCGATCTTGTCGGCGAAACGCGGATCGATGATCTCGTAAAATTCTGTCATGTGGCTCTCCCCTCGACCCGCTTAAGGGCTCGCACTATAGGTTTCAAGCACCAGCCGCTAAATGCAAGCCGTCGCAAAGGTCACCGGCAGATAAACCAATGTGCCCGTAACCAGTGCAGCGCGATTGGCCCAGAGCGCGGCCATGGACAGCGATGTCTGCGGTTCGCCGCTGTCATATGGCCGCCGAAATGCCAGCCAGGCCAGTGGCGTCAACGAGATCAGATAGGCGATGATCAGCACAGGGCGGTGCAAGGCGCCCCATTCATAGGCGCAACCCAGAGCCTGTAGCGCATAAAGCAGCACGAAGGCCAATGACCAGATGGTGAAGCCTGCAATGAGCAGGACCAGAGCGCGCATATCCTGCCGTCTCATCGCCCGCCTCCGGCCATCGCCAACAGCATGACCAGTCCAAGCGCGGGAACCAGCGTGGCGGCTGCATAGCCGTTCCACAGCCAGGCCAGCACCATTTCCGTCTGCCGCTTTGCCGAGACATAGCGCTGTTTCAGCCGCCACAAGCCATGCCCGGCCATGAGCGCGCCAAGCCCGGAATGAATGGCGGCAAAGCTCAGCAGTACGAAGATAACGGCCTGCCGCGCATGAGCGGTGGGCTCGGGTAAAGCAAACGCCATCACAATCAATGTTGCAGTGGCAAAAATCTGCAAAAGCGCGGTGATGGCGAGAAGCGTGCCTGACGCTCCGCCGTGTTGATTGATCCGCCTCGCCATCCAACTGGTTCCCGCAGCGAGGACTGTCGCCAATAGGACCAGGCCCGCTGGCCAAAGCGGCCAATCGAGTGGCGTGATGTCATCCCAGTTCGGCGCTACGACGAGCAGGAATAGTCCGCCGAATAGGAGCGAGGAAAACAGCGTTGCATTCATCACCAGCGCGGCGCGATTGGCCAGCACGGTGACATTGCTGGTGCATTCGACGTCGAGCACGGCCTGTTCGCCCATACCGATGTCCACCGGGCCGAAATCCTGTTTCTGCCCCAGCGTCACCGGCCAGAACAGGAACAGGATGATCGTTGCCAATGCACCAAACGGCGCCAGCCAATATTGGCCGAACAGCATGGCGAGAAAGAAGCTAGCTGTGGCAATTGCGGTCCAGAGTGGCAGAAAGGTGCGGCGCGGCAGCACGATGACATGCTCGGGCGCGCCGGTCAGCATATCGACGCCCATGGTCTCCTGATCGTCATTGCGGGCAAAGCCGAGATAGCCGAAACCACCGGCCGACATCGGGCCGATCTTTGCCGGCTCAAGCCCATCCGCGCGCTCGTCAATACGGGGGATGGCCGCGAAATTATAGCTTGGTGGCGGGGTGGGCGTTGCCCATTCCAGCGTCTGCGCCCGCCACGGATCGCGGCGGAAATACCGCCCGAAGCGGAATTGCAGCACGATATCGGCCAGCACCAGACAAAAACCCATGGTGAGGATGAAGCCGCCGACCGATGACAGCAGGTTCAGCCAATCCCAGCCCCAATTGGACGGATAGGTCGAAATGCGGCGCGGCATGCCCATCAGCCCGGTCAGGTGCATGAGGAAGAAGGTGAGATTGAAGCCGATAAAGATCAGCCAGAAGGCGGGGATGGAGAGCCTATAGAGGCTCTGCTTGCCCGAGATATGCGGCATCCAGTGATAGATACCCGCCAGCATGGGAAAGACGAAACCGCCGACCAATACGTAGTGAAGATGCGCCACGACGAAATAGCTGTCATGCGCCTGGGTATTGAACGGCACCATGGCCAGCATCACCCCGGTCAGCCCGCCGATGACGAAGACGAAGAAGAAGCCGAAGACATAAAGCATGGGGATGTCCCAGCGCGGCCGTCCCGACGCCAGCGTGCCCAGCCACGCGAAAATCTGCACTGCCGTGGGAATGGCCACAAGCGCGCTGGCTGCCGAAAAGAACGCCAGCGCCAGATGCGGAATGCCCACCGTGAACATGTGGTGCACCCAGAGACCGAAGCTCAGAAATCCCATGGCGACGATGGCCGCGATGATGGCGCGATAGCCCAGGATTTGCCTTTGCGCGAACACCGGAATGATCGTGGACAGCGCCCCGGCAGCGGGCAGGAAGATGATATAGACCTCAGGGTGTCCGAATAGCCAAAACAGGTGTTGCCAGAGCAGCGGATCGCCGCCCCGCGTCGGATCGAAGAAGGGCAGGTCGAACGCCCTTTCGAGTTCCAGCAGGATCGATCCAAGGATCAGCGGTGGAAAGCCGACGATCATCATGCCGGAGGTGACGAGCATGTACCACGCCATCAGCGGCATACGGGTCAGCGACATGCCGGGCGCACGCATCTTGAGGATCGAAACGAAAATTTCGATGGCGGCGGTCACCGCCGAGATTTCGACAAAGGTAATGCCCAAGAGCCAGACATCGGCATTGATGCCGGGCGTATAGGGCTTGGAGGAGAGCGGGGTATACATGAACCAGCCGCCATCCGGCGCGGCGCCCACCAGCATCGCCCCGATCAGGATCATGCCGCCGAACAGATAACACCAGAAGCCATAGGCGGTGAGGCGCGGAAAGGCCATGTCGCGCGCCCCGACCATTTTGGGCAGCATATAGATGACGAAGCCTTCGAACATGGGAATGGCGAAGAGAAACATCATCACCGTGCCATGCATGGTGAAAATCTGGTTGTAGATTTCCGGCCCGATAAAGGCGCTGTTGGGCGTAGCCAGCTGCGCCCGGATCAGCATGGACAGGAACCCGCCAATAGCAAAAAAGCTCAGCGCCACCACCATGAAGCGCTTGCCGAGCACGCTATGATTGACGCTGGAGAGCCGACCGATGCCGGGCGGCGTCATCCAGATGCGTTCGAGCTGCTTGTGCAGGCGGATGGGGGAGGGATTGTTCATTGCAATATTCGTTTCCCGTAGGCCTGCGATTCCGCCGTGACCACGATGGAATACCCTCCCCCTTGCGGGGAGGGATGGGGAGGGGGGAGGACTTGCTGGTAAATCGGGGTTTTCTGCACCCCCTCCCAATCTCCCCCGTCAAGGGGGAGGTGTCCCGCCGGCGGGAATTGCGAGATCGAGAGCCAGTTTCTCCACTGTCTGCAGAAGGGCGAGAAAGAGCGAAACACTGTCATTCCCCACCCTCCATCAACGCCGCGAAATCCCCCGGCTCATGCGCCTCCACCCGGAAGAACATGGTGTCGTGGCCGATCCCGCAATATTCAGCGCACTGGCCCCAATAGGAGCCGGGCTCATCGGCTTCGAGCCGGATGACATTGGTGTGGCCGGGAATGGCGTCGATCTTGCCGCCGAGACGCGGAATCCAGAAAGAATGAATGACGTCCTCCGCCGTGATGATGAAATCGACCGGTTGGCCCGCCGGCATATGCAGCACGTCGTCGGGCAGGGTGCGGCCATCGGGATAGGTGAAATTCCACTGCCAGCGGCTGGCATGGGCCTCTATCTTGAGCGGTTCCTCGCCATGGGGCAGCAATTGTTCGCCCAGCACCAGCGCCGTACCGGTGAGCAGCACGAGCATTGGCACCGGCAGGATCAGCCCGCCACCGACGATCCACTGCGCCGGGGTTACGCGTGCGATCCAGTCCTTGCGCAGATAGGCCAGCGCGAACAGCACCATGACGAGGACAAACAGCGCCACCGAGCCCCAGAACATCACCCACCACAGCGTGGCCAGATTAGCCGCGCGCGGCCCGGCGGGATCGAGCGTCGAAAGCTCGCCTGTGCAACCGGCCAGCGCCAACGGCGTTGCACAGAGTGCAACGAATTTAAAACAGGGGGTGATCCAATGAGCGAAACGTCGCGGCAGGCCGAGCAAGCCGAGATTGCGCTGGAAGAGGGACAGGAGGCCAGCACCGATCATCCCAATCCTCATATTCGGGATGTGGCCCAGCAGGATATTTCCTCGGCTATCGCCGTGGCCGGACACCCCATCCATGCCATGCTGGTGCATTTTCCCATCGCCTTCGTCATTTCGACGCTGGGCGTGGATATTTTTTACTGGTTCACCGGCGATGCCTTCTGGCTCGAGGTGGGGAAATGGTCGGCCGGCGCGGCCTTCGTTTTCGGGGTTCTGGCGGCAATCGTTGGTACCGCCGAATTGCTGGCCGTTCCCGGCATTCGGGTGCGCGTGGCAAGCTGGAACCACGCCATTGCGGCCATGGTCATGCTGGCCATTGTCGGGGCCAATGCGGGCCTGCGCCTGTTCTGGCCCGAAACGGTTTTGCCCAATGGCCTGATGCTCTCGGTTCTCTCCAGCATGGCGGCGGCCTTCGCAGGTTGGCATGGAGGCAAGCTGATTTTCGATCATGGTGTCGGCCTCCTCATCTCTGCCAAGGATTGAACGGGGCCAGCAATTCACCCAGCCGCCCCGGCACGAACAGCTCTGCCAGAAACCCCGGCCATTCAAGGCGCGGCTTTCCCAGAACCAGAATGAGGATTGTTGCGATTGTGAGCAGGGTCAGCGGCATGACCATGCTGAACCGCCATAGCGGATAGGCCTGGCCCGGTTCAAACAGCTTGAGGATCATCAATCCCGAAAAAATATGGATGCCGGTCATCACCGAAACCGCGAGCAGCTTGGCTGAAAACCAGGCCTCATAGGTGCCCATCATGAAAATCAGTGCCGCGCCCGAGCCGATGGCGACAAAGGCCGATGGAGAGACCACATTGACATAAAGAAAGCGGGTGAACCCGTGCAGCCGGTGCAAGGCATCGTCTTCCAGCCCCTTCCTTTGCAGATAGAGGAACGGCAGGGCCATCAGCCCGGCGCTCCACAGCGCAATGCTGGCGACATGAACAAACTTGAACCAGATTGCGATCACTCAGCGGCCTCCCGGCGCAGGCCCAGCCCATCCAGCAACCGCCACAGCACCAGCGCCAGCAGCGGCAGATTGGCCGGCACCCACATGATGAGGCCACCCAATTGCTGATCGTCCATTGGTGAGAGATTGAAGGCCGATGTGGTTACAAAATGGGGGATGTAGAGCGGGGTTGCGGCGAAGACCAGCAGCGCGCCCAGCATGCCCATCTGGATGGCGCTGGTCAGCGCCGTCAGGCCCGCCGCCATCGGCAAAATTGAGTGCAGGAGGCCGAGCCAGAGCCAGGTGAACGCGCCCAGAAGGCTCAATTGCATGGCCCAGTAAATGGCAGGTTGACTGAACGCGGCCGCATAGAGATCGGGGCTATGCCAGAGCCAGAGTGCGATTGTGGATAGCACCAGCGGCGGCAGGAAACCCATCCACCGCCCCCAATGGGCCGGAAGCGCCAGCGCCAGCAGCGGCGCCACAAGCATGGTCAGCAGCACGTGATGCCCGACCCGCGCGGAGAACAGACTGACCGTGAGGGCGCAGAGCGGCGAGACGAAAAGAATTGCAGCCAGCAGCCAGGCACACGCAAAGGCAGATTTTCGGCCATTTGTAGCCCTGCGCAGCAGCAACGCGCCGATGCAGGCCGCCATGACAAGGCCCGCGAGCAGGCCAGGCTCGAAATTCCACCGGCTCCACAGATCACCTGGCAATGCCGGTGGGCCGCAATAGCTCATATCGAAGGAAAAGGCTGACGCTTGATCCATTTCCGTTCCGTTTTTCTTGTGGCCGATTGTCCGGCGCTCTGGCTGGATGATTTCCCCGCAACCGGCGCGACACCTCCCCCTCTACGGGGGAGGCCGGGAGGGGGTGAAGGAGCCCGGATATCGTGGCTCTCACACCCCCACCCCATCCCTCCCCGCAAAGGGGGAGGGTGCACATCGAGGTTCAGCTACTCCGCCCCATTCTCCCCAGTCAGCGCATCCACCGCCGCATGCGTCTCCGGCAGGGCATAGGCGAGGAAATAATCCCCGATCGGCGTTTCCATAAACGTGTGGCCACCCGCATTGATGACGAGGAATTGCTGGCCTTCGACTTCATACATGGCCGGCCCGGCCTGGCCGCCCGCTGGCAGTTCGGTCTCCCAAAGCACCTCGCCGGTTTCGATATCCATGGCGCGGATTAGATCGTCGGTCGCTGCCGCGATGAAGATCAGCCCGCTTTCAGTAACGACGGCCCCGGCATTGTTCGGCGTGCCGATATCGAAAGGCAGCATGGAGGGAATGCCGAAGGGGCCATTCTTGCGTGCTGTGCCGAACGGCTTGTCCCACAGCACTTCACGGGTGTTGAGGTCGATTGCCGTAATGCCGCCATAGGGAGGCTCTGTGCACAGCATGTCGGTGAAGGGCACGCGCCAGCCGGCATTGACCTTGATGCCCCATGGCGTGTCGCCCTGCGGGCTTACATTGTCGGGGGCACCATCCGCGCGTCCGCCCTGGTCGATGGACTGAACGCCCATGGCGTCCACTTCCTCGCGTGGGATCAACCGGTTGAGATTTGCGGTATTGTTGTAGTTCGCCACCATGATGTTGCGCACCGGGTCGATGGCAACGCCACCCCAGTCGGAACCGCCATTGTAGCCCGGCCATTGAATCCAGTTCCGGTCGGCGGAGGGCGGCGTATAGATGCCCTCGTAATAGGCCTCGCGGTACTGAATGCGGCACCAGAGCTGGTCGAGCGGGGTCATGCCCCACATATGCTTTTCTTCCAGATCCGGCTTGAGCAGATTGGGGAAGTCGACGACGAAGGGCTGGGTCGGCGACAGGCGTTCCTGCTCCACGCCACCCTGCGGCACCGGGCGTTCTTCGACTTCGACCAGCAGTTCGCCGGTGCGCCGGTCGAAAATCCAGAACATTGCCTGTTTGGTCGGCAGGATTAGTGCCGGGACCGGGCCGTCGGCGGTGGGGAAATCGATCAGCGAACCCTGCGAGCCGAGATCATAATCCCAGATGTCGTAGTGCACGGTCTGGTAGAACCATGCGACATCGCCGGTCGCCACATCGAGCGCCACGAGTGCGGTGGAATAGGTGTTTTCCTCTTCCGAGCGCATGCCGCCCCAATAATCGACCGCCGAATTGCCCAGCGGCAGATAGACATAGCCCAACTCATTGTCGCCCGAGGCGATGGTCCAGACATTGGGCGTGCCGCGCGTATAGGTCTCGCCTTCCGGCGGCAGACCTTTTTCGCCCGGACGGCCCATATCCCAGGCCCAGAGCATTTCACCGCTCTCGGCATCATAGCCACGCACCACGCCCGAAGGCGCATCGCGCCGCTGGTTGTCGCGCACCTGCGAATGCACCACGGCGACATTGCGCACAATCGTGGGAGGGGAGGTGGGCGCATACCAGCCCGGTACCGTATGGCCGAGGCCTTCTTCGAGATCGACCAGGCCGCCAGTGCCGAAATCGGAACAGAGCTGACCGGTCTGCACATCGACGGCGACAAGGCGCGCATCGAGCGTATTCATGATCACGCGCTCGGCGCATTCATCAACGGGGTCCAGGACCGGCGAAGCATAGTAAGCCAGACCACGACACGTCGCATTATAGGGGATCGCATCGGTCGAAACCTGCGGATCATAACGCCAGCGCTCCAACCCGGTCTGGGCATCCACCGAGATGATCTTGTTCATCGCTGAGCAAATGAGCAGCTGATTGCCGATCTTGAGCGGCGTATTCTGGTTGGAATAGCGCTCGTCCTCCTCGGGCATATCGCCGGTCCGGTATTCCCAGACCAGTTCAAGCTCGCTCACATTTTCCTTGGTGATCTGGCTGAGCGGCGAATAGCGCGTCGCGTGATGGGTGCCGCCATAAGCGGGCCAGTCAGCACCGGCTTCGGGCATGGCGAAATTGATGGGTTCAGGAACAGTTTCCGGCGTTACACCGGTTTCCTCGCTTGTGGCCTGAGACGCTTCCGGCGTCGGCACGCCGCCATTGGCCGGGGCAGAAGGATCAGGCGTTGGGCTGATAACGGGCGCAGCATCAGCAGGTGTCTCTTCGACTGCGGGCGCTTCTGGCACCACCTCTTCCTGCGCATAGCTCGGCTCTACGCCATATTGGGCCACATTGATGGCCCCGAAAGCGCCGACCAGCGTCACCGCTGCTGCGGCCATGCCAGTGCCATAGCGTCGGATTGACCCGCGCAGCACGGGGATGGTGGACAGCACAAGCAGCAGCACCACGGAGGGGGCAACGAGGCGCGGCACTTGCGCCCAGCCATTGAAGCCAGCTTCCCACAGCGCCCAGATCAGCGTTGCAATATAGGTGATGAGGTAGACCCAGATCGCCATCATGTCCCGGCGGAACAGGAAATATGCGGTGAGCAACAGGCCGATGCCGGCGGGTAAATAATACCACGACCCGCCCAGTGCGATTAGCCAGACGCCGCCTGCCGCAATCGGTAGGCCAAAAATGACCAGCACAATGCCGACCAGCATGGTCCACCAGAAGCCAATTCCCTTGCGATCCCGGTGCGATAGATCATGCGTCGCCATTGAGCCCTCCTCTGTGTGATGAGGGCGCAACGCCTAAAAGCGGTCATAGTTCCGACAAAAACGAGTAAGGCTTCCGAGCGCGCCGCCCGCTACGCAGCGGGATTGTCGCTATCGCCTTCCACCAGCTCAAGCGGCATTATCTTGCGCACCACGCCCAATGGATAGGTTTGTTTGTGTTCCGGCATCGTGGCCAACAGGGCCTCGGCCAACGCAATACCGAGATCGCGCAGGGACAGGCGGAAGCAGGTCAGCTTGGGCACCAGGAAATGGGCATGCGGACTGCTGCGTCCGATAAGCGCAAAATTCTTGCCCGGCACAAGGCCCACTTCGTAGAGCCCGTTATAGAGGCCGACCGACATGACCTCATTGGTCAGCACAAAGCCGGTGGGGCGCTTGTTTTCGGGCATGGCGGCGATGGCATGGGCGATCTGGTGCCCGCCCCGCTCATTGGGATGGGCGCGGAAGATCAGCTCAGGATCGAATGGGATACCGTGCCGTTCCAGAACCTTGCGATAGGCATCAACAAAAACGAAGCCGAGATTGATGTCGTCAAGCGGCGCGAAGACGCCAATCCGCCTGTGGCCTTTGGCAATGAGGCGCGACACGCCGATCTCCGCCATGCCTTCGAAGTCGAGATCGAGCCATGGTTGTCCGGCATCGGTTTCCGAACGACCCAGCGCTACAAAGGGAATTTTCCGGTCTGCGAGAAAATCGATGCGGTGATCTTCCCGCTTGGTGGCCGAGATGATCAGCGCATCGGCAAAACCGCGCGCCACGACGCGCTGCATATAGGCGTCCGGATCTTCTTGTGAGGAGCAGAGCAGGGCGACGAGATCGAGCTGGTGGCGCGCGAACACGGTCTGCACACCGTCGAACACGCTCATGAAGAACACATCGCCCTCGCCAGTGATTTCCGAGCCGGTCTGCATCATGAAGCCCACCACTCCGGTTGAGCCTTTGCGCAGGGCGCGGCCAGCCTGATTGGGCACATAGCCCATGGCGGCCGCAGCCTCCATGACACGCTTGCGAGTCTCTTCATTGACATCGGGCTTGCCGTTCAGCGCGCGCGAAACCGTGCCGATGGAAACATTGAGCTGCTGCGCCAAGCGTCTGATACCAGTCATATTTTCGACTTTTCTCCACAACGGCAAAAGCGCGTCAGAAACGTTTACGAAATCCTATTGACACCCCAATCGGTGCACAGATAACGTCGTAAACGTTTACGGGACTGCGTTCCGCGACGCCGCAAAAGACGGCAAGCGATGACGAAAGTCCAGAGGGAGGATCGATTGGTCAAAAGGGCGGTGCTCGCTGGCTGCGGCGGCATGTCAAAGGGTTGGCTTTCGGTGATTGCCGAGCATCCTTTGCTGGTTGGTCGCATCGAAATCGTCGGGCTGGTTGACCTTGATCCCGCTATTGCTCAGGCGCGGGCCGATGAGTTTGGTTTGGCTAATGCGGTGATCGGCTCCGATCTTGATGCCGTGCTGTCTGATACCAAGCCCGATCTATTGTTCGATGTCGTTGTGCCCGGCGCACGCGGTAATGTCGTCGAGACTGGACTTCGCCATGGTTGCCATGTCCTCAGCGAAAAGCCGATGGCGACCAGTATTGAGCAGGGCAAGGCCCTGGTCGCCAAGGCAGCCGCTGCCGGACGTGTGCATGCCATCGTCCAAAACCGCCGCTTCATTTCCGGCGTTCGGCGCATTCGTCATGTCATCGCAAGCGGGGCCTTGGGCGAAATCACCAGCCTCAATTGCGATTTCTTCGTCGGCGCCCATTTCGGCGGCTTCCGCGAAGATATGGACAATGTGCTGCTGCTCGATATGGCGATCCACACGCTCGACGCCGCGCGCTTCATGGCGGGCAAGGCGCCGCGTGCGGTCTATTGCCTTGAAACCAATCCGCGCGGCTCCTGGTATCGTCACGGTGCTGCGGCCAACGCCATTTTCGAATTCGAGGATGATGTGGTCTTCAACTATCGCGGCTCCTGGGCGGCCGAAGGCGCCAATACGAGCTGGGAAAGCGCCTGGCGCATTACCGGCACCAAGGGCACCCTGATCTGGGACGGGGCAGAAAACTTTGAGGCCCGCGTTGTCCATGGTGATACCGGATTTTTCCGCGATCTCAAGGACATCGAAGTCCCCGCGCCGGTGGATGCAGATCAGACGCATGGCCACGCCAGCGTCATCGCCGATTTCCTCGCAGCCCTCGAAAGCGGCCGCCCACCCGAAACGGCAAGCAACGACAATATCAAGAGCCTGGCCATGGTCTTCGCCGCCATTGAGAGCGCGAAAACCGGCCAGCGCGTCACCATTTCAGCCTGAGGTTCTCAAGTGAGCGATCCCGCAAAATCCATTCGTATCGGCACCATGGTCAGTGCCACCGCTGGCAAGGCCGCCGAGCGTATCGCCACCATTGCCGATATGGGCTTTGAGAGCTTCGAGCCTTTTTTCTGGCAGACTACCAATGGGCAGGACATTGCCGAACTGGGCAAGCGCTGCAAGGACGTCATCGGCGAGCGCGACATCACCATTTCCACCATCGGCATGTTCGGCAATCCGCTCGAAGATCAGGAGATGGACCGCCAGACCCTGCAGGGCTGGAAGGATTGCATCGACAATGCCCACCATTTTGGTGCCGACACTGTCGCGGGCTTTACCGGTCGTATCCGCAACAAGCCGCTCACCGACAGCCTGCCGCAATACAAGAAAGTCTGGTCGGAACTGACCAAGCGCGCCGCCGACAAGGGCGTTAAAATCGCCTTTGAAAACTGCGCCATGGACGGCAATTGGCAGACCGGCGACTGGAACATCGCCCACAATCCCGACGCCTGGGAGCTGATGTTCAACGAAACGCCGGACGACAATATCGGGCTCGAATGGGAGCCGTGCCATCAGATGGTCTATCTCATCGATCCGCTGCCGCAGATCCGCAAATGGGCCGGCAAGATTTTTCACGTCCACGGCAAGGATGCGACCATCCGCTGGGATGTCATCCGCGAGCACGGCATCTTCGGCAAGGAGAAATTCGTGTTCATGCGTACGCCCGGTTTCGGCGACAGCAATTGGGCCGACATCATTTCCGAGCTGCGTCTGGCCAATTGGTCAGGCTCCATCGATATCGAAGGCTGGCATGACCCGGTCTATCGGGACGCGCTGGAGATGACCGGGCAGGTTCACGCGCTCAACCATCTCAAGGCCGCACGCGGCGGCGCTTACGTCGACAACCGCGACTGAAGAATTGCCCTGCCGCCTTCGAGGAGGTTGGCGGCAGGGTTTTAAACGGCAGGCGAGGGGCCTGTCACATTGGGAGGAAAAACCATGACTATCCGTTTTGGATTGCTGGGCGCGCTCGCCCTTGCTTCCACATCGCTTCTGTCGCTCGGCGCAGCCGTGGCGCAGGACGAAGTCACCATCACCATCTGGTCGCTCGATGACGCCAATCAGCCGGCACTGAACCTGGCGCGTGAGTTCGACGAACTCGAACCCGGCATCAAGGTCGAATACCGCGAAATCCAGTTCGATGACGTGGTGGCCGAATCCATGCGCGCCTTCGCCACCGGTCAGGCGCCTGACATCATCGCCGTCGACAATCCCGAACATGCCCTATTCGCGGCCCGCGGCGCCTTCCTCGACATCACTGACCGCGTGGCGGCATCCGATGTCATCGACCCCGCAAACTACTTTGCCGGTCCGCTGAATTCCGTCTCCTGGGATGGCAAGCTCTTCGGCGTGCCCAAGGCCACCAACACCATTGCGCTCTATTACAACAAGGATCTTTACGCCAAGGCGGGGATCACCGAGCCCCCAAAGACCTGGGACGAGCTGGTTGAAGTGTCGCGCAAGCTCAATGATCCGGCCAATAATGTCTATGGCCTGGCTTTCTCGGCCAAGGCCAGCGAAGAAGGCACGTTCCAGTTCCTGCCATGGGCCCAGATGGGCGGCGGCGGCTACGACAATATCAACGCGCCGGGCGCGGTGAAGGCGCTGGAAATCTGGAAGACCATCATGGACGAGAAGCTTGCTTCTCCCGATACGCTGACACGCGGTCAGTGGGATTCCACCGGCACCTTCAATTCCGGCAATGCCGCACAGGTCATTTCCGGCCCGTGGGAGCTTAACCGCATGGTGGAAGAGGCAAAGTTTGACTGGGGCGTCACGCTGCTGCCGACCGAAACCGAAGGCGGCGCGCGTTCCTCCGCCATGGGTGATTTCAACTGGGCCATCTTTGCTTCATCCAAGCATCCGGACGAAGCCTTCAAGGCGCTGGAATATTTCGCCAGCCAGGACGACCGCCTGTTCCCCGAATTCGGCCAGCTCCCCGCGCGGTCTGACATTGCTCTGCCCGAAACCGGTGAGCCGCTGAAGGATGCCGCGCTCAAGGTCTTCCTCGAACAGCTCCAATATGCTCAGGCGCGCGGCCCACATCCTGAATGGCCCAAGATTTCCAAGGCCGTTCAGGACGCCATTCAGCAGGCTCTGACCGGCCAGCAGAGCCCGCAGGCCGCGCTCGATCAGGCCGCCGCAACCATCAAGGGAATTCTGGGCACCTAAATCCTCCCTGCCCACTGGCTGCCCGGGAAACCGGGCAGCATCTTTGTTCCGATCTCGGGGTCGCTGCTATGAATCGTCTGCTCTCGGGCCTGCGTGACGGCAAGGGTTTCGACATCGTACTGGTTACGGTGCCGCTCCTCTTCCTGTTCGCGCTCTCGGGCCTGCCATTGATCTACAATGTCGTGATGAGCTTTCAGGAGGTTGATATGTTCAGCCTCGGAACGTTCGCGCGTCCCTGGGTCGGCTTCAAAAATTACATTGCCGTCTTCAGCCAGCCCGAAACCTGGCCGATCATGCGCAATACGCTGGTTTTCGTGGTGGTTTCCATTGCCGGCCAATTCGCCATCGGCTTTGGACTGGCGCTATTCTTCACGCTCAAATTCCCCGGCGCGTCCTATATCCGTGGCCTGTTTCTGGCCTCCTGGGTCATGCCCGGCCTTGTTGTTGGCGCCATCTGGAACTGGATTTTGGCAGGTGATTTCGGTGTGCTCAATTACATCCTGAAATCGCTTGGCATCATTTCGGAAAACATCTTCTGGCGTTCCGATACGGCATGGTCGCTCTGGGGGGTGGTCATCGCCAATATCTGGAATGGTGTTGCCTTCAATATGATCCTGCTGGCCGTTGGTCTCGCTGGCATTCCGCGCGATCTTTATGAGGCAGCGGCGCTCGATGGCGCGACGGCATGGCAGCGTTTCTGGACTATCACCCTGCCCATGATGCGCTCGACCATCGGCGCGGTCATTTCGCTGGGTCTGATCTTCACGCTCCAGCAGTTTGATCTTTTTGCCGCGATCACCTCGGGCGGCCCGGCCAATTCGTCCAATGTCGCGCAATATTGGGCCTGGGAGGAGTCCTTCCGGCAATATGATTTTGCCAAGGGCTCGACCATTTCCGTCGTCATGATCGCCGTCGTGCTTGTCGCCTCGATCATCTATGTGCGCTCGACCCGTCATGAGGTGCGCGGATGACCGAGAAATGGACCAATCGCATTCTGCTGGTCGTGGCGCTGCTGCTGGCCGCGCTCTACCTGTTCCCGCTCTATTGGATGTATGTGACGAGCCTCAAGACCGGCTCTGAAATCTTCGCCACCCCGCCCGGCATGGTGCCAACAAACCCGCAATGGGGCGTCTTCGGCTATGTTTGGGAATTGCGCGGCATGGGCCGGTTCCTGTGGAACTCGGTGATCATCGCCTCCGGCACCATGGCTCTGACCGCTATTCTGGGCACCGGCTGCGCTTATGTGCTCGCCCGCTATCGTAATATCTGGATCGACGTGGCGCTGTTCCTCGTCCTCATGCTTCAGGTTCTGCCCGCCTCGCTGATGATCACGCCGCTCTTTGTCGGCTTTTCCCAGTTTGGCCTGCTCAACCATCCGCAACTGGCGGTCATTCTGGCGATGACCGCCAAGGTCATGCCCTTCTTCGTCGTATTGGTGCGCGCCACGTTCATGTCTGTGCCCGGTGAACTGGAAGAAGCGGCTCTGGTCGACGGCAATTCGCGCATCGGCGCCTTCTGGTTCATCGTCCTGCCGCTGGCGCGCAATGGCATCCTGGTTTCAGCCATCCTCATCTTCATGCAGGCGTTCGGCGAGTTCGTTTATTCCAAATCCATCATCCAGGCGGTCGAATTGCAGCCCGCCTCAGTGGGGCTGAATGCCTTCATGGGCCCCAATACCACCGAGTGGAACAACATCATGGCCTATGCCACGATTTATGTGACACCGATCCTCGCCGTCTTCGTCATCCTGCAACGCCGTATCGTCTCCGGCCTTACTTCGGGAGCCCTAAAATGAGTGCAGAAAAGCAGATCGAGCTTGTCGGTATCAACAAGCATTATGGCAGCTTCCACGCGCTCAAAGATATCAACCTGACCATTCCCAAGGGGCAGTTCGTGGCGCTGGTGGGGCCTTCGGGTTGCGGCAAGTCCACGCTTTTGCGCTCGTTGGCCGGGCTGGAATCCATTTCCGGCGGCACCATGAAAATTGGCGGCGAGGTGATGAATGACGTCCCGCCGCGCAAACGCGACGTCGCCATGGTGTTCCAGTCCTACGCGCTTTATCCGCATATGACGGTCGAACAGAACCTGACCTATTCGCTCCGTCTCAAAAGCGTTTCCAAGGAAGAAATGAAGCGGGCGACCGAGGAGGTGGCAAAGACCATCGGTCTGTCGCAGCTTTTGCACCGCTATCCGCGTGAGCTATCGGGCGGTCAGCGCCAGCGCGTCGCCATGGGCCGCGCCATTATCCGCCATCCCAAGGCATTTCTTTTCGATGAGCCTCTGTCCAATCTGGATGCCGCCCTGCGCGTCCATATGCGCAAGGAAATCCGAGCCCTCCACGACCGGCTGGGGGCGACCTCGGTCTATGTGACCCATGATCAGATCGAGGCCATGACCATGGCAGATCATGTCGTGGTCATGCGCGACGGGGTGATTGAGCAGCAAGGCAGCCCGCTGGAGCTTTATGATCGGCCCGCGACCAAATTCGTCGCCGGCTTCATCGGCTCGCCGGCCATGAACTTTCTTCCCGCTATCATCGGCGCCGATGGCAGAAGCGTTCATTTCGATGCCGACGGGCTAGGAAACCTGTTCATCAAAGGGGTCCAGGACCCGGGACGCAAGGTAATTGTCGGTCTGCGGCCGGAGCATCTGGAAATCGGACCCATTTCGACGGCAGCGATTGCCCTTCCAGTCGGGGTCGTGGAGTCCACGGGTTCCCTCACTTATCTCACCGGTTCCGGCGAACAGGATTTGACAGTGGTGGTGACGGGGCGGAGCGAAATCCGGCCGGGGGATCGTGTTGGTCTGTCGATAGCGCCCGAAAGGATCCATGTCTTCGACGCGGAGACCGGACAGGCTCTGTAGACGGGAGGGCCGCTCTGACAAATGCTGCAATAGTTAAGGTGCAAGCAAACCTTATATTTACGCAATAAGGCCTAGAATTTCCCGGTTTCCTTGAGGGCATGCGGGATGGCCAGCAATACCGAACTATTGTTGCGCTTGCAGACGGACGTTCTGGAGGCAGTGGCGCGCGGCGACGCGTTGGCTACTGTCGGAGCCATTCTCTGTCGTCAGGTCGAGACGATTTCGCCCGGTGTGACCTGTTCGATCCTGCTGGTGGATGACGCCGGGCTTCTGCGTCCCCTGGCGGCGCCGCGCCTGCCGCAATCCTTTTCAGATGCGATCAACGGTGTCCCAATCGGCCCTGTCGCAGGCTCCTGCGGCACTGCTGCATGGCGCAATGAGGCCGTTGAAGTTACCGATATTGCTACCGATCCGCTCTGGGCCGCGTTCAAGGCGCTTGCCCTGCCTTTGGGGCTGCATGCGTGCTGGTCGACGCCCATTCGCGGCGCTGACGGAAATGTGCTCGGCACCTTTGCCTTCTATTATGAAGTGACGCGGGGGTCGTCCGAGCTGGAACGCCAGATTGTCGATGTCTGCGTACATCTATGCGCTTTGGCAATCGGCAGCGATCAGGCGCGGGCACGCAATCATCGCCTCGCCTATTTCGATGCCCTGACCGGCCTGCCCAATCGCGGGCGTTTCAACGAGGAATTGTCAGCCCGTATTCAGGCAGAAAAGCCCTTTGGCCTTATCCTGCTCGATATCGACCATCTCAAACTCGTCAACGATTCCATCGGACATGCTGCCGGCGATGCCCTTATCCGCGCTGTTGCCAGCCGTGCGGCAAATTGTGATCCCGCCATTATGGCTTGCCGCATGGGCGGCGATGAGATCGCCTTGCTGGTCGCCGATTGTGCCGATCATGTCGCGCTCGAAAGTGCAGCGCAGTGCGTCTTGTCGGCAGTGCAGGGCATGGTCGTTGTCGGTGGGCAAACCATTGAGGCCCATGTCACCCTGGGTGGAGCCCTGTTTGGGCCAGATGGCATCGATTCCGACACGCTTTGCCAGAATGCCGATTTTGCGCTCTACCAGGCCAAGCAATCGCACCGCGCTGGTTATCTAGGTTTCCGGCAGGATCTGCGCACCGCGATGATGAACCGCATCGCCACGGTGCGTACATTGGACACGGCCATGGCTGAAGGTCGCGTCCTGCCGCATTACCAGCCGTTGGTGCGACTTGAAACGGCAGAAGTCATTGGCCTCGAAGCGCTGGCCAGACTAGTGATGCCGGATGGCCGTATTGTCAGTGCCGGTGAGTTCCACACCGCTCTCAGCGATCCCCGTATTGCCTATGAGATGACCGGCCATATGCTTGATGGGGTGGCGCGCGACATGCGCGCATGGCTGGATGCCGATATTCGCTTTCATCATGTCGGTATCAACGTTACGACCGGTGATTTTCAGCGCGGCGATCTGGCCGAGCGCATCAGCACTATTTTCGCGCGCTACGATGTTCCGCTCAGCCATATTGTTCTTGAGGTCAATGAATCCGTCTTCATGGGCGATGAAGACCCCACGGTCCCCAGTGCCGTCGAGGCGTTGCGGGGGCAGGGGATTTTGGTGGCGCTGGATGATTTCGGCACCGGTTTTGCGTCGCTGACCCATCTGATGAGTTTCCCTGTCGACATCATCAAGATCGATCGCTCCTTTGTGGAGCGGTTGGGGAAGGACAAGGCCGGGGAGGTGATGGTGCGCGCCATTCTCGATATCGCCAAAAGCCTTGGCATGCGCGTCGTTGCCGAAGGCATTGAATTGCGCTCTCAGGCCGATGCGCTGCGCGATCTGGGCTGCGCGCTGGGGCAGGGCTTTCTGTTTTCCCGCCCGGTATCGGCCCGCGATGTCACGGAGCTATTGCGGGTGTTCTCGCAACGCCTGCCGACGGGTGATCAGCGCCGTTCAGCCTGATCGCTTCATCAGGCGCCGTTGGCCAATAGAGCCCCGGCTATGGACAGAATGCCCAATGTGGTGAGCCCTGCGGCGATGAGCATGACTCGGGCATGCTGCGCATGAGCACTGCGCCGCGCCAGCCGATGCACCATTTCCATGTCGAGTGGGGCAGTGTTGAGGTCGAGATCGGACATATGGCCTCCGCTAAGACATCCGGCAATGTCGCCGGGCAATCCTGTGGGCAGCCGCCTTGATCCGGGCTGTTTCTCACCCTCTATGCGGGCAGGATATGTCGGCTTGATCGTGGCCTGAACCGCGCTCTTGCAACGCAGTTAATTTATTTCAAATGTCATCCATCGCTATCTTGTATGGTAGATATTGAATCCGACCTGCGAACATGGCACAACCACATCATGACCCAGCCAGCCCATCTCCATGCCGACCGCCTGTTCCCTGCCTCCGAGCCCGCGCAATCGATCGCGCGCGACCTCTATCCGGCGGTCAAGGACCTGCCCATTGTCAGCCCACACGGGCATACCGATCCCTCCTGGTTTGCCGACAATGGCCGTTTTTCGACGCCCACGGCGCTGTTCCTGACGCCGGACCATTATGTGCTGCGCATGCTGAAAAGCCGCGGCATTTCCTATGATGCGCTGGGGATTCCGCGCAAGGACGGCGGGCCCGTTGAACAGGACGGACGCAAGGCCTGGCGTCTGTTTGCCGAGAATTATTACCTCTTTGCCGGTACACCATCCAAAACCTGGGTTGACCATTCGCTCCATGCCGTATTCGGCATCACCGAAGAGCTGTCGGGCGCGACAGCAGACCGGATTTATGACGCGATCGATGCCAAGCTCGGCACGCCCGAACTGCTTCCCCACGCCATTCTCGATCGCTTCAATGTCGAGGTGATCGCCACCACCGAATTTGCGCTCGATCCGCTGGTCCACCATCAGAAGATGGAGGCCAATGGCTATATCGGGCGGGTTCGCACCACCTATCGCCCGGATGATGTCACCGATCCCAGTCGCCCGGCCATTGTCGATAATCTCAAAAAATTCGGCGAACTGACCGGCGAAGACATCAGCAAGTGGGATGGCCTGATCAATGCCCACCGCAAGCGGCGCGAATATTTCCGGCGTTTCGGCGCCGTAGCCACCGATCATGGTGTGCCCAGCGCCAATACCGCTGATCTGCCTCTGGTCGAGAAGCAGGCCCTGCTCGACAAGATTTTGGCGGGCCGCCACGACGCCAATGACGCCGAACTGTTCCGCGCCCAGATGCTGACGGAAATGGCGCTGCTCTCGGTCGAGGACGGCATGGTCATGCAGATCCATGCCGGTTCGCGCCGCAACACCGATCCGCTGCTTTTCGCCGAGCGCGGACCGGATTTCGGCGCTGATATTCCGGGTCAGACCGATTATGTCGGCGGGCTGCGCGCCTTGCTCTCCCGCTGCGGCAATGAGCCGAACCTGCGGATCATCATGTTCGTGCTGGACGAAACCACCTATGCGCGCGAACTGGCGCCCATGGCCGGTTATTGGCCCAGCCTCATGATCGGGCCGCCCTGGTGGTTCCATGACAGCCCGCAGGGTATTCGCCGCTATCTCGATCAGGTCGTGGAAACCGCTGGTTTCTATAATCTGGCCGGGTTCAACGACGACACCCGCGCCCTCCTGTCCATTCCGGCACGGCACGATGTCTGGCGCCGGGAGGTCTGCGGCTTTCTGGGCCGTTGGGTCGGCGAAAACCGGATTACGAAATCGACTGCCGAAGAAATCGCCAGGCATTTGAGCTATTCGGCGGCAAAAGACGCCTACAGGATCAAGTAGGGGCGATTATCGCCCCACTTTCATCACCTTTGCGCGCCACCGCTCGAACCTTGCCTCGGCTTCTGTTCTAATGGCGCCATGATGAATCAGTCTCCTGTCGAAACGGCTTTAAGCCGGGCCATGATCCGTTGGTCGCTCACCAAATCCACGCCCGTGGCGGAGACGCCGCGGAGCTGGATTTTCAAGGTGGAGCAGAATGGCCGCAATTTTGGCGCACTGAAAATCCTCAAGCCCGAAGCGGCCGAGGAAGAGGGCAGGGGCATGCGCCTGCTGAACTATTATTCTGGCGATGGCGCAGCCACGGTTTTCGATATGCACGGCGATACCACCTTCATGGAGTGGTTGGGTGGCCCGACATTGGGCGAGCCATCGCGCAATGGGCGGGATGATGAAGCCATGCAGGCCTTTGCCACTGTGGTCGCCAATCTGCATCGGCCGCGTCCGGACATTCCGCATGATCTGATGCCGCTGCGCCAGCGGTTTACGGCCTTGTTCGAGACAGATGTGCGGGCCTGGCCGCATACGGCGCGCGATCTTTATGCAAGGGCCGCCGGTATTGCCTTAAAACTCTTCGACAAACCCATGCCCGAAATTCCGCTGCATGGGGATTTGCACCACGACAATATCATCTCCTCCGATCGTGGCTGGCTGGCCATCGACCCCAAGGGTCTGTTTGGCGATCCGCATTATGAGGTCGCCAACGCCTTCCGCAACCCTGTCGGAGCAACCAAGCTGGCCGCTGACCCCAAACGGATCAACGCTATGGCCGATATGTTCGCGGCCAGACTGGGGCTTAACCGCAAGCGCATTCTGGGCTATGCCGCTGCCCATTCGGGCCTTGCGGCCTGCTGGAACCTGGCCGATGGTCAGCCCGTCACCACCGATCTTGCCGTCCTGCCAAATCTGCTCAGCGCCTACGATCAGGCCTGATCGTCCTGCGGAATTCAGTCATGCCTCACTATTCCCGTCGCGCCTTCATCGCCCTTGGCGCCGCCTCCCTGCTTGCCGCCTGCAGTTCCACCATGCCGCCGCTGCCCGCCAAGGTTTCGGACCGGCCCGAGGATTTGACGCGCGAAGAGATCGTGGCGACGATCAATGCGGTGCGTCGGGCCAATGGTTTTGGGCCCTGGACTTATAATCCGGCGCTGGAAGCGGCTTCGCGGTCGCAGGCGCGGCTGATGGCGCAAAAGGATACGCTGAGCCATGACCTCGGCGTGACCCTGCGCCAGCGTGTCACCGATGCGGGATATGGGCTGGCTGTGGGCGAGAACCTGGCCAAAGGCTACAAAACCCTGCCGGAAACCATCGATGGCTGGCTCAATTCGCAGGGCCATCGCAACACGCTGTTGTCGCCGCGCTTCGTCGAATTCGGCCTCGCCTTCGCACGGACGGGATCGGGAAAACTCTATTGGGCAATGATTGCCGGCGGTCCGTTCGAGGCCTGGCGTATCTGACTTGTTTTATAAAGCTATCAGATAGCGAGCCGAAATAGGTCCGCTCTTCGTGTGTCCTGGACCCCTTTGATGAACAAATGGGGGCCAGGCGGGCCGGATTGACTACCGGCTATTGTGCAGCAGGCCCTGGAATGAGCGATAGCTCGCCTTTGGGGTGCGCTTCTGCGTCTCGTAATCGACGTGTACGAGGCCAAAGCGCTTGTTGTAGCCCTCCGCCCATTCGTAATTGTCGAGCAGGGACCAGGCGAAATATCCGCGCACATCGGCGCCATCTTTGCGCGCGGCCAGCACGGCCTGCAGGTGATCGTCGTAATATTTGACGCGGCGCGGGTCGTCATCGCCCTCGACCTCGGCCATGCCGTTCTCGGTGACGTAAATCGGAATCTTGGTGTATTCGTTCGAGACGCGAACCAGCAGGTCCGACAGACCCTGCGGATAGATTTCCCAACCGATATCGGTCTTTTCCAGCGGGCCCTTGACCTGCTCGGCGGGACGACCCGGCTCTGACGAAGCCTTGTAGAGGCCGCGTGTGTAGTAATTGACGCCCAGCCAGTCGAGCGGGCGGGACACTACATCCATATCAGCCTGATAATTGGCCGGCAGATAGGGTTCGAGCCACTTGGTCAGAATGTCCGGGTACTGGCCCTTGAACACGCCACCGAGATACCACCGGTTGAACAGGGCATCGCCGAAATCGAAGGCGGCCTTGTCTTCGGCGCTGTCGGTTGCCGGTTCTGACTTTTCGAGGTTGAGCACGATGCCCAGATTTTTCGTGCCCTCGGCGCGCAGCGCATCGATGGCGGTGCCATGGGCGAACAGAACATGGTGCATGGCGCGGGCGGCGGCGCGCAGGTCACGATAACCCGGGGCGTGCACACCCAGGAAATGGCTGAGAAAGGCGACGCACCACGGCTCGTTGATCGTGGCTGTGGCTTCGAGACGGTCGCCGAATTTCTGGGCGATGAGCGTGGCATAATCGGCAAACCAATTGGCAATGTCGCGGTTCATCCAGCCGCCGCGATCCTGCAAGGTGGAGGGCAGATCCCAGTGATAAAGCGTGGCATAGGGCTTGATGCCGCGTTCGAGCATGCCATCGATCAGCCGGTCGTAGAAATCGACGCCTTGCTGATTGACCGCGCCGGTGCCTTCAGGAATGAGCCGCGGCCAGGCAAAGGAAAAGCGATAGGCATCGAACCCGCCATCGCGGATCAGGTCGAGGTCGGCTGGCCAGAGATCGTAATGATTGCAGGCATGAAGGCCGGTATCGCCATTATGCACATTGCCGGGCGTTGCCGAAAACGTGTCCCAGATCGACTGGCCACGGCCATGGCCCTGTCCGCCTTCGATCTGATAGGCGGCGGTGGCAACGCCGAACGTGAAATCGGGACCGAAATCCCGGCGATCAAACGAGAACATATTTCCCCTCCATGAGCGGCCTGCGGCACAGCTATTTAGCCGGATAACCCGTTCGCGCGGGCTATGCAATCGATTTCAATAATCGATGGGGCAGAGGATAAGGCCGGGTCTGTTGCTTTAGATACCGGCGCTGGCAGCCAGCAATTTGCGGGCAATGTCCCGATAGGCAAGAGCTTCGGCACCCTCCGGCCTTGTGGCAACGGGAGGCTCGCCGCTATCGGAGCTCTCCCGAATGGACATGACCAGAGGAATGGCGCCGAGGAACGGAATATCCAGCTTTGCCGCGGCCTTTTCGGCCCCGCCATGCCCGAAGATATCGTAGCGGTTGCCCGTGTCTGGCGCGATGAAATAGCTCATGTTCTCGATCAGGCCGAGAACGGGCACATTCATCCGGCGCACCATGTCGATGGCTTTTTGCGCATCGATAAGGGCCAGGTCCTGTGGCGTGGAAACGATCACCATGCCATCGACTATGGTCTGCTGGAACAGGGCGATATGGATATCGCCGGTGCCGGGCGGCAGGTCGATGATCAACACATCGAGCCCGCCCCAATCGGTCTCGCGCAGCAATTGGCGCAGGCCCGATGTCGCCATAGGCCCGCGCCAGACCACGGCCTGACCGGGCACCAGCATCGAGCCGATGGACATGACCTTGAGCCCATAAGCCTCGTGGGGCGTGAAAATGGCGTCGTCACGAATGGCGGGTCTGCCCTCTATGCCGAGCAGTTTCGGCACGGATGGCCCGTATAGGTCCGCATCGAGCAGCCCGACCTTGAGGCCTTCCGCAGCGAGCGCCA
>PJUL01000539.1_pt1 | contig 25972 bp, 23 predicted proteins | sample 1512221 | NCBI WGS metagenome assembly PJUL01 (sample SAMN08177667, study PRJNA422409) | Feces metagenome, whole genome shotgun sequencing project.
ACTCCTTGCCGTCTTTATCAACGCCCAGGATGCCGATGTGGCCGCTGTGGTGGTGGCCCCAGCTGTTGAGGCAGCCGCTGATGTGCAGGTCGATCTCGCCGATGTCGTCCAGCTCGTCCAGGTCCTGATAGCGCTGGGTGATGGCCTCGGCAATCGGCAGCGAGCGGGCGTTGGCCAGCGCGCAGAAGTCGCCGCCGGGGCAGGCGATCATGTCGGTGAGCAGCTGCACGTTGGCGCTGGCCAGGCCCAGGGCCTTGGCTTCTTGCCACAGGTCGAACAGGCGGCTGGCGTGCACCCAGGGCAGCAGCACGTTCTGGTCGTGGGTCACGCGGGCTTCACCGGCGGAATACTTGTCCACCAGGTCGGCCAGGGCGATGAGCTGGTCGCTGGTGGCGTCGCCGGGCGACTGGCCGGGGCGCTTGAACGACAGCGTTACGGCGCGCAGCTGGGGGTTCCGGTGCGGGTGCACATTGCGCTGCAGCCAGCGGCCAAACATCACGTGTTCTGCGGCCTGGGCATCCAGCTGGGCTTGCAGGGCCTCTGGCGCCACGTCGGCAATGTCAGCCAGCTTTGGCGCCACAAAGCAGGCAGCAACGCGGTCAAATTCGGCCTGCGGGATGGTGTGGGGGCCACCGTCGATCTCCAGAATCTGGCGGTATTCGGCTTCCACATCGTCGATGTACTGCTGGCCTTCGGACTTCACCAGAATCTTGATACGGGCCTTGTACTTGTTGTCGCGGCGGCCGTGCTCGTTGTACACGCGCACGATGGCCTCGATGTAATTCATGATCTGGTTCCAGGGCAGGAACTCGCGGATCACGGTGCCAATCACCGGCGTGCGGCCCATGCCACCGCCCACAAATACCTTGAAGCCGATCTCACCCGCATCGTTCTTGACCAGGTGCAGGCCCACGTCGTGCCAGCCGGTGGCCGCGCGGTCGTCCTTGGCGCCGGTGATGGCGATCTTGAACTTGCGGGGCAAAAACGCGAACTCGGGGTGCAGGGTGGACCACTGGCGGATCAGCTCCGCATAGGGGCGCGGGTCCACGATCTCGTCCACGGCGATGCCTGCCAGCGCGTCGGTGGTGGTGTTGCGGATGCAGTTGCCGCTGGTCTGGATGCCGTGCAGGTTGACGCTGGCAAGCAGGTCCATCACGTCGGCGCTTTTGGACAGCGGAATCCAGTTGAACTGCACGTTGGTGCGCGTGGTGAAGTGCGCGCAGTGCGTGGGCAGGAAGGTGGTGCCCAGCTTGCCCTGGCCTTCCATGGCGGCCTTGAAGACGGCGGCCTCGGGTTCGTCGTACTCGCGGGCGATCTTCGCCAGCACGCGGATCTGGCGGCTGGCGATTTCGCCATAGGGCACAGCCACGCGCAACATGGGCGCATAGCGCTGCACGTACCAGCCGTTTTGCAGGCGCAAAGGGCGGAAGTCGTCTTCGGGCAGCTTGCCGGTCTGCCAGCGGGTGAGCTGGTCGCGGAACTGGTCCGCGCGCTGCCGGACGAACTGGGTGTCGAATTCTGTGTATTGGTACATCGTGGGGCGGGAACGGGGTGCGTTCCTAGATCAGAATCAATTTGAAGCCTGCCCAGGCCAGCAGGACGGACAGGGCGGAGCGAATCAGGCGCTCAGGCGTGCGGGTGACCAGGCGTGAACCCAGCCAGATGCCTGGCAGCGAACCAGCCAGCAATTGTGCAAGCAAAGACCAGTCCACCGAACCGAGCGAGGCGTGTCCCAGCCCGGCGACCAGCGTGAGGGGCACGGCATAGGCGATATCGGCGCCGATGATGCGCGGAAGGGGCAACAGCGGGTAGACCAGCAGCAGCACCGTGACGCCAATCGCGCCCGCGCCGACCGAAGTGAAGGTGACCAGCGTGCCGATCACCGCACCCAGCAACACAGGCAGGCTCCAATGGCGGGGGCGGGTGGGGTCCCCGACGTGGGTTTTGCGGGCGCTGGCCTCGGCCGCCTGGCGCTGGGCCGAAAACGCAATGGCTTTGTAGAGCGTGGCCGCCGCCGTGAGCAGCAGCGCGAAGCCCAGCGTGGTCGTCATGAGGTTTTGCGCCGTGCTGCTGGCCGGGCCCATCACCCGCAACGCCCACAGCGCCAGCAGCGCTGCCGGAATGCTGCCTGCGCACAACTGGCCCACCACCTTCCAGGGCACCAGGCGCTGGCGCGCCAGGCTCACTGTGCCGCCCATTTTGGTGAAGGCTGCAAACAGCAGATCGGTGCCCACCGCCATGTGGGGCTTCACGCCAAAGAAGAAGATCAGGATCGGCGTCATGAGCGAGCCGCCGCCCACGCCCGTCAAGCCCACGATGAGCCCGACGGCAAAGCCCGCAAATACAAACGCCAATTCATGCATGGCGGCGAATGTAGAGGGGCTTCTTATGGATGCAAACTATTGTTTTGCTCTGCCAATATGCTTATTTGCTTATAAGCAAGGTTTGGCGCGGGCTGGCGGGGTGACAGCCGCTGGCCACCGATCTTCTGAGAGGGAGTTACTGCAGGCGCTCGGTGCCCAGTGCCTTCGCCAGCCGGGCATCCAACGGCAGCGGCTCGCCCTGCATGCGGGCGGCCAGCAGTTCGCCGCACAAAAGCGCCAGCGTGAGGCCGCGTGCGCCCATCGCAGTGCTGGCCCACAGGCCCGGCAAATGGGCCGCATCCACCGGCCCCACAATGGGCAGGCGGTCTGGCGCGGTGCAGCGCACGGCAGCCCAGGTGCGCAGCGCGGGGCGTTCCCCGGCGGCGGGCTGGGGCGCCGGAGCGTTCAGCACCCGGGCGAACAAGGGTTCCAGCTGCGGTGCGATACCGGGCAGCAGGCCTTGCAGCTTGGCCCAGTTGGTGGCGTGGGCGGCTTCAATGTCGGCAGCGGTTGGCGGCAGGGCCTGCACGTCGCGCTCAAAGGTGGAGCCCATCACCCAGCCTTGCTCGCCGTCGGCTTGATCGCCCAGCGGGAACCGGGGCACCAGGTTCCCATTGCCGTTGGTCGGGAACGGAATCAGCGGCCGCAGCGGCGTTGCCGGGTCGGCATATTGGCCCCAAGACACCTGCCCGCGCACCGGCTGCAGGGGCCAACGGTGGTTCAGCAGGGGCAGGCTGCCCGCGCCTGCGGCAATGACGATGGCAGGCGCCTCGGCCAGCACCTGGCCTTGGGCATCGAGCGCTTGCCAGGTGGCAGCGGGTGCCTCCACACGCCGCAACTGGGCCACCGCGCAATTCCCCCGCCATTGAATGCCGGGCTGGCCCAGCAAGGCCTTTGCCAAGCGCGCCGGGCGCACCCAGCCCGCCTGGTGGTGCCAGCAGGCGGTCGCGTCAGGCGGCAACTGGGCGGTGGCCAGGGCCGCAGATGGCGCAGGCTCGCTCCAGGCAGCACCTGGCCCTCGGGTCCATGTGGGCGACAGGCCGGGCGTGCCATCGGTGCGGTGCTCCAGCACCCCGCAATGCGCCCAGTCCAGCCCCTCGTTCAGCAGCCAGCGGGCTTGCTCCAGCGTGGTGCGGATGCCGCTGCGCGACAGGCGCGAGAGCACGCTGTCGTCGGGCGACACATGGGGGGCAAACACCCCGGCAGGCAGGGCCGATGCGCCCGCAGCGGGCTCGGCGGCTTGGTCCAGCACCAGCACCTGCCAGCCGCGCCGCGCCAGGCTGGCAGCGGTGGCGGCGCCCGCAATGCCACCGCCGATCACGATGCAGGCACCGGGACAAAGGGGTTCGGGTGGCGTTGCGGACTGGCGAGAGGTGCGCGGCTCCCAGCGCGGGTTGTAGGTGGCGTGCAGGTTGTCGCGCTTGGGTGGCACGCCGGGCACGCGGTTCACTTCAAACCCACATTGCGCCAGCGCATCGCGCACAGCACGCGCGATGGTCCAGGTAGCGAGTTGCGTACCGCGGCGGCAACAGCGCGCCACGGCTTTCAGGGTGTGCAAGTCCCAGCTGTCGGGGTTGCGCTGGGGGCTGAAGCCGTCGAGGTAGACAGAATCCACCATCAGGTTCTGCTGGCGCAGCATGGCCTGGGTGTCGCCCACATACAAGGTGAGCAGCACGCGCCCCTCGTCAAAACGTAGCCGGTGCACGCCCGGCAACAGCCCCCACCACTGGCGGTGCAATGCTTCAGCCAGCGGCGCCAGCTCGGGGTGGACAGCGGTGGCGCGCAGCAGGTCGTTGGCGCTCACGGGCCAGGCCTCGGTCGATACGAAGTGCAGCAGCGTGGGGCGCTGTGGGTCGGCCCGCCAAGCGGCCCAGGTCACCAGAAAGTTCAGGCCAAAGCCAAACCCTGTCTCCAGAATGCGCCACTGCGGCTGCCCCCCCCAGGCCTCGGGCAGCCCACAGCCATGCAGAAACACCCGGCGGGCCTGGGTGAGGCCGCCGTTTTCGCTGTGGTAGCGGTCGCCGAAGCGGGGGCTGTAGGGGGTGCCGTCCGGCAGCCAGTCAACAGGCTCGGACATGGAGAAGAGAAGGAGAAGATCAGGCGCTGGGAGGCACGTAACCAGCGGCTGCGTCTGCGCCGCCGCCGAAAAAGTGATTCTCCATCTGGCGGGCCAGATATTGGCGCGCACGGGCATCGGCCAGGTTCAGGCGGTTTTCATTGACCAGCATGGTCTGGTGCTTGAGCCAGCCCGCCCAAGCCTCCTTGCTCACGCTTTCCCAGATGCGCTTGCCCAGTTCGCCGGGGTAGGGGGGAAAGTCGAGGCCTTCGGCTTCCTTGCCGAGCTTGATGCATTGAACAGTGCGTGCCATGGGACTTCCTTGTAGTGGGGAGCGAAAGTCAATCGCTCAGATGATTTGGATATAAAGAACTGAAATCTCAGTAGTTCCAGTTTTGAAGGGGGCCTTCCAGAATGCGTTCCATCGGTGTTTTGCACCGCAACACATTCTCAAAAAAGAGGCCCCTCATGAACTTTCGCCGCGACTTTATCAAGTTTCCTTTTGCCGCCGCCCTGGTGGGCAGTTTGGCCCTGACGGCATTGCCGTCGTTCGCGCAGTCTGTGACCTTGCTCAATGTGTCGTACGACCCCACCCGCGAGCTGTATGTGGACTTCAACCAGGCCTTTGCCAAGCACTGGAAGGCCAAGACCGGCCAGGACGTGACGGTCAAACAATCGCACGGCGGCTCGGGCAAGCAGGCGCGCTCCATCATCGACGGCCTGGATGCCGACGTGGCGACCCTGGCGCTGGCTGGCGACACCGACGCGTTGCACACCAATGGCGGCTGGATCCCCAAAGACTGGCAAAAGCGCCTGCCGCACAACAGCTCTCCCTACACCTCCACCATCGTGCTGGTGGTGCGCCAGGGCAACCCCAAGGGCATCAAGGACTGGGACGACCTCGTCAAGCCCGGCATCAGCGTGATCACGCCGAACCCCAAGACCTCGGGCGGCGCGCGCTGGAACTACCTGGCCGCCTGGGAATTCGCCAAGCGCAAGTACGGCGGCGATGCCAAGGCCAAGGAGTTCGTGGCCAAGCTGTACGGCAACGTGCCCGTGCTGGACACTGGCGCGCGCGGCTCCACCATCACCTTCGCCCAGCGCAACCAGGGCGACGTGCTGATCGCCTGGGAGAACGAGGCCTACTTGCTGGAGAAGGAGTTCGGCACCAAGTTCGACGTGGTTGCCCCTTCCATCTCCATTCTGGCCGAACCCGCCGTGACGGTGGTGGACAAGAACGTGGACAAGAAGGGCACCCGCACCGTGGCGGAGGAGTACCTCAAGTACTGGTACACCGAAGAAGGTCAGGACATTGCTGGCAAGCATTTCTACCGCCCCGCCGTGTCTGACAAGGCCAAGGCCAAGTACGCCAAGCAGTTCCCCAAGCTGAACCTGTTCACCATCAACGACACCTTCGGTGGCTGGGACAAGGCGGCCAAGGACCACTTCGCGGACAACGCGAGCTTTGACCAGATCTACACCAAGAAGTAAGTCGCCAGCAGGGCGCCATCCCCCCCCGTTTTGTGCCGAAGGGCTGCTCGCAGAGCGTGCCCTGGCCGCGCCATGCGCTGCCTGAACGACCGGGGGTTAGGGAAAATTTATAAAAAATCAGGCTCTAGCGCTTATGCAGCAAGCGCTGGTAGCTATCAAAAAAGTAGTATTCAAGGAATCCACCCCATGTCCGCCTTGCTCATCGCTGGCAGCCCTTCCGAGCGCTCCCGCTCCGCCGCCTTGCTGGACGCCGTGGCCCAGCGCCTGCAAGTGCGGGGCGCCCTGGTAGATCGCATCCACATTCGCGACCTTTCGCCCCAGGCCCTGCTGCTGGCCGACTTTGGCCACCCCACCGTGGTGGGCGCCATTGACCAAGTGGCCGACGCCAGCGTGCTGGTGGTGGCCACGCCGGTCTACAAGGCGGCTTACAGCGGCGTGCTCAAGGTGTTTCTGGACCTGCTGCCGCAAACGGCGCTCAAGGGCAAAACGGTGCTGCCGCTGGCCACCGGCGGCAGCCCGCACCACATGCTGGCGCTGGACTATGCGCTGCGCCCCGTGCTGCAGTCGCTGGGCGCCAAAAACATCCTGCCCGGCATCTACGCCACCGATGCTCAGGTCACCTTGTCGCCCGAAGGCGCCTACCACCTGCAGGCAGACATCGCCGCGCGGCTGGACGAAGCGGTCAACGTGCTGGTGACCGAAACCCTGCGGCCTTCGCCCGCTCAGGCCACCCGGTTTGCGCCGGTGCATTTCTCGCAGGTGCGATGTAGCGTCTGACCGCTGCCGCGCTGCGCCGGTGCACACCGCACCGGTGAACGCGGTGGTTCTCCCCGGTCATTTCCAACGGTTTTTCAGTCAGCCGCCCGTGGCCTTGTGCAGCGGGCAGGGCGGAGCACTGCCCGCTGCGGACGCAACCTCACTTTCACAGGACATCCACCATGAGCACTTATTCCCCATCGCCCGGCGACACGTCTGACACCACCGCCACCCACGCCCCAAGCCCGCTGCAAGGGCTCAAGGCGCTGCGCAACCTTTTCATTGGCACGATCGTGTTCACCGCCTTTGTGCTGATCGCTGCCTTCCTGCTGGCCCAGCCGGTGCATGCCCAGGGCAAGGGCGAACTGCGCATCGGCTACCAAAAGTCGGCCAGCCTGTTCGTGCTGCAAAAAGCGCAGGGCACGCTGGAGAAGAAGCTTGCGCCGCTGGGCTTTGGCGTGAAGTGGGTTGAGTTCCCCGCCGGCCCCCAACTGCTGGAAGGCCTGAACGTGGGCGCCGTGGATGTGGGCTATGTGGGCGAGGCGCCGCCCATCTTTGCCCAGGCCGCCGGCGCGCAGTTCGTCTACTTCGGCTACGACCCGGCGGCCCCGCGCGCCGAGGCGATCCTGGTCACCAAGGATTCGCCCATCCAGTCGGTGGCCGACCTCAAGGGCAAAAAAGTGGCCCTCAACAAGGGCAGCAATGTGCACTACCTGCTGGTCAAGCAGCTGGAAAAGCATGGCCTGAAGCTCAGCGACATCCAGCCTGTGTACCTGGCACCGGCCGATGGCCGCGCGGCCTTTGAAAGCAAGAACGTGGATGCCTGGGTGATCTGGGACCCCTTCCAGGCCGCCGCTGAAAAAGCCACCGGTGCGCGCGTGCTCGCCGATGGTACGGGTGGCGTGGTTAACAACTACCAGTACTACCTTGGTGCGCGCAAGTTCGTCACGCAGAACCCCAAAGTCTTGGCCGCGCTGTTCGAAGACTCGGTGGCCCAAGGCATCTGGCTCAAGAAGAACCTGCGCCAGGCGGCCGAACTGATCGCACCGCTGCAAGGCCTGCCGGTGGATGTGGTTGAGCTCGCCCTGCAGCGCTACGAATTCAACGTCAAGCCCATCACTGCCGAGGTGGCAGCCGATCAGCAAAAGATTGCCGACACGTTCTTCGAACTGAAGCTCATCCCCAAGGCCATCAAGGTGAACGAAGCCGTGGTGCTCACCGCGCAGCCCTGAGCGTCGAGCCCTCCACCGATCCAGGAAAGCAAAACGCCATGCAACCGATCTCCTCCACCCGCCGCCTCATCCTCCAAAGCGCCGCCGCTGCCGTCGCGCTGCCAGCCTTTGGTGCCCTGGCGCAATCCGCCGCACCGCGTGAATTCCGCATCGGCCACCAAAAGGGCCTGTTGAGCCTGCTCAAGGGCCGGGGCACGCTCGAAAAGCGCCTCGCACCCCTGGGCGTGTCCATCAAGTGGACCGAGTTCACCGCCGGCCCGGTGCAACTGGAGGCCCTGAATGTGGGCTCCATCGACTTTGGCGATGTGGGGGAAGCACCGCCTATCTTTGCGCAGGCCGCTGGTGCCCCGCTGGCCTATGTGGCCGCCACCGTGCCGCGGCCCAAGGCAGAGAGCGTGCTGCTGCCCAAGGGTTCGCCCATCCAGACGGTGGCGGATCTCAAGGGCAAGAAGATTGCACTCAACAAGGGCAGCAACGTGCACTACTTCCTGGTCAAGCTGCTGGAAAAGCACGGCCTGAAGTATGCCGACGTGAACGTGGTTTTCCTGCCGCCTGCCGATGCACGCGCCGCGTTTGAAAAAGGCTCTGTGGACGCCTGGGTGATCTGGGACCCGTTTGCCGCCGCCGCCGAGAAAACGCTGGATGCCCGCCTGCTGGCCGACGCCACGGGCGTGGTGGGCAACCGCGCGTACTACTTCTCGTCGCTGCAATACGCAGACAAGAATGCCGACGTGCTGCGCATCGCCATCGAAGAGATCAACAAGGTCGACATCTGGGCCAAGCTCAACCGCGACCTGCTGGCAGCCGAGCTGGCGCCATTGTTCGGCATCCCCAAGCCGGTGCTGGACGTGGTGACCGCGCGCGCCGAATACGGCACCGGGCCCATCACCCCCGAGATCCTGGTCGAGCAGCAAAAGATCGCCGACACCTTTTTCGACCTGAAGCTGATTCCCAAGCGCATCCAGGTGCGCGACGTGGCGCGGTCGCCCTGGTAGCCGCTGATTTGAAGGAGCCCTGACATGCCTGCAACTTCTCCCGAAACCACCTACGACGCAGCACGCCGCGTGCTGCGCACCACGGCCAACGCCTGGCGCCTGAAGGCGCCTGCGCGCAGGCCGGTTCGCACCGGTGCCCGCACACGCGCACGCACCCATGCACATGCGCTGGCGGCGACGGTGGCCGATGGCATGCGGGGCTGTCCGATGCGGTTGGGTTTTTCGCTGGCGGGCTACGGCCTGGCCTTCGCGTACTGATTGCGACGCTGCTTTTTTTCATCCCCAGATCCCCCCATCAAGAAATACAACGGTATGAAAATCTTCTGGTTCATCCCCACCCACGGCGACAGCCGTTACCTGGGCACCGCCAAAGGCGGCCGCCAGCTCAGCCTGGAATACCTGCAGCAAGTGGCCGTGGCCGCCGACAGTCTGGGTTACGAAGGCGTGCTCATTCCCACCGGCCGCTCCTGCGAAGACCCGTGGGTGATCGCATCGAGCCTGCTGGCGGTCACCAAAAAGCTCAAGTTCCTGGTGGCCGTTCGCCCCGGCCTGCACCAGCCCTCGCTGGCGGCGCGCATGGCCGCCACGTTCGACCGGCTCTCGGGTGGGCGCCTGCTCATCAACCTCGTCACGGGCGGCGACCAGGCCGAGCTGGAGGGTGATGGCGTGTTCCTGGACCACGCCACGCGCTACGAGCAATCGGCCGAGTTCATCCACATCTGGCGCGAGATCCTGGCGCGCAGCCACAGCGGCGAGTCGTTCGACTATGAAGGCAAGCACCTCAGCGTGAAGGGCGCCAAGCTGCTGTTCCCGCCGCTGCAACAGCCGCATCCACCCGTGTACTTTGGTGGCTCGTCCGCTGCGGCGCACGACCTGGCTGCCGAGCAGGTCGAGACCTACCTGACCTGGGGCGAGCCGCCCGCTGAAGTGGCCAATAAGGTGGCCGACGTGCGTGCCCGTGCTGCCAAACACGGCCGCACGGTCAACTTCGGCATTCGTCTGCACGTCATCGTGCGCGAGACCGATGCCCAGGCCTGGCAGGCCGCCGAAGAGCTCATCAGCCACGTCGACGATGAGACCGTGGCGCGTGCGCAAGCCGTGTTCGCGCGCATGGATTCAGAAGGCCAGCGCCGCATGGCCCAGTTGCATGCCGGCGCCAGGAATAAGGCCCCCACGCTCGGCACTGGCGTGTCCTCGCTGCCCCCCGAGGGGGCGCAATCGCCTAGGGGCGGCCCGTCGGCGATTGGGCGCACACGGGCCGACCTGGAGATCAGCCCCAACCTGTGGGCTGGCGTGGGCCTGGTGCGTGGCGGTGCGGGCACCGCGCTGGTGGGCGACCCGCAAACCGTGGCTGCGCGCATTGAGGAATACGCCGCGCTGGGCCTGGACACCTTTGTGCTCTCGGGCTACCCGCATCTGGAAGAGGCGTACCGCTTTGCGGAGCTGGTGTTCCCGCTGCTGTCCGTGGGTGTGCGCGAGAAGCTCAGCGGTGGCAACCCGCTGGGCCCGTTTGGCGAAACCGTGGCCAACGATTTTGTGCCGCGCGCTTCGCAAAGCTGAGCGCAGCGCTGCCAGGAAACCACCCATGTCCATCCAGTCCATCAACCACGTGCAGTTGGCATTCCCGGCTGGCGCCGAGGCGCCCATCCGGCGCTTCTACAACAGCCTGCTGGGCCTGCCTGAAGTGCGGCTCAACGTGGGCAAGGCGCTGCGTTTTGTGGCCGGCACGCAGCGCATCGACCTGGTGCCCACCGAACACTGGCAGCCCGCGCCAGCGGTATCGCACCTGGCCTTTGAGGTGCAAGACCTGCCCGCCCTGCGCCACCGCCTGCTGCAGGCCGACCTGCCGCTGGTGGAGAACCGCGCGCTGCCCGGCTATCTGCGCTTTTACGTCAAGGACCCCGCTGGCAACCAGCTGGAGTTTTTGGAGCCCGACAACGAACCACAGGAAATTTCCCCATGACCCAGGCCCACACCCCCACGGTGCCCGTGCGAGAGCTGCAGGTATCGCCGCCGGTGGCCGACACCATCGACCATCCCATCGACGGGCCTTTGCTGCCCGCACCCGTGGCCCGATTTTTTGGGGCCGTGGCGCAGCGCCTGCTGCCCTGGGCCGTGCCCGTGGGCCTCATCGTGCTGTGGCAAATCGCCTCGTCGCAGGGCTGGCTGTCTACCCGTGTGTTGCCTGCGCCGCTGGAAGTGGTCAAGGCCGCGTGGACGCTGACAGCATCTGGCGAGCTGTGGACCCACGTCAAGGTCAGTGCGGGCCGTGCGCTGGCAGGGTTGGCCATCGGCGGTGGCTTGGGCCTTGTGCTGGGGCTGCTGACGGGCTCGGTCAAAGTGTTCGAGACGCTGCTTGATTCCACCATCCAGATGGTGCGCAACATCCCGGCGCTGGCGCTCATCCCGCTGGTCATCCTGTGGTTTGGCATCGACGAATCGGCCAAGTTGTTTCTCATCAGCGTGTCGGTGTTCTTCCCGATCTACCTGAACACGTTTCACGGCATCCGCAACGTGGACCCGGGCCTCATCGAGATGGGCCGCACCTACGGCCTGAGCCGCTGGCAGCTGTACAAACAGATCATCCTGCCCGGCGCGCTGTCCAGCATCCTGGTGGGCCTGCGCTTTTCGTTGGGCCTGATGTGGGTGATTCTGATCGTGGCCGAGACCATTTCGGCGCAGGCGGGTATCGGCTACCTCACGATGAACGCGCGGGAGTTTCTGCAGACCGACATCGTGCTCGTGGGCATCTTGCTGTATGCGCTGCTCGGCAAGCTGGCCGACGTGTTTGCCAAGGCGTTGGAGCGCTACTGGCTGCGCTGGCATCCCGGCTATCAAGCGCCGTAACGCCAGTGCCTTTCTAACCCCATTCCAAGAATTGCTGACCACCATGACTACCCCTTTCCACATCCATCGGCGCACGGTACTGGGTGCCATTGCCGTGCTGTCGAGCGGCCTGGCTGCGGCCCAGGGCAAGCCCGACACCCTGCGCATTGGCCTGCAGAAGTCGTCCACCCTCACCACCATCCTGCGCACCCGCGGCACGCTGGAGCAATTGCTGGCACCGCTCAGCGTCAAGGTGACGTGGCATGAGTTCACCAGTGGCCTGCCGCTGCTTGAAGCGCTGAACCTGGGCAACATCGACGTGAGTGCTGACGTGGCCGACACCGTGCCCGTGTTCGCCCAGGCTGCCGGTGCCAATCTGACTTTTGTGGCGCAGGAGTCGCCCTCGCCATCGGCCCAGGCCATCGTGGTGCGCGCCGATTCGCCCATCAAGACGGTGGCCGACCTCAAAGGCAAGAAGATCGGTTTTGCCAAGGCCGCTGGCGTGCACTACCTGCTGATTGCCGCGCTGGAGAAAGCGGGCTTGGCCTTCAAGGACATCGAGCCCGCCTACCTCACCCCGGCCGATGGCCGTGCCGCCTTCGAGCGCGGCGCCATTGACGCCTGGGTGGTGTGGGACCCGTTCCTGGCCGCCGTGCAAAAGCAGTCGGCCGTGCGTGTGCTGGCCGACGGGCGGGATCTGGCGTCCTACCAGCGCTACTACCTGGCTGGCACGCCCTACGCGCAAGCACGGCCCGACGTGCTGCGCGTGTTCTTCAACGAGCTTCAAAAGGCCGGTGTGTGGGTCAAGCAAAGCCCCAAGGACGCTGCCGCTCTGCTCGCACCGGTGTGGGGGCTGGACGCTGGCGTGATCGAGTTGGCCAACAGCCGCCGCAGCTATGAAGTGCGCGCCGTGGTGCCATCAGCGTTGGCCGAACAGCAGCGCATTGCCGACGCCTTCTTTACCGAAAAGCTGCTGCCCAAGCGCGTGAACGCGCTGGAAGTGCCGCTGTTCAAGACCGGAGCCTGAAGCGATGACACAGACCAACACCACAGCCACGGCGCAGGGCGTGCGCCTGGAAGTGCGCAGCGTGGACAAGCGCTACGGCGCACGCGCCGTGCTCAAGAAGACTGAGCTCACCATCGAGCCCGGCCAGTTCGTCGCCATCGTGGGCCGCAGCGGCTGCGGCAAGAGCACGCTGCTGCGCCTGGTGGCCGGGCTCGAATCCGTATCGGGTGGCGCTATTCGCCTGGACGGCAAAGACATCACGGGCCTGAGCAGCGACACGCGCATCATGTTCCAGGACTCGCGCCTCTTGCCCTGGAAGCGCGTGGCCGACAACGTGGCACTGGGCCTGCCGCCCGAGCAGCGCGGTGCGGCCGCAGACGTCCTGGCCCGCGTCGGCCTGGGTGACCGGCTGACCGAGTGGCCCGCGCGCCTGTCTGGCGGCCAACGCCAGCGGGTGGCCCTGGCGCGTGCGCTGGTGCACAACCCGCGCCTGCTGCTGCTGGATGAGCCGCTGGGCGCGCTGGATGCGCTGACGCGCATCGAGATGCACCGCCTGATCGAAGGCCTGTGGCAGGCCAGCGGCTTTACCGCGCTGCTCGTCACCCACGACGTGCAGGAGGCCGTAGCCCTGGCCGACCGCGTGATCCTCATCGAAGACGGCCAGATTGCGCTGGACCAGCCCATCGACTTGCCGCGCCCGCGCTCGCAGGGCGACGCGGCGTTTGCCGCCATCGAAAAACGCATCCTGGACCGCGTGCTGCAAAAGCCCGACGTGGAGCCCGCCATCGAGCCGCACTGGCCCGGCGTGCCGGCGCACGGCCTGCGCTGGGCGGTGTGAATGAAAGAAGCACCCCCTGAGTCGCTTCGCGCCTTCCCCCTCTCCTTCGGGAGGGGAACGCCACCGGTGGCCTGGCAAAGCCAGTTCCAGGGTGGCACTGGCCTGGAGCGCGCCAGTTCCGAGCAAAGCGTTCAACGCTGAGTGATCGCGATTTCCTCATTGTTTTCGTCAACGGACTTTTTTAGGAGAACCCCATGTCCATCCAAGCCATCAACGTACGCAACCAGTTCAAGGGCAAAGTGCGCGAAATCATTCGCGGCGATGTTGTCTCCGAAGTCGATGTTGAAACCCCCTGGGGCATCGTCACCTCCGTCATCACCACCCGCTCGGTGGACGACCTGGGCCTGGTCGTTGGCTCCGACGTCGTGGCGCTGGTCAAGTCCACCGAGGTGTCCATCGCCAAGCTGTAAGCCAGTGCACCTGCGCGCGGTGCTGCTGGGTTGCACAGCCCGCATCACCGAGCGCAGCGGCACCACCTTGTGAGTGCGTGGGGCTGCGTTCGCGCTGAGCACCACGCAGTGCGAAATTTGAATAAAAAGTGCCTCTAGCGCTTATCCAGTAAGCGCTGGCAGCTATGAAAATTGAAGTGATCTGGGCGTGGAACCACTTGCGCCCGCCCCGATCACGCGCGCGCAGCGGTGCGCCCTTTGCCAACCATCCATGAATTTCCAGCAACTGCGCTCCGTGCGCGAAGCCGTACGGCGCGGCTTCAACCTGACCGAAGTGGCCAACATGCTGCACACCTCGCAGCCCGGCGTCAGCCGCCAGATCCGCGAGCTGGAGGAAGAACTGGGGGTTGAAATCTTTGTGCGCGCCGGCAAGCGCCTGACGGGCCTTACACCGCCGGGCGAGGCGTTGCTGCCCACGGTAGAACGCCTGCTGTTGGAGGCCGACAACCTCAAGCGTGCGGGCCAGGATTTCAGCGACAGCGCACAGGGGCGCCTGTCAGTGGCAGCCACCCATTCGCAGGCGCGCTACGCGCTGCCCCAGGTGGTGCGCGACTTTCGCGCGCTGTTCCCGCAGGTGTCGCTGCACCTGCACCAGGGCTCGCCCCGCCAAGTCGCCGAAATGCTGCTGAGCGGCGAGGCCGACATCGGCGTGGCCACCGAGGCCTTGGCCGGGTACGACGGCCTGGTGACGCTGCCGTGCTACCGCTGGACGCACAGCATCGTCGTGCCGCCGGGCCACCCGCTGCTGGAGCAGCAAACCCCCGTCACGCTGGAGCAACTGGCCGAGCACCCCATCATCACCTACGAACTGGGCTACACCGGCCGCGCCCACATCGACGAAGCCTTTGCCCGCGAAGGCATCGCCCCCGACATCGTGCTGACCGCCATGGACGCCGACGTCATCAAGACCTATGTGGAACTGGGCATGGGCGTGGGCATCGTCGCCTCCATCGCGGTGGACGAAGAGCGAGACCGCCACCTGCGCCTCATCGATGCCGGCCATCTGTTCGAGGTGAACCTGACCCGCCTGGGCCTGCGCCGCGGTGCATGGCTGCGCGGGTATGCGTACCAGTTCATCGAGAGCTTTGTACCGACTTTGAAGCGCGAAGACGTCGAGCGCGCCATGGCACTCGACAGGCAACCGGACGCGGGGCACCCAGAGGCCGCCAGGGAGGCGCAAGGCTGGTAGGCAGTCTCCACGCAGCCGCTCGGCCATCCTGCAGGGCAGGGGCCGACACTTCGATAAAACCGAACGCCAGGTGCGGTCGAGGCTGGTGTCTATGTGCCCCGTTTTTTCCCATACTCGCTCCTTCAGTTTAAAAACCAAGGAGCTATCTTCATGTTCTACGCCATCAACTGGCTTGTGTCGTTTCTGCTTCTGGCGCTGTGGTCCGTCGCCGTCTGGGGCGTGCACGCGGCATCGGTCTGGGCGGTGTCCCACGCTGGCGTGTTGGCCGATGGCAGCGCTGCCGCCCACGCCATCCTCGTGCCTGAGTGGCTCAGAGCATGGATGCCACCGGAGTTGATGGGGCAGTGGCAGGCGTGGGTTGCGTCCATGGGCCCCTGGCTACAAGGAGCGCTGGAAGCCATGCCTGCTCTGGCTGGCGCCGTCACGGTGGCGGCATGGGCCTTGTGGGGGCTGGGTGCGCTGATGTTGATGGTGCTCGCAGTCGGCGTGCATCTGCTCATCGCCTGGGCCCAGCGCCACCGCAACGGGCCACGGGCGCCCAGGGCTGCGATGGCCTCCGCAGGCCGTTAAACGCCGATGTTTGTGCTGGGCCGTGGGACGTCGTGCAATGCGGTCCTAGCTTCTGTGCTGGCAGGCGATTGGCCTCAGTCGGGAAACCGCTCGACATGCACCTCCCCGCGCCGGCCCAGATACGCCACATGGCGCCCCGCAAGCCACACCGTGTAGCCCACACAACCTGCGCGCTGCGTGAGCCGCTTGAACTCCGGATACATGACCTGCCCCTGTTGCGCCCCCCGGATGGCCGCGCGCACTGCATCCGCATCGAAGGTGTCGGCAATCCCTTCAGGTGCGTGCTCAAACAGCATGTCCACCGTGCCGCCATCGGGCAGAAAGTAGGTGGCGCGGCCTGAGCGGTAGTCCACGTGGTAAGACTCCACCGGCACCGCGGCCAGCCGCGAAACCACTTCGCCGAAGTGAATGGCGCCGTTTTGGGACGCTTCAAAGACTGCCGCAATCGTGGCGCGCTGGTTCTCTTGCATGGTGGGCTTTCAGCTGGGGGTTAACAAAAATGACGTTGCCTAAGGGCGAATGTGGGTTGTCTGATGCAGCCAGCCATCTGCGCACAGTGCGCACGCGGCATCGCGGCAAATTAAGCGTGCGCGGGGTGCGCGCCGGCAAGGGCAGGCACCGGCCAACCCGGCTCACTCCGTGGGAAAGTCTTTGAGCTGGTGGTACTGCACGAGCGACTGCATTGCAGCCACCAGGCCTTGCCGCTCACCCGGTGGCAGATGGCCGAAGAAGTGCGCATCGTTGGCATCGGCCAATGCCGCCAGCTTGGGCACCAGCAAATTGCCAGCGCCTGTCAGCACCAGCACCTGCTCGCGCGCGCGGCCCTCAGCCAGCTGCCGCTGCGCCAAACCTTTCTCCTCCAGCCGAGAAACCACTTTGGACGCAGCCCCCTTGGTCATCCCCAGCGCCTCGATGAGGTCCGCGTGCGTGGCCTCGTCTTGCGACCACAGCGTGCGCAGCGCAACCCATTCCGAAACGGTCACGCCCTGAGCCTCCAACAGTTGCTGAAAACGTGTGGAGACATGGTTGGAAACAAACCGCAGCCAGAAGCCAAGGTGGGCTTCGAGAGGGGCGGGTGGGGAGGTGGTTTTGGATCTGGTCATTTGGTTTCTTTGGAAACTTTTGGCAATGTTAGTTTCTTTGGAAACCAGGGTCAACGCCGTTTACACGCGGATTGAGTATTCCGGGCTACAACGGGCCGGCGGGAGGAGGGCAACTTCTGCAATGCAGCGGGGGCTGTCAGTGGGGTAGGTCGCTTCGTTGACCGTTTCCGGCCCTAGCGGCCGGTGGCCAATGGCAGCTATCTGACCCCAACCAACTGTTTCCACTCCCCATGAGTCGGTGCCCAGAGGAATACAGGAAGGTTCATATTGATGCCTAGGGCGCGCGCTGCGACTCATGCACCCAATCTTTGCGAGCTGCTGGTATCTCGGACAACGAACCGTCCGGCGCAAGCTCAAACACCACACTCACGTGCGACTCTGCCGCGAGAAAGTCGTACCCCTTTTTTGCCCGCCGCTCGCTGAGGACGCACCAAACAAGTGACCAGTTCCTTTCCGTCAACCAACCAGTGAGCGTATCGAAGTCAACGGCAAGCAACGAATCGCCTTGTACTGAGCCCCAAAGTACTGGGACACCCGCCGATGTGTCAATTTGGTAGCCAACCTCATTGCTGGGACGAGGCGCAGAAAGCGGCCCGGTCGCCGACTTTCCCATTTCCCGGACAATCCCCGGCGATGGCACCGTAAATCGGCTTCCCTCGGACTCCAGGCTGCAAGCTGTCCCATGAAGCGGGCCATCCGTCGAGGCAAGCCACGGGTAACCATTCGAACAGGCATCTTCGACAACATCCAGCATCACGTGCCAGGGGTACTCACTCGGCCAGCACTCGTAGGCCTTTGGGAGGTCGCATCCGTGGCCCCAGAACGTCCTGGTCCGAAGGCGCTCCACAAGGGGTGCAACATGGTGACGAGGAACCAGAAAGCTGCGTACGTCAATCCACTGGCCGCCGCTCTCGGCCTTGTCCCGGGTTACCCCAAAGTCGAGTTCCTCTTCATAGTTGAGGTGCGCGTGGAGGACCACCCTAGGCCGCTCAGCAATTGAAACGTGAAGGTAGCGTTGGAAAGGTTCAAATGCGCTACGGGTCCAGAGAACGCGCTCGCTCAGCGACTTCATACGCGGTATCGGCGAGGACTTCTTGGCAGCCATCAAGCCCTGCGTTTCGCCAGACGTCTCGCTGTCTTGGTCAAAGAACACCTTCGCTGGACTGAAGTCCCGCAGCAATAGCTGCCATGCGGCCGCGGAGGTGGCGAGTTCATCTGACCAACTTCTGTACCTTCGGTGGTCAGACAAGTACCCGACATACTCGTACAGCCCAATCCACTGGTACTTCTTGCTGATGCGTTCGACCTGAGCCCTCTGCCTCCCGTTGTACCTCAGGCTACGCTCGAACTCCTGAAACAAGTCGGGCGTCCACCCCAGCCCCAATACACGGCTCCAGATGTACCGCCGCGCACGCCTAGCGTCCTCCTCCGGGTAGCGCAGATAGGCGGTGCGCGCCGCTGGGTCCGGCTTCGAGTCGTCAACGAAGTGATGCACCGCGCTCCCCATGACGTATCGGCCAAAGTCGCCGTACATGCCCGGGCCCATCTCCTCCGGATACAGCGAGGACGCGATGTCACGGTACGCGTCGTCCTTCTCAAATCGGCGCACTTGAGCCTCGGTCCAAACTTTCGGCTTCTTGGTCGCGTACGGTGCGCGGGCCTTCAGAGTCAAGTGCGGCTCAAGGACGCCCTGTGATTCACAGAAGTCGGCAATGAATCGCGCGTACTCGCGCTGCAGCAGGTTGAGCGGCACTTCACCCGAATCAAAGAAACGCCGGCAGACTTCGTTTCCAAGTGTCCGGGCGCCTTCAGGGGCAAGCGTTGGGAGCACGCCGGCCAAGACGGCAAGAAGCCGCTCCTTGACATAGGGGTCATCTACTTCCCAAAACGCGGAGGCCACCGCGTTGACGGGCTTCTCGCGCCCAGCGAGGACGCGAATCGCAACGCTGGTGGCCTTGTCACGGTTGCTGTGGTTCGTCGTCGACGTCAACCAAATGAGAACGGTAGCTGCCAAACGCGCCTGTTCATCGCTCGCTCTGTCACGAGCGCTCTCGCACCAATCAACGAAGTCGTGCAGGTCCCCCCCCCCCTCCGCCGACAGGTCCTCCGCCGCGAGCGGGATAGTCCACATGCACTCCCGCTTTGGGAGTGGCATGTTCAAGAGGACGCGATGCAAGAAATCCGCGTTGAGCGGGTGTTCTGCGATGCACGCGAATCCAATGAGCCTGCCATAGACGTCGCCGTGCCGACGCCCACCGTTGGCCCAGACAAGAAACTTTTGCCTGACCTTCGTGTCACCAGGAGGGATGCGACGCCAAGCCAAGGAATCAAGCCATGCATCCCAAACCCTGTCCGCTGGGTGATTCCAACTTGCCTTCGATGCTCTTGGCAAGGCGCACTCGACCAACTCGAGGCAGAAGCGGTCAGGCAGCAGAAGCGCGTACGCGGACAGTCGTGCTCTCGATACCGTGGCAGTGCCAGTCCTGGCGATTTTCGAAAGGACAGACTTCCTCCAATGATTCTTCCAAGCTGCCGCGTCCGCGAAGCGCGCAATCTCGACCTCGACTACGCGAACATCGAAGAAGCGCTCGTACTGAAGCCGGACAATTGTTGCTCCGGCCCTCTGCACCTCCTCAAGCAGTCCAGATGATTGCAAGTGTCGATACAGCGACTTGCTGGCCGTATCGTTCGAGAATGCGGCGAGGCATATCGCTCGAGCGCTTTCCACGGATAGGCTCGGTGCCTGGTCCATTGCCATCTGTTCGAGGATTCTGCGAATCGCAGACTGCGTTTGGACTATCGGGCAGTCAATCGCTTGCTCGATGCGCTCGCAGATTCGTTGCTCCCAAGCGGCGAGCACGGTGGTAAATGAGAGCGGCTCATTGGGCAGATTCCTTCCCTCATAGGCCTCGCACACCGTCTTCAGGAAAAGCGGATTCTTGAACTCTGGCACTAACGGCGGGAACACCTCCGAAGTAACGTTGTACCCCGCGAAGTACGCAGAGACAGCCTGCTCAAAGCCCAAGTCGTAGCCCGAGTGTTCAATCTGAGGTGCACTGCTCAGTAGCGAAGGCGGAATGCAAGATTCCAGCCAATCCTGTCGGCAAGACAACAGCAGGTGAACTCCCGCGTGCTTCGCGACTTCTGCTTCAAGTTGAAGGAGTTGCGCCAACCAAGTCCCACGAGTGGGAGTTTCGTTGATTGCATCGACAACCAGCAAACTTGGTCGACCGCTGCTCTGTGAGTGAGCCTGCAGGCAGGCGAGTAGGTCACCAAGGGTGCCATTCCAGCCAAGCAGCTCGCAAATTTGCGACGCCACTGGTCGGCTGTCGATGAACTGTTCACCGATAACCATTAGCGCGGCTCCACCCTCGTCAAGGACACGGCGAACCACGGTCGCCAGAAGATGGCTCTTTCCAGTTCCAGCGGCCCCGGTCAGCAGCCAGACCGCCTTCGGCATAGCAGCGTAGTAAGCGGAAAATTGAGTCTGCAGTTCCTCCGCGAGTGAGCGCGCAGAGGACACTTCTCGGGCAATAGCATTTGCCGCGTACCGCTCAGTGTCGGGTTTCTTCTCTGATTGAAGCCGCCGGTCCTCGTTCCACGCTGCTCCAGCTACATCCCCGAGCGCGTGCTCAAGTGTGTCGATGCTTTTTCCAAAGCCCTCGCCTTGATCGATGAGGCTGCCGTCGCACATTCCACGCAGCACCGCCTCGGACGCCTCCAGCGCTTTCAGGCAAAGTGTCGGCAGGTCATTTGCCTCAGCAGGCCACTTCGAATTGCGCAGCTTCGGAAGGAGCTTGCGGACCTCGACGGCAAGTCTCGCGCTGAGCTTTCGATACTCCATGCGCGCGACTTCGAGCGCAAGCATTCTCGACAATCCCCGCTCCGCCCTTGTCTTGTTGTGCAGAGTGGGCGTAAAGCGCCGGTGTAGTTGCTTGATGGCAATTTCAGACCGCTCTCGTGCCCAATCACCGGAGAAGAAGGGCGACCCGAGCCAGTACGTCGCAAGATAGCTCCATATCGGCTGCGCGAGCAACGAGGAGAGCTCCGACCGTCCAAACCACGTGACCCTGAGCCTTGGATGCCTCTTCGCCCACGCCCTGGTCATCGCACTCCACTTTGTGTGCGCGGCAGGCGAACGGTCGCGCGGGACGCAGACGAAGTAGTCGGTCAAGCTAGGGTGCTTCGTCAACGCTTGGCGGACGGACTTCTCAACCTGTGTCCACTGCGATGCCCCGAGGGAACCGACGAAGTACTTCGACTGGATGCCGATTTCGCGACCATCTGCAGTCTTGGCGATAGCTTCGACCCCGCCGTCACCTCCCGCCCCATCAACTCGTAGAAGCTCGACTACCGGTGCGCCACAGAGAGCTTGAGACAACTGGACACAGAGTTCTTCGAAACCGGCACTGCGCTTTCCATCCACCTCACGGACCGCAGCAAAGTCAAACATGGAATCTCCCCACTTCTGTTAGCGTTTCTTTGTTGGCGACTCACCGTCGCGAGGTATCCCTTAGCCATCCTGTGTGACACCGCGGTCGAATTGTTCGATGCGCATCCGTCAAAACCGGTCAGGAGTTATCAGTTTGGAACTCACCTGCCCATGCTTCGCGCTAAGAAGAGCACATATTCTGCGCGATTGCATTGGCCTAGTGTGATGCGCTGAGCTGGGTCTGCTTTCGGGATGGCATGGGTGCCGACTAGGACTGCCTTGGGTAGGAAGCTGCCTCTTGACCGGCTTGGGACGAGCGACTGCATTCAGCCTGAAGCAGAAGCTCGAATCCCTTGAGCAAACCCCTGAGGCCGGAGCTTCCGCGCGGTCATAACGCAAACACAGAAATCAATAGCCTAGCGCTTGTCCTTCAGTCACTTGCTGCTATCCGTTGAGGAGCGTCTCCGCACCCCCACTACGGCAAGCAACCCGCAAACCCCTTCGGCCCCGCCGCTGACACCTCCGCCAGCGTCACTTCCTCCAGCCGGTCGTTCTGCCCCGGCACCTTAGTCAGACGCTGGCCGTTTTGCCAACGCCAGCCTTGGCCGTCAAAGCTGTAGATGAAGGTGTGGGTGCGGTTGGAGAGCAGGTGCGCGGGAGTCAGCGTGATGGCCTTCGCGGCGGCTTCGGTGGGGGCGTGGGCCTGGGCTTCGTTGTCTTTGATGACGAGCTTGCCCACGTATGGCGTCACCGTGGATTCGGTGCGGGTGACTTCGGGTTGGACCAGGGCGGGGCTGTAGCCCGTCAGCGTCCAGTCGCCGGTGGCGCCGGGGCGCACGTGGGGCTGGCGGGCGGCCAGGTATTGGGTGCAGGCCGTGGTGATGGCGGCGAAGCCGGTTTGGGCAGGGCCGCTCGCTTCGGGTTTGCTGCAGCCTGCCAGGCCAGCGAGCAAGGCGGTGGTGGCTGCCACGGCGGTAGCAGCGGTGCGGCCCAGGCGGCGGGCGCTGGTGCTCAAGGGGCGAAGAGGGCAACGGGATGGCTGGGTCATCAGATTGGGCGGTAGGGCGTCAACGAAGAGATGGCAGTGGCTTCACGGTGTGGGGGCAGGCTTCTTGCTGCAACACGCGAACGTGCGTGGCTGCAGCCCCGTGTTGACGCCGGTGTGCGGTGCAGTTGACATGCATTGTGGGCGTGTGGTGATGGGTGGGCTTGATGGAGGTCAAGGCTCCCAGCTTTTAGAGCGGCTAACAAAACTCTTCTGGCGTCGTTGCTGCGTCTTGTCGTACTACTCGTACTGCCTGCGACGCAGCGCCTAGCCAGAACCGCTTCGCTGAGTTTTGTTAGCCGCTCTTAGGTTGCTGCGTTGCGCGCCAGCAGTGCGGCAGCGTCGCCCTGGTACCACCGCAGCATGGCGGCAGGGTGGTCGTCCACCAGGGCGGCCAGCACAGCGGCATTGAGTTCATGGGCGCTGGCGGGCAGGGGCTGGTCGCGGTAGGCCAGGGTGGTGCCGGCCATGAGGGCTTCGGCATCCACCAGCCAACGCAGGTTCTGCGCAATGGTGGGGGCGCGTTCTGCGCATTGCGCGGCCGAGAGCGAATGGGCCTTGCGGCAGGCGGCTGGCCGCACGCTGTAGATGGAGCAGCGGTTGTCCACCAGAAAGCTGCACGGCTGGCCTGCGGCATGTGTGGCCTGTGTGGCTTGCGTCAGTTGCGCGGAGTGTTCGGGCAGCGGGTGGCCACTCCATGGGCCTGTCTGTGCGATTGCTGTTGCGGATGGCGTTGAGGCCGCCACGTGCTGTTGCAAGCGCCGGGTCGCTGCGGCCTGCTCCGCGGCGGGCAAGGTGCGCAGGTGTTGGGCGATGCGCAGCACCTCGGGTTCGGTGGCTTCTACGCGCAGGTGGCAGCAGTGGGCACAACCGGCGTGGCAGGCGGGCTGCGGGCCGGTGGTGAGGGCCTGGTTGGCCACCGTGTCCAGCCCTTGGTGCAATTGCGTGATGAAGTCCACGGCGGCCTGGGCGGCTGCTTCCGTTGCCGCAGGGGATTCAGCCCCCGTAGCGCCCGTAGCCTCCGCGCGTTGCACGGCCGTGGCACGGGCAGCCTGCAGCGCCCGCGCTGCGGCGTTGCGCACGCGGGCAATGGACTGCAGGAAGGCGGCCTGTTCAGCGTCCGTCAGTGCAGGCGATGGGGCGGGTGAGTCGGCTGGTTGTGGGGTGGGCGAGGGTACTGAAGTCATGCGGAGGCGCTGGCAGGCAATGCCGGTGTTGGCGGATTGTCGGCACCCGCAAGTGGGATCCACACGCTGGCAGACAGGCCACTGCCTTGGGAGGCCGCCAGCTCCAGGCGCCCGCCCATCAGCTGGGCATAGCGCGCCACGATGGAGAGGCCCAGCCCAGCGCCATGGCCCAAGCGCACGCCCTCGTCGCCCTGGGCCCAGCGTTGTTGCAGTTGCAGGGCCAAAGCGGTGTCGTCCACACCGGGGCCGTTGTCAGCTACGCGCAGCTCCGCAAACCCCGGGGTGGTACCGGTGTGCAGCGCCACGGTGATGCGCGGTGGTTGGCCGCGCCCATAGCGCAGTGCGTTGTCCAGCAGGTTGTTCAGGATGCCTTCGAGGAGCGCGGTGTTGCCACGCACGGGCACAGGGGCATCAATGCCTTCTGCGCCCAGGTCCACGCCCAAGGCGTCGGCGCGGGGCAGAAAGCGCAGAAGCACGTCGCGCACCAAGGCTTCCAGGGCAATGGTCTCCAGCGTCAGCGCAATGCCGCCTTCGGCTGCGCGGGCCAGGGCCAGCAGTTGGTCGACCGTGCGGCTGGCGCGTTGCTCGGCCTGGGCAATGCCTTGCAGTTCGCTGCGCCACACAGCAGGGTCGTTGCTGGCCAGGGCATGGTTGGCTTGGGCGCGGATGCCTGCCAGGGGGGTGCGCAGCTCGTGCGCCACGTTGCCCGCAAACTCGCGCTGGGCGCGCAGGCCTTGCTGCACGCGGGCCAGCAGGCCGTCCAGCGCCTCGCCCAGGCGCTGCACATCGCGCGTGGCGGCTTGCTGTGTGAGTGAGGGGGGCAGGGGCTGCAGGTCGGCTGCGTCGCGGTGGTCTACGGCGTCCTGCAGGTCGGTCAAGGGCCGCAGGTCGCGCTCTATGCCGCGCAGCAGCCACGAGCCCAGCGCCACCAGCAGCCACAACTGGGCCATGCCGGAATACGCCAGCAGCCGGCGCAGCAGCAGCGTGCGCTCAGCCGTGGTTTGCGCCATGACGATGGTGAAGGGCGGTTGGCCGTCGATGCGCAGGCTCACGCGGCGCAGTTCGCGCCCTTCGTAGTCCAGATTGGAAAACGCATGCGTGGCACGCGCACCGATGGTGCCGGGGGCCAGGTGGCTGTCGCCTGCCACCAGGGTGCCGTCGGGGCCATACACGGCAAACCACACGGTTTCGCTCTGGTCAAACCGCAGCAGGCCCACTTCGCGCGGTGTCAGGTCCAGATGCATGGGGTCGTCGATCCCGCTTCCGCCGGCAGCGGCTTCCCCGCCACGCACGTGGGCCGCCAGGGCATGGGCGTCGTCGAGCAAGGCCCGGTCGAACGCCTGCGCCACAAAATGGTTGCCCACGCCCAGCACCACGGCGCTGCCCAGTCCCCAGATGAGCACCAGCGACAGCAGCACATGGCGGCCAATGCGCTCGCGCAGGGCGGGGGGCTGGGGGCGGTCCATTTCAGCGGTTCAACAGGTTGAGTGAGGTGCGCAGCCGCTGCGGGTTGGGCGCCTCATTGCGCCTCGTCTTCCAACAAATAGCCCAGCCCGCGCAGCGTCCGGATAGACGCGCCGCTGCCGGTGATTTTGCGGCGCAGGCGTGAGAACGAGGCTTCCAGCGCGTTTTCGCCCACCGCCTCGCCCGTGTCGGAGAGCCGGGCCGACAGGTCGCCCTTGCTGAGCACGCGGCCGGGCGGGGTCATCAGCTCCCACAGCAGGTCGAACTCGCGCGCAGGCAGCTCCAGCGGTTGGCCGCCGATGCTGAAGCGGCGCGCCTGCCGATCCAGCGAGAGCTGGCCCACGGTGACGGTGTCGGCCGTGCCGCTGGCGCGCCGCAGCAAGGCGCGCAGGCGGGCTTCCACTTCTTTGAGCTCGTAGGGCTTGCCCAGGTAGTCGTCGGCCCCGGCGTCCAGCCCGGCGATACGGTCTTCGGTGCTGTCGCGCGCGCTGAGCACCAGCACGGGGGTGCGGTCGCCGCGCGCGCGGGCGCTGCGCAGCGCCGTGAGGCCGCTGCCCAGGCCGCTGCGTGCGTGGGCACCGTGGGGCAGGTTCAGGTCCAGCAGCACGGCATCGAAGGGTTGCACGGCCCACCAGTGCAGCGCCTCTTCCACGGTGCTTGCCAGCTCGACGCGGTGGCCTGCGTTGGCAAGGCCCTGGGCCATGGTGCGGCTGAGGATGGGGTCGTCTTCCACCAGAAGGAGGCGCATGGCAGGGCGGGCTCTACGTGAAATTACGCATGGCCGAGATCAGCCAGCGATCAGGTTGGGTGGGAATAGTTCGGGCGTCAGCATACCCCAGCCCCGTGCAGTGTTCGCAGAGGCCTGGGGGTGGTTTGCAACGCCTTCAGGAGACAACTTTTTCATGATCAATCGCAATCTACTCAGAGGCTTTGTCCTCATGGCTCTGGCGCTGGGCTTCGGCCTGCCGTC
>PJUL01000540.1_pt1 | contig 25963 bp, 20 predicted proteins | sample 1512221 | NCBI WGS metagenome assembly PJUL01 (sample SAMN08177667, study PRJNA422409) | Feces metagenome, whole genome shotgun sequencing project.
CATACCGGGGCATACCGGGGCATACCGGGGCATACCGGGGCGTATTGGCGCGTAGCGGAGCGGTGGCCGCACACATTGGCAACGCGCGCAAGGTGTGGGGTGCACACATAGCCCGAGCGTGTGATCCCGCCCAGACTGGGCAAGGGCGGTGCCATGGCGCACCGCCTGGCAATCCAACGACAACAGAACAGAAGGAGACAACATGCAAAAACCCATCGGCAATGCACTCAGCACCCCTGCACGGTGGCTGATTGTGGCTACCACCGTTGCAGCTACCGCAGCCTGTGGTGGCAGCGACAACCGCGAGGCCGCAGCCAAGCCGCTGAGCTGCGACCAGCTCGCGGGCCTGCCCATCCCGGCCTCGGCCATCGGCCTGCCCACGTCGGGCGGCAGCGTGCTGACGGCCACGCCCGTCGAGGCCACCGGCAGCGGCGCCACCCTGACACCTGAGCACTGCCTGGTGGTGGGCCGCATTGCGCCTTTTGATGCCACTGCGCCCGACATTCGCTTCAATGTGGCGCTGCCTGCCACTTGGAACAACAAAGCCATGATGCTGGGCGGCGGCGGCTTCAACGGTTCCATCCCCAACGTGCGCGCCAACGTCTCCAACGGCCCGGTGGACCAGCCCACCCCCATCGGACGCGGCTACGCCACTTTTGCCAGTGACTCGGGCCACCAAGCCAACGCCTTCGGATCGCAAGACGGCACCTGGGGCCTGAACGAAGAGGCCGTGCGCAACTTTGGCGGCGACGCGCTCAAGAAAACCCGCGACGCAGCGCTGCACATCATCAAGGCGCGCTACGCAGCCAGCCCGCAAAAGTCGTACTTTGCCGGTGGTTCCACCGGTGGGCGCGAAGCGCTGGCCGCCATCCAGCGCTGGCCCGCTGACTGGGACGGTGCCATTGCCTGGTACCCCGCGTGGAGCGACGCCGCCGCCTTGCTGGGCGGGCACCGCAGCAACATTGCCCTGGCCCAGCCCGGCGCCTACCCCAACACCCCGAAACGCGCGCTGGTGTACCGCGCCGCCATGGAGGCCTGCGATGCCCTGGATGGTGTGGAGGACGGCCTCATCAGCGACCAGCGCCAATGCAATGCGCGTTTTGACCCCGCGACCGCCACCGTGGGCGGTGTGCCGCTGCGCTGCGCGGGCGGGGCGGACACGGGTGATACCTGCCTGTCCGACGCGCAGATCCGCGCGTTGAATGTGATGAACACCGACACCGTCTTCAACTTCAAGCTGGCCAGTGGCGAAACCCGCTACCCCGGCTACAACGTGTGGGGCGCTGACCTGGGCATCACCTCCAACACCTCGCCGGTGCAGCCTGTGGTCACGTTCCTGGCGCTGGGCACCACGGCACCTGCCATGCCCATGCCACGCTCGGCGCCGTACATCAGTGTGCTGGTGGACCAGTGGATCAAGTATTCGGTCACGCGCGACGCGGACTTCAACTCACTGCTGCTCGACCCTGAAAACCCCGGCCCTTACGCCACGCGCATCAGCGACCTGAGCCGCCAGCTGGACACCAGCACCGACATCTCTGCGTTTGCGGCACGGGGCGGAAAGCTGCTGCTGGCACACGGCCTGGCCGACGTGCTGGTCAGCTCCCGCGCCACCGAGGACTACTACCGCCGCCTGCAAAACCAGATGGGTGCCGACCGCGTCAAGTCGTTCGCGCGGTACTACGAAGTGCCAGGCCTGGGCCACGCCGTGAGCACCGCTTTCAACGCCACGTGGGATTCCGTCACCACGCTGGAGCGCTGGGCCGAGCAGGGCACCAGCCCCAGCAACCAGGTCACCACCGACGTGACCGGCGTACCCGGCCGCACGCGCCCCCTGTGTGACTATCCCCAATGGCCTCGCTACAAGGGTGTGGGCGATGTGAACGCTGCAACCTCTTTTGTGTGCGCTGACTAGGAGGGGAGGGCGCGCCGAAACGGCCCCGGCGCTGCGGGATGGCGGTTTATCGGATACGATAACTGTATGAAAACACAGTTATCTGGGGTGCTCTGTACCTCAAGGCCACCTCGGTGTTCGTTCCCCTATGGCCCGCACGTTCATCGACACCTCTGACACCCCCGCACCGCCCGAAGAGGTCCGCATCCCCCTGCAGGCCATTCGGGGCCGGGGTGCGGCCAGCACCCTGGCGCACCGGTTCGCGCGTGACGTGCGCGAGGTGGCTGACGATGGCTGGGGCCCTGGGCCCTGGAGCGAAGAAGCAGGCGAGGGTGCGGATGCAGAAGCCCCCATCACCACCCGCGTGCACCTCGAAACCGCACGCAGCGCCATCTGCGCCAACGACTCGCCCGACATCTTTTTTGAACTCTCGGTGAATCCGTACCGGGGCTGTGAACACGGCTGCATCTATTGCTACGCCCGGCCCACGCACAGCTACCTCAACTTCTCGCCGGGGCTGGACTTTGAAACGCAGATCATCGCCAAGCAAAACATTGCGCCGTTGCTGCGCAGTGAGTTGTGCGCACCGCGCTACGTGCCCCGGTTGCTCAACATCGGCTCGGCCACCGACTGCTACCAGCCCGTGGAGCGCGAGCTGAAACTCACCCGCAGCCTCATCGAGGTGATGGGCCAAGCGCGCCACCCGTTTTCGCTGATCACCAAATCCAGCGGTGTGGAGCGTGACCTCGACTTGCTCGCCCCGCTGGCCAAGCAGCGCCTGGCCGCCGTCTACATCACCATCACCACGCTCGACCCGGCACTGGCCCGCCGCATGGAACCCCGCGCCGCCGCGCCCCACCGGCGCCTGCGCACCATTCGTGCGCTGGCCGATGCGGGCGTGCCGGTGGGTGTGAGCGTGGCGCCACAAATTCCGTTCATCACCGAAGACATGGAACAGGTGCTGGAAGCCGCGCACGACGCGGGCGCGCGCAGCGCTTTCTACACCGTGCTGCGACTGCCCTGGGAGCTGGATGCGCTGTTTCGCGAATGGCTGCAGGTGCACTACCCGCAGCGCGCAGCCCGTGTGATGGCGCGCGTGCAGGACCTGCACAACCTCACGGACGCCCAGCGCAGCGCGGGCAAAACCTACAACAGCGACTTTGTGTCCCGCATGAAAGGCAGTGGCCTGTGGGCCGACCTGGTGCGCCAGCGCTTTGCCACCACCTGCCGCAAGCTTGGCCTGAACCGCGAGCGTGTGGAGCTGGACCTGTCCCAGTTTCGGCCTGGGTCGTTGCGGGGGCAGAGCAGCCTTTTTTGAAGGCGTGCGCAACCTGAATTTGAATAAAAAATGCCTCTAGCGCTTGTCTATCAAGCGCTAATAGCTATCAAAAATATAGCTTTTAAGTGCTGTGCTGTGCTGTGCTGGTTGGCCTCACACGCCCCACAAGCCCTGCACCACCTGTGTGTACAGCGGAATGCCCAGCACGATGTTCAGCGGAAACGTCAGCCCCAGCGACAAGCTCACATACAGCGACGGGTCTGCCTCAGGGATGGCATAGCGCACCACGGCAGGCACTGCGATGTACGAAGCACTGGCCCCCAGCACCATCAGCAGCACCGCATCGCCCGCGGGCACCTTGGCCGCCCAGGCCAAACCCAGCGCCAGGCTGGCACAACATGCCCTTGAACAGATCGCCCGAAAACGGCTGCATGGCCGCCTTGCCCGTGTCGCCGGTCACCATGCCGATCACCATCGCACCCAACAGCAGAAGTTGCGTGCCATCGGTAAACGACTCGTGCAGGATCTTTCCCATCGACAGGCCGGACCCGCCGTGCCCGTTGCGCGAAGCGGCAGTTGATACGCCAGCCGCGCCAGCCGCGCCAGGCGCAGCCATGGCCAGCATCGGCTGCGCGTGAAGGCTTGGCGCGGTGTGAGGCGCATGGGTCGCGGCAGCCAACCGCTGGCGCTGCGCATTGGCCAGCATCACCGCCAAGATGATGGCGGGAGACTCCATCAGCGCCATGGCGGCCGCCATGTAGCCGCCGTACGGCACGTTGTGCGACTCCAGATATTGAGTTGCCGCCACAAACGTCACGGCGCTCACCGACCCATAGGTGGCCGCCACCGCGGCTGCGTTAAAGCCCGACAGCACCCGCCGCAGCAGCACATAGCCGACCAGCGGAACCACAACGGCCAACAACATGGCAAGGCCCAGGCTGCTGGCCACACTCGGCGTCAGGCCCGATGCGGACAGCGCAAAGCCTCCCTTCAGCCCCAGCGCCACCAGCAGGTAGATCGACAGAAATTTGGAGATGGCCGCAGGCATCTCGAGATTGGATCGGACCAGACCCGCAAACACCCCCAGGGCAAAAAACAATATCGCAGGGTCCAACAAGCTTTGCATCATTCACTCCTTTCGCGGCGATGGTAGGCAGCGCAGGGTGTTAAGTAAAATCGATTTGAATTCCGATATGTATAGATAAAAATCTATGAACATTACTTTTCGCCAGTTGCGGCTTTTCCTGGCGTTGGCGGAAACTGGCAGCGTCAGCGCTGCGGCGCGTGTCATGCACGTCACCCAGCCCACTGCGTCCATGCAACTGCGCGAGGTCACCCAGGCCGTGGGCCTGCCGCTGTACGAAGTCATCTCTCGCCGCGTTCACCTGACCGAAGCGGGCCAGGCGCTGGCGCGTACCGCGCGCGCCATTGCGGGAGAGTGGGATGGGTTCGAGCAGCGGGTGTCGGCCGCCAAGGGGCTTACCAGTGGGCGCCTCAAGGTCGCCGTGGTCAGCACCGCCAAATACTTCGTGCCGCGCCTGCTGGGCAGCTTCTGCAAGCTGCATCCGCAGATCGACATCTCGCTGGAGGTGCTCAATCGCGACCATGTCATCCACCGCCTGCGCGGCAACCTGGATGACCTCTACGTCATGTCGATGCCCCCCGCCGATTTGCCCCTGGAGGACCAGATCCTCATGCCCAATCCACTCGTCGTCATTGCCCCGGCGGGTCATCCGCTTGCGCTCAAAAAGCGGGTCAAACTCGCCCAGCTACAGGCCGAGCGCTTCATCCTGCGCGAAAAAGGTTCTGGTACCCGCATGGCCGCCGACGCTCACCTGCGGCAGCTGGGCTTTGCGCCTGGCGCTGTGCTGGAACTGGGCAGCAACGAGGCCATCAAGGAATCGGTGGAAGGCCAGCTCGGTGTTTCCATCGTGTCGCGCCATGCCTTGGGCGCGCACCACGAAGGCCTGGCGGTGCTTAACGTGCAAGGGTTTCCCATCCAGTCGCAATGGCACCTGGTCTGGCCCAAGGGCAAACAGCTGTCACCGATCGCCGAGGTGTTTCGGGGGCACCTGATGGGGGTGGCGAAGGGGTGGGTGGACAGCCGGTGACCGCGCAGCCATTGCGCTCACCGCTGCCCGCAGACGCTGCAAACTCTCTGCCCGCCCCACGTCTGCCAGCGATCTGCTCGGATGCAAGCGGGCGCGTCAGCGCATAGACACAGGCGTTTCAGCGGGTGATGCCAACTGCCCGCCGAGCACCTTCCACAGCGCCACGCGGTTGGCCTGCTCGGACTGCCGCAGGCCGATCAGCGTCTGCTGCGCCGCGTAAAGGCTGCGCTGCGCATCCAGCACGGTGAGGTAGTTGTCCACGCCCGAGGTGAAACGCGCTTCGGACAATTCAAACGCGCGCGCATTGGCATCCACCACGGCCTGCTGCGCCGACAGGCGCTCTTGCCACTGCGCCCGCTCGGCCAGGGCATCCGACGCTTCGCGGAAGGCGGTCTGGATGGATTTTTCGTACTGCGCTACAGCGATGTCGCGGTTGGCCTGCGCCACGTCCACGGCAGCGCGGGCACTGCCGCCATCGAAGATGGGCCAACGGATCTGGGGCACAAAGCTCCAGGTGGAGTTACCACTGCCCAGCAGATCGCCCAGCTCTCGGCTGCCAAAGCCGATGCTGGTGCTCAGCGTGATGGTGGGGAACATCGCCGCGCGCGCCGCAGCCACGTTGGCCGACAGGGACTGCAGGTTGTATTCGGATGCACGCACGTCGGGGCGTTCCAGCAGCAGGCTGGACGGCAAGTCGGCGGGCAGCGCCATCAGCGCTGCAGGTGCGGCAGCGGCGTCGCCGCGCAGGGTGTCGGCGGTGGGCAGCCAGTCGGTGCGCAAGCCACTGCCCACCAGGGCGTCCAGCGCATTGCGGTCCTTGGCCACCTGGGCCGTGAAGGCGGCCACATCGCCGCGCGCGGCTTCCACCGTGATCCGGTTTTGCGCCAGCACCAGGCCGGAGGTACCTCCGAGCTGGTGGATGCGCTCGGTGAGCTCATACGCCTTTTGTCGGCCGGCCAGGGTGTCGCGCGCCAGTGTCAGGCGGGCCTCGTTGGCGGCCAGGTTCAGCCATGCGTTGGTCACGTCGGCCACCAGCATGATCTGCACGTTCAACTGGTTCGCTTCGGACTGCAGAAACTGTTGCAGCGCGGCCTCGTTGAGGTTGCGCACGCGGCCCCACAGGTCCAGCTCGAAGCTGGTGGCGGCCAGTTGCGCGGTGTATTGGCTGGAGGTCACGGACTGGCCGTTGCTCGACAGGTCCGCCGCGGTGCGGCTGCGGCTGCCCTGCGCCGCAGCGGCAACCGTGGGCAACTGCGCCGCGCTGGTGATGCCGTACTGCGCGCGAGCCCGCTCGATGTTGAGCAAGGCCACGCGCAGGTCGCGGTTGTGCGTGAGCGCCTGCGCAATCGCCTGGCGCAGGCCGGGGTGCTGTACCCAGGCAAGGCGCTCAGAGGTGTTCAGTGCCAGCGCACTGGCGTCAGCAACGGCCAGCGGCTGGCCCAGCACGGGGGCGACCACACCTTGCACGTCGGGCTTGGCGGGTGGTTGCTGGGCGCACCCCGCCAGCAACAGGGCGAATGCAGACACCGTGGCTGCAATGGGTTTAAGAGAAACAAAGGGCCGGTGCATCACGGTTCTCCCTGGTGCGAGAGAGAAGGGGCCACACCGGGGGTGGGCGGCGTCTCTTTTGGTCGCTTTTTTCTGTTGACCCAGTTGCGCACGAGCAGGAAAAACACGGGCACAAAGAACAATCCCAGCATCGTCGAAAGCACGGTGCCCCCCAGCACCGCCGTGCCGATGGCTTGGCGGCTGGCAGCACCGGGGCCGGTGCCCAGCGCCAGTGGCAATACGCCGAATCCAAAGGCCAACGAGGTCATCAGGATGGGGCGCAGCCGGCGGCGCACGGCTTCCAGCGTGGCGTCGAACACGCTCTTGCCCTGTTCCTGCAGCTGCACCGCAAACTCCACGATCAGGATCGCGTTCTTGGAGGCAAGGCCCACGGTGGTGAGCAGCCCCACCTGAAAGTACACATCGTTGGACATGCCCCGGAAGTACGTGGCGAGCAGCGCGCCCACCACGCCCAGTGGCACGGCCAGGATGACGGAGAACGGCACGCTCCAGCTCTCATACAGCGCAGCCAGGCACAGGAAAACGAACAGGATGGAGATGGCGTAAAGCAAAGGCGCCTGTGCGCCGGACTGCCGCTCCTGCAACGACGCGCCCGTCCATTCGTAGCCGATGCCCACCGGCATCTCGCGCATGATCTCTTCGACCGCGCGCATCGCCGCTCCGGAGCTGACGCCGGGCGCCGTGTTCGAGATCATCTCCATGGCGGGAGACCCGTTGTAGCGCAGCAGCTGCGGCGCGCTGCTGGTCCAGGTGGTGGACGTGAACGCTGCCAGCGGCACCATGTCGCCGGTACGGTTGCGCACCGTCCACTTGCCGATGTCTTGGGGCAGCATGCGGTAAGGCGCATCGCCCTGCACGTAAACGCGCTTGACCCGGCCGTTGTGCACGAAGTCGTTCACGTACGAGCCGCCCACCGCGCTGGAGATCACGTTGTTGATGTCTGCGGTGGCCACGCCCAGGGCGGCCGCCTTGCGGTCGTCGATCACCACCTTGAGTTCCGACGTGACATCGAAGTCGGTGGTGCGCATGTTGGCCAGTTCGGGGCGTTGGCCAGCCAGTTCGATCAAGCGGTCCTTCGCGGCCCGCAAGGCATCGTTGCCCAGCCCGTTGATGTCCTTGAGCATGAAGTTAACGCCAGCGTCCGACCCCAAGCCCCGGATGGCGGGCGGCATCGACACAAAGATGCGGGCTGCACGGATGCGCGACAGATCCCGAGTCGCCTTGCGCGCAATGAACTCGGCACTTTGCTCGGCGTTTGGCCGGTCGTCCCAGGGTTTGAGGCGCACAAAGATCGTGCCCGCGCTCTGGTTGCCGCTGTTGCCTGCGAGCGAGTTGACCCGCAGCACATCGGGCTGGGCGTTGAAGTAGCGGGTGATCTCCTGCAAGACCACCTCCAGTTGCGCGTCGGACGAGCCAGCAGGCAAGGTCACGCTGGCGGTGATGAACCCCTGGTCTTCCACCGGCAGGAACGAGGTTGGCAGCTTCTGGAACAGCAGCACCACGCCGCCGATGAGCAGCAAAAACACCAGCATCACGCGCTTGCCACGCAGCAGCAACTGGCGCACGGCACCTTGGTAGCGGGTGGAGTTGCGGTCAAAGCTGGCATTGAACCAGCGGAAGAACCGGTCCATCCAGCCCTTGACGCCTTGGCGCGGAGGGGCGCCCTCGTGCAGGTGTTCCGTGGGCTTGAGGATGGTGGCGCACAGCGCCGGGGTGAGTGTGAGCGCCACCAGCACCGAAAACGCCATGGCCGACACGATGGCAATGGAGAACTGGCGGTAGATAACCCCCACCGAGCCCGAGAAAAACGCCATCGGAATGAACACCGCCGACAGCGTGAGCCCGATGCCCACCAGCGCCGGCGTGATCTCGGCCATGGACTTGATGGTGGCCTCCTTGGCGGGCAGGCCTTCCTGGTGCATCACCCGCTCCACGTTCTCGACCACCACGATGGCGTCGTCCACCAGCAGGCCGATGGCCAGCACCATGGCGAACATGGTCAGCATGTTGATGGAATAGCCCAGCGCCGACAGCACGCCAAAGGTGCCCAGCAGAACCACCGGCACGGCGATGGCGGGGATGAGTGTGGCGCGCAGGTTCTGCAGGAAGATGAACATCACGATCACCACCAGCAGCATGGCTTCGGCCAGCGTGATGGCCACTTCCTTGATCGATGCCCGCACATACGGCGTGCTGTCCGAGCTGATCACGCCCGTGATGCCATCGGGGAAGAACGGCGCCAGCTCGGCCATCTTGGCGTTCACGGCGGTGGCCACCGCCATGGCGTTGGCCCCGTCGGCCAGCACCACGCCCAGGCCCGCGCCTGGCTGGTTGTTGAGGCGGGACTTCACCGTCAGGTTGTCGGCGTCCAGCTCCACGCGGGCCACATCGCCCACGGTGACCAGCGACCCGTCGGTGGCGGCCTTGAGCACAATGCCCTGAAACTCCTCCACCGTCTTGAGCTTGGTGCGCGCCGTGATGGTGGCATTGAGCATCTGGTCCTTGACGGCCGGCAGCGCACCGAGTTGCCCGGCCGACACCTGCGCGTTTTGCGAGTTCAGCGCGGAGATGATGTCCGAAGGCATCAGCGCAAACTGCTCCAGCTTGCCGGGGTCCATCCAGATGCGCATGGCGTAGCTGGTGCCGAAGACGCTCACATCGCCCACGCCATCGATCCGCGAGATCACATCGACCACGTTGCTGGTGATGTAGTCGCCAATGGCCACCTGCGTGACCGTGGGGTCGGGCGAGGTGAAGACGTAGGTCATCAGGTTGTCCTGACCGCCCTTGTTCACAAACACGCCTCGGCTCTTCACGGCCTCCGGCAGCCGGTTCATCGCCGTCTGCAGCTTGTTTTGCACCTGCACCTGGGCCACGTCGATGTTGGTGCCAGGGGCAAAGGTCAGCTGCGTGCGCGAGCGGCCGGCCGAGTCGCTGGTCGAGCTCATGTAGAGCACGTTGTCGATGCCCTTGAGCTGCTGCTCGATCACCTGCGTGACGGAGTCGGCCACCGTCTCGGCCGACGCGCCGGTGTAGGTGGTGTTGATCGAAACGCGGGGTGGCGCGATGTCGGGGTATTGCTCCAGCGGCAGCGTGAAGATGGACATCGCCCCCGCCAGCATGATGACGATGGACAGCACCCAGGCGAAGACCGGACGGTGGATGAAAAAATGGGCCATGGTGCTGCGTGGGGAGTTCTGGGGGCTCGAAAAATGGCAGGGTCACCCCGCTCGCGCGGGTGGCCCCAGGGCCGGGTTCAGGGCTTGGGTGGGGCGGACGCCCGCGCCTGTCCTGCCGGGGCAGGCGCCTGGGCGTCCACCACCCGGTTGCCTTCCACGCGCATCGCTACCGGCGTGACGGCCTGGCCCACGCGGGCCTTCTGGAAGCCGTCCACCATCACGCGGTCGCCGGGCTTCACGCCATCCAGCACCAGCCACTGGGAGCCCAGGGCCTGGCCCAGGCGGATGGGGCGTTTCTCGATCTTGTTGTCGGCATTGATGAGCTGCACGCTGGGCTTGCCTGCAGGGTCCCGCTGAACGGCCTGCTGGGGCAACACGATGGCATCGCTCGACACCCCCGTCGCCAGTTGGGCCCGCACGTACATGCCGGGCATCAGCAACCGGTCGGGGTTGGGAAACACCGCGCGCAGCGTGATGGCCCCGGTGCTCTGGCCGACCGTGGCGCCGGTGAACTGCAGCTTGCCGGCATGCGGGTAGGCACTGCCGTCTTCCAGCGCCAGGCGCACCGGGGCGCCGCTGGCGTCCACTTTGCCAAACGCGCCGGCCTGCCATTGGCGGCGCAGCTCGAGCAGCTCGGCGCTGGATTGGGTGATGTCCACATGAATGGGGTCGAGCTGGCTGATGGTTGTCAGCGCCTGCGTCTGGTTGGCGGTGACCAGCGAGCCGGGCAACACGGCCGACAAGTCGATCTGCCCGCCGATGGGCGCCACGATGCGGCTGTACTGCAAGTTGATGCGGGCGTTGTCGAGCGCCGCTTGCGCCACGGCGACATCGGCGGCCGACTGCGCGACCTGCGCCTGGCTTTCGTCAAACACCTGGCGGCTGATGGCGTCGATCTTCACCAGCTCGGCATTGCGCTCGGCATTGGTGCGTGCCGTCTGTGCAGATGCGCGTGATTTGGCCAGTGCAGCCTCAGCGCTCTTGGCAGCCGCCTCCAGCGTGCGTGCATCGATCTGGTACAGCGGCTGGCCTGCCTTGACGGTGTCGCCCTCGGTGAAAAGCCGCTTTTGCAGAATGCCCGACACCTGCGGGCGCACCTCTGCGCTTTGCGATGCCCGTGTGCGGCCCGCCAGCTCGGTGTGCAGTCCCTGCGACTGCGCCACCACCGTCAGCACGCCCACTGGCGGCGCTGCGGGCGCCGCGGCCGGCGCCTTCTTGTCGCCACAGGCAGACACCAGCAGGACCGCTGTACCCATGGCAATCCAAGCCAAACGCCGTGTACCGGTTTGCCAAGTGGGTGGGGTGTTAATCGATGGGGTCGCGTTGGTCGCCGGGTGCGGGACGGAGGATGAAACGGGTATGAGTGGCATGGGCTTCAACGTGGGACCTGGATAGACGCGAGGCAGGGCGCCGGTCGGGTGCATTCCAGCGCTGAAGCGAGCATTCTGCGCACGCAATATGTCTGGAATGTATACCGGCAAAAAAGCCCCCAAAGGCGCTTCAGAAGCCGAAAGCAGCATCTGTGCCGCAGATCGCACCATGCCACCTTAGCGGGATGCGCGGCGCCAAATATCAAGCCAAATCGGGCTCTAGCGCTTATTCAATAAGCGCTAACAGCTATTCAATCAATAGCAGTCGTTGCCCGCTCGGCGGCTGTGCGCGGTGGGTTGCAGCCCGCTGGCGGGTGGAGGCTTAAACCAGCACGTCCCGAAGGGTTGCGTCCTTGTCGAACTGCGCCTTGGCAAAAGGGCACAGCGGAACCACCTTGGTGCCGGTGGCCCGGGCCCACTCAACCAGTGCGGCAAGCAGCTCACGCCCCACGCCCTGCCCGCTGAGCGATGGGTCCACCTCGGTGTGGTCCACGATGACCATCGTGGCATTGGTGCGGCTGTAGGTCATCTCGGCAAGGCGCTGGCCGCCGGTCTCTACATAGAAGGCGCCTTTGGCGTCGTGTTCCTGGTGCTGAACGGTATGGGGCATGGTGTGTTGTTTGGGCAGAGGGATTGGCGTTGGAGTATGGCGTAGCCTTTGCGCCGCCGCTGGCTGTGTGGCTGTGTGGGGGCACAGGTGAAGACAGGGCGCAGCGGCATGCCCAATTTTTTCATCTACTGGGCGCCGAACGCCTCGGACAGAAACTCTGCCGTGGCGCGCACGCGGGCGGTGCGCTGCAGATCGGGGTGCATGACTTGCCAGACTTCATAGTCGTTAGCGCGGCGGCGTTGTGGCCAGATGCGCACCAGCCCTTCGCGCTCGCCCATCCACACCGGCATCTCGCCCAGCCCGATGCCCGCCGCCACGGCCTTGCGAACCAGCAGGCTGGAGCGCACCGCCATGGCGATCCTGGCCTGGCGGGCGGGGACACCGGCCATCGTCAGAAGCGGGCTTTGCTCCAGATAGGGGCCGTAGGCCACCAGGTGGTGGCCCTGCAGTTCATCGTCGGGCACCGGTTCGCCAAAACGTGCGACATAGCCCGCGCTGGCAAACAGGCCCACCGGCCAAGACACCACGCGGCGCACGACCAGGTCTGGTGTGTCGGGGCGCACGTTGCGAAACGCGATGTCCACTTGCCTGCGACTGAGGTTGAGCAGCTGCGCGGACACCTCCAAGTCCACACGGATGTGGGGCCAGCGCTGCTGCAGGCGCTCGACGGCGGGCAGCAGCAGGTCGATGGCGATGGAGTCGGTGCTGGTCACGCGCACCAGGCCGCCGGGGTTTTCGTCCTGGCCTTCGATTTTAGTGCGCAGGTCGAGGGCTGCGCTCTCCATGCGGCGGGCGGCGGCCAGGGCCGTTTCGCCAGCGGCCGTGAGCAGGTAACCATCCTTGGCGCGCAGGAAGAGCTTGGCGCCCAGCTCTGCCTCCAGAGCGTTTAGCCGCCGCCCCACGGTGGCCTGGTCGACGCCCAGGCTGCGCGCCGCGGCACGCAGCGATGGCGCCCTTGTCAGCGCAAGAAAGATGCGGGTGTCGTCCCAGTTCATGGCGTCGTCTGGCGGGTTTGGTTGATGTAATTTTGCATCAGCATGCGGTGAAATTGCTGCGCTTTAAGGGCGCTTCAATGGCGCTTTGTCGCGCTAACCTTGCGCGCTTGAATGACTTTCTAGGAATGAACCATGTCTAACGTCGCGTCTGCGAACCCTGCCACCCCCGCGCAAACCGCCACCCAGCCCACCATGCAGGCCATCGTGTTCGATGAATTCGGCGGGCCTGAAGTGCTGGTGGCCCGTGAGGTGGCAACGCCGCAGGTGCGCCCACACGACCTGTTGGTGCGCAACGCTGCCATCGGCGTGAACCGCGCAGACCTTTCGCACCGCAAGGGCGCTTACGGCCGTGCGTACTTTGGCGATGCGGACACGATGGGCCTGGAGATTGCTGGCACCGTGGTCGAAGTGGGCCCGCAGGTGCGTGGCTTCGCCGTGGGCGACCGTGTGATGGGCATCGTGGGCGGCGGCGCCTATGCCGAGCTGTCGCGCATCGACCACCGCATGGCGATGCATGTGCCGGTGGACCTTGATTTGGTGGCTGCGGGTGCGGTGGCCGAGGTGTTTGTGACCGCGCACGAGGCGCTGTTCCACCTGGCCAACCTGCAGGCGGGCGAATCGGTGCTGATCCATGCGGCGGCGGGCGGTGTGGGGTCGGCGGCCGTGCAGTTGGCACGGGCGGCGGGTGCCCGGGTGTTTGCTACGGCGGGCGGTGACAAGCGCGACGCGGTGCTGGGCTTTGGTGCGGAGGTGTTCATCGACCACCGCCGCGAAGATTTTGCAACTGCGGTGGCGCAGGCAACGGACGGCAAAGGCGTGGACGTGGTGATCGACTTTGTGGGCGCCCCGTACCTGGAGCGCAACGTGCGGTCGCTGGCCGTGGGCGGGCGCATGGTGGCAGTCGGTCTGCTGGGCGGCGCGCAAGGTGCCACGCTGCCGATGGACGTGGTGCTGTACCGCCATCTGCGGATTTTTGGAACGGTGATGAAGTCCCGTCCGCCCGAGGTCAAGCAGGCCATGGTGCAGCGCTTTGCCGACCGGTGGCTGCCTGCGCTGGCCGCCGGTGCGATCCGCCCCGTGATCGACAGGACCTACCCCCTGGCAGAGGCCGCTCGCGCCCACCAGCGCATGGAGTCGGGCGTCAATGTGGGCAAGATCCTGTTGCTGCCCGGGGCGCGCTGAGCGCAGAGGTTCAACCCGTCTTTGGAAGACGGCGCCGGGTGGCCCGGTTCGAGCGCCTGGGTGCTCGCGTGCTTGTCTGTTTACTGTTTTGTTTTGGCTGCTTCGCGGTGCAGCCATGTCAGAAAGGCCTGAACGGGTGGGCGGTGGGCATTTCGGGCGGGATACACCGCGAAATGCGCTTTCACCTTGACGGCGGCATCAAGGCCGAAGGGCGCCACCAGCCTGCCGTCTGCCAAGTGCCCTCCCGCGTTGACGGCGCTTTCCAGCGCAACCCCCAGGCCTTGGGTGGCGGCGTCGAGTGACATCTGCGCCCGATCAAACCGCACGGCGAAGTGATCGGGTGCGCGGGTTTTGGAGAACTTCCTGAACCAGTCCGCCCACTGCACCACGCTGACATTGCTTTGCACGAGCGGGACCTCCAGCAACTGTTCGATGCGCTTGAGGCGGTGTTCCTTGACAAAGGCGGGGCTGGCCAGGGGCACGATTTTTTCTTCGAACAAGGGCTCGATTTCCAGATCGGACGACCATTGCGGGATGCCGTAGCGCACGTCGATGTCGGCTTGCCCGAGTGCGAAGTCGCTCGGGGTATGTGCTGCAGAAAGATTGAGCGCAATGTTCGGGTGGGCCTGTGCAAAGCCGCGCAGCCGCGGCATGAGCCACAAGCTGGCAATGCTGGGGGCCGAGTGGACGTAGAGGCTGTTGGCAACGCCGTGGCGCAGGTCCTCGGTGGCCGCAACAATGGCCGCCAAGGCCCCGGAGATGCGCGCAAGGTATTTCTCGCCCGCAGCGCTGAGCCAGACCCCATGGGCGTTGCGCTCGAACAGGCGCATGCCGAGGTGAGCTTCGAGTTTTGCGATCTGGTGGCTGACTGCCGAAGCCGTCAAATGCAGTTCGGTGGCAGCCAGCGCAAAGCTGGTGCGCCGCGCTACGGCGTCAAAGGCCAGAAGCTGTGCGGTGGGCGGAAGTGACATGGGGACAACCCTGTGGTTTGATGACGTTCTGTCAACATAGCCTGAATATTAATCGCTTGTTGTCAGGCGAGCGCTCGGCGACATTTGGTGCGTCACTACTAAGGACTCAGCAAATGTTGCTCAAAGACAAAGTGGCCGTGATCACTGGCGGCGCTGGAATCAACGGCCTTGGATTTGCCACTGCGAAGCAGATGGCCGCGCACGGCGCACGGGTGGTTGTCATGGATCTGGAGCGGGCAGACCCCCGCGCGGCTGCAGAGCGGCTTGGCGAGGGCCACCTTGGCCTCGTGGGGGATGTCACCGACAAGAACGCTTGCGCAGCTGTGGCGACGGCGGTCGAGAAGGCCTTTGGCCGCATCGACATCCTCGTGAACAATGCAGGCATCACACAGCCCGTGAAGACGCTGGACATCACCGGGGCCGACTACGACCGCATTCTGGATGTGAGCCTTCGCGGCACTTTGTACATGTCACAGGCGGTGCTGCCGCACATGCGCAATGCCCGGTCTGGTTCCATCGTGTGCATCTCGTCCGTGTCTGCCCAGCGGGGCGGCGGCATCTTTGGTGGGCCGCACTATTCGGCGGCAAAGGCCGGCGTCCTGGGACTGGCCCGCGCCATGGCGCGCGAGTTCGGCGCCGAGGGCGTCCGTGTGAACTGCATCACGCCAGGTTTGATCGAGACGGACATCACGCAAGGCAAGCTCACCCCCGAGCGCAAGAGAGACATCGAGGACACCATCCCGCTGGCCCGCCTGGGCCGCGCCGCCGACGTGGCGGGTGCCTGCGTGTTCCTCGCCAGCGACCTGGCAGCGTATTGCACCGGCATCACGCTCGACGTGAACGGTGGCATGTTGATCCATTGATCCATTGATCCACTGATCCACTGATCCACTGATCCACTGATCTACGGACGCGTTTATTCATCCACAAAAAAGGAGACACACACCATGAACCGCCATCACTTCGTTCGGTCGCTGCTCGCGGCATCTCTGGGTCTGCTGTGCGCGGCCACGGCATCTGCGCAGACCGTGAAACTCACGCTGGGCCACGGTGCCGCCATCGGCAATCCGCGGCACGAGGCTTCGGTCAAGTTCGCCGAGGTCGTCAAAGCCAAGTCGGGCGGCCGCATCGAGGTGCAGGTGGCGCCCTCCGGCCAACTCGGAGACGACGCCGCCATGGTGACTGCGCTGCGCACCGGTGCTTTGGACATGAGTGCCAACTCGCAAGGCGCCGTGGCCAACGCGGTGCCTGAATACGCGGCCTACGGCATGCCCTTCTTGTTCGCCAGCCCTGCGGCGGCCTTCAAGCTGCTGGACGGCCCGCTGGGCAAAGAGCTGGCGGACCGGTCTGCAGACAAAGGCATGGTGCTGCTGGGCACGTGGGACAACGGCATCCGCCAGATGACCAACAGCAAACGTGCCATCAATGCGCCAGAAGACCTCAAGGGCCTGAAGATGCGGGTGCCGCCCGATGCGACGCTGGTCGACATCATGAAAGCGCTGGGCGCTGAAGCGCAGCAGATCAAGTTCGCCGAACTGTATGTAGCGCTGCAGCAGGGTGTGGTGGATGGGCAGGAGAACCCGCTGGTGAACTTCCACGCGAGCAAGCTCTACGAAGTGCAAAAGCACCTGGCCATGACCAACCACCAGTTCCAGATGACGCCGTTCCTCATGAGCAAGCGCAGTTGGGACCGTCTGTCGGAGGCTGACCGCAAGATCGTGCAGGAGGCTGCTGCCGAGTCCACCGCGCTGCAGCGCCAGCTGTCGCATGACGCGGATGAAAAATTGCTGGCTGATCTCAAGGCCAAAGGGGTGCAAGTGACGACGCCCGCACCTGCGGCGTTTGCCAAGGCCACCGCTGAGGTGGTGACCAAGTGGTCCAGCGGCCCCATTGGCGCCTACGTCAAAAAGGTCGTTTCCGCCGCTCAGGCGAACTGAGCCCCTCGCATTTAAAGGATACGACCATGGCCCAAGCCGACGCCGGCTGGGTTGACGGCGCAGTCACCGGCATCTGCCGCGTGGTGCTGTGGCTGTCAACCACAGTCATCTTTCTGATCCTCGTGATCAATACCGTGCTGCGCTATGCCACGGGCTCCAGCCTGGAGTGGGCCAATGAGGTCCCTGAATTGCTGTTCCCTTGGCTGGTGATGGCCGGCGTGGTGATTGCCGCGCAGCACAGCGCGCACATTGCCACCACCTTCCTGATGGATGCGGTGCCAACGCGGGTGCGCCGCATCGTTTCCACCCTGGCCTGGCTGGTGGTGGCCGGCATGTACGGCACCCTGTCGGTAGCGACCTTCCGCATGCTGGAGATCGTGCACGACGAGAAGTCGCCCATCCTGCAGCTGCCGGGCTCCATCACCTATGGTTGCGTGATGGGTGGCATGGTGCTGCTGGCGGCGTTGGCCCTGCAGTCTGCCTGGAAGGTGTGGCGCAGCACGCCACAGGCGCAATCTCCGTCCGAAGGCTCCGTGCCGACGGCGCACTGGTGAGGAGACGGTTATGAGTGCGCTCATTCTTCTGGTCTTCATGGTGGCAGCCGTGGCGGCCATGCCCATTGCCCATGCCTTGCTGGTGGCTGCGATGACCGCTGCCGCTACGTCCGACAAGGTGCCGCTGGACTTGCTGGTGCAGCAAATGGTGGCCCAGGTGCAGAGCTTCCCGTTGATTGCGATTCCCTTCTTCATGCTGACCGGCAGCCTGATGATGGGCGGCAAGCTGGGCGAGGCGCTGGTGGGCGTGCTGTCCGCGCTGATCGGCCGTTTCCACGGTGGTCCTGCCCAGGTGGGGGTGCTGTCGTCCACATTGTTCGGCGGCGTGTCCGGCTCTGCCGTGGCCGATGCCTCGGCGATCGGGTCGCTGATGATTCCGCGGCACAAGCGGCTGGGCTACCCGGCGGCGTTTTCTGCGGCCACGCTGGCCGCAGCCGCCACCATCGACATCCTGATCCCGCCGTCGATCCCCATGATTTTGTTTGCGCTGACGGCCAACGCCTCCATTGCCGACCTGTTCGTGGCGGGCGTGCTGCCCGGGTTGCTGATGTGCGGTGGCTTCATGGCGGCATGCTGGTGGGTGGGCAAGCGCCGCAATTTCCCGCGCGATACCGCACAGTTCGACGGCCCTGCATTCCGGCGCCATCTGGCCTATGCCTCGCCAGCGGTTCTGCTGCCGGTGCTGATCATCATCTTCCTGCGTTTTGGCATCGCCACGCCAACCGAGGTGGCCGTGCTGTCAACGCTGTATGCGGGAGTGGTCTCGGTGGTGATCTACCGCGATCTGGGCTGGAAGCGGCTGAACGATGCAGTGGTGCATGCGGGGCTGGCCACCGGGGTGGTGCTGCTCGTGATCTTGGCATCGGCCGCCATCGGCTGGCTGCTCACGTTCGACCAGATGCCTCAGGGCATCGCGCAGTGGGTGCAGCAGAACGTGCATGCCAAGTTCCTCGTGATCATGATGATGAACCTGCTGATGCTGTTCCTGGGCATGTTCATCGACCTGCCGGCCGCCATCCTTTTGTTGACACCCGTGTTTGTGCCGTTGGCCAACTCGATCGGCATGGACATGACGCAGCTCGGAATCATGATGGTCGTGAACCTCGCCATCGGCCTGTACACCCCGCCGGTGGGCACCACGCTCTTCATCACCAGCGCCCTGGCCAAGGTCAAGGTGGGCGCCACCGTGCGTGAGCTCGGGCCTTTCTATCTGGTTGCTTTCTGTGTTCTGGCGCTGGTGTCGTACTGGCCCAGCATGATCCTGAAGTAAGCCCCCTCGAATTCAAGGAGAAATACCAATGACTGCTTCCACCGTGTCGCGTGTGGCCGACACGCATGCCCTTGCACAGGCCGCCTGGCGTATTCGCCGTTATGCCTTGCGCATGGGCGAAGTGCAGGGTCAGGGCTATATCGGCCAGGCGCTGGGCTGGGCCGATGTGCTCGCCGTGGCGTATGGCCACGCGCTGGCCCTGCGGCCCGAAGAGCCAGAGTGGGAAGGGCGCGACCGCTTCCTGCTGTCCCATGGCCACTACGCCATTGCGCACTACGCCGCCCTTATCGAGGCCAAGGTCATCCCCGAGGCCGAGCTGGAAACCTACGGCAGCGACGACAGCCGCCTGCCCATGTCCGGCATGGCCGCGTACACACCGGGCATGGAAATCTCGGGCGGCTCGCTGGGCCAGGGCCTGGTCATCGGCGTTGGCATGGCGCTGGGCCTCAAGCACAAGAAGAACCCGGCCTTTGTCTACAACTCCATGTCCGATGGGGAACTGGATGAGGGTTCTACCTGGGAAGCGGCCATGGCCGCAGCCCACCACCGGCTGGACAACCTGATTTGCCTGGTTGACATCAACAACCAGCAGGCCGATGGCCCCTCCAGCAAAGTGATGGGCTTTGAACCCTTGGCGGACAAGTGGGCCGCCTTTGGCTGGCACGTGCAGCGGGTGAACGGCAACGACCTGCCAGCCGTGCTGGCTGGTTTCGACGCGGCCCGCAACCTGGCCGACCCCAAACCGCGCGTGATCCTGTTCGACACGCTCATGGGCAAGGGCGTGCCCTTCCTGGAGCAGCGCGAAAAGAACCACTTCATTCGCGTGGACCCGCCCGAATGGCAGCAGGCCCTGGCCATTCTGGATGCCGCCCGCCCCACCCACAACGCCCGAGTAGCTGCGGCATGAACCAGGCCATTGCAGAAAAGAAACCGCGGCTGACCACGTCGGCCATGATCGCGTCCATCGCGTCAGAAGGCCAGCGCGTCAAGGCGGCGCCGTTTGGCAAGGCGCTGGTGGAATACGCCGCCAACCGCCCCGAAGTGGTGGGCCTGACAGCCGACCTGGCCAAGTACACCGACTTGCACCTGTTCGCCCAGGCCTATCCGGAGCGCTTTCACCAGATGGGCATGGCAGAGCAGCTTTTGATGGGCGCCGCCGGTGGCATGGCCAAGGAGGGGCTGATTCCCTTTGCCACCACCTACGCCGTGTTCGGCACACGCCGCGCCTACGACTTCATCCACCAAGTGATCGCCGAGGAAAACCTCAACGTCAAGATCTGCTGCGCGCTGCCGGGCCTGACCACCGGCTACGGGCCCAGTCACCAGGCCACCGAGGACCTGGCCATGATGCGCGGCGTGCCAGGCCTCACCATCGTGGACCCCTGCGATGCGTTGGACATTGAGCAGGCCGTGCCGCAGATTGCGGCCCACCCCGGGCCGGTGTACATGCGGCTGCTGCGCGGGCAGGTGCCTTTGGTGCTGGATGACATCGAAGGCTATCGCTTCGAACTGGGCAAGGCCAAGATGTTGCGAGAAGGCGCTGACGTGCTCGTCATCTCCAGCGGCATCCTCACCATGCGTGCGCTCGAAGTGGCTGCAGACCTGGCGCGCGACAACGTGGGTGTGGCGGTGCTGCACTGCCCCACCATCAAGCCGCTGGACGACGCAACCATCGTGGCTGCCGTCAAGGCCAAGCCCCGCCTTGTGGTGGTGGCGGAAAACCATTCGGTGGTGGGCGGCCTCGGCGAAGCCGTAGCCTCGGCATTGCTGCGCCACGGCGCGCAGCCAGCAGCCTTCCAGCTGGCGGGCCTGCCCGATGCTTTCCTTGACGCGGGCGCCCTGCCCACATTGCACGACCGCTACGGCATCAGTCGCGAAGTGCTGGGCCAGCGCATTCGCGGCTGGCTGGGCTGACCCTGCCCCCTTTGACGTGCCGCTGCAGCCGGCACGTCCTTTTGTTCCACCTCATTCCCCTTGGGCGCGCCCGCGTCCTGGTTGATCGCGCCTTCTTGTTTGCGAAGGCCATGGCTGTCCACACGGCTCGGTGGGCAGCCTTTCACTGAGAGCTGATAGGAGACAAAACATGAAGATTGTTCACGGCCTGTGCCTTGTGGCCATGGCATCCATTACCGCGTGCGGTGGCAGCGACGACGTCGCAGCGCCACGGCTTGCCAGCCTGAACGTGGTGACCAGTGCGCACAACGGGGAGCAGCTTGAACCGGCCTTCGACCCCAACGTACGCAACTACACCTTGCGCGTGCAGAGCGATATCTACGGGGTTTTGCTGCAGCCCACGGCCAATGATGCGGCCAAGCAAACCAGCGTGACGGCGGCCATCACGGCGGGTGCTTACAGCACCACCGTGGCGAACACCGATGTGGCTGCGCCAGAAGCGGTGCCATTGGCAGAGACGCTGGGCAACACCGGCTACATGGTCAAGCTGTCCCAAAGCTATGCGGCTTTCGATGTGGAGCACGTGCAGACCGCAACCATCACGGTGGCTGGCGATGCGGGGGCCGAGGCTGCGAATTACACGGTCAGGATCGTGCGTGACAACGACTCTGCGGTGCGCGCCAAGTTTGGTGCAGAAAAGACCTTCACCAGCGCTGCAGGCACCAGCATCAAGTACCACATCTATTACCCGCCCAACTACGCCACCAGCAGCAAGGCTTACCCCGTGGTTCTGGCGTTGCACGGCGTGGGGCAGCGGGCTGCCGGCGGCCAGCCTTCCGACATGGTGCTCAAGCGCACCAAGCAGGCCACGATCTGGGCCCAGGACTCAGAGGCCAACCCTGCCAAGGAAGCCATCGTGATTGCGCCGCAGGCCAATACCGCCTGGGTCAACTCTGCAGACCCCGCAGGCGCCTTGGCCCCTGACGGGCAGGCCGCGTACGAGCTGCTGCAAACCGTGCTGGGAACCGAAAAAGTGGACCGCGACCGGGTCTACCTCACCGGCCTGTCCATGGGCGGCAACGGTGCGCTGGTGATGGCAGAGAGCCATCCAGAAACGTTTGCCGCATTGTTCATCAACGCACCGTGGGCGGGATCACCGAACGCTGGGGGTGGCGAGGGCTACAACTGGGCGGGCCTCAAGCAGCATCTGAATGGCCGAATCCGCGTGGTGGCCGCGGAGGACGATCCGGACGTGAAGCACCCTGCGTACCTCAACCTCATCGGCCTGCTCGACGCCAACGGCATCAGCTACCAGACCAAGCTGTACCCCACCAAGACGTTCTTCTCACCCACCGCGCACTTCGTGTGGATCGCGGGCTATGCAGACCAGACCGCGCGCAACTGGGTGTTCAGTCTGAAGCGCTGACAAACTTTGGCAAGCGCCGCCAAGGACTGAGACGTGCAGGGCGGGCCAGGGGCCCTCACCACTGTGCCGCGCTGGGCAACTCGCCCAGTGCGGCAATTTTTTTGGGGCCTGTGTCAGCCGCTGGCCGGTGAAGCCCGCCTTGTGTAGACCATATCGATAAAAATGGCCTGTAGCGCTTGCTGCTGTTGCGCTGTTAGCTATTTAATCAATAGCATTCACCCGCCGGCACTCTTTCGCCCTAGTAAATAGCTCTGTGTGCCGCGCACGGTCGCCGCAGCCTACGTCAACCGCAAAGCCTTGGCCGGTGCAGCGGTGGTGGGCCGGCAGTTGGCAAACATGTCCAGCTCAGGCCGGTAGGCGCCGGTCTGCACGTCCATCAAACCCAGCACCGAGTGGAAATAGTTGTCGTGCGTGATGCGGCGCGCGGCCAGGTCGTGCTGAAGGCAGCCGGTGCCCAGTTGCGTGCGGGCCTGCATGGCGGGCGAGAGCCAGGTGATCCAGGGCACGTGTTTCTGTACATCGGGTGCGATGCTGTAAGGCAGCCCGTGCAGGTAGATGTTGTTCTCGCCCAGCGATTCGCCATGGTCTGCCACGTACATCATCGCGGTTTGCGCCTTGCTGCTGTGCGTGGTGAGCCACTGGAGCACGGAGTCGAGGAACAGGTCGGTTTCGACGATGCTGTTGTCATAGGCGTTCAGCACCTGCTGGCGCTCGCATTCCTGCAAGGCGGTCGACGTGCATTCAGGCAGGAACTTCTTGTTCTCCGGGGCCGAGCGTTTGGAATAGGCCGGGCCATGGCTGCCCATCTGGTGCAGTACCACCACGGTGCCACGCTGACGCTGTTCAGGGGGCAGGGCGGCGATCTGCGCGTCCAGGTCCTTCAGCATCACGCGGTCCAGGCATTCGGTGCCGGGTGGGCACAGGGCGGGGTCTTTCAGGTTGGTGGTGCTGATGTGGCCGATGCGGTCGCACACGCCTTTGCAGCCGGACTGGTTGTCCACCCACAACACGCCCAGGCCGGCATGGTGGAGCACGTCGACGAGGCTTTCAAAATTGGCCGCACGCGCGTCGTAGCCGGTGCGGCCTAGGTGCGAGAACATGCACGGCACCGAGGCGGCGGTGCTGGTGCCGCACGACCAGGCATTGCGTGCGCTGATGAGGTCGTTGCGGGCCGAGAGCAGGGGCGTGGTGTTGCGTGCGTAGCCGTTGATGCCGAAGTTGCCGCTGCGCCCGGTTTCGCCCAGTACCAGCACCAGCAGGGGCGGTTTGGACTGGCCTACATAGCTGGCGCCGAGGTGGGCATCGCGCCCCACGGGCAAGAGCTGCGTGGTGTTCATGCGCAGCGGCTGGGTGGCCACGTTGCCCAGCGCATACACGGTGTTGAGCGGATTGATGAGGTAGCGCAGCTTGGTGTGGTTGCGCATGGTGGAGGCAAAGTCCTGGAACACCATGAGCAGGCACACCACAATGACGGCCACGGCGCCCGCCAGCAGCAGGCCGTTGTGTGCCGCGTGGCGCAGGGGGCGCAGTTGCCGCACTGGCTGTTTGTACAGCCACAGCAGCGGCGGCGCGGCCAGCCCCAGCACGGTGAACAGCATGCGCCAGCTCAGCAGGTCGCCTGCCTCGTGCACGTCGGTCTGCATCACGTTGACGAGCATGCTGGCGTCGATGGCAATGCCATACGCCATCATGAAATAGGTGCCGAACGCCGCCATGACCACCAGCACCGCGGCCGCAGGTTTGAGCGTGCGGCGCCAGGCCAGCAGGCTCAGCAGTGCCGCGTTGCCCGCGGCCACGATCAGCGCAAACGCCAGCGCAAAGCCCCAGCCGCGCAAGCTGCCCTGGCCCGGCAACTGGACCACTTCGCGCCACAGCGGCACGTTGCAGGCAGTGGCCAGCCAGGCGCTGATGAGCACCACCACCCAGGCCGGGTGCAACGGCTGGTGAGCTTGCGCAACGGGTTGTGGCGCGGCCTGTCGCGCCAGGGCGAAGGGGGGCAGGCGCCGCGATGTGGTAGGCATGCGGCGCAGTGTGAGCGCGCAAGCTTAAGCGTGCATTAACTATTTGGCACATTTGCGCGCCTGCAGCCCGGCGCGCAAGTTTCGGGCTGTGTGCGGGCGCAGCGGCAGAGCGCGTCAGTGGGTGCTGCTACCCGGTTGGCCGACGGGATCGCCTCTGGCGGAGCCGCAGCACCAGGATGGCCTAGGCGCTGGCCGCCTTCAAGCCCGCTGCATGGTGCGCCAGGTGGTCGGCCATGAAGCTCTGCACGAAGTAGTAGCCGTGGTCGTAGCCTGCGTGGTGACGCAGGGTCAGTGGCTGACCGATGGCGGCGCAGGCCGCTTCCAGCAGCTGGGGGTGCAGCTGGTCGGCCAGAAACTTGTCGGCCAGGCCCTGGTCGATGAGGATGCCGCCGGGGTAGGGCGCAACGGGCTGGTGCTGCATGAGCACGGTGGCGTCGTGCTCCAGCCATTGCGTGCGGTCATCGCCCAGATAGCCGCTGAAGGCCTTGGTGCCCCAGGGGCACTGCATGGGCGCGCAGATCGGCGCGAAGGCCGACACCGTCTTGAAGCGGCCCGGGTGGCGCAGTGCCAGGGTGAGCGCGCCGTGCCCGCCCATGCTGTGGCCAAAGATGCCCAGGCGCTCGCCATCGATGGGCAACTGCTCGGCCACCCGCGGGAGCAGGTCGTTCAGCAGGTAGCTTTCCATGCGCCAGTGGGTGCGCCAGGGCTCCTGCGTGGCATCGAGGTAGAAGCCCGCGCCGATACCGAAGTCCCAGCTGGCGGTGGCGCCCGGTAGCGACTCTGCGGCTTCGCCACGGGGGCTGGTGTCGGGCGCGATCAGCGCCAGGCCCAGTTCCGCCGCCAGGCGCTGGGCGCCAGCCTTGATCGCAAAGGTTTCCTCGTTGCAGGTGAGCCCGGCCAGGTACAGCACGGCTGGCACGGGGCCCTGGGTGGCCTGGGGCGGCAGGTACACCGCAAACTTCATCGGCAGGCCAATGGCCGCAGAGTCGTGCCGGTAAAAGCGCTGTTCGCCACCGAAGCAACTGTGGCTGGCCAGGAGTTCAAAGGGTTGGGACATGGAGGTGGTGCTCTGTTTTGTATAGCTACCAGCGCACGGCACGAAAGGGTTTTGGGCCGTTTCTTTCTGAATCCGTTGTTTGGCAAGCGCTGGCAGCTATGAAATGGGTAGTGGCGTTGCCGCAGCGTCAGGCTGCGTACTTGACCACCGAGCGGATCGACTTGCCTTCGTGCATCAGGTCAAACGCTTCGTTGATGTCCTTCAGGCCCATGGTGTGGGTGACAAACGGCGCGAGCTGGATCTTGCCGGCCATTGCGTCTTCCACCATGCCAGGCAGTTCGCTGCGGCCCTTGACGCCGCCAAACGCCGTGCCCAGCCACTTGCGGCCGGTGACGAGCTGGAAGGGGCGGGTGCTGATCTCTTGCCCTGCGCCGGCCACACCGATGATCACGCTCTGGCCCCAGCCGCGGTGCGCGCATTCCAGCGCGGCGCGCATCACGTTCACGTTGCCGATGCATTCAAAGCTGTGGTCCACGCCCCAGGTGGTCATCTCCACGATGACCTGCTGGATCGGCTTGTCGTGGTCCTTGGGGTTCACGCAATCGGGGGCGCCAAAGGTGCGGGCCAGGTCGAACTTGCGGGGGTGGGGGTCGATGGCGAGGATGCGCCCGGCCTGGGCCAGCTGGGCGCCCTGGATCACGGCCA
>PJUL01000542.1_pt1 | contig 25850 bp, 23 predicted proteins | sample 1512221 | NCBI WGS metagenome assembly PJUL01 (sample SAMN08177667, study PRJNA422409) | Feces metagenome, whole genome shotgun sequencing project.
AGGGATGGGGCAGGCCGATCACGCTGCGTGCGCTTTCCTGCAGCATCGCGGTATAGATCGGGTGCTTGGGCATCAGATCGGCGATGAACTGGTTGCCGTTCACTGCATTGAAGCTGTCCGCTTCCTGGAAGTTCATCCCGAAGAAGCGTCCGGCAACGCCGTCCCAGAAGGGCGAGCCGCCCGCCTCGTCGATCACGCCGCGAAGTTCTGCCAGAATCCGCTCGGCGAAGCACTGGCGATGGCGCGCGATGAACATGTAGCGGCTGCGCGCAAGCAGCATGCCCAGCCCGCCGGCGCGCTCGCCGGGATGCAGGAACAGCCCGCCGACTTCCGAGCATCCTTCCAGGTCGTTGACCAGGCTGAGCGTCTCGGCGCGGAAGGTGCGGCCGAGTTCCTCGCTGTGCTTGGTCTCGGTGGCGAGGCGATAGGAATAGAAGGGCCAGCGCTGCCCCACGGCCGTGAAGATCTGGCAGGTGCCGCGCACCTCGCCGGTATCGCTATTCTCCAGCACCAGCACGTAGACGTCGTCGGCGCCGCCTTCCTCGCCGCGATCGAAGGCGGCGTGGCTGCGCGCGAGCTTGGCCCGGAGCACTTCCTTCTCCGGCTGGAGATTGGTGAAGCCGCCCCCGGTCAGCTTCGCCATCTCGTAGAGCGCCTGCAAATCCTCGTCGCGGGCGGCACGGATCACGAAACTCATAGCTTTCCCTTTTCGGCGATACGCAACATGGTGACAGCGGAGAGCGCGGCGCGTTCGGCCAGGCTTTCCGGGATCAGAAACTCGTCGGCACTGTGGATCAGGCCGCCGCGCGCGCCCATCGTGTCGACCACCGGCACGCCGCACGCTGCGATGTTGTTGCCATCGCACACGCCGCCCGAGAATTTCCACGCGACCGGGATGCCAAGATCGGCACCTGAGGCTTTGACCAGTTCGAACAATTTCTCGGCACCCGGGTCCAGGGGCTTGGGCGGACGGTTGAAACTGCCGTGCACATGGATGCGCACGTCATGCTTCACCGTGACGATCGCCACGGCCTGGTCGATCGCGATACGCGCGCGGGTGATCGCTTCGCTGTCCTTCGGGCGGAAATTGACCCTCAGGATCGCGAGCTCGGGCACCACATTGTTGGGCCCGCCGCCGTCGATCTTCGCCGGGTTCACCGCCAGACCGGGAGCCTTGGCGTCATTGAGCCGCATCGCCAGGTCGGCCGCGGCAACGAGCGCATTGCGCCCTTCATCCGGGTTCCGTCCGGCATGGGCGGACTTGCCGTGCACCACGATCGAGAAATTGCCGGTGCCGCCGCGCGCGCCCGCCAGCGTGCCGTCGGGCAGGGCGGGCTCATAGGTGAGCGCGGCGATCTTGCCCCTGGCCGCCCCGGCAATCAGCCCGGCCGAGGAGAAGGATCCCGTTTCCTCGTCCGAGTTAATCAGTACCTCATAGCCGATATGCGCGGCCAGCGGGCTTTCCTCCACGGCTTCCAGCGCGGCGAGCATCAGCGCGAGCCCGCCCTTCATGTCGGCCGCGCCGGGGGCGTTCAGCCTGCCATCGGCCAGCCAGTTGTTCGCCTGGAAGGGGTGATCCGCGCCGTACACCGTGTCCATATGGCCGGTCAGCAGAAGTTGTACCGGCGCATCGGGGCGCACCGCCAGATGGAGGTGATGGCCATGCATCAGCGGAAGTACCTGGCCGTCGGCGGTCACGCTGTCCGCGGGCTCGGGCTCGATCAGGGCGAGGTGCCCGGGCAGCGTGGAGAAGGCGTCGGCCAGCGCATCTGCCATGCGGGCGAGGCCCGCAATGTTGCGGGTGCCGCTGTTGATCGCCGTCCAGGCTTCGGTCCGTGCCAGCATTGGCGACGCACCAGCCCTCTCCACAGCCGCGCGTTCGATCTTGGAAAGCTCGGTCATCCTTGGGGAGTAGCGCGAAATATTATTGCGGTCACCCCAGCGAACGCCGGGAAATGCATGCAGTCAGGGAATAGGTACAGCCAGCGGCTTCTGCGCCGGCCCGCAGTTCAGAAATCGACGACGAGCGCGGCGCGGCTGGTGGTGTCGGTCGCCTTGCGGCCGAGCGCCGGGGTGCTTTCATATTGCAGCGAATAGCTGAACTGCGCCGAAAGCGGCCCGAACAGCTTGGTCAGCAGCGCCGACTTGGACGAGACAGTACTGTTGGCGTTCTGCAGATAGGCCGAGGCGTTCTGCGTTACCGAGATGCCCTTGGTGATCTTCCAGCCGAAATCGAGGCTGCCGCGCGCTGCCGCATTGCTTTCCGCCGCCTGGTCGAGGAAGCGGGTGTAGCGGAATGCCGGACCTACTTCGAGGTCGAGCTTGATCGCCGGCGACTTGATCGCGCTGTAGCCGATACCGCTCGACACCGAGACGCGGTCGGAGAAACCCGAGAAGCGATCGCTTTCATATTGCGCGGCGCCGTAGAGATAGGCGCGATCGTCGAACTTCCAGTTCGGCTCATAGGCGGCCAGGTAGCGTTCGCGCGTGGTGATGCCCAGGCTTTCCTGGTAATCGCCCTGCAAGCGCACCTTGTGGCGCCATTCCAGCCCTTCGCGCTTCAGCTCCATCGCCGCGGTAATGCCGACATTCTCGGTATTGCCGGTGGTGACATAGCCGCCCAGTTCGGCATGCCCCTTCACCAGCGCGAAGAAATCGGCGCTGCGGATCTTGGCTTGCGCCTTCTTCAGCCGGGAATCGCGCCAGTCGGCGGCGATCTTCACCAGCTTGTCCGCGCTGTCCGGATCCGCGGAGCGGGCATATTTGATGATCACGGCAACATCGTTCTCGTTGCCGGCCTGCATCGCCGCTTCGAGCATCAGCTTCAGCGGCGCCGGAATGTTCGCGGCTTCCAGCGCGGCAGTGCCGTCGTCATCGTCCATGGGGGCGGCCAGGGACGGCGCAGCGACAATCAGCAATGGCAGGGCAAGAAGCGTGGCGCGCATGAGCGGTCCGTATCGCCGTTGGGGGAGCGAAACTAGGGCAGGATCAGACGAGATGTTGTCCAAAAACGGTCAACAGTTCCTTATAGAGGTCGCGCTTGAACGGCACGATGATGTCCGGGAGGTCCTTGGGCTCGGCCCAGCGCCAGGCCCGGAATTCCGGCTCGGCGGTCTGGATGTTGACGTCGCTATCCTCGCCCAGGAAGCGGAACAGGAACCAGCGCTGGCGCTGGCCGCGCCATTTGCCCTTCCAGATGCGGCCGGCCAGATCCTCGGGCAGATCGTAGAAAAGCTCCTCTGGTGCCGCGGCGACCAGCTCGGCATGCTTGCGCTCGACGCCAGTCTCTTCCCACAGTTCGCGCCAGGCGGCGTCGATCGGCGCCTCGCCCGGATCGATCCCGCCCTGCGGCATCTGCCAGGCCTCGACGACAGAATCGAGCCGCTGGCCGACGAACACCTGGCCATCACGATTGAGCAGCATCACGCCCGCGCAGGGGCGATAGGGAAGGGAAGCGATATCGGTCATGCCGCCCATCTAGCGATGCGACCGCGCCGCGCCTAGCTTTCACGCGAATGATCCATCTCGTCCATCACCCCGACTATGTCGCCCCGGCGCCCAAGCGCAGCCAGTATCAGTGGAACAAGAACGGGCTTGTCCGCGACCTTCTGCGTGAGGAGGGGGCAATCTTCACCTGGCATCAGCCCGAGCCGATGCCGCGCGCCTGGCTCGAAGCGGTGCATGATCCCGACTATGTCGAGGAAGTGCTGAGCGCTGCGGTGCCGCCCGAGAAAGAGCGGCGGATCGGCTTTCCGGTAACCCCCGAGGTCGCCCGCCGATCGCAGGCGGTTCCCGGCGGCACGTACATGGCTGCGCAACTGGCACTTCAGCACGGCTTCGCAGCGAACACCGCCGGAGGCAGCCACCACGCACTCGCCAATACCGGGGCGGGTTTCTGCGTGTTCAACGATCTCGCGGTCGCCGCCGTCCGACTGGCCGAGGAAGGGCACCGCATCCTGATCGTCGATTGCGACGTCCATCAGGGCGACGGCACCGCCGCGCTCACTGCGGGTCGGCCCGAGATCGCGACCTATTCGATCCATGCGGAGAAGAATTTTCCGGTCCGCAAGGCGCGCTCCACCCTCGATGTGCCGCTGGCGGATGGCGTGGGCGATGCCGAATATCTCGAGATGCTGGAGCGCACCTTGTTGCCGCTGCTCGATGGGTTCGGCCCCGACATGGTTCTCTATCAGGCCGGGGTGGATCCGTTGGCGGGTGACCGGCTCGGCCGGCTCGCGCTCAGCTATGAAGGGCTGGTCGAGCGCGATCGCTGGATTGCCGGCGTCATGACGTCACGCGGCATTCCTTTCGCCAGCGCGCTCGGCGGAGGCTATGGCGAAGACGCGCTCGAAGTATCGCGGCGCCACGTCGCCTCGATCCTCGCACTGGGACAAGCAGTTGCAGCACGGGCTTTGCAGGGCTGACGGTATTTTCTGCTTTGGGTTGGAGGAAATTGAGAGGTACACATCTGCGCAACGATATAAAATTGCAGGAGACGAGCTGTGGCGACTGCCGCGCATACGCTCACGCCGGAAGAGGCGTCGGCGCATCCCGCACCTGAAGCGATCGTGGTTCGCTTCGCCGGCGATTCCGGCGACGGCATGCAGCTTACCGGCGGCCAGTTCACCCTCTCCACGGCGCTTGCCGGCAACGACCTCGCCACCTTCCCCGATTTTCCCGCGGAGATCCGTGCGCCGCAGGGCACGTTGTTCGGGGTCTCCGCCTTCCAGATCAATTTCGGTTCGGCCCAGATCGACACGGCGGGCGACCAGCCCGACGTGCTCGTCGCGATGAACCCGGCGGCACTCAAGACCAATGTCGAGGCATTGAAGCCCGGCGGGCTGATCATCGTCGACGAGGGCGAGTTCGGGCAGCGCAATCTCGACAAGGCGAAATATGCTGGCAATCCGCTCGAGGATGGCAGTCTGGCCAGATGGCAGCTGCTCAAGCTCAACATCTCCCAGCTGACCCTCGATGCCGTGAAACCCTTCGGGCTTGGCAACAAGGAGGCGCTGCGCTGCAAGAACATGTGGACGCTCGGCCTCGCGCTCTGGATGTTCGATCGCGATCGCCAGCCGCTCGTTGATTGGCTCAAGGCCAAATTCGCCAAGGCACCCGATCTGGCCGAGGCGAACATCGCTGCGCTGAACGCCGGCCATGCCTATGGCGAGACCGCCGAACTCGGTGCGATCGGGATCAGCCAGCGCCAGGTTGCCGCCGCCCCCGCCGAGCCGGGGCTCTACCGTACCGTCACGGGCGCGGAGGCGATCTCGCTGGGCCTTGTCGCCGGCGCGCAGCTCGCAAATCTGCCAATGTTCTTCGGCGGTTATCCGATCACCCCGGCCAGCGCGATCCTGCACACGCTGTCGCGCTACAAGGAATACAACGTCACCACCTTCCAGGCGGAGGACGAGATCGCCGCGGTCGCCTCGGCGCTGGGCAGCGCCTATGCCGGCAGCCTTGGTGTCACCTGCTCGTCGGGGCCGGGCATCGCGCTGAAGACCGAGGCGATCGGCCTCGCGATCATGACCGAGCTACCGCTGGTGATCGTCAATGCCCAGCGCGGCGGTCCCTCGACCGGACTTCCCACAAAAACTGAGCAATCCGATCTATATCAAGCAGTTTATGGGAGAAATGGCGACTCTCCGGTGCCCGTGATCGCCGCGCGCTCGGCCGCCGACTGCTTCGATGTCGCGATCGAGGCGGTGCGCATCGCGACGCAGTACATGACCCCGGTGATGCTGCTCACCGACGGCTATCTCCAGAATGCTGCCGAGCCCTGGAAGGTACCGGACATGTCCAGCTACGAGCCCTTCCCGGTGACTTTCCACACTGAGGTCCCCGCCGAGGGCGAGAAGTTCCAGCCCTATGGCCGTGACAACAAGCTCAAGCGCCCCTGGGTGAAGCCGGGCACGCCGGGCCTGTTGCATCGGATCGGCGGCATCGAGAAAGCGCAGGGTTCGGGCAATATCGATTACTCCCCAGCCAACCATCAGGCGATGACCGATACCCGCCGCGACAAGGTGATGGGCATCGACGTGCCGGACCAGCTGATCGAGCAGGGGCAGGCAGGCGGCAAGCTCGTGGTTGTGGGCTGGGGTTCAACCTATGGGCCGATCGCCCAGGCAGTGCGCAGGGCAAGGAACAGGGGGCATGACGTCAGCCACGTCCATATTCGCCACATCTGGCCATTGCCCAGAAATCTCGGAGATCTGCTAAAGGGTTACGAGCATGTCCTCGTGCCGGAAATGAATACTGGCCAGCTCAAGACCTTGTTGCGCGACCAGTATCTGGTCGATGCCCGGTCGCTCACCAAGGTCTCGGGTCAGCCCTTCCGCATCGCCGAGATCGAGAAGGCGATAGCCCAGCACATCGGCGCGGACTTCGACCAGGAACTTCCGCCCGACGACAGCCAGCTTCCGAGCCCGGAGGCGATGAACCCGTGAACTTGCTTCCGTTCAAATTCGTCACCTTGGCCCTGAGCCGGGGTCCCGCTTCCACCCTTGCCGCGCAAAGCAGCGGGACCCCGGGGCAAGCCCGGGGTGACGTTGGAGAATTTGCATGAACGAGATCACCACGATCAAGCCGAGCACGCCCAAGGACTGGGAGACCGATCAGGAGGTTCGCTGGTGCCCTGGCTGCGGCGATTATGCGATCCTCAAGGCGGTGCAGCGCACCATGCCCGAACTGGGCGTCGCACCCGAGAACACGGTTTTCGTGAGCGGCATCGGCTGCTCGTCGCGCTTCCCTTATTACATGGAGACTTATGGCTTCCATACCATCCACGGCCGCGCGCCGGCGGTGGCGACGGGGGTCAAGCTCGCCAATCCCGATCTCGACGTGTGGATCATCACCGGTGACGGCGACGCGCTGTCGATCGGCGGCAACCACACGATGCACCTGCTCCGGCGCAACCTGAACTGCCAGTTCCTGCTGTTCAACAACGAGATCTACGGTCTCACCAAAGGGCAATATTCCCCGACCAGCCGCGAAGGCACGCGCAGCCCTTCCACGCCCTTCGGGTCGGTGGACCATCCCGCAAAGCCCTGCGCCTTCGCACTGGGGGCGGGCGCGCGGTTCGTTGCCCGCGGGATCGACGTCCACAAGAACCTGCCGAGCGTACTCAAGGCAGCACATGCCCATCAGGGCGCCGCGTTCGTCGAGATATTCCAGAACTGCATCGTCTATAATGACGAGGTCTTCGAGCCCTTTACCGCCAAGCCCAATGCCTCGTCCAACCAGCTCTGGGCCGAGCATGGCAAGCCCCTGCTGTTCGCCGGCGGCGCCAAGGGCCTGACCCTCGACATGCACACGCTGACCCTCAAGATTGTCGACGTGATCGATGGCGATTGGGAAGGCGCGGGGGTGATCGTCCACAACGTCACCAATCGCGCCCTCGCGCACATGCTCGTGGAGATGCCCTTCGGCCCGTTCCCGATGGCGCTCGGCGTGCTCTACGACGATCCGGCGCCCACCTTCGAGAGCGCCGTGATGGCGCAGAACCGGGCAGCCAGCGAAGGCAAGGCCGCTGATCTCCAGAAGCTGGTGTCGAAAGGCCAGACCTGGATGGTCGACAAGGAGCCGCACAAACTCTGATACACTTGCCGGCTTGCATTGGCGGGGGACTAGCCTATCGCCGCGTTCATGTTGACCCGCGCACCCGCCGGCCTCCTCCCGCGTGAACTTGCGCCGGCCCGAAGCGTCTTGTTCCGATGAACCCCGCCGACGGCACCTTCCGTACCCCCGCCGAGCGCGCCCGTCGGCACGATCTCGACGCGCTTCGGGCGGTGTTCCTGCTGTTCGGTATCCCATATCACGCCTCGCTCACGGCGCGACCCGGGCCGTGGATCGCGAACTTCCACGATCGCTCGAGCGATTTCATCTATGTGGCGGACTATCTCCACCTGTTCCGCATGCCGGGCTTCTATATGATCGCCGGCTATTTCGCCGCGATGCTGCTCCATCGCCGCCCGGTGGGCAGCTATCTGCCGTCGCGGCTGCACCGGCTCGTTCCGCCTTTTCTGGCGGGCACCTTCCTGCTGGTGCCGGTGATGCATTTCCTGCTGCTGCTCGAGACCGGCAATCCAAACCCGGTGGCGCGCTGGTGGGAGATCATGACCTGGCCGCAGCGCAATCCGTTCGAACATCTCTGGTTCGTCCAGGTGCTGCTTTACTACACTGCCGGGCTCGCCGGACTGGTCTGGCTGTTCCCCCGGCTGGCGCATGTCGAGCTGAAGGGCGAACAAGCCGGGCTGGTCCGCTGGTTCGTGCCGATCACGCTCGCCACGGGACTCCTGCTCGGCCTGTGCGGCCTCGGCGCACTGCAGCTCGAGCGCTATCGCTATATCGACAATTTCGCGGTCAATTTCCTCTCGGCCCGCTACGCGCTCGACTATCTGCCCTGGTTCCTGCTCGGCGCGGTGCTGCAGCGTATTCCGGCGCTCGATCGCCGCTTCGCCCGCTTCTCCTGGATCCTGTTTCTCACCGGCCTGGCTGCGAGCATTCTGGTGGCCTTCTATCCGCGCACGGTGCCCTTTCTCTGGCGGCCGGTCCTCACCGGCGTCGCCGCACTCTGCCTCACCCAGGCCTCGCTCGGGGCGCTGGCACATTTCATCCATGGCGAGCGCCGTTGGGTGAAGGCGCTCGTCTCGGCCTCCTTCGTGATCTACCTGTTCCATGAGCCGCTGATCGTGCTGGTCACGCCGCTGCTCGACCAGCTGTCGATCCCGCTATGGCCGCGCTTCATCCTGCTGTGCCTCATTGCCTTTTTCGGTTCCTACGGCATCTGGAAGCTGATCCGGCTGAGCCCAGCGCTCCGCTATCTGTTCAATGGTGAACGGCCGAAGGCGCGCACCAAAAGCTAGCTTGCCCGACTCACGTGCGCGTGCATTGTGCGCGACGAAATGCACGCGCCCCTGAGCCAGCCCAATTCCCCCACGCCGCGCCGCTGGTTCTCACGCGCGCTCGCACCCTTCTTCCGCAGCCAGCTCGACAAGATCGATGCCGGCATAGCCCGGGGGAGCCTGTCGCTCAGCCTGCCGGACGGCGGTTCGCGCCTGCTCGGAGGACGCGTCGAAGGGCCAGCTGCGGTCGTTGATCTGCACAGTTGGCGCGCGTTGATCCGCCTTGCCGTTGGCGGTTCGATCGGATGGTACCAGGCTTGGGCGGTCGGCGAATGGGCGAGCCCCGATCCGGTCCAGCTCTTCGCGCTGTTCGGCCTCAACCGCGCCGAGCTCGCCCGCCAGGCCCGCGCCACCGGCCTGTCCAAGCGGGTCAAGCGCCTGCTCCACTGGCGCAACCGCAACCATCGCGGCGGCTCGCGGCGGAACATCCATTTCCATTATGACCTCGGCAACGACTTCTACCGGCTCTGGCTCGATCCTGGCATGACCTATTCGAGCGCGCTGTTCACCGCGCCCGGCCAGTCGCTCGAACAAGCCCAGCACGAGAAGCTGGCCGCGATCCTCGCCCGCACCAACACCGGCCCGGGCGACGAGATCCTCGAGATCGGCTGCGGCTGGGGAAGTTTCGCCGAGCTGGCGGTAGCCGAAGGGCGCAAGGTCCATGGGATCACCTTGTCGACCGAGCAAAAGGCGTGGGCCGAGGCTCGCGTACCCGGCAACGCCCGCTTCACGCTTACCGACTATCGCGACGTCACCGGCAGCTATGACGCGGTCGCCAGCATCGAAATGGCTGAGGCAGTGGGGCAGGCCTATTGGCCCGCCTATCTCGACGCCATTGCCGGAGCGCTGAAGCCAGGCGGCCGTGCCGCGCTGCAGGTCATCACTTTCGACGATGCCTTTTTCGAGGATTATGCCTCGAACGTCGACTTCATCCAGGCCTATGTCTTCCCCGGCGGCCTGCTGTTGTCGGAGGCGCGCTTCGCCGCGCTGGCCGCGGCGCGCGGGCTGCGGACGTGGGACCGCACCGGCTTCGGCCTCGACTATGCCGAGACGTTGCGCATCTGGCGCGAGCGTTTCGACGCCGCTGTGGCAGCGGACGGGCTTCCCGCGCAGTTCGATAGCAAGTTCATAGACTTGTGGCGCTATTATCTGATGTATTGCGAAGGTGGGTTTAGAGGCGGTGGTATCGACGTCGTCCAGCTCACCTTGGTGAAGGAGGAGGGGATATGAAGAAGTTGCTGCTGGCCGGTGCGCTCGCGCTCGGCGGTTTTGCGGGGCAGGGCGCACTCGCCCAGGCCGTGGTTTCGCCCGATGTGAAGATGCAGGCCGGCGACAGCTCGGGGCTGCGCAAGGTCGGCGCCGAAGTGCTATTCTGGAGCCAGGCCCAGCGCGACCAAAACTTCCCGCACATGGAGAAGCTCTTTCCCGGCCATATCGTCCGGGCAGGAGGCAAGGTCCGCGCGCTGCCCGCCGGCAAGTCGCTCGCTTTCCCCGATGCGGATCTCGATGCCTTTATCGCCCAGCAGAACATCGCCGGGCTGATCGTCCTCAAGGACGGCAAGATCGTCCTGGAGCGCTATGCCCGCGGCTATTCGCAGCAGGGCCGCTGGACGAGCTTCTCGGTCGCCAAGTCCTTCACTTCGTCGCTGGTCGGCGCGGCGATCAGGGATGGATATATCAAGTCGGTCGAAGAGCCGGTCACCAGATACATCCCGGAACTGACGGGCAGCGGTTATGACGGTGTCACCATCGCCCAGCTGCTCACCATGACCTCGGGCGTGAAGTGGAACGAGGATTATACCGACGCGAAGTCGGACGTCGCCCGCATGTTCCTCGAGCCGGTACCGGCGGGGGAGGACCCCACCGTCTTCTACATGAAGAAGCTCCCCCGCGAGTTCGCGCCGGGTACCAAGTGGGTGTACAAGACCGGTGAGACCAACCTGATCGGCGTGCTGGTGATGCGCGCGACGAAGAAGCCGCTCGCTACCTATCTCAGCGAGAAGATCTGGAAGCCCTACGGCATGGAGCAGGACGCCTTCTGGATGGTCGACCCGTCCGGACACGAGGTCAGCGGCTGCTGCCTCTCGGTCTCGCTGCGCGACTATGCCCGGATGGGCCAGTTCGCCCTCGAAGGTGGCAAGGGCATCGTCGCGCCGGGCTGGTTCCGCCAGTCAACCACGGCGCATGCCGATATCGGCGTGCCGGGATATGGCTATGGCTATCAATGGTGGACCTATCCCGAGGGCCGCTTCGGCGCGCAGGGGATCTTTGGGCAGTCCATTCGGGTCGATCCGAAGTCGAAGGTGGTGATCGCCGTCTCCGCCGCAGCGCCTAAGGCCAGCGACGGCGACTATGGCAAGGCTCGGACGGCGTTCCTCAACCGGCTGTTCGAGGCGGCCGCGAAGTAGGCGCAGTCCGAGAGATAACCGTAAGACCACACCACAACGGTCATTCCGCACCACAACCGTCATCCCGGCGAAAGCGGGAATCTCAGGCGAAGGCGCGTAGAAGGAGCTATGCGTAATCCCGGCTTTCGCCGGGATGACGGCTGTTACTCAACCCGCTCGAAATGCCCGCCCTCGAATCCCGAGGCGGCCAGCGCAGCGATCCGCTCCGCCACAACCTCGGGGGCCTTCACCGTCGCCGGGTCCTCGCCGGGAAAGGCGCGGGCGCGCATCTTGGTGCGGGTGGCACCAGGGTCGAGGATACCCACGCGCACCTTGCTGATATGCGCAACTTCCTCGCCATAGGTGAGCAGCAAATTCTCGAACGCCGCCTTGGACGATCCGTAGACGCCCCAATAGGCGCGGGCGGTGCGGCCGACGCTGGAGGTCACGCCGATCACCCGCGCGCCGGCGGAGGCCTTGAGCATCGGGTCGAACGCCGCGAGCATCGCCGCCTGGGCGGTGACGTTGAGCGTCAGGACCTTGGCATATTCCTTGAAGTCGATCGCCGGCACCGCACTCAGCGTGCCGAGCTGGGCGGCGTTGAGCACGAGCACGTCGAGCGCCGTCCACCGGCCCGAGATCGCCTCGGCGAGCCGCGCGATGCTGTCATTCTCGGTCAGGTCGAGCGGGGCGATCGTCGCCGATCCGCCCGCCGCGAAGATCGCTTCCTCGACTTCCTCGAGCCCACCCGCGGTGCGCGCGGTGAGGATGACGTGCGCGCCCTTGCTGGCCAGCGCGAGCGCCGTGGCCGCGCCGATGCCCCGGCTCGCGCCGGTGACGAGCGCGGTCTTACCTTCGAGTAGCTTGTCGGTCATTCCCATCCCCGTTCGCCCTGAGCCTGTCGAAGGGCAGTACTGCTTGCCCGCTCGTCAGGCACAACTGCTTCAACGACCCCGGATCAAGTCCGGGGACGAACGGGGATCTGAAGGAAATCAGCCTACGCGCTCATGGAGCAGCGCGAACTGGTCGGTCGGCGGGCCGTTCTCGTCCTGGTCGGTCAGCGTCGTCGGATATTCACCGGTGAAGCATGCGTCGCAATATTTCGGGTGAATGTCCGCGCGGTGCGCTTCGCCCAGCGCCTTGTAGAGGCCGTCGATGCTGATGAAGGCCAGGCTGTCGGCATGGATGAAGTCGGTCATCCCGCCCACGTCCAGCTTCGCCGCGAGCAGCTTGGCGCGCTCGGGGGTGTCGACACCGTAGAAGCAGCTGTGCCGGGTCGGTGGGGATGCGATGCGCATATGCACTTCGGCAGCGCCGGCCTCGCGCATCATCTGCACGATCTTGAGGCTGGTGGTGCCGCGCACGATCGAATCGTCGATCAGCACCACGCGCTTTCCCTTGATCAGCTCGCGATTGGCGTTGTGCTTCAGCTTCACGCCCAGATGGCGGACCTTGTCGCCCGGCTGGATGAAAGTGCGGCCGACATAGTGCGAGCGGATGATGCCGAGCTCGAACGGGATACCGCTCTGCTGGGCATAGCCGATCGCCGCCGGCACGCCCGAATCGGGCACCGGCACGACCAGGTCGGCATCCACCGGCCCTTCGATCGCCAGCTGGGCGCCGATCGCCTTGCGCACCGAATAGACCGAGCGGTTGTCGCTGATCGAGTCGGGACGCGAGAAATAGACATATTCGAAGATGCACGGCCGCGCGCTGACCGGTGCGAACGGCTTGTGCGAGCTGATCTCGCTGCCCTTCACGATCACCAGTTCGCCGGGCTCGACATCGCGGACATATTCGGCACCGACCACGTCGAGCGCCACCGTCTCCGATGCGAACACGACCGTCTCGTCGAGCTTGCCCATGACGAGCGGACGGATGCCCAGCGGGTCGCGGCAGGCGATCATCCCATCGGGCGTCATCACGATCAGCGAATAGGCGCCCTCGACCTGCTTGAGCGCATCGATGAAGCGGTCGATCAGCGTGCGGTATTGCGAGGTCGCGACGAGGTGGATGATCACCTCGGTATCGCTGGTCGACTGGAAGATCGCACCGCGGCGGACCAGGTCACGCCGCAGCCGCATCGCGTTCGAGATATTGCCGTTATGCGCCACTGCGAAACCGCCGGTCGCCAGCTCGGCATAGAGCGGCTGGACGTTGCGGAGGTCCGAGCCACCCGTGGTGGCATAGCGGACATGGCCGCAGGCGGTGTCGCCATGCAGCCCGCGGATCACATCGTCACGGTCGAAATTGCCGGCGACATGGCCCATCGCGCGATGGATGTGGAACTGGCGGCCGTCGAAGCTGGTGATGCCCGCCGCCTCCTGTCCACGGTGCTGCAGCGCATGCAGGCCAAGCGCGACAGCGGCGGCAGCGCCGTCCATGCCGGAAACGCCGAAAATGCCGCACTCTTCGCGCAGCTTGTCGTCATCGAACGGGTTTGTGGTAAGCATCAGCCCTCAAGGGGTTTTGAACTGTCGGGCGGGCATATAAGCGCTTCGGTGCGATTTGTCGCCGGTATGTCACAAATAAATGAACTTACGCGGTTTTTCGTTGGTTTTTCAGGGCGGAAGGAGACGTTTCCATGCCCGCCAAGGACCACGGACCGCAGATCAAGAACGACGAACTCTACGAGAAACTCCGCGACGAGGGGAATTCGAAGGAGAAAGCGGCGCGAATCGCCAACGCCCAGGCGGAGGGCTCGATCGACCATCGCGGCGGCAAGCTCGAAAGCCGGTCGAAGGACGAGCTTTACGAAGAAGCCAGCGAGATCGGCATCGAGGGACGCTCGAAGATGGACAAGGAAGCGTTGGTAAAGGCCATCCGCGACCATTGAAGCGGAACCGGAGGCGCCTTGCTCGCGAAGGGAAGGTTCCGTAGCCTCTGCATGACGTCATGACGTCCTGGAGAAACCCGCAACGTGATCCGAAGCTGGCTTACCGCGCTTTTGGCCTCGATCCTGAGCGGCGCGTATTGGCTGCTGTTCTTCCTGTTTGCCGAGAGTTTCACCGCCGCCGATTTCGCCGAGGGAGCCGAGCCCGCCGAATGGGTGCTGCGCCTCAAGGCCGCAACAGTCCTCATCGGCGGTCCGTTGCTGTTCGCCGCGCTGATCCAGGCATGGCGCCGGCTGGCGCGCGCGACATCCGGAAAGCGCAACGGCTAATGGCCCGACCCCCATCCATCGCCCGGGTTCTGACAGAGGGAGAGGTGCGCCTGACCAACAGCCTATTCGCTGGCACGGTCGCCACCGCCAGGGTGCGTATCCACAACCGGCCCTATTTCCGCGGTCAGGGCAAGCACGTTGCGATGTCGCCCAATGGCCAGATGTGGTTCCATCCGGAAGACCATGTGCCGGATTTCTCGATCAACCTGTCCGCCTCGGCCTGGTTCATCCACGAGATGACCCATGTCTGGCAATATCAGTCCGGACGCAGCGTCCGCATCCGCGGTCTGTTCGAGCAAGCGGGGCGGTTGTTCGGATGGGATCCCTATGGGTACGGCAAGCCAGATCCGGGCAGGAAGTTTTCCAGCTACAAGAACGAGCAGCAGGCGTCGATCGTCGAGGATTATTTCCGCCTGCTCCACGGCATGTCGCCCAGGCACGGCAGCGGTACGCTCCAGGACTATCGCGCCGCCATCCCGTTTCTGGCTGCCGAGAGGTGACGGCGAAGTCCGCGCGCGCTAGGGTCTGCGCGTGACCCATGACGACCGCGAAACGGGCGCTACGCTCGATCCCAAATATGATGCCAACGGCCTGATCACCGCCGTCTGTACCGCTCCCGACGGCACGGTGCTGATGCTCGCGCACATGAACGCCGAGGCGCTTCAGGCAACGCTCGACACCGGCGAGGCGACCTTCTGGTCGCGCAGCCGCGGCAAGCTCTGGAAAAAGGGCGAGACCTCGGGCCATGTCCTCAAGGTGCTCGAGGCCAGGATCGACTGTGACCAGGACGCGGTCTGGCTCAAGGTCGAGCCGCACGGCCCGGCATGTCACACGGGCGCGCCCAGCTGCTTCTACCGGATCATCGAGGGCGGAAAGCTCGTCCGCGGATGAAGCGTGTCGGGCTGCTTTTCGCGTTGCTCCTCGCCGCCTGCTCGGGCGGGAGCCAGCCGGCGAACAAGGCCCAGCTACCCGAGGATCTCGAAAAGGCGGCGATCGAGCGTGGCCTGATCCGCAACCCCGCCGATACCGACCTCACCGGTCTCTATGCCCGCGATACCGACCGGATATGCATCGTTCCCGATGCGGAGCTGGGCTACAAGGTCGGCGCCTTTGTCGATTACGGCGATCGTATCACCTGCAGCGGCACCGGACGGGCGAGCCGGGTGGGGGAGGCCGTCCATATCGAGTTCGGCAACGACGGCAGCTGTTCGTTCGACGCCAGATATGACGGCGATAAGATCGCCTTTCCGGGCGCCTTGCCCGATGGCTGCAACAAATATTGCGCAAAACGCGCGTCCTATGCCGGCCTGGAGGTGACAAGGCTAAGCGAGTCGGCTGCCGAGGCTGCCGCCATGCGCGACGCCAGCGGCAAAAGGCTCTGCGGCAGCAACTAAGCCACTTCCAATGTAGGATTTGCTCTGAAACATTCGCGTCATGTCCGTGCGCGAACAGAGTGGAGTCTGGCGATGTCCCATGCGGGCAGGCGGTTCGGCGTGCGTCGGACGGAAAGGCGCGGCGCCCCTCGCGTTGACTGTCGAGACTTTTGTGACTTTTCGCCGCTGACGAGATTGACGTTCACGTAAGGGGAAAGTATTTTATGCCCATGAACGCACCAGCTTTTCCCATCGAAGCCCTGGCGCCCATCGAAGCGCGTCCAGACCGCGACTCTTTCACCATCTCGGACCTGTGCGCCGAATTCTCGGTCACGCCGCGGGCGCTGCGCTTCTACGAGGATGAGGGCCTGATCGCTCCCGAGCGCCGCGGCACCTCGCGCATCTATTCGCACCGCGATCGCGCCCGGCTCGCCTGGATCCTGCGCGGCAAGCGCGTCGGCTTCAGCCTCGCCGAGATCCGCGAGATGATCGACCTCTACGATGTCGGCGACGATCGCAGCACCCAGAAGCAGGTCACGCTCGAGCGCTGCCTTGAACGCATCGACCTGCTCGAGAACCAGAAGCGCGACATCGACGCGCACATTGCCGAGCTCCAGCAATTCGTCGAACTGCTCAAGAGCAGCGACTAACCCCGAGGAACCCTGAAATGCCCCAGTACACCCCGCCGGTGCGCGACACGCGCTTCATCCTCGAGCAGGTGATCGGCCTTGATCGCTATGCCAATCTCCCCGGCTTCGAGAACGCCACGCCCGACACGGTCGACGCGGTGCTCGAACAGGGCGGCCAGTTCGTCGCCGAGGTCCTCTTCCCGATCAACCATTCTGGCGACCAGGAAGGCTGCAAGCGCCATGATGACGGCAGCGTCACCACGCCCGCCGGCTTCAAGGAAGCCTATAACCAGTTCGTCGAGAGCGGCTGGGGCACGCTGAGCTTCCCCGAGGCATTCGGCGGCCAGGGCATGCCGCACGTCATCTCCACGGCGTTCCAGGAGTTCATGATCTCCTCGAACATGGCCTTCGCCATGTATCCCGGCCTTACCCACGGCGCCGTCGCGGCGCTTCTCGCCAAGGGCTCGCCCGAACAGCAGGCGAAGTACGTCCCCAAGATGGTCGCCGGCACCTGGGGCGGCACGATGAACCTCACCGAGCCGCAGTGCGGCACCGATCTCGGCCTGATCCGCACCCGCGCCGAGCCGAACGCCGATGGCAGCTACTCGATCACCGGCACCAAGATCTTCATCTCGTCGGGCGAGCATGACCTGACCGAGAACATCATCCACCTCGTTCTCGCCAAGACGCCCGGCGCGCCGGAGAGCAGCAAGGGCATCTCGCTGTTCGTGGTGCCCAAGTTCCTCGTCAACGACGACGACAGCCTGGGCGCGCGCAACGCGGTCACCTGCGGCTCGATCGAGCACAAGATGGGCATCCACGCCAACTCGACCTGCGTGATGAACTATGACGGCGCCACCGGCTGGCTCGTCGGCGAGGAGATGAAGGGCCTCGCCGCGATGTTCATCATGATGAACGCCGCGCGCCTCGGCGTCGGCCTGCAGGGACTCGGCGTCGGCGAAGTCGCGCTGCAGAACGCCGTCCAATATGCGCATGATCGCCGTCAGGGCCGGGCGCTCACCGGTCCGCAGGAGCCGAACGAGAAGGCCGACACGCTGTTCGTCCACCCGGATGTCCGCCGCATGCTGATGGAAGCCAAGGCACAGACCGAGGGCATGCGCGCGCTCTGCCTTTGGGGGGCGCTTCAGGTCGATCTCGAGCATGCCGCCGCCACCGAGGAGGAGCGCCAGCTCGCCGCCGATCTGGTCGGCCTGCTCACGCCCGTCATCAAGGGCGTCGGCACCGATATCGGCTACAAGGTCGCGACCGACAGCCAGCAGGTCTATGGTGGCCATGGCTATATCGCCGAATGGGGCATGGAGCAGTATGTCCGCGATGCCCGCATCTCGATGATCTATGAGGGCACCAACGGCGTCCAGGCGATGGATCTGGTCGGCCGCAAGCTCGCCATGAACGGCGGCCGCGCGGTCCAGGCCTTCTTCAAGCTGGTCGCCGAGGAAGCCGCCGCCGCCAAGTCCGACGAGAAGCTCGCCGCGCTGGCCGAAGGGCTCGAGAAGACGCTCGGCCATCTCCAGGGCGCGACGCTGTGGCTCGCCCAGAACGGTTTCAAGAACCCGAACGATGTCGGCGCCGGCGCCTATCCGTACATGCAGCTCACCGGCACGGTGGCACTCGGCTTGATGTGGTTGCGCATGGCCAAGGCCGCGCTTGCCGCGCTGGCGAGCGGCGAGGGCGACGCGAAGTTCTACGAAGCCAAGCTGGTCACCGCCCGCTTCTTCGCCGAACGCTTCTTCCCCGATGCCAGCGGCCTGCGCCGCAAGATCGAAGCCGGCAGCGAAACCGTGATGGCGCTCGATCCGGACCTGTTCCGGGCGGCGTGATCGCCGGGCTTGCAATGTAGGATATGGGATGTTCGTATCGGAACGGCCGGGGGAGATCTCGGCCGTTCCTCGTTTCAGGGCTAATGATCCGGCGCCACGCGAAATAAGGATTCCGCCGAGCGGATGATCTGTATCGTTGGTCCTCGCTCTGCCCGATGCGGGGCGGGACCCGGAATTTGTCGGGATCCTGCGTGCCCACGTACCCGATCGATATGGTCTACAAGCTCGTCCGCCAGGGCGTTGGGGCATCCTGGCGGCGGATCGGTGGGGAGCGGAAATGCGGGCGCCTTTGCGTGTGCTTCATGAACTTTGGCACGATTTGTCATATCGGAGCCGTTTTGATGCAGTAATACACTTGAGCGGCGCGCCTCGGGTGCCGATAGTATTTTCATGACCTTGGCCATCGTTCCACTCACACCGCTCGAGCGCGGGCAACTCCATGTGATCCGTCTGCGGGCGGTGCGCACGGCGCTGATCCTGCTGATCGGGGCAGGGGCTGCGGAGTATTTCGTGCCGGACCTGCCGATGCCCGGCCTGATCCTCGCACCCACGATGTTGCTTGCGCTCTGGATGGCCGTCCTCGCGCCGCCGCGCCGCTGGCGACGCTGGGGCTATGCCTTCACCGGCACCGAACTGCACGTCGAGCACGGTCTGTTCACCCGGGTCCACACGATCGTGCCGGTCCTGCGCGTCCAGCATATCGATGTCTCGCAGGACGTGCTGGAGCGCTTGTTCAGGGTCGCAACGCTTGTGCTGCACACGGCTGGTACCGAAGACAATATCGTGGTCCTGCCCGGCATCGCACGCGGCACTGCGGAGGAGATCCGCGATGCGATCCGCGAACGGATCGGGAGTGCCACGCATGATTGAGCCGGACGCGCATCCCCAGCGGCTGCACGTCCTCACCGTGATCCTGCGCTTCGTGAAGCGCGCGCCGTCGACACTTATCATTCCGCCGCTGGCATTGGGTTTTGCCGGCAAGGAATTCCATCCGGTGCTGGCGTTCGGCACTTTCGCGGCGATCGCCGCTATCGTGATCGTCTCCACCTTCCTCGACTGGTGGTGCTTCACCTATCGTATCGACGCCGAGGAAGTGCTGATCCAGCACGGCGTCCTGCGCCGCAGCCGGCGTTCGATCCCGCGCAGCCGTATCCAGGACGTCTCGATCGAACGCGGTCCTTTTGCGCGCCTCGTCGGCCTGGCCGTGGTCAAGCTCGAAACCGGCAGCGGCGAGAAGGAAGAGGCGCATCTTGACAGCGTGTCCCTCGCCGAAGCCGAGCGGCTGCGCGCATTGCTGCGAAGCCATGCGCCTGTCGGCGTGCCGACGGCGGGCGATGCAGCTGAAGCTCCGCGCGCACCCGTAACGGAGCGCCGCACGGTGTTCGCGATGCCGCTCGGCCGGGTGTTGCTGGAGGGCGTATTCGGCTTTTCGCTGGTCTGGATCGCGGCAATCTACGGCGTGATCCACTCGCTCGACCGCGTGATCCAGCTCGACTGGGAGAGGCTGTTCGGCGAGGCCGAGCGGGTCGCGATCGCACGGTTCAGCATCCTCGCGCTGCTGGTCGTGGCGGTGATCACGCTGCTGCTCTGTCTGTTCGCCGGGATCGTCCGCACCCTGCTGCGCGATTATGGCTTCAAGCTCACCCATGAGCCCGGACGCTTTCGCCGGGTACGCGGGCTGCTCACCCGGTCCGAGGTCGTGATCGCCGATCGTCGCATCCAGCTCGGGCTGATCCGGCGCGGTGCGATCAGCGGGCGGCTGGGCTGGAGCAGCGTCGAAGTGCAGACGCTGGGGGGCAGCGCCGACCCCTCGGGTCGACAGGAACTCGCGCCGTTCGCGACGGCCGAGGAGGCGGCCGTGGTGCTTGCCGCCACGCCGTTGCCCGCGTTCGAGCGGATCGGCCTGCGCGCGGTTTCCGTGGCACATATCCTCCGATCGGCCCTGCTCCACGGCTTGCCCGTCGCCCTGGCCTTTGGGATCGGCGGCTTTTTCCTCGCGCCGCTCTGGTGGGGACTGCTGCTCGTGCCGGCTCCGGTGGTGGTTGCGCTCTTCCAGCGGGCGCATCATCGCTATGGGCTGCGTGACACCAGCCTGCAGGTCATGCGGGGCGTGCTCTCACAGCGCGACTGGGTGGTACCCTTCGACTCGATCCAGACGCTGACCGTGCGGCGCAGCCTGTTGCAGCGATGGCTGGGCGTGGCGACGGTCAGTGTCGATACCGCGGGTGCCAGCGGCTGGCATCACCCGAACATCAGCGACATTCCGCTCGATGCCGCGCTTGCTCTGGCCAAGGCGCTTGCGGCGAAGGTCGACTAGCGCGGCTCAGGTGTCGGACGCGGCGTGGGCGAGGGTTTGGGCACGGGCAGGGTGAAGCTCACCGCGCCCTTGCCCTGTGCCGGCACGTTCGCCGGCGGGCTGGCCGGGGGCGGCACCGCATCGGCCTTGCGCCGGATCCCGGTGAGCGGCGTGGGCGCGGCGACGGGAATTGCACCCGGCGTCGGCGTTGCGGCAGGCGCGGGCACTGCCTCGGTCGGGATCTGGGCGCGCATGCACTGGACCGGGCTGGGGCGGCGGAATTGCTGGCAGTTCCACAACGCCTTGGCGAAGCCCTGCGCCTCGTCGCGCAGATAGCTGAACGACATGGTCGACACCTGGCCGCTGGCGAGCGGCAGTCTGGCAGGGGTCTGCTTGGGGTCGGCCCAGGCCATGAACTTGCAATAGGGCCGCTCGCCACAAGTCCGGATGGCCAGCGCCGCGAACGCGTCCGGGTTCATCCCTGCCGGCAGGGTGAGCATGAAGTTATTGGACTCGCCGCCGCCCTCGACCGCCATCGGTGCGGGAACGGCGCTCTGCGGGATCGTAGCCGGATCGATGAAGGCACCATCGCCGCCAACGGCGCCAGGCAGCAGCGCCTCCAGCGCGGGATCGTTCTGGAAATTGCCGGGAGCAAGCCGCGCCATCAGCGCGATGTTCGGCTCGACGCCCGTATAGGCGCGATTGAAGGCAGGCGGCGTGCCCCACCAGCCGGTCCAGCGGAAGAAGAGATGAGTGTGAACCTCGGTGATCTTCTCGAGGCTGGCACTCCAATAGGGAACGACCCAGTCGGTATGATAATGGGTGGCGTGACCGACTGGCTTGTAGACCGAACCGGTCAGCGCGGTGCGGGCAACGTAACGGGCACGCTCCCAAGCCGCGGCGGTGGGCGTGTAGCGCAATATCGCACCATCGCAGGTGAAGGTGAACTGGCAGCCGGTTGAGCGCTCCGAACCCTGGAACACCACACCGCAGATCGACTTCGGGAAGGCGGGATGCCGTGCCCGGTTGATGATCACCTGCGCAACGGCACGCTCGCCCACCGCATCGTCACCGGCCTCATAATAGACGGCAGCGGCCAGACAATCGACCGCACGGGCGCGGCTGTCTTCGGCGCCGAAGATGTTGAACGGCCGTGCTGCCGGATTGGGCAGGGTCGAGAACGGCACCGCGGCGTTCCATGCGCGCGCATCGTCAGGCGTGACGACCTGCAGTTCGACCGGCTCGACTTCGGGGAGCTCGGTCTTCGGCACAACACGGTGCGAGACCTTCACTGGTCCACGCTTGTGGACCACCGCCCGCGGCGTATGCGCGACCAGCCAGAGCGGCAGCGCGATCGCCAGAACGGCGACAAAACCGAGCAGCGCCGCGAGGATCGGCGAGACACCGCCAAGGAGCGATCCGGGGGTGCGAAGGGAAGCAAGGGTCGGCATGGGGTCGCCGCCCATAACGCAGAAGTCGTGTTGTTGGAACCATTGCGACGCCGAAACGCCGCTGGCATCGCACCAGCGCCACTCCCGATGCCGGGAAATGGCGCTGGCGGATTGATCGCTCAACTTTCCGGCAGGAAGTCCGGAACGCTCAGATAGCGCTCGCCGGTGTCGTAATTGAACCCGAGAACCCGGACGTTCTCGGGCAAATCCGGCAGCTTCTGCAGGATCGCCGCCAGCGTGGCGCCTGACGAAATGCCGACCAGCATGCCTTCCTCACGCGCGGCACGACGGGCCATATCCTTGGCGACGCCGGCATCGACCTTGATCACGCCGTCGATCGCGTCGGTGTGAAGGTTGCGCGGCACGAAGCCGGCGCCGATGCCCTGGATCGGGTGCGGCCCGGGCTGACCGCCCGAAATCACCGGCGAGAGCTCCGGCTCCACCGCATAGACCTTCAGGTTCGGCCATGCCTTCTTCAGCGTCTCGGCAACGCCCGTGATATGCCCGCCGGTACCGACGCCGGTGACCACCACGTCGATCGGCGAATCGGCGAAGTCGTTCAGGATTTCCTGGGCCGTGGTCTTCACGTGCACGTCGATGTTTGCCGGGTTCTCGAACTGCTGCGGCATCCAGGCGCCCGGCGTGGTCTCGACGATCTCCATCGCGCGCTCGATTGCGCCCTTCATGCCCTTCTCGCGCGGAGTCAGGTCAAAGGTCGCGCCATAGGCGAGCATCAGGCGGCGGCGCTCGAGGCTCATACTCTCCGGCATGACCAGGATCAGCTTGTAGCCCTTCACAGCCGCGACCATCGCCAAGCCGACACCGGTGTTGCCGCTGGTCGGCTCGACGATCGTGCCGCCGGGCTGCAGGCTGCCGTCCTTTTCGGCCGCCTCGATCATTGCCAGCGCAATGCGGTCCTTGATCGATCCGCCCGGATTGGAGCGTTCCGACTTGATCCACACTTCGTTGCCGGGGAACAGCTTCTGCACTCGGATATGCGGCGTATTGCCGATGGTCTCGAGTATCGTATTGGCCTTCATGTCGTCATCTCCTTGGGAGGAATCTCGAGATTGGCCGGAGGATCGAAGGTACGAGCCTGCCTTAGCTCCGGGAATAGCTTGGCCCATGCGATCGTGACAAGGATCGCGCCGATACCGCCGCCCACCACTGCGGCAACCGGGCCGATAAGGGCGGCGAGGAAGCCGGACTCGGCCTCACCCAGTTCGTTCGAGCCGGAAATGAACAGCGTCGAGACCGCGCCGACCCGGCCACGCATATCGTCAGGCGTGTAGAGCTGGATCAGCGATTGGCGGACATAGACCGAGACCATGTCGGCGGCGCCGAGCACGAACAGTGCGAACAGCGCAATCAGTACTGCCGGCGCGGTATCGTGACCGATCGCGCTCGGCCCGAGTGCGGGCACCAGTAGCGGCGCCGACAGGCCGAAGATCACCGTCGCGACGCCGAACAGCGCCACCGCGAGCAGCATCTTTACCCCCACATCGTGCTTGAGAGGCCGCCACGAGAAGAATACGGCCGTCACCACCGCGCCCACCGCCGGAGCTGCACGGAGATGCCCGAGGCCGGATGAGCCGACCTCGAGGATGTCGCGGGCATAGACCGGCAGCATCGCGGTCGCCCCGCCGAGCAGCACTGCAAACAGGTCGAGCGAGATCGCGCCCAGGACGAGCCGGTTGCGCCGAACATAGTGCAGCCCGTCGATCATCTGCACCCAGGGGCTGCCGGTGAACTTGCGCGTGGTGCGCGGCACCGGCCCGATCAGCATGAGGAGCAGGAATGACAGGAGGAAAAGGCCACCTGCAACGGCATAGGAGAGCCAGTCAGCCGCCGCGTAGAGATAGCCGCCCATCGCCGGCCCGATCACGGTGCCGATCTGCCAGGAGAGCGAGCTCAGCGCGATCGCGGTCGGCAGGATCGCCTTGGGCACCAGATTGGGCGAGAGCGCGCTCAGTGCCGGGCTGGCAAAGGCGCGGGCGACGCCAAGCAGGGCCGCGATGCCGAACAGTGCCGGCAGGCTGATTGTGTCGGTGTAGGTGAGTACGCCCAGGCTGATCGCACAGAATGCCTCCAGCGCGACCGCCGCACGGGCGATCCAGCGCCGGTCGATCCGGTCTGCCACCCAGCCGGCGAAGAGTGAGAGGAACAGCAGCGGCAAGAACTGGGCGACGCCGATCAATCCGAGCTGGAATGCGGCTTCTTTCACCGTCATCGTTCGGCGGGCGATGTCATAGACCTGCCAGCCGATCACAATCACCATCGCCATCTGCCCGAGCGTGGTCGAAAGCCGGGCGAGAAAATAATAGCGGAAATTGGGGACGGCAAACGGGTGCTTTGCTTCAGCGGCCATGGCTTGCCTCTAGGCGCTTCCGCGGCGCGACCGCAACGCGCGATTGCAGACGGAAACACCAATTACACCAAGGTATATGTGGTCAGCGTGGATTGGCCGGCTGCACATCGTCTGTTTCGGCGGTGCGCGGATTGCGGATCGCCGGGCGCAGGCGCGCGAAGCTGCATATTCCGGCGATCGCCGCGAGTCCCGCTGCCACGAGCGGGGAGACCATGCCACCGCCCACGCCGAGCGCGAGCAATGCCGCAACCAGTGTCGCACCGGTAGTCTGGCCGACCATGCGGGTGGTCGAAACCAGCCCGCCGGCCGCCGCTGCCCGGTCTATCGGTGCCGAACCGATGATCAGCCGGGCATTGGGCGACAGGAACATGCCGAAACCGGCACCTGTAAGCGACATCCGCCAGGCGATGTCGAACCAGCCCGGATCTGCCGGCAGGAAGGCGAGGAAGAACAGCCCGATCACGGCGATGACCATCCCGATCGCGCCCAGCGCGCCTGCCGGATAGCGATCGGAGAGCGTGCCGGCGAGCGGCGCCACGATCATGGTCGTCAGCGGCCAGGGTGCGATCACCGCACCGACTTCGGAAGGGCTGAACCCATAGCCGTGTTGCAGCCGGAAGGGCAGGGACAGCAGCACCGTCATCGTGGCGATGAAGGCAGTGAAGGCGCCGACCACGGAGAGCGCGAGGACGGGACGGGTGAGCAGGTCGACCGGCAGGATCGGCTTTGGCTCGCGCATCTCGCGACGCACGAACAACAGGCCGATCGCGGCACCCGCGAGCACGACCGCACCGGACACGACCGGGCTGTCACCATGCACCGAGCTCTCCAGTCCGCCGATGACGAGGCCGAACATCCCCGCACAGAGCAGCGCCCCGAGCACGTCGAACGGCTCATCGCGCGGTTCGTTCTTCGGGAGCGCCCGCCCGAACAACAGGCTCACGATGGCGAAGGGCACGGCGGAGGCGAAAACCCAGGGCCAGGGGCCGATGCCGAGCACTAGGCCGCCGATGGTTGGCGCCAAGGCGGCGGAGCTCGATACGACGACCGAATTCACGCCCAGTCCTCGTCCGAGTTGCTTCGCCGGGTAGATCTGCCGGATCAAAGCCGAGGAAACGCTGAGCGCTGCCGCTGCACCCGCTGCCTGCGCCGCCCGCACGATGAGCAGGAAGGGCAGGCTCTTGGCGAAGAAGCACAGCACGGTCGCCACGGTGAAGACGAGCTGGCCCGCCTGATACATGCGCTTGAGCCCGATCCGGTCGCCCAGGCCGGCAAAGGGCAGAAGGAGCATCACCAGCACCAGCTGATAGACCGTAACCACAGATACCGCCGCCGAACTGTCGACATGTAGATCGCGGGCGATGGTCGGCAGTGCGACGGTGGCAATCGCGCCATCGACCACGACGAGCGCCGTGCCGAACGAAACGGCGGCAATGGCA
>PJUL01000546.1_pt1 | contig 25607 bp, 23 predicted proteins | sample 1512221 | NCBI WGS metagenome assembly PJUL01 (sample SAMN08177667, study PRJNA422409) | Feces metagenome, whole genome shotgun sequencing project.
GCGTGCCCTGGATGGCCGCGCTGGAGGCACTGGTCGAACCCTATGCCGGCGATGCCCCGCGCTACCGGAGCGGCGCCTGGCGTAAGGTGTTCCCGGCCCCCGGCTTCGAGCCGCTGCCCGAGCAGCGCGTGCCGCACCCCCATGTCGGCGACCCCGAGAAGGTGATCGTCGATCGCACCCTCTCGGTCAGTTTCATCGCGGCCCTGCCGTCTGCCGAGCAGGACCGGATCGCCGCGAGCGTCCGTGCCCTGATCGCGGCCACGCCCGAGCTCGCCGGCCGCGACGCGATCAGCTTCCCTTATGAGACGCGGATGTACGCCTGGCGCCGGACCGCCTAGCCGCCCGCCAGCCGGGCCAAAGCCCAGCCCGCAGCCTCGCGCACAACCTCGTCTTCATCCCCCAGCAACGCCCGCACCGGCGCCACCAGCGCGGCATCCCCGCTATTCCCCGCCGCGATCAGGCAGTTGCGCATCATCCGGTTGCGCCCGATCCGCTTGATCGGCGATCCCGAGAACACTTCGCGAAACCCCGCATCGTCGAGCGCCAGCAGGTCCGCCAGCGCCGGCGCGGTCAGCTCGGCACGGGAAGTGAAGGCCAGATTCGCCTGCGCCGCATGGGCGAACTTGTTCCACGGGCACACCGCCAGACAGTCGTCGCAGCCATAGATGCGGTTGCCGATTCCCTCGCGGAACTCCTCCGGGATCGGTCCCTTGTGCTCGATCGTCAGGTACGAGATGCAGCGCCGCGCATCGAGCCGATAGGGCGCCGGAAAGGCATCGGTCGGGCACGCCGTCTGGCACGCATCGCAGCTGCCGCAGGTGGTGCGCACCCGCGCATCGGGTTCCAGCTCCAGCGTCGTGTAGATCGCGCCGAGGAACAGCCAGCTGCCATGGGTGCGGCTGACCAGATTGGTATGCTTGCCCTGCCAGCCCAGCCCAGCCGCCTCGGCCAGCGGCTTCTCCATCACCGGCGCGGTGTCGACGAACACCTTGAGCTCCGCCCCCGGCGCCTCGGCCACCAGCCAGCGGCCGAGCTCCTTCAGCCGCCGCTTCATCACATCGTGATAGTCCTGCCCCTGCGCATAGGTGGAAATCCGGCCGATCTCGCCATGCCCGGCCAGCGCCAGCGGATCGCGCGCCGGGGCATAGCTCATGCCGAGCGAGATAACCGACTTCACCTCGGGCCACAGCCCCGCCGGCCTCTCGCGGTGATGCGCGCGCTCCTCCATCCACAGCATCGAGCCGTGGCGCCCCTCCTCCAACCATTGCCGCAACCGCTCGGCGGTCTTCGGCGCGGCATCGGCGCGCGCGATACCGCAGGCCCCGAAGCCGATTTCCGCGGCTTTGGCCTTTATTAGTGCTTCGAGTGGCTTGTGCTGTTCCACGCGGACCCGCTACCACGTTCTTTGGTTTACGGCACCAGCCCGCTCCCCCGCCCGGCCTCCCAACAGCAGCATATTGTGGGAGGCCGGGCGGGGGAGCGGGCTGGTGCCGTCCTCGGCATGGCCGAGCACCAGGAAAGGGACTCGCATTTGACCAGCGAATTGGCCGTAAGCGCCCGAGGTCTCGTGAAATATTTCGGCGACCGGCGCGTCGTCGACGGGGTCGACATCGCAGTTCCCAAAGGTCTCGTCTATGGCGTGCTCGGGCCGAACGGCGCGGGCAAGACCACGACGCTGCGCATGCTGCTCGGCATCATCGAGCCCGATGGCGGCGAGCGCTCGATGCTCGGCCGCGCCCATCCCCGCGATGCCAGCGACCTGGTCGGCTATCTGCCCGAGGAGCGCGGCCTCTATCCCAACATGAAGTGTCGCGAGGCGATCGCCTTCATGGGCGCGCTGCGCGGCCTGCCATGGGCTACGGGGCGCAAGCGCGCCGACACGCTGATGGACAATGCCGGCCTCGGCCACGCCAAGGACGAGAAGATCCGCAAGCTCTCCAAGGGCATGGCCCAGCTTGTCCAGCTGCTCGGCTCGGTGGTGCACGAACCGCAACTGCTCGTCCTCGACGAGCCCTTTTCGGGCCTCGACCCGGTCAACCAGGAAAAGCTCGAAAAGCTGATCCGCGCCGAGCGCGATCGCGGTGCGACCATCCTCTTTTCGACGCACGTCATGGCCCATGCCGAGCGACTGTGCGACCGGCTCTCGATCATCGCCGGCGGCAAGGTCCGCTTCGAAGGCACGGTCAACGATGCCCGCGCGATGCTGCCGATGAAGGCGCATTATACGCCGCACCACAATGTCGAGGGCGCCGGCTCGCTGCTCCCCGCCGATGCGATCCGCGAAGGCGATGGCTGGCGCTTCACCCTGCCCGCGAACGGCATCGAAGCGCTGCTCGTTAAGCTGATCGACGGCGGCTACGGCGTCTCCGGCCTGTCGATCGAGCGGCCCGGCCTGCACGATGCGTTCGTGCGGATCGTCGGCGAAGATGCCCTGAAGGACCAGGAGGAAGCGGCGTGAGCAACTTTTCGCGCATGCTGCGCCAGGCGCTGACCGTCGCCCGCCGCGACTTCACGGCCACCGTCTTCACCCCCACCTTCCTGCTCTTTCTGTTCGCTCCCGTTCTGATGATCGGCTTCGGCGCGGTCGGCGGGATCGGCGCCCAGTCGATCGTCGGCGACGACACGCGGATGAAGATGGTGGTGATCGCCCCGCCCTCCGAGGCACCGACCCTGATCGAAACCGACCGGCAGCTGCGCAAGCTCTTCCCGAAGAAGAGCGACCTGATGCCGCCGCCGCTGACCATCGATGCGCCGAGCGGCGACCCCGCCGCCCAGGCCCGCGCCTATTTCGACAGCGACAAGTTCGATGCCGCCGCGGTGCTCTACGGCCCGCTCGACAAGCCGGAAATCCTCTATGCCCGCCGCGGCTGGACCGAGGCGCAGTTCCTCACCCAGCTCGCCGAGCAGAGCGAGCGCGCCCGCAAGCTGGGCAAGGCGGAACCGCTCACCACCGTCACCCAGAAGATCGTGCAGCGCGGCCAGGGCTCGCCTGCCGGCCGGGGTCAGGCCGCTTCGATCGGCGTGTTCGCGATGTTCTTCCTCACCCTGTTCCTCTCGGGCCAGGCGGTGGGCACCATGGCCGAGGAACGCTCGAACAAGGTGATCGAGATCCTCGCCGCCGCCGTGCCGCTCGAAAGCGTGTTCTTCGGCAAGCTGATCGGCATGTTCGGTGCCGCGATGCTCTTCGTGCTGTTCTGGGCGACGATCATCATCAACGCGACCAAGTTGCTGCCGCCCGAGATCGCCGGCAGCTTCCCCAGTCTGGTCGCGGCGATCGGCGCACCCACCTATGCGCTGTTGTTCGTCGCCTATTTCACCATGTCTTACATGCTGCTCGGCGCGATGTTCCTCAGCATCGGCGCGCTGACCTCCACCCAGCGCGAGCTGCAGATGCTCTCGCTGCCTATCACCATCTTCCAGATGATGATGTTCGGCCTGGCGCTGGGCGCGGCGAACCGTTCGGGCACCTGGATCGAGACGGTCGCGCAGGTCTTCCCGTTCAGCTCGCCCTTCGCGATGATCGGCCTGGCCGGCAGCTCGCCGGTGATCTGGCCGCACCTGCTCGCGCTCGCCTGGCAGGTGCTGTGGGTGGCGATCATCATCACCATCGGCGCCCGCCTGTTCCGCCGCGGCGTGCTCAAATCGGGCAGCCCGAAGCGCCGCACGAAGATCGAGGCGACGGCGTAGGCCTTTAAAATCCTCCCCCAGCTTGTCTGGGGGAGGGGGACCGCCGCCGAAGGCGGTGGTGGAGGGGCCGCACCGCAGGTGCGGAACGCCGGCAACGATCCCGCCGCTTTGCGGCGGCCCCTCCACCACTCGCTACGCGAGCGGTCCCCTTCCCCGAGCAAGCTCGGGGAGGATTTGCCTGCCCCCTATCACCTCTCACTATTGACATCACTGTCAATTAGGTATTCCCTCCCTGCAAAATACAGGAGAGGCAGCATGGCAACGCTTGCGACCGACATCGGAACCCCTGTGACTCCCGCGGTCGACCCACTCGACGTCAGCCGTCCCGAGCTCTACCGCGACGACACCTGGCACGAGCCCTTCCGCGAGCTGCGCGCCCGTGGCGGCATCCACTACACCGAGCAGAGCGCCTTCGGCCCTTTCTGGTCGATCACCACCTACAAGCCGCTCGTCCAGGTCGAGTCGCTGCCCGAGATCTTCTCGTCCGAAGCTGGCGGCATCACCATCGCCGACATGGCGGAGGGCGACATCAAGATGCCGATGTTCATCGCGATGGACCGGCCCAAGCACACCGATCAGCGCCGCACCGTCGCCCCCGCCTTCACGCCGAGCGAGATGGTGCGGATGAGCGACAATATCCGGATGCGCACCGCCGAGATTCTCGATTCGCTGCCGGTCGGCCAGGAGTTCGACTGGGTCGACCAGGTCTCGATCGAGCTGACCACCCAGATGCTGGCGCTGCTGTTCGATTTCCCCTGGGAGGAGCGCCGCAAGCTCACCTACTGGTCGGACTGGGCCGGCGACATCGAGATCGCCAAGGACCCGGTCCGCAAGGAAGAGCGCCGCCAGATCCTGTTCGAGTGCGCCGCCTATTTCGGCAATCTCTGGCAGGGCAAGGTCGGCAAGGAGCCGACGCCCGACCTGATCTCGATGATGATCCATTCGGACGCGATGAGCCACATGGACCAGATGGAGTTCCTCGGGAACCTCATCCTGCTCATCGTCGGCGGCAACGACACCACCCGCAATTCGATGAGCGCCTATGCCTGGGGGCTCAACCAGTTCCCCGACGAGCGCGCCAAGCTCGAGGCCAATCCGGGGCTGATCCACAATGCCACGCAGGAGATCATCCGCTGGCAGACCCCGCTCTCGCACATGCGCCGCACCGCGACGCAGGATACCGAGCTCGACGGCCACAAGATCCGCGAGGGCGACAAGCTCGGCCTCTGGTACATCTCGGCCAATCGCGATGAGAGCATCTTCCAGGATGCCGACCGCATCCTCGTCGACCGCGAGAATGCCCGTCGCCATCTGGCGTTCGGCCATGGCATCCACCGCTGCGTCGGCGCCCGTCTAGCCGAGCTGCAGATCGGCGTGCTGATGGAGGAAATGGCGAAGCGCCGCCTGCGCGTGAACGTCACCGGCGCGCCCGAACGCGTCGCCGCCTGCTTCGTCCATGGCTACAAGAAGCTGCCGGTCGAGCTGAGCCGTTATTGAGCTGCCCCTTCTGAGAGGCAGCCCTTCCCTTTCTGCCGTCGTCTCCGCTTTTCCACCGTCATACCCGCCTGCGCGGGGATGACGAAATGCGGGGGCACACGCCGTCCCAACCAAAGGATACTGGCGGCCGGCGTCCCGCCACCCCACATTCTCCGCATGGAAACCAATCGCCGCAGCTTTCTCGCCGTCGCCGGTCTCGGGGCCCTAACCGCCGCTTGCGGCGGCGCGCCCGCCGAAGCCGCGCAGACCTTCCCGTTCAAGCTTACCGACGCCGAGTGGCGCAAGCGGCTGAGCCCGGCCGCCTATCGGGTGCTCCGCCAGGGCGCGACCGAATATGCGTTCAGCAGCCCGCTCAACAAGGAGCACCGCGCCGGCACCTTCCTCTGCGCCGGCTGCGCGCTGCCGCTGTACAGTTCGGCGACCAAGTTCGAGAGCGGCACCGGCTGGCCGAGCTTCTGGCAGCCCTTGCCCAACGCCGTCGTCACCGATGCGGACAATTCGCTCGGCATGCGCCGCACCGAGGTTCGCTGCCGCCGCTGCGGCGGCCATCTCGGCCATGTCTTCGACGACGGCCCGCCACCCACCGGCAAGCGCTATTGCATGAACGGCGTGGCGATGACCTTCCAGCCAAAGGCGTAACCCCGGCCGCGAGCCCCCAAACCGCCATCCCACCCCCTTGCCGTCATCCCGGCGAAAGCCGGGATCTCAGGCAAAGGCGCGGGACAAGAGCCGCACGAGATCCCGGCTTTCGCCGGGATGACGGCATAGCGCAGATACGAAAAAGCCCGGACGATGCCGGGCCTTTCCAAATCCGGTCCTGACCGAAGCGATCAGCCCGCGTCGGGGGTCTCGTTCTTCGCGTCGGCCATCACGTCGCTGAGGTCGAGGTCGAGCGACGGCTTGAAGTCTTCGTCGTCGAAGTCGCGCGGCGTGCCGCCCGAATAGATGAAGCCGTTGACCGGATAGACCGAGGTGCCGAGGCCGCCGACCGGGGCGAACCACACCTTCACTTCGCTCCAGTCGCCGTTCGGCGAGACGTCGACGGCGCGGACGTTGCGCTCGATGCCGCCGGCACGCGACCAGTTGGCATGGGTGAGCAGCACTTCGCGGTCGCTGACGATCTGCGAGACCATCGCGACGTGACCGAGCGGCATCTTGCCGGTGCGCTGGAACGACATGACTGCGCCGACCTTCGGGGCTTCGCCGCGCTGGTAGCGACCGGCGGCCTGGTTCCACCAGGTCCAGGCATTGCCATGGATGTTCACGCCGCTGATCTCGCGGGCATAGGGCGCGCACTGCCAGAAGGTACGGCCCTTGGCCGAAGCCGCCTGCGGGGCGGCCATCATCAGGGTGCAAACAGCCATCAGCGCAAAACGCGCTGCGAGAACACGGAAATTCATGGACCCCCCGGTCAGGAAGCAGTCAGTTGTTGAGTGCGACTGACCAGATCATAGGACGTAAGTATAGGGGTGCGGCTCGTCGATCCGACGAACCGTTGCGACGAGCCGATGACCTGCAGATGAACGGTGATTCCAGGGGAACTTTGCCTGTGCAGGCGCAGCTTTCGCGCTTCCCGCACCGCCGCAGGCACTCCCCCGCGCCTCCGTACGAATCCCGATCCGGATACGCCCCGAATGGGCAATATCGTGTCGCAAGCGCATCAGGTCGCGAGCTTTTCGCACGTGGCGCTTCGGTTCATCGCATCGATGTTGCGCTGCGGAATCGCTTGGTCTCCTATACTGAACGGGGGACGAACGACAGGTTAAGCAACCCGTTAACCATATGGGCGCAGTATCTGTCTCGGAGGGTCAGATTGGGGTGGGAGTAGTCGACGATGGGAGCACGAGCTAAACCGGCAGAAGGCGCGATGACGCTGGCCGAAATGAAGGAATTTGCGGGTTTCAGCGCAGCCACGCAGCGCTACATCCGCCGCGCGCTCGACATTGGTCTGGAGCGCGACGACGCGATGATCCGCTGGTCGCGCGACGTGGTCGAAGCCGCCAGCATCCGCGCCCAGGCCCATATCTATGAGCGCCTCCACGAAGTCCGCGCGCTGATCCCCGACGACAGCGATCTCGATTCGATCGAGCCGTTCCTGTCGCCGCTGGTCGCGATCGCGGCGTTCGACCTCAGCCAGGGCCGCCTCACCAGCTTCTCGAGCTTCCGCTTCCTCTACGAGCGGCTTGTCGGCGCCGAAGTGCGCCCATGGCTTCCCTCGGCCTTCTGCGCCGCGGCGGCGCTGCCGCATCTCCATCCGGAGCTGCGCCGCAAGCTGCTCCAGTCGATCAGCGAAGCCGCGGCAACCGCCTCGGGCTGGTCGAACCGCCAGCCGAGCTTCTATCCGGCCTGGGTCGAGAAGGTCGATTCGGCCGCGCTGCCGAACTGAGATCCCCGGCGGGCTTGCCTAGCGGCATGCCCGCCACCCCATCTCGCCGCGCTCCGCCTCGTCGAGATGCAGGTGATCGCGGTGCGCCGCATTGTAGTCGGGCGAAAGCACCGTCGAGAACAGCTTGCACGCCCCGCTGCGCACCTCGCGCAGGAACGCCGCCTTCTCGCCACCCTCGCCCCAGTCCTTCAGCACGCTGATCCGCGTCCCGTCGGCCAGCCGGAAGCCCGCCACGTCGATCGCGTCCGCCGTCGCATGCTCGCTCCAGTCGCCGGCGCTGCGGCCGTACATCCGCCGGCACGAATAGCTGCCGAGATGCTCGATCCGGGTGACCTGCGCGCCGAAATGCTTCTGCGCCGCGGGCTGGACGATCTCCCATTCCCAAACCGACAGCGCCGCCGCCACCGGGCAGGACGTGCCGAGGTTCGCCGGGCTCATCGCAATCGCCCGCGATCCGCCTTCGGTCAGCCGCACCCCGTCGGCATAGCCGCATTCGGGATCGCCGCCCTTCACCCCGGGCAGCGGCGTGTAGCGCACCCCCGCGGCGCGCAGCAGCACCCGGCACTCGGCATAGTCCTTCCCTAACCCAGCGAGCTTGCGCCCGGTGAACATGCCGATCGGCTGGCTCAGGTCGAGCCGGGTCCAGGGCAGGTCCTGCGGCCGCCCCCGCAGCACCGCCCAGCCGAGCAGCAGCACGACCAGCAGCAGCGCAACCAGGATCGTCCAGCTTATGGCGCGGCGCACGCGCCTCACAGCCGGATCGCGTCCTCGAGCCGCTGCGAGGTGACCGGGTAGCCGAGATCGTCGGGGATGCAGAGCCACCGCTCGCCGTCCCGCTCCTCGATCCACGGCGTGACGATGCGCACCGGATGCGCCCGCGCATCGGCGACCGCGTCGTCGAAGCTTGCGAACAATGCCAGCCGGTCGAGGTTGCGCCGCGTCGGGAAGATGATGTGCGCCTCGCCCCGGTCCGCCGCGTCGAGCACCGCGCGGGCGCTCGCCCAGAACACCCGGACATTCTCGTTGCCGTCGACCAGCGGCTCGGCGCCCTTCGGCGCGCGGGCGAGATAGAAGCGCGTATCGAACACCTTGTGGTGCACGCCCGCCGGCAGCCAGCGCGAGAAAGGCACCAGCGCGTCGAGGTCGAGCGCCGCGCCCGCCGCGTCGAGCAGCTCGCCCATCGCCTCGCCGGCATAAAGCCGCGCCCGCAGCGCCAGCATGCCGCCGGCAGGCTTCAAGCCCACCGCGACCGCCGCTTCCTCCAGCGTCTCGCGGATCGCGCCGATCCGCGCGGCATTCTCGTCCAGGTCGCCGGGATGCAGCGCTGCCAGCGCGAAATCGCCCGGATCGATCCGCCCGCCGGGAAACACCAGCGCCCCGCCGGCAAACGACATCGCCGCGGCCCGCTCGACCATCAGCAGTTCGGGCGGCCCGTCCTCGGCCTCGCGCATCACGATCACGGTCGCGGCGGGAATCGCCTGTTCGTCGGTCATCGGGGGAGCTTAGGGCGGGCGGAAAGCGATGGCCAAATCAAATCCTCCCCCAGCAAGCTGGGGAGGATTTAAGAATTCACCACCCCACCACCTTCAGCCGAACCTTCACTACCATCTCCGACGATGTCACGAACAGCGTCTTCCCATCCTCGCCAAAGCAGCAGTTCGCCGCCGCCTTGCCGGTCTCGATCCGCCCGAGCTTCTTGCCCTCGGGCGAGATCACCCAGATCCCGCCCGGGCCGCTGGCGAACAGATGCCCGCTCTTCGCCACCTTCATCCCGTCGGGCAGCCCCGGCAGCTTCTGCGCCACCTCGGCGGAGAAATCGACGAACGGCACCAGCTCCGAGTTCGCCGAGCCATCCGCCGCCAGTTCGCAGGTGTATATCCGCGCCGCATCCGGATCGGACTGGCTCACGTACAGCCGGTCCAGCCCCGGCGACACGCCGATCCCGTTCGGCCGCTTCAGGCTCTTGTCGATCAGCGCCACGCCACTGCCATCGGCATTCACCCGATAGACCCCGTTGAACGCCAGCTGCTTGAGCGGCGATTCGTCGCCCTCGCTCAGCCCGTAAGGCGGGTCGGTGAAATAGATCGCGCCGCCCCGCCCGATCACCAGGTCGTTGCAGCTGTTGAACTTCTTGCCTTCATATTCGCCGACGATGATCGTCTTCTTCTTCGTCGCCAGATCCACCCGCGCGATCGCCCGCGTGCCCGAATCGGCCATCAGCAGATTGCTCCGGGCGTCCGCGATCATCCCGTTCGAACCGGCTTCGCGCACCCCCGCCGGGATCGGCCCGGCCAGCCCCGAAGGCTTGAGGAACGGCTTAGCCCCCTCCCCGGCCTTCCAGCGATAGGCCACGTTCGCCGGCACGTCGGAGAACAGCAGATAGCCGCCCTTGCGGATCCACACCGGCCCCTCGGTCCATTGGAAGCCGCTGGCGATCACTTCGATCGGGCTCGCCACGTCGATCAGCGCATCGAGCGCCGGGTCGAACCGCGTGATGCGTCCCACCGTCCCGGCCCGCGCCATGACGGGCAGGAAGGGCAGCGCCGCCATGCCGCCCAGCAGCGCGCGGCGCGTCGTCTCGATCATGTGCGTCTCTCCATACTGCGCAGGGCAGCCGTCATCGCGAATATCGGGGCGATCATGCAAGCGCGATCGTCCGCCCCTCGCGCGCGGCGCGGTAGATCGTCTCGATCAGCCGCATGTCGCGAAGCCCCTCCTCGCCCGACGCGCGCAGCGGCACCCCGGCCAGCACGCTCTCCGCCAGATGGTCGAGCTGGGCGACGAACTGGTTCTTGGCGGGCGCCGGCAGCGTCACCGCCTCGGTCTTGCCGTTCGCCCGCGTCCACATCTGGTGCCCCTCATAGGAGGTGGCGGGCTCCATCCCCACCCAGCCCTTGGTCCCGGTCACGCGAAAGGCGTTGTGGCCGGAGGAATAGCTCGACACGCAATTGGCGATCAGGCCCGACGGGAAGCGCATCTGCCAGTCGATCCGGTCCTCGACGTTCCGGAAACGCGGATCGCTGCGATCGGTATATTCCATCGCACTTATAGCCACCGGCTCCTCGCCGGAGAGATAGCGTGCCGCGTTCAAGCTGTAGATGCCGATGTCCATCATCGATCCGCCGCCCGACATCGGCCGGTCGAGCCGCCACTGGTTCGGCTGGGCATAGAAGCCATGCTCCGAGGTGATCAGCGTCGGGCGGCCGATAAAGCCGGTCTTCACCAGCTCGACCGCGCGCAGGTTATGCGGCTCGAAATGGCAGCGATAGCCGATCATCAGCTTGCGCTTCGCCTTGGTCGCCGCCGCGATCATCGCCTCGCATTCGGCCGGGGAGATCGCCATCGGCTTCTCGCACAGCACATGCTTGCCGGCCTGGCTCGCACGGATCGAATATTCGGCATGCAGGCTGTTGGGCAGCACGACATAGACCAGGTCGATGTCGGGATTGTCCTTGATCCGGTCGTAGCTCTTGTAGTCGTACCAATGGGTCTTCGGGATGCCGTATTGCGCGCCGAACTTCTCGAGCTTGGCCGGCGTGCCGCTCACCAGCGCACGCAGCTCGGCGAACTCGCAATCCTTGATCCGCGGCAGGATCTGGTTGGTCGCGTAATTGCCCAGCCCGACAACGGCATAGCCCAGCTTGCGCTTGCCCTGCGCCCAGGCGGGCAGGCCAGCGGCCCCGATGGCCAGCCCCGCGCCGATCGTGCCCAGCATCTCGCGCCGCGTTCCGATGATCGTCATTGCCCGGTTCCCTCTCCGACTGGCGCATGCCCAAGCGCGCCGGCGCGTTGCCCGCCGGTCGACTGCGTTAGCGCTATCATGGATGGCGGAAGGCGCCTAGGCAGCTACGACTTTGGTCGCATGCCCCTCCGTCAACCCGACCCTGAGCCGGGGTCCCGGCACAAGGCCGGGATGACGGAAGGGAAGCAGAGCCCACCAGATCCCAATCCTCCCCCCGGAGGGGGAGGATTTAGGGCTCACCCGAACACCCCCCGAAACCGGGCATGCAGCCGCGCATGCGTCTCCGCCGCCCGCGCCAGCAATCCGGCATCCGCCGCCGCCTGTCGCGGAGCAGGCGCGCGCAGCATCGCCGGATCGATCGGCGCCTCCACCATCACCGCCAGCCGCGGGCCATAGGTCCGCGGCGCGGCGCAGAGCGCGTCGTAATCGACGAAGAATTGCCGCTCCTGCACCTTCCCCGGCGCATCGAGCAGCGCGCGGTGCACCGCATCCCACAGCCTCAGCCAGTAATCGACATGGCCGGCATCCTCGCCGGTCTCCGGCGCCCCGGGAAAGCGGAACGGCCGCTGGTCGGCGCCGAACTCGTGATGCCCCAGCCAGGTCATGAACTGCCGCCGGAACGGGTCCTCCTGTGCCAACAGGATCGCCCGGCGGTGCTGCGACAGCAGCGACAGCGCCTGCTGCAACGGTTCGCGGAATGGATGGAGCAGGATCGCGTCCGGAAAGCCGGTCACCAGCGCCTCCAGCCGCAGGATATTGTTATTGTTCTTCGATAGATAGCGCGTGCCACCCTGGTTCAGCAGGACCAGACGGATATAGTCCCGGAACGCAGCAAGCGTCTCCTTCTCCGGGGCGATCGGCATCAGTCCGTCCCGCTTCAGATAGCGGCGCCCTTCGAACGTGCGCCAGAAAACCTCCTCGATCGCCTCCGGGCTGTCGAGATCATGGCTCAAACCGTCGCCATGGCCCCGTTCGCGGGCCTCGACATGCCGCTTGCCACCCAGCCGCGCCCAGCTGTTGGGCGCGAGTGGAAACGGAAGTTGACGATAGGCCGGGGCGGCAAAGTCGCCGCCCGCGTGCAGCAGCCGGGTCAGGATCGACGTGCCCGCCCGCGCCAGCCCGGCGATGAACACCGGCCGGCGAATCTCCAGCGCTTTCAGCTGCTTGCCATATAGCGCCCGCTCGATGTCGAACGTCGCTTCGAGCAGCGCGGGCGATCCCAGGGCGATGCGGTGGAAGAGCTTGTCAGCGCGCCCGTACACGCCGAACCTGCCAGCGCAGCGCCGCGTAGCCGAGAGTGAACGGCATCAGCGCCAACTTTGCCGTCCAGTCCGTCTGGAGGATGTACATTTCGGGCAGCAAGGCGTTCAAAGCCAGCAGGGCCAGAAGCGGCGAAGCCGTCGCCACCAGCAGCGCCCCGGCGCGGGCCGAACGCATGAACATTCGCAATGACAGGATACGAAGCGCTCGCTCCTTGCCCCACTCCGAAACCCCGCGCTTTGCCAGCAGCCGCATGGCATGCTGCCCACAGGCGCCAAGCTCCTGAAAAGCAGGGATAAGCGGCAGGGCGCGGGCCAGTTCGAGCACCGCGATGATGGCGAGAAAGGTTAGGATCACCGGGCGCGCCCGCGGATGCGGCGGACCAGCCGCTTGACCGGGTACCAGACCACCGAGACGATCGCGAGCAGGATCGATCCGACCAGCCCGAAGGCCACGCCGATCGCGCCAAGGCCAAGCCCGGGGCCGGTATAGGCCTGGGCGGCGAGCGGTGCCGTCAGCGCGAGGGCAAGCGCTAGAAAACGAAGGGCTTTTACGAGCATTTTGCAGTCACCGTAGCTTGAATGGCCGGGCCATCGGTGGTGGGATCGAGATAGCGTGCCCAGCTAAGGGCCATGCGCCGCTCGGCGGAATCGGCGGAGATGTACCGCCAGCGAAGGTCGCCTTTGGGGGACATGCGGACGAGGCGCCCCTGCTCGGTTTCCTCGATCATCGCATCGCCACCCGGCAGCGGCGTGCCGCGCCCCTGCGCGCGGGTGGCGATCCTGTTGGCGGCGAACCCCTCGTCCCAGGGCGAACTGGTCTCGCCGCTGGAAAGATCGTGGACGAGCAAGCGGTTATGCCCGTTCACCCGCTCATTGGGGTAGCCCATCAGCGTGTTGTTATCGAACACGGTGATGCGGTGATCGTCGAGGATGCTCACGTCGTGCTGGAAGCGCCACGGGCCGATCTTCCACCACAGGATCTTCCCCGTAGCAGGCCGGTAGAGCGCGATCAGCGACAGGTTGCGCAGGCTAAGGAACAGGTCGCCCTTCTTCCAGTAGCGCCCGTCCGCCATGGCCGGCTGGATGTCGTTGAGATGGAAGGGATCCTGCACATAGGGCCGCCCCCGCCACAGCCGGGCGAGCCCGTTGCGATCAAGGATCTCGGCGATCCGGTCGACCTTGAGCAGCGCGCCCTCGGGGGAGACCCGGGCGACGCTGTCGTCCCAGAAATCGGCCTTCACCCCCGGCTCGCGCGGCACGGGGTAGCGATAGGGCACCCACAGGCTGCCGTCCGGCCCTTGCTCGGTCGAGTGGGTGAAGATGCCGTCCAGCGACCAGAGCAGCTTGCCACAGGCGTCGTAGCGGGCAAGCGGCGAGCTGTCGTGCAGCACCAGGCTGCCGTCGGCGAGCAGCAGCGGGTGCATCAGCCGGTTGCGCGCGGCGTCCTTGTCGCGGTGCACATCGGTCAGCGCGGAGGCGAATTTCGAGCGCGCATTGGCCGCGTCCACATCGGGCACGAAAGTGTGCACGGCGGTTCCGTCGGAGAGGCGGACGAGCTGCACCACCGATCGCTTGCGCTTGAGATCGAAGGGCGAAATCAGCGCATAGCCATCATCGACAAAGTTGGCATCGCGAGTGAAGCCGCCCGGCAGCTTGTCGTATTTACCGCCGAAATAGGGGGCGTTGCCGCGGAACAGATGCTGGATCGTATCGGGCACCCGCGCCAGCGCGATCGCCGCGCGACCGACTGCACCCGACTTCTCCCAGCCATCGACGATGGCGCCGCTGGCCATCGCGGCGAGCGGCAGGAGCAGCAGCGCGAGGACGAGGCTCCACAGCGGCACCGGTCGCGCGAACAGCCGCTCCAGCGCACTGCTCTCCCCCGTCGGCCGGGCACCACCGCCACCTGCACTATCCGTATCCAAACCCTGATCCCGCCCCTTGAACCCTCACAGTATGTGAAGGAATTCAACGGCATCGATGTCGGGACGATTTCGGTTCGTCGCAGCTAGGTTTCCGTGGTGTGACCAGCCTAGACCGGCAGCGTAACCAACGCGGAAAGTCCGCCCCCTTCGCGGTTGCGGACGGTCAGGTCGCCGCCATGGGCGCGGGCGACGGCGCGGGCGCTGGCGAGGCCCAGCCCGATCCCGCCGGTATCGCGATTGCGCGAACGCTCGCCGCGGAAGAATGGCTCGAAGACGCGATCGATGTCCTCGGGCGGAACCCCGGGGCCATCGTCCCGCACCTCGATCAGCGCCTGGCCGTCGATCTGATCCAGCGACACCTCGGCGCTGCCGGCGTATTTGAGCGCGTTGATCACCAGGTTGTTGAGCATCGCCTTCAACGCCGGCGAATTGCCCTCGACCACCACCGGATCGCCCGGCGCCAGCGTCACCGGCTCGCCGCGATCGCTCATGTCGTCGGTGACCGTCTCCGCCAGCGAGCGCAGGTCGAGCGGCTTGCGCGCGCCCTGTTTGGTGGTGTCGCGCAGATAGCTGAGCGTCGCGGAGATCATCGCCTCCATGTCGCGAATATCGCCCTCGCAGGCCCGGCGCAGATCGTCGGGCGCGGCCTCGAGCCGCAGGCCCAGCCGCATCAGCGGTGTGCGCAGGTCATGCGCCACCGCGCCGACCACCGTCGCGCGATCGTCGACATAGCGGTTGAGCCGCGCCTGCATCCGGTTGAAGGCTGCGGCTGCATCGGCGATCTCGGTAGGCCCGTCGATCGCGATCGGCGCGGCGCGCGGGTCGCGGCCCAGTCGCTCGGCAGCGGCGGCAAAGGCGCCGATCGGCTTGGCGATCCGGTGGGCCAGCGCCCAGGCGAAGGGCGCAACCGCGGCGGCGGAGACGATCAGCCACCACAGCACGAACCAGCGCCACGGCTCGAACACGGATCCGGTGGTCAGCGTCACCCATTGGCCGTCCGGCGTGCGATAGCCGGCGGTGAAATCACCAGTGATGATCACGTCGCGCGCCGACTGCACCGTCGGCGGCGGAACCGGACGCGGCACGCTGGCCCGGTCATAGGTCTTCTCGCGCGTGAGGAGCGGCGTCGGGAAGCTGATCAGCACCCGCTCGACCGGCACGTTCATCGCCTTGGCCATGGCGATCTCGGTACGCTCGCCGCGCGGATTCCAAGGCTGTTCGATGAAATGCTCGGCCTTGCTAACCGAGAAATCATCGTCGATCTGCTTGCCCTGCAGCGCATCGACCGCCTGGCCGACGGTGTAAAGCTTGGCTGTGGGGGTCTGCACCGCGATCAGCAGGCCCAGATTCATCAGCTGCGTAACTGCGACGCAGAAGACCATCAGCACGAACACTCGCAGGAACAGCGGCGAACCCGCCGCCCTGCCGCGCGATGTCACGCGCGCACCACCTTCGGCACGAACAGATACCCTTCGTTGCGCACGGTGCGGATGATCTCGTCCCCGCCCGAACGCAGCTTGCGGCGCAGACGGCTGACCTGCACGTCGATCGCGCGGTCATAGGCGTCCGAATCCGGTCCGCGCGCCGCGGCGAGCAGCGCCTCGCGGCTCAGCACCCGGCGAGGGCGCTCGATGAACACGCGCAGCACCGCGAACTCGCCGTCGGTGAGGCCGACCAGCACACCGTTCGGATCGAACAGCTCGTGGCTGCCCAGATCGATCCGCCAGCCTTCGAAGGTATAGACGTCGCCGCTCTCGCCGGTGACGACCGCGCCGCGCTTGCGCAGCGCCGCGCGCACCGTGGCGAGGATCTCGCGCGGGCTGCACGGCTTGGGAAGATAGTGGCCGGCGCCGACTTCGAGGCCCAGAATACGGTCCTGCTCTTCGCCGAGCGCGCTCAGGAAGATGATCTCCGGCCCGTCGGCGCGCGCGATGCGGCGACACGCCGAAAGCCCGTCCTCCCCCGGCATCATCACGTCGAGAATGACGAGATCTACCGGCGTGCGCGCCAGGATCTGGTCCATGTCGCGCGTGCTGGATGCGGTTTCGACCTTGTAGCCGCGCGAGCCGAGGCTGTTCGCCAGCAGCATGCGGATGTCGCGGTCATCGTCTACGACGAGCAGAGTCGCCGAATCGGCCTGGGAAGTGACGGTAGCAAGCATATTTCAGCTTCTACGACAAAATGCGTCCGCGATGTTGCGCGAAATTGTAACAAGATTTACCCGAGCCGTGTCGCAATCGGGACGCCCCGTTTCAGGGTGAGCGTCACCGGGGTTTTCTCCGCGATCTCGGCAAGGCGGGCATTCTGCTCGGCATCGGTACCGGTGATCGTCAGCACCCGCTCGATGTTGAGCGTCTCGCCCTGCCCGTGCAGGAACAGCCCCACCTGGATATCGTCGACCGCCCAGCCCTTGCGCTCGGCGTACATGCGCAGGGTGATCGCAGTGCAGGCACCGAGGCTGCCGAGCAGCAGTTCATAGGGGGCAGGCCCGGTATCGCCGCCGCCGCGCGATGCGGGCTCGTCGGCAACCAGCGCATGGCTGCCGAAGTCGATGTCCGTAGCATAGGGCGCGCCGCGCCCGATCTTTGCGATGGCTTGGGTCATGGGCGGAAGATTAGCGGCTCCGCGATGCCGCACAATGCCCATCCGGGTGAGGCTTTCCTGCTCCCTTGAACCGTCATCCCCGCGCAGGCGGCGGGGATGACGATGGAAAGGACGCTCAGCTCTTCTGCCAGCCGCCGCCCAGCGCGCGGAAGAGGTCGACCTGGGTCTCCGCGATAAAGGCATCCGCACGGGCGAGATCCGCCTCGGCGTCGGCGAAGGTCCGCTCGGCATCGAGCAACGCCAGCGAGTCGATATCGCCCTCGCGCTGGCGGGCCCGGGCGATGTTGACCGCCACTTCCGCCTCGTTGCGCGCCGCCTGCAGCGCCGTGCGCCGCTCGAGCGCGTGGCCATAAGCGGATAGCGCCGTCTCGGTTTCCTGCAACGCGTTGAGCACCGTGCCGTCAAAGGTTGCGAGCGCGACCTTGGTATCGGCCTCGGCTCCGGCAACCCGCGCACGCGCCGGACCCGGGTTCACCGCCCAGTTGAGCAGCCCGCCGACCAGCCAGCGCAACGGCCCGGCGCCGAACACGTCCCCGAAATCGGTGCCCGTCGAGCCGCCCGAGGCGCCCAGCGAGATGCGCGGATAGAGGTCCGCAGTCGCCACGCCGATCCGCGCGGTCGCGGCGGCAAGGCGGCGCTCGGCAGCGCGGATGTCCGGGCGGCGCGCCAGCAGCGCAGCGCCGTCGCCCACCGGGATCGGCTGGTTCAGCCGCAAGGTCGTATTCCGCTCACCCACCATCGCCGGCAGGTCAGCCGGAGTGCGGCCGGTCAGCGTCGCCAGGCGGAACAGTGCGGCATCGCGTGCGGCCTTCAGCGTCGGCACATCCGCCTCGCGCTGGTTGCGCAGCGCGCCGATCCGCGCGGTGTCGAGCCGGGTCGCGAGCCCCACGCCGCGGCGGCGCTCGGTCAGCTCGATCGACTGGTCGAGCAGCTTGACGATATGCTCGGCGACGCCCAGCCGTTCCGCCGAGGACGTGGCATCAGCATAGGCACGCGCCGTCTCGGCCGCGACGATCACGCGGACCGCGTCGGCGTCGGCTTCGGCAGCGCCGACATCGCCGCGCGCTGCTTCGGTGCCACGGCTCAGCCGACCGAACAGGTCCGCCTCGTAGCTCACGCTGAGGCCCGCATCGACCTGCCAGTCGTTGAGCGGCATGCCGGGCTGGCGCTGGCCCTCGGGCAGGCGGCCATAGTTCGCGCTGGCGCCCAGATTGGCCTGGGGCAGCTGGTTGGCCTTCGCCCCGCGCAGCGTCGCGCGGGCCTTCTCGATCCGCGCCACCGCGACGCGGATGTCGGTGTTGGCGGCCAGTGCGTCGGAGACGAGCTGGTCGAGCACCGGATCGTTATAGAGCCGCCACCAGTCGCCCTGGACCGGTTCGACGGTGACCGCGGGATTGACCGCGACGAAATTGCCGGCGGCAGTCTGGGGCGGCGTCGGCGCGACATAGTTCGGACCGGCAGCGCATGCGGCAAGCGCCAGTGCCGAGGCGGTCGCAAGGAAAATACGGTAGGTCATCTCAAATCCTCCTCTCCGCCGCCCCGGCGCGAGACCGGGGCGGCGGCAGGGTTTCATTCAGCCGGCTGCAGTTCGTGTGCATGGCCTTCCTCGCCCGCCGCCTTGCGAGGACGGAGCCGCGCGAGCCGGTCGCCGAGCGCGCGGCAGACGACGTAGAAGGTCGGCGTGAAGAGCAGGCCGAACGCGGTCACGCCCATCATCCCGAAGAACACGGCAGTACCCAGCGCCTGGCGGAGTTCCGCACCGGCACCGCTCGCGATCAGCAGCGGCACCGCGCCGAGGATGAAGGCGAACGAGGTCATCAGGATCGGGCGCAGACGATCGCGGGCGGCGCGAACCGCGGCCTCGATCGGCGACAGGCCGTCCTGTTCCTCGGCCTGCTTGGCAAACTCGACCACGAGGATCGCGTTCTTCGCCGCCAGCGCGATCAGCACGACCAGGCCGATCTGGGTGAGGACGTTGTTGTCCATGCCCCGCAGGTTCACCCCGGCCATGGCTGCGAGCAGACACATCGGCACGATCAGGATGATCGCCAGCGGCATGGTCAGGCTCTCATATTGCGCCGCCAGCACGAGGAAGACGAACAGCACTGCCAGGGCGAAGACCAGCCCGGCCGTGCTGCCGGCCATCTTCTGCTGATAGGCGATGCCCGTCCACTCGGCACCGTAGCCCGGAGGCAGATTGCTGGCGAGCTTCTCCATCGTGTCGAGCGAGGCACCCGAGCTGTAGCCCGGCGCAGTATCGCCATCCACTTCGACCGCCGGGAACAGGTTGTAGCGCGTCACGCGGTACGGACCGGTCTTGTTCTCGAAGGTCGACACCGAACCGATCGGCACCATCGCGCCACTGTTCGAGCGGGTCTTGAGGTTGGCGATATCCGCCTCGGTCGCGCGGAACGGTGCGTCAGCCTGCGCAGTCACCCGATAGGTGCGGCCGAGCATGTTGAAGTCGTTCACGAACGCCGAGCCGAGATAGACGTTCAGCGCTTCGAACACGCGCTCCGGCGGGACGCCGAGCATGTCCGCCTTGCGACGGTCGATATCGGCGAAGACGCGCGGGGTTGCGGTGTTGAAGAAGGTGTAGATCTGCTTCAGCCCCGGGGTCTGGTTGGCGGTGCCGATCAAACCGAACGCGGTCTTGCCCAGCTCGTCATAGCCATGCTCGGCACGGTCCTCGATCATCATCCGATAGCCACCAGCCGAGCCGATGCCCTGGATGACGGGCGGCGGGACGACGAGGAGCATCGCTTCGTTGATATCGGCGGTGCGCTTGCGCGCCTCGTTCATGATATCGCCGATGCTGACCCCCAGCTTCTTGCGCTCCTCGAAGGAGAGCAGAGGCACATAGGCAGCAGCCGAATTCGGGGCGAGCGTCTGCGACGGACCGTCGAAGCCGGCGAGCATGACCGAGCCCTTCACGCCCGGGATCGGCAGGATGCGGGCGACGACCTTGCGCATCACTTCGTCCGTCCGCTCGAGCGACGAGCCCGGCGGCAGCTGGATGACGGTGAGGAAGTAACCCTGGTCCTGCTGCGGGATGAAGCCGACCGGGGTGACCCAGAACATGCCCACGGTTGCGGCGATCAGGCCGACATAGGTGAGCATCATCCGCTTCGGGCGCGTGACCAGCACGCGGGTGAGCTTGGCATAGCCGACGCTCATCCGCTCGAAGCCGTTGTTGAACGCGTCCGCACCGCGACGCAGGAGACGGCCCACCGGGCCCTTGGGCTCGCCCTCATGGTGCTGCAGCAGCAGCGCGGCCATTGCAGGCGACAGCGTCAGCGAGACGAGCAGCGAGATCGCGGTCGCGGCCGAGATCGTCACGGCGAACTGCTTGTAGAAGGCGCCCGACAGACCGTTGAGGAACAGGGTCGGCAGGAACACCGCGAGCAGCACCAGCACGATCGCGACGAGCGCGCCGGACACTTCGTCCATCGAAGTCCGCGCCGCCTCGAGCGGGGTCATCCCCCGCGCGAGATTGCGCTCGACATTCTCGACCACGACGATCGCGTCGTCGACGACGATGCCGATGGCCAGCACCAGGCCGAACAGCGAGAGGTTGTTAAGCGAGTAGCCAAGCGGCAGCAGCACCGCCATCGTGCCGATCAGCGAGACCGGGATGGCGAGCACCGGGATGATCGCCGCCCGCCACTTCTGGAGGAAGACGATGACCACCAGCACGACGAGCAGGATCGCTTCGCCGAGCGTGTGATAGACTGCGTCGATCGACTGCGAGATGAACTCGGTCGGGTTGTAGATGACGCGATATTCCAGGCCCTTGGGGAAGTTCTTGGACATCGACTTGAGCTCGTCCTGCACTGCATTGGCAGAGGCGAGGGCGTTCGAGCCCGGGCGCTGGAAGACGGCGAGGATCACGGTCGGCTTGTTCGAGAGATAGGTGTTCGACGAATAGTCCGCCGCACCCAGCTCGACGCGCGCCACGTCGCTCACGCGAACCTGGTGCCCGTCGGCATCGGTACGGATCACCACCTGGCCGAACTGCGCGGGATCCTTCAGGCGGCCCTGCGTCTCGATATTGAGCTGGAAGGCATTGCCGGTCGGTGTCGAGCCCGGCTGGCCAAGCGTACCGGCGGCAACCTGGACGTTCTGGGCGCGCAGCGCCTGGACGATATCGCCCGCGGTCAGGTTGAGCGCGGCGGCGCGGCCCGGATCGATCCACACGCGCATCGCATAGTCGCGCGCACCGAACATGCGCACGTCACCCACGCCTTCGACACGGGCAAGGCGATCCTTCACCTGGGTCAGCGCGTAGTTCGAGATATACTCGCGATCGATCGAATTGTCGGGCGAGATCAGGTTCACGACCAGCAGGAAGTCCGGCGTGGTCTTGCGCGTGACGACGCCGAGACGCTGCACCTCCTCGGGCAGGCGCGGAATGGCCACGGCCACCCGGTTCTGCACCAGCACCTGCGCCGAATCGAGATCGGTGCCGGACTTGAAGGTGACGGTGATGGTGACGTTGCCGTCACCCGTCGACTGCGACGACTGATAGAGCATGTCGTCGACGCCGTTGATTTCCTGCTCGATCGGCGCGGCAACCGTCTCGGCAACGGTCTCCGCCGAAGCGCCGGGATAGGAAGCCGTGACCGTCACCGTCGGCGGGACGATGTCCGGATATTGCGAAATGGGCAGCGCGAGATAGGCGATCGCACCGATGATCGTGATGATCACCGCGATGACGGCCGCGAAGATCGGGCGCGTGATGAAGAACCGCGAGAGGCGCATGGGGCCACTCCTCGTGAAAAAGAGGTCTGAAACAGAAAATGTCAGCCGCCGGCCCCTGGGGAGAGCCGGCGGCTGATGGTCAACGGGCGAAGGTTGCTTCGCCCGTAACCGGCGCCGTGAGGGCCGGCGCCTGACTGGTTGCGGTCGGCTCGATCTTGCCGGCCTTGGGGGTCACCTTGCCCCCCGGCTGCGCGAACTGGGTGCCCGAGATCACCACCCGATCCTGGGCGGTAATCCCCGACCGGATGATACGCAGGCCGTCGACCACGGGGCCGAGCGTCACCGGCTTCGGCGACACCGTGCCGTCCTTGCCGACGGTGAGCACGAGCTTACGTGCCTGGTCCGTCTGGATCGCGGCGTCCGGCACCATCAGTGCCTGGGTGGTGCCACCGGCCGAGAGACGCATGTTGCCGAACATGCCGGGCGTCAGGAACATGCCCGGATTGCTCAGCACGGCGCGCCCGCGGATCGTGCCCGACTTGGGATCGAGGCCGTTATCCGTGAAGTCGAGCTTGCCCTTCCACTTGTAGTCGGTCTCGTCCTGCAGGCGGATTTCCACCGGCGACTCCTGGCCACCCGCTTCCTTCGCGCGCTTGGTCTTGAGGAACAGGGCCTCGGAACCGTCAAAGGTGAAGTAGATCGGGTCGAGCGCGTTGATCGTGGTCAGCAGCGAACCGCCCTGCCCCTCGCCCGCGGCGACCAGGTTGCCCGGATCGACGCGACGGTCCGAAATGCGGCCGGCAATCGGCGCGCGAACCTGGGTGAACTCCATATCGAGCGCGCGGCTGCGCACCCGGGCCTGGGCCGCCGACACCGCGGCACCCGCGGCACGGACACGCGCCTGAAGCCGCTCGACATCGCTCTTCGACACCGCCTCGACCGAGACGAGACGCTCGGCGCGGCCCAGGTCGGAACGAGCCAGCGCGAGATCGCTCTCGGCACTTGCCAGCCCCGCCCGCGCTTCGGCGAGTGCCGCTGCGAAGGGACGCTGGTCGATGCTGAAGAGCAGCTGGCCCTTCTGGACGATCGCACCGTCGGTGAAGTGGACGCCGGTGATCGCGCCCGAGACGCGCGGACGCACCTCTACAGCGCGGCTCGGCTCGAAGCGGCCGACATAGTCGTCCCATTCGTTGATATCGCGGGCGAGCGGCGTCGAGACAGTCACCACCGGCGGCGGCGGCGCGGCCATCGCGGCCGGTGCGTCCTTGCTGGCGATGCCGAGTCCGGCAGCGACGAGCACCACCGGCAGCGCGACAAGGCTGCCGCGCTGCCATAGCGGCATGCGGCGGATACGGTCCGAGACGCCCGGCTTGCTGTCGCCGGTCTCGGTTTCGATGCGCGAGATCATGTTCATTGGAATCGCTTCCCCTGATTCAGGGCTGCACGGCCGCGACTGATGGAGGCGAGCAGCGTTTCATATTGCTCGGGCGTGAAGCCCGCTTCGTGAAAGGCGCGGATCTCGTGGCGCGGCAGGGTATAGCCCCTGTGCCAGGCGAGCACCGAGAGGCGGCGCAGCGCCTCCAGCTTCTGATCCGCCAGTTTCGGATTGGGGGAATCCCCCCCGAAGATCATGCCCAGCGCCACCGAAAGGCGGCCGGGTTTCTCCAGCGACGCGAGCCGATCATGCTGCGCGATCGCCACGACCTGCCATTCGAGCGCGGAGAAGCCGGTGGCCGGAAGCACATCGGCGGGCATCGCGACCGGGCTGCCATGGAGCTCGGAAAAGTTGAGATAAGCCATGATCGTCTCCTCCTGCTTGTCGCCCGGCGGAAGGCAAAAGCCTCCCCGTGCCGCGCGGAACCTGTTTCCGCCGGCATTTCCGGTCATCCCCAACCGGCACGAGACGAGGCTATCGCGCAGACACATGTGTCTGCGGCGCACCGGCTCGGTCCTGTCTAAATTCAGTGCTGCTGGAGTTTCGGGTCGGGACCCCAGTCCCATTCCCTCGCTACGGCAACTTCCCTCACTTCTATACTGACTGGTATAGAAATCGTGCTGCGTTGCGTCAAGGGCTTTTTATACTGGTCGGTATTTTTTGTCGAGGCGGGGGAGCAAAAAGTTTGGAGTGAATGCCCCGCTCCCGGTTGCCCACGTCAAAGGCTGTGCCCGAGACACAGGGAAACCCCGGCTTTCACCGGGGTAACGGTCAGTTTTCTCTGCTTATTTGCTTGGCCAGCAGGCCAGGCTCGTATCGATCAGCGCCTTGAGGTCGGCGCAGGAAACGCCACCGCCGGCCTGCAGTGCGATGCCCTGGAGCAGCGCGGTCAAATAGGCGGTAAGCCCGGTGATGTCGGTATCGGCAGGGAGATCGCCCTCTGCCTTTGCCCGCTCGAAACGATCGATCAGGCCCTGTTTCACCAGCGCCCCGCGCTTCAGCACCTCGGCACGGATCGACTCAGCCTCGGTCCCGCATGCGACGGAGTTGATCACACCCATGCAACCCCGCGGGTTGTACGAGTCCATCTGCATCTGAAGCGCGCCCGTCAGCAACCGTTCGGCAACGCCGCGGGCGGTGGGTGCCTCAAGCGCCTTGCCCATGTAATCGAGCTTCTCGCGCTGATAGAGATCCAGCGTCTTCTTGAAGAGCGCTTCCTTGTTACCGAAGGCGGCATAAAGGCTCGGACGGGTGATCCCCATTGCCTCGGTCAGATCGCTCAGCGAGGCACCTTCATACCCCTTGGTCCAGAAGACGCGCAGCGCCGCGGTCAACGCCGAGTCGGTGTCGAATTCGCGGGGGCGCCCCTTGGCGGGTTGGCAGGCGGTGATTTCCATAATGACCGGTACATAATGTCGAACGGCGGAAAAGTCCAATGCTCTTCGCCATTTCCGAGGAAATGGCGTTAACCACCGTATTTTCACAGAGTATGAACGCCCCGACAAGGCGGCTTATGCGCAAAAATATGATCAGGGCTCGAAGAATCGCCAGTTGGAACGCGCTTTCTGCGTTCGCGATTCAAGTCGCCGCCACGCGCGGCCGCTATTCGGGTAAATTGCCTCTCTCAGCTTTCTGAGATGAATCCCGGCATGCCCCGCAGCCGTTTGGGCGGGTACGGAATCGCCGTGCTTGCCGTCGTCATAGCGGGTGGCGCACGCGCCTTGTTCGATCCGTTGCTGACCGATCATCCGCATTATCTGATCTTTCTCCTCGCCGTTCTGTCAACCGCCCTGCTCGGCGGCCTCCTCCCCGGACTGCTCGCGGCTATATTGTCCGCCGGAGCCGAGACCGTCCTTGCCGGCGAGACCGGCGCCGACGCGGTCGCCGACCTGCTGCTCTTCGCCGCCGCAGCCGTCATCGTCCTCGCCTTCGCGGCATTGCTCCAGGTGCGCCAGCGCCGTATCGCCCAGCCCGGCGATGCCCAGCAACAGGCGGAGCGCCAGCTCAAGGCGAGCGTCAACCAGTTCCGCTCGGTGCTCGCCACCGTGCCCGATGCGATGATCGTGATCGACGAGCGCGCGCACATCCTATCGTTCAGCGCAGCGGCCGAGCGGCTGTTCGGGTTCGGCGAAGCCGAGATGGTCGGCACCAACATCAACCGGCTGATGCCCAGTCACGACCGCGACCGGCACGACGACTATATTGCCCGCTATCTCCGCACCGGGGAGCGCCGGGTGATCGGCCGCGGGCGCACCGTGACTGGCCGCCGGCGCGACGGCAGCACCTTTCCGATGGAGCTTTCGGTAGGCGAGGCGATCACCGATGGCGACCGCGTCTTCACCGGCTTCATCCGCGACCTGACCGAGAA
>PJUL01000548.1_pt1 | contig 25572 bp, 23 predicted proteins | sample 1512221 | NCBI WGS metagenome assembly PJUL01 (sample SAMN08177667, study PRJNA422409) | Feces metagenome, whole genome shotgun sequencing project.
GCATCGTCAAAGTAGCTTGAAACTGGTAGTTGGCTTGCGGCCTGCTGCAGTTGAAGACTTAAATCAGACATGGGTGACCTGACCTAAAGACTCCCCACAGGGAGAAAGTGCGGGAGGTGCGCCTGAAAGGACGCATCTGGAAAAAGAAAACCGGCTAGGGTGGGTAGCCGGCTCGACGTGAATGGGATTATAGGCGGTGGGGTTATTCCCGCACCCCCGCTACGTGAATAGGCCGTGTATGCCAATCACGTGCTGCCCACGGGCCTGCGTATGGGGGCAACCCATGGCGCCCGGCGCACGCACCGCACCGGTGCGCCTAAAATCGGCGGTTTTTCATCCGCGCCCAGCGCCCCGCCCATGCCCAAGGCTTCCGCCACCCCAGCCTTACCCGCCGAACCTGCCAGCTACGAGGCGGCGCTGGAAGAGCTGGAGCAGCTCGTGGCCCGCATCGAATCGGGCCAGTTGCCGCTCGACCAGATGCTGGCTGGCTATCAGCGTGGGGCCACGTTGCTGGCTTTTTGCCGCAAGAAGCTTGAAGCCGTTCAGGACCAGATCAAGGTGCTGGACGAAGGCCAACTGCAACCCTGGACCCAGGATTGAACCGAGCATGAGCGCAGTTCCCCACACTTCATCTTCTGCAGACGCTGGTTTCGACGTGTTGTTCTGGAGCCAGAACCACCTTGGCCGTGTCGAGCAAGCCCTTTCGCAATGGGTCGGCCACGATGCCCCCGCAGGCCTGGGTGATGCCATGCGGTATGCCGTGCTCGATGGCGGCAAGCGCCTGCGCCCCTTGCTGGTGTTGGCCGCCTACGAGGCCGCCCGCAGCGCGGTCACCTCGGCCGAGGCGCTGAACGGCGCAGCCCTGCGCGCCGCGTGCGCGGTGGAACTCATCCACGCCTATTCGCTGGTGCACGACGACATGCCCTGCATGGACAACGATGTGCTGCGCCGGGGCAAACCCACGGTGCACGTGCAGTTCGGCGAGGCCCAGGCCTTGCTGGCGGGCGATGCGCTGCAAGCCTTTGCCTTTGAGCTGTTGACGCCTGACGATGGCTCGGTGCCTGCTCTCGCGCAGGCCACGCTGTGCCGCCTGCTGGCACGCGCGGCGGGCTCGGCCGGCATGGCCGGCGGCCAGGCCATCGACCTGGCCAGCGTGGGTTTGGCGTTGACCGAGGACCAGTTGCGGCAGATGCACCAGCTCAAGACAGGAGCGTTGCTGCAGGGCAGCGTGCTGATGGGTGCCGTCTGCGGCCAGGCGGGGCCCGTGGCGTACCAGGCGCTGGCAGACTACGGCGCCGCCATGGGGCTCGCGTTTCAGGTGGTCGATGACATTCTGGACGTGGTGGCCGATTCAGCCACGCTGGGCAAGACGGCGGGCAAGGATGCCGCTGCCGACAAGCCCACTTATGTGTCGTTGCTGGGGCTCGAAAGGGCGCAGGCCTACGCCCAGGAACTGCTGCTGGAATCGCAAGCCGCGCTGGCGCGCAGCGGGCTGCCTGACACCTGCGCACTGGCCGCGCTTGCGGACATGGTGGTGCGCCGTTCCCACTGACCCGATGAATGGCTCCCCGTGCGATGAATTGAAGGTCAAATTGGCCTCTAGCGCTTATCCATAAAGCGCTGGAAGCTATCAAAAGAATAGTAAATGCCCACCACATCCTTCCCCCTGCTGCAGACCATCAACGATCCAGCCGACCTGCGCCAGCTGTCGCGTGCGGACCTGAAAGCCCTGGCTGAGGAGCTGCGGGGTTTTGTGCTCGAAAGCGTGTCGCAGACCGGCGGTCACCTGAGCTCCAACCTCGGCACGGTCGAATTGACCGTAGCGCTGCACCACGTCTTCAACACCCCTGAGGATCGCCTGGTGTGGGATGTGGGCCACCAGACCTATCCGCACAAGATCCTGACCGGCCGGCGTGACCGCATGCACACGCTGCGGCAGCTGGGCGGCATCTCGGGCTTTCCCCAGCGCGCAGAAAGCATCTACGACACCTTCGGCACCGCGCACTCCAGCACCAGCATCTCGGCCGCGCTGGGGATGGCGCTGGCCGCCAAGCGCAAGGGCGAAAACCGCCACGCCGTGGCCATCATTGGCGACGGCGCTATGACGGCGGGCATGGCTTTCGAGGCACTGAACAACGCGGGGGTGGCCGATTGCAACCTGCTGGTGGTGCTCAACGACAACGACATGAGCATCAGCCCACCCGTGGGTGCGCTCAACCGCTACCTCGCGCAGCTCATGAGCGGGCAGTTCTACGCGGCGGCCAAGAATGTGGGCAAGACCGTGCTCAAGCCGGTGCCGCCACTGCTGGAGCTGGCCAAGCGCTTCGAGCAGCAGGCCAAGGGCATGGTGGTACCGGCCACGCTGTTCGAGAAGTTCGGCTTCAACTACATCGGGCCCATTGACGGGCACGACCTTGATTCGCTGATCCCCACGCTCGAAAACATCAAGAGCCTCAAGGGCCCGCAGTTCCTGCATGTGGTGACCAAGAAGGGCCAGGGCTACAAGCTGGCCGAGGCTGACCCCATCGCCTATCACGGCCCCGGCAAGTTCGACCCCAGCGTGGGCCTGACCAAGCCCGCAACGCCGCCCAAGCAAACCTTCACGCAGGTGTTTGGACAATGGCTGTGCGACATGGCCGCCAAAGACATGCGCCTGGTGGGCATCACGCCTGCGATGCGCGAGGGTTCCGGCATGGTCGAGTTCGAAAAGCGCTTCCCGGACCGCTACTACGACGTGGGCATCGCCGAGCAGCACGCCGTGACATTTGCGGCCGGCATGGCCTGCGAGGGTGTCAAGCCGGTGGTGGCGATCTACTCCACATTTCTGCAGCGTGGGTACGACCAGTTGATCCACGATGTGGCACTGCAAAACCTGCCCGTGGTGTTTGCACTGGACCGTGCAGGCCTGGTCGGTGCCGACGGCGCGACACACGCGGGCGCGTACGACATTCCGTTCGTGCGCTGCGTGCCCAACATGGCCATGGCCTGCCCTGCCGACGAGCGCGAGTGCCGCCAATTGCTCACCACGGCTTTCGAGCAGGACCACCCAGTGGCCGTTCGCTACCCCCGCGGCAGTGGCGCCGGCATCGCGCCGCTGCCGGGCCTGGAAGGACTGCCCTACGGCAAAGGTGAAATTCGCCGCGAACGGCAAGGCGCCGCAGCCACTGATGCTGCGGGCGGTGCGCCGCGCATTGCCATCCTGTCGTTCGGCACACTGCTGTATCCGGCACTGGAAGCGGCCGAGTCGCTGGCCGCCACGGTGGTCAACATGCGCTGGGCCAAGCCCATCGACGAAGCCTTGCTGCGCGAAGTGGCCGAGCGCCACGATGCGCTGGTGACGCTGGAAGACGGTGCCATTCTGGGCGGTGCGGGCAGCGCGGTGACCGAGGCGCTTAACACCATGGGCGTCGTGCGCCCGGTGCTGCAGTTGGGTCTGCCCGATGTTTTCATCGAACACGGTGATCCGGCCAAGCTGATGTCTTTGCAGGGGCTGGACGCTGCGGGCATCGAACGCTCCATCAAGGCACGTTTCTCTCAGAACTGAGGGTGTGGGCTGACCCGCCCCGCGCGGGTGTTGGGGTTATCGACAATGGGGGTGCGCTGCTGCAGTCCTAGAATGCCCCAGGACCTGCAATGTCCTCTCATTCGTCAGCGTGGCCTCGCGCTGCGTCCCTGATTTCGGAGACACCCCCTAATGGATCGTCGTTCAGCCATGCGGCATGCCGGCATTGCCGGCGTGCTGGCGACTGGCATGCCACCCGCGGTATACGCGCAACCTGTCGTGCGGTGGCGCCTGGTGTCCAGCTTTCCAAAGTCGCTCGACACGATCTACGGTGGTGCGTCCGTTTTTGCGCAAGAAGTCAAAGCCTTGTCTGGCGGGCGGTTTGAGATTGAGGTGCACGCCGGCGGTGAGCTGGTGCCTGCCTTTGGTGTGCTGGATGCGGTGCAGAACGGTACCGTGGAAATGGCCCACACCGCCCCCTATTACTTTTACGACCGCAATCAGGCGTTCGCCTTGGGGTCCGCCATACCGTTTGGGTTCAACGCACGGCAGATGAACGCATGGATGCTGCACGGCAATGGGCGGCGCCTGATGGACGAGTTCTATGCAGGCTACAACGTGGTCAGCTTTGCCGGTGGCAACACGGGCACGCAGATGGGTGGTTGGTACCTCACGGAGATCCGCAATGTCTCCGACTTCAAGGGAATGAAGATGCGTCTGGGCGGGGGGCTGGTGGGCGAGGTCATGGCGGGAATGGGCGTCATTCCTGTGGACATGCCCGGTGGAGAGATCTATCAGGCGTTGCAGAAGCGAACCATTGATGCTGCCGAGTGGATAGGTCCTTATGACGACCAGAAGCTGGGGCTGAACAAGGTCGCCCTCTACTATTACTACCCTGGCTGGTGGGAGGGTGGGCTGGAGCTGGATTTTTTGATTTATCGCAAGGCTTTCGACGCGCTCCCGGCCGACTACAAGGCCATTGTCAAAGCGGCGTCTTCGGTGGCGCATGCAGACATGCTGGCCAAATACGATGCCCTGAACCCCAACGCACTCAAGCAATTGGTGGTTGCCAAGACCAAAGTGCTGCCATTTTCACTGCCCGTTCTGGACGCCTCCTTTCGCGCGGCCATGGACGTGTTTGCACGCAACGAATCCCGCAGTGCGCAGTGGAAGAAGATTTATGCCGACATGCGCAACTTTCAGCGTGACCAGATCTTCTGGTTCCGTTTTGCGGAGGCCCGCTTCGACAGTTTCATGTCGACCCAGCGGATTTGAAGAGGCCGTGGGGTAGGGCGTGAGCGCTGCCGTCTCCCCGTCCGAAGATGCGCACAACGCGGTGATTCGTTCAAGGGTTCCAAGGCTTGCAGAACCCTGAAGGCTTGCGCTGCTAGGCCTTGGTGCGGGGGAAAACCCGCAAAGGTCTTCACGGGTCCTCTTCCTACAATCGATTCGGATAACCCAACCCTTGGCTTGAGATGCACAACATCGCTGGCCAAAAATTTTGCCAACAACATTTCGGAGAGAACCTCATGGATCGTCGCTCACTCATCAAGCATGCCGGTATTGCAGGTGTGCTCGCCGCTGGCGTTGCGCCTGCCGTACACGCACAAGCTGCGGTGCGCTGGCGCCTGGCTTCCAGCTTCCCCAAGTCGCTGGACACGATTTTCGGCAGCGCAGAAATGCTGTCGAAGACGGTCAAGGCCATGTCGGGCGGCAAGTTCGAAATCTCTGTGCACCCTGCCGGTGAGCTGATGCCCGCCTTCGGCGTGGTCGACGCGCTGCAGTCTGACACCATCGACATGGCACAGTCTGCCGCCTACTACTTCACCGGCAAAGACCCCATCTTCGCTTTCAGCTGCGCTGTGCCTTTCGGCCTGACCGCACGCCAGACCACTTCGTGGAAGCGTTACGGCAACGGCGGCAAGCTGCTGGATGCGTTCTTTGAAAAATACAACTTCCACACGGCCAGCGGCGGTAACACCGGCACGCAAATGGGCGGCTGGTACCGCAAGGAAATCAAGACGGTTGCCGACCTCAAGGGCCTGAAGATGCGCATGGGCGGCGGCGTGTTCGGTGAAGCCATGGCCAAGCTGGGCGTGGTGGCGCAAAACATGCCCGCTGGCGACATCTACCAAGCGCTCGAAAAAGGCACACTGGATGCCGCCGAGTTTGTGGGTCCTTACGACGATGCCAAGCTGGGCTTCAACAAAGTGGCGCCTTTCTACTACTACCCCGGCTGGTGGGAAGGTGGCGCCGACCTGGAGTTCTTCGTGAACAACAAGAAGTTCGCCGCCCTGTCGGAAGAAAACAAGGCCATCCTGAACGCCGCCATGGCTTTGGCTGCCACCGACATGACGGCCAAGTACGACGCGTACAACCCCATCGCTCTCAAGAAGCTGGTGGCTGAGAAAACCAAGCTCACAGCGTTCCCCAAGGCGCTCATCGATGCCGGTTTCAAGGCCTGCATGGAAGTCTACGAAGAGCACAACGCCAAGTCGCCCGAGTTCAAGAAGATCTACGAAGACATGCGCACCTTCCAGCGCGACCAGATCCTGTGGAACCGCTTCTCGGAGTACCCGTTCAACCAGTACATGAACGGTGTCAAGATCTGACCCAGGTGTTACCGGCGGCCTCTGGGCCGTAGCACCACACTCAAGCCGCGCGTGTCGCGGCTTTTTTGTTTTCGTTGTCCTGGGATTCTCTGCGTGTGGGGTGCATCGCCGCTGTACGTTGTGCGGGGCTGACCACCAGAGACTCCGGACTGCCTTTGACCGATCCCTCCTGCCATGAATGGCAATGCAACGGCAAGGGTGCTTTGGCCGCCCGAAGACCTGTCGTGCACGAAGCCGAAGTTGGAGACGTTGCGAGCAATGGCTCATACCAGCCGCTAATACTCGCATTGGCATTGCTGGGGATCTCAATCCTCGGGGTCGTAGCTATTTAGCGATGAAGCTGTGTCGGGCGCCCCCCGCTGTCCCCCGTCCCTTGTTGCCCTGCGGCTTGGTGCTCTGTTCTGGAGCCAAGCACAGCAACCAGTCCAAAAGAAAAAGGCCCCGAAGGGCCTTTGGAGAACGGGAGAGGGCAAGCCCTCGCACTGCAGGTCAGTTCGCCGGCTTCTTCAGCGCATCTTCCATGGCCTTGAGCGGGTCGTCGGCAGCGGCTTCAGGCGCCGAAGCATCAGGTGCTGCGGGCGACTCGGCATCTGGCGTGGGTTCCGAACTCGCGCCAAAGGGCTCCTCTCCATACGATTCGCCGTCTGAAGGCGAGCCCAGCGACTCGCGCATCTGGTCGCCCAGGTTTTCCATGTTGTATTCCACCTTGGCATCCAGTGCGCCGGTCACGATCTGTGGGAACGCAATCAGCACACCCACCATGGTCAGCTGGATCAGCAGGAACGGAATCGCGCCCCGGTAAATCTGCATGGTCGTGACGGGCTCCATGGTCTTGCGCGTGACGCGGTCGACATAGGGCTTGTCGGGTGCGACCGAGCGCAGGAAGAACAACGCAAAGCCAAACGGTGGGTGCATGAACGAGGTCTGCATGTTCACCGCCAGCAGCACGCCAAACCAGATCAGGTCGATACCCAGCTTGTCGGCCACGGGTGCCAGCAGCGGCACCACGATGAACGACAGCTCAAAGTAGTCCAGGAAGAACGCCAGGAAGAACACCATCACGTTCACCGCGATCAGGAAGCCGATCTGGCCGCCTGGCAGGGTGGTGAGCAGGTGCTCCACCCAGATGGGGCCGTCCGCAGCCTGGAAGACCAGGCTGAACACGGTGGCGCCGATCAGGATGAACATCACAAAGCTTGACAAACGGGTGGTGGATGCCAGAGCTTGCTTGAGCAGCTTCATGTCCAGGCGCTTGCGGCTCCAGCCCATGATCAACGCGCCCATTGCACCCATGGCGCCGCCTTCGGTCGGCGTGGCAATGCCCAGGAAAATCGTGCCCAGAACCAGGAAGATCAGCAGCAGCGGCGGGATGAGCACAAACGTCACCCGTTCGGCCAGGCGCGACAGCAGGCCCAGCTTGAGGCCCTTGTTGATCAGCGCAATGGCCAGGGCCACTGCCGTGCCGCCGCACATGGCCACCACCACTTTTTCGTCGGTGGCCACAGAGGTCACCAACTCACCTTGCCACCATGTGTGCACTTCTGCCATGTGGCGCGCCAGGAAGATGGACACGGTGGCCGACAAGCCAGCCAGCACGGCCAGCGAGGTGTAGCCGCCGCTGCCATCGGGTTCGCGGTAGGTGCGCGCTTCGGGAGGCAATGCAGGCACCTGGTGCGGCTTGAACACCGCCAGGAACATGACGTACAGAACGTACAGGCCCATCAGCATGAAGCCGGGAATGAAGGCGCCCTTGTACATATCGCCAACGCTCTTGCCCAACTGGTCGGCCATCAGGATCAGCACCAGCGATGGCGGAATGATCTGCGCCAACGTGCCAGACGCCGCAATCACCCCGCTGGTCAGCCGGCGGTCATAGCCGTAGCGCAGCATGATGGGCAGCGAGATCAAGCCCATGGAGATCACCGAAGCGGCCACAACGCCGGTGGTGGCCGCCAGCAGGGCACCCACAAAAATCACGGCCAATGCCAGACCGCCCCGCATGGGGCCAAAGACCTGGCCGACCGTATCGAGCAAATCCTCGGCCATGCCGCTTCGCTCCAGGATCAGCCCCATCAAGGTGAAGAATGGAACGGCCAGCAGGGTGTCGTTGGCCATGATGCCAATGAGGCGCTGGGGCAGCCAAGCGAGTACCGAGCTGGGGAAGATGCCCATCTCGATGCCGATCACGCCAAAAAACAGGCCGCAGGCACCCAGGCTGAAAGCCACCGGGAAACCCAGCAGCAGGAACATGATCAACCCCGCAAACATGAACGGGGCGAAATTGGTCGCAAAGAATTCCATGATGAAGATGCTCCGTGCTCAGCGTGCTGGCGTGGCGGGTGGGGTGGTGCCCGCGGCACTGGCGGCGGCAGCGGCTTCCTGCTGCTGGCGCAGGATTTCGACAAGCTCTTCTTCAGAAGACTTTTCCACCAGACGGCCCATGGGGTCAGGCCCCTGGCCACGCAGGAAGGCGATGCGCTTGATCAGCTCGGACCAGCCTTGCAACATCAGCAAGGTGAACCCGACGGGCAAGGCCACCCACACGGGCCAACGGATCAGGCCGCCAGGGTTGCCCGAGACCTCGCCGGTCTGGTACATCTGAATCACCAGAGGCCAGCTGAGATACAGCACCAGAAGGCACAGCGGTGTGAGGAAAAATGCAAAGCCCACGATGTCGATCCATACCTGCACACGCTTGGGCAGGCGGCTGTTGACTACGTCGATCCGCACGTGCTCGCGGTGCAGCAGCGTGAAACCGGCAGCGACCAGGAAAGACCAGGCAAACAGGTACCACTGTGCTTCGAGGAAGGCGTTGGAACTGACCCCGAAAATCTTGCGCACCAGCGCATTGATCGCGCTGACGGCAGTGGCGGCAAAAATCAGCCAGATGACGTATTTGCCGATGAAGGCATTGAGCCCGTCGATGGCTCTGGAAAATTTCAATAAAGCCTGCATGGTGTCTCCAATAGAAAGGCTGCGTATGTGATGCGCAGACGGCCGCACGGGTGCGCGCAACTGCCTGCAAATTTTTACAACAGCCTCAATTTTACGGAGCACCGCAAACCGATTCTGACGGCAGCGTGACGGTGGGAAGCCATTGTGAAAAAAGGCTTCGCAGCTACAAAAATTAGAGCAATTAGGGTTTCTTCTAGGGTCTGGCAGTGCGTTTGGGGCGTGCAAATTGCCACCAGGCAAGCACGTTGCTCATCGACAGCACTTCACCGCAATGCAGTGGGTTGTAGCCCGGCAATGCGGCCATGCGCTGCAGCCAGTCCGGGGTTTGCAGCAGCGTGCGCAGTGCCTGGGTGGCCGGCTGGTCCAAGCTGGCCTTGAGGCAGGCCAGGTGGTATCGCTCGTGCACGAGCGGGATGAAATCCAGCCCCCGCGCGCGGGCTGCCAGCTCGATGCCCATGCCTGCATCAGCGGCGCCTGCCGCCACTGCCTCGGCCACTGCGGTGTGCGAAGGCTCATGGGTCGCGTAGCCCGCTATCGCATCGGGGGCCAATTCGGCCTGGGCCAGCAGTTCATCGAGCAGCACGCGCGTGCCGGTGCCCAGGGGCCGGTTGACAAAGCGGGCGCTACGGCTTGCCACGTCGGCCAGACCCTGCAGCCGCAGCGGGTTGCCGGGCGCGACGATGAGGCCCTGGGTGCGTTGCGCAAAGCCGATGAGCTTGTGCAGGCCGGGCTGCAGCAAAGGCTTGTAGGTGCGCGCAGTCAGAGACCCTGCGTCAGCGTGCTCCACGGTGTGAAACCCCGCGAGGGTGCAGCGCCCTTCGTTGAGCGCTCGGATGGCGTCCACGCTGCCGGTGAAGCGGATATCCAGGTGCAAAGCCCCGGCTTCATGGCGGGCCGCGGCGTACGAGCGCAGTGCCATCAGGGCATCGTCGTGGCTGGCATACAAGGTCAGCACGTGCGCGTCGGGGTCAAACGCCACGGCAAACGCCCGCTCCAGGTCGGCATGCAGCGCGGCAATCTGCGGTGCCAGCCGTGCCTGGGCCTGGCGCTCGGCCCATAAGAGCTTGGTGCCAAACTCGCTGAGCTGGGCCGACTGGCCTTTGCCCCACACGATGAGCTCGCCGCCCAGTTGTTCCTCCCACCGCTTCAAGGCCCCCCACACATGGCGGTACGAGAGGCCCAGCCCGCGCGCCGCGCCCGAGATGGAGCCGTGTTCTGCCACCGCCTGCAGCAGTTCGGGCAAAGGGTTGCGGATGAGGGCGTTGCCCGCGTCGCGGCTGAGTGTGTAGTGGAGCTGGACCCTATGCACGGGATTTCATATCGCTGGTTATTCGGTGGGTGCCTACGATAGCCCAAACCTGTGCGCCGCACGGGGCGTTGCCTCTATCGATGTCCACCCTCTCCGAAAGCGCGAGCACAGCGCTGCAACTCACCCTCTCGTCCGACCCCGTGCTCTGGAGCATCGTGGGCCGCTCGCTGTCCGTCAGCGCCACGGCCTGCGTGCTGGCCTGCGGCTTGGGCCTGGTGCTGGGCGCCTGGTTGGGCGTAGCGCGTTTTGCGGGGCGGGGCGCCGTGCTGGCGGTGCTCAACACCTTGCTGGCCGTGCCGTCCGTGGTGATCGGGCTGCTGGTGTATCTGCTGCTGTCGCGCAGCGGGCCGCTGGGTCCGTTGGGCTGGCTGTTCAGCTTCAAGGCGATGGTGCTGGCGCAAGCGCTGCTGGTACTGCCCGTAGTGACTGCGCTCACGCGCCAAGCGGTAGAGGACGCCGACCGCGCGCATGGCGAGCAACTGCGCTCGCTGGGCGCTGGGCCGCTGCTGCGCAGCCTGTTGCTGGCGTGGGACGAGCGCTATGCGCTGCTCACGGTGCTGATCGCTTCGTTTGGCCGCGCCATCTCCGAGGTGGGCGCGGTGATGATCGTGGGCGGCAACATCGACGGCTTCACGCGGGTGATGACCACTGCCATCGCGCTCGAAACCAGCAAGGGCGACCTGCCGCTGGCGCTCGCGTTGGGCCTGATTCTGCTGGCCGTGGTGCTGGCGCTGAATGTGCTGGTGGCCTTGTTGCGCCGCTGGCGCGAGCGGGTGGATGGCGCTGCCAGCAGCACACCCGTGGGGGTGGCGGCATGAGGGCGCCCGGCACCGTGGCCGCACCGTGGGTGGAGCTGGACCGCGTCACCGTGCGCTATGGCCGCGTGCAGGCGCTGACGGATATTGCGCTCACCATCCAGCCCGGCGAGCGCGTGGCTTTGGTGGGGGCCAACGGCAGCGGCAAAAGCACCTTGCTGCGCGTGCTGCACGGCCTGGCCGATGCGCAGGGCGGCGGCCTGCAGTGCGACGCTGCGCTGCGCCAGGCCATGGTGTTCCAGCGCCCGCACATGCTGCGCACCAGTGCGCAGAACAACGTGGCCCTGGCCCTGTGGCTGCGCGGCGTGCGCTGGCGCATGGCGCGGGCTCAGGCACTGGTGGCCTTGGCGCGTGTGGGGCTGGCAGACATTGCAGCGCAGAACGCGCGAACCTTGTCGGGTGGGCAGCAGCAGCGCCTGGCCCTGGCGCGCGCCTGGGCGCTGCGGCCCGATGTGTTGCTGCTGGACGAACCCACCGCCAGCCTGGATCCCCACGCCAAACGCGAGGTCGAAGCGCTGATGGCCGACTTTGCGGCCAGCCACGGCAGTGCGGGCCCTGCGCACCCGGTGACCATGGTGTTCAGCAGCCACAACCTGGGCCAGGTCAAGCGCCTGGCCAGCCGCGTCATCTACATGGAGCACGGCCGCCTGATGGCCGATCTGCCGGTGCATGATTTTTTCAATGGCCCCCTGCCGGAGGCCGCCCGTTTGTTTGTCAAAGGAGAACTGGGATGACCACGATGAAGATGAATTTCAAGCCTTTTTGGGCTGTAGCGCTTGTGCAGCAAGCGCTGGTAGCTACTGTTTTTGTAGTGGCTGGCGCTGCGCATGCACAGAACATCACCATGGCGTCCACCACGTCCACCGAGCAGTCGGGCCTGTTTGGCCACCTGATGCCCGAGTTCAAGAAGGCCAGCGGCCTGGACGTGAAGGTGGTGGCTCTGGGCACCGGCCAGGCCCTGGACATGGCGCGCCGCGGCGACGCCGACGTGCTGTTTGTGCATGACCAGGTGGCCGAGGAGAAGTTTGTGGCCGACGGCTGGGGCGTGAAGCGCTACCCCGTGATGTACAACGACTTCATCCTGGTCGGCCCCAAAAACGATCCGGCGGGCACCAAGGGCAAGGACATCGTGCAGGCCCTGCAGAAGCTGGCCGCCTCCAACGGCAATTTCGTCTCGCGTGGCGACAAAAGCGGCACGCACGCGGCCGAACTGCGCTACTGGAAGCTGGCAGGGGCCGACGCCAACAAGGGCAGCGGCTACAAGGAATGCGGTTGCGGCATGGGCCCGGCGCTGAACATTGCCGCATCGAGCGGCGCCTATGTGCTGGCCGACCGCGGCACCTGGCTCAACTTCAAGAACCGCGCCGACATGGCGATCCTGGTGGAAGGCGACACCAAGCTCTTCAACCAATACGGCGTGATGGTGGTCAACCCCGCCAAGCACCCGCATGTGAAGTCGCAGGACGCACAGAAGTTTGTGGACTGGGTGGTGTCGCCCGCTGGCCAGCAGGCCATTGCGGGCTACAAGATCGGCGGCGAGCAGCTGTTCTTCCCCAACGCGGACAAGTGACGTGAAGGAGCGGCAGCATGGCTTGTTGGCACGGTGTTGGTTTCCGGCTCTCGTCGGTAAGGCCTGCGGTGGCTGCCGCCGCGGCGTTGGTCGTCACCCTGGCAGGCTGCAGCACGGCTTCCGGCCGGATGGCTACGGTGCCAGCGGTGGCTGAGCCCGCCACCGTGCAGGTCTTCGCTGCGGGCAGCCTGCGCGAGGTGCTGACCGACATCGCGCGCGACCACGAGGCGCGCACAGGCCAGAAGCTGGTGCTGACCTTCGGTGCATCGGGCCTGCTGCGCGAGCGCATCGAACGGGGCGAGCCTGCGCAGGTGTTTGCCTCGGCCGACACGGACCACCCGCAGCGCCTGGCCGCGCGCGGTGGCTGGCAGGCGCCGGTGGTGTTCACACGCAATGCGCTGTGTGCCCTCACCAGCGACCAGATCACCGCCACGCCTGATACCTTGCTGGCCACGCTGCTGCGCAGTGACGTTCGCGTGGGAACGTCCACCCCCAAGGCAGACCCTTCCGGCGACTATGCCTGGGCGCTGTTCCGCCAGGCTGAACGTGTACAGCCTGGCGCCTTCGCCCAGCTGGATGCCAAGGCCCTGAAGCTCACCGGCGGCGCGGATTCGCCCAAGCCACCCGCGGGACGCGGCACCTATGCCTGGGTGATGGAGCAGCGGCAGGCCGATGTGTTTTTGACCTACTGCACCAACGCCGTGTCTGCGCAGGCCAAGGTGCCGGGCCTGCGCGTGGTGCAGCTGCCCCCATCGTTGCAGGTGGGCGCGGCGTATGGGCTCACGGTGCGCAGCGGCGCGTCGGCCGCGGCGCAGGCCTTTGCACAGGCGCTGCGCGAACCGGCAGCCCAGGCTGAGCTGCAGCGGCGGGGATTTGGCGCACCCTGAGCCGTCGATCCAGCCATCGAGCCCAGCAGGCCCAGGCGCCACTCAGTCGTCGTCGCGGCGGTGGCTGCTGCGCCAGATGGCGCGCACCAGCCACAGCCCGCAGACGACCGCACCCATAAAGCCCAGAAAGCCGAAGGCAGGCAGCCCGAACAGCGTCGGCCCGCCTTTCACGGTCATCACGATGGACGAGCCGATGATGAGCGCCGCAATCACCAGCGCCATCGCCAGCCGGTTGGCCGAGCGGTCGATCTGGTCGCCCACGCGCTTGAGGTGCGCCAACTCGATGCCCACCTGTAGCTTGCCGCGCCGCGCGTTGCGCAGCAGCCGGGCGATGTCGTCGGGCAATTGCTCGGCCGTGGAAAGTGCCCTGCGCAGGGTGCGCCATGCGCGGCTGGCCACCGCCTGGGGCTGGTAGCGGTCCTTGGCCATCTGCCGCAAAAAGGGTAGGGCTTCGGTGGCCATGTGAAAGCCTGGGTCGAGGTTGCGGCCCATGCCCTCCAGAGAGATGAAGGCTTTGATGAGCAGTGCCAGGTCGGATGGCAGGCCCAGATGGTGCTCGCGCAGGATGGCGCTCACATCGGCCAGCATCTGGCCCAGGCTCAGCTGGGCCAGCGGCACGCCGTGGTATTGGTCCACAAAGGCTTCGATCTCGGTTTCGAGCTGGCCCGCATTCACGCCGGGGCCATCGCTGGTCCAATCCATCAGCACCTCTACCACCGCCTGGGGCTGGTTCTGCACCAGGCCCAGCAACAGGTGCAGCAGGTCGTCGCGGCGGCGTTCCGACAGCCGCCCCACCATGCCAAAGTCGATGAAAGCGATGCGGTTGCCGGGCAGGTAAAACACGTTGCCTGGGTGCGGATCGGCGTGGAACAAGCCGTCCTCCAGAATCATTTTCAACATGGCCTGGGTGCCGCGCCGCGCCAGCAAGGCCCGGTCAAACCCTGCAGCGGGCGTGAGCGCCTGCAGGTGGTGGCCGGGCACGCCGTCAATGAAATCCTGCACATTGGTGCGTTCACCCGTGTGCGCCCAGTGCGCGCGGGCGACCACGATGTAGGGCAGCTCTGCCAGGTTAGCGGCAATGCGCTCGGCCTGACGGCATTCGCTGGCCAGATCCACTTCGCGCCGCAACGAACGGGCAAACTCACGCACCAGCGCCTGCGGGTGGTAGGGCTTGAGGGCTGGCAACTCCGCCTCCGCCAACGCAGCCAGGCGTTGCAACAGCCGAAGGTCGGCGTCGATGGTGTCGGCAATGCCAGGGCGGCGGATCTTGACGACCACCTCGGTGCCGTCATGCAAGCGTGCGCGGTGCACCTGGGCGATGGAGGCGGCTGCGAGCGGCGTGGTGTCGAACGCGGCGAACACGTCTTCAGGCTCCCCGCCCAGGTCTTCGCGCAATTGAGGGCGCAGCAGATCAATGGGCAGGGCGGGCACCTGGCTGTGCAGCTTTTCAAATTCTGCAATCCACTCGGGGCCGAACAGGTCGGCCCGGCCCGCCAGAATCTGGCCGAACTTCACGAACGTGGGGCCCAGCTCCTCCAGCGCCATGCGCACCTGTGCAGGGGGCTCCACGCGGGCCAACTCGGCTGCATGGGGCCAGTGCAATGCCTGGCCTGCGCGCTCCAGCCGGTCGGCCAGGCCCAGGCGGCGCACCGTGTCGCCAAAGCCATGGCGCACCATCACGCCCAGGATTTCTTTCAGGCGGCCGAGGTCGCGCGCGGTGTCCAGCGTCTCGATGAGCATGGCGGATCATAGTGCGCGCAATGCGCAGCCGGTGTGCCCGTTCAGGTGCGGGGCGCCCACGGCACCGGTGGCAGCGCCGGGGCGCCGGGTGGTTGGGTGACGGGCATGCGTGGTGCGAGCAACGCGGCTTGTAGTGCGGCGCGCTGAGCTGGCATGTGGTGCCGGTGCCAGGCCGGGATATCGGCCGCGGGCAGGGGTTTGCTGAAGACGTAGCCCTGAATGCAGTGCAGGCCCAGGGCGGCCAGCGTTTGCAGCTCCTGCGCCGTCTCCACGCCCTCTACCACCACGGTGAGGCCAAACTCTTGCGCCAGGGCGGCCAGGTGCCGCAGCAGCGACTGGCGGCGCCGGTCCTGCGCGAGCTGGCGCACAAAGAGGCGGTCGCATTTGATGCCTGCAATGGGCAAATCGGCCAACATGCCCAGTGACGAATAGCCCGCGCCAAAGTCGTCCATCAACACCACCACGCCCAGGCGGCCCAACTCGTCGATGGCAGCCACCATTTGCGAACCCAAAGCGATGATGGCGTGCTCCGTCATCTCCAGCTTGAGCACGTTTGGGGGCAGGGCGCGCGCGGCCAGTTCGTCGCGCAGCCAGGGTGCGAAGTGGTCGTCCAGCAACGTGATCGGGGCCACGTTCACGCTGATGGATGTGTCGTGCAGGCCGGCGCGTTGCCAGTCTTTCACGCAGTCCAGCGCGTTGCGCAGGATCATGCGGTCCACCTCGGCCGTTTTGCCTTGCAGCTCGCACACCAGCAAAAAAGTTTCGGGGTGGATGTTGCCCAGGGTCTTGTCCGTCATGCGCAGCAATGCCTCAAACTGAATGCCGCGCTGCTGCACATCCACGATGGGCTGAAAGTGTAGGGCCAGCCGCTCTGGCCGCAGCAGGGTGGGTAGGTGGTCGGCAATCAGCGACAGCTCCATGTCGCGCGCGGCGTTCTGCGCCATGTTGGACACCCGCATCAGCGACAGGCCACGGCGCAGCAGCTGCTGGCGGCCTGCGTCCCAACGCATGTTGCTCAGCTGCTCCAGCGCCACCGCGATGGCAAACACCAGCAGGATGACCAGCAGCGCGATGCCGTCCGAGTCGCCCGCAGGGTCGCCCAAGTGCAGTGGAAAGGTGTTGATCAGCAGCCAGTGCAGCAGCAGGATGGCGCCGCCGCAGGCCACTTTGTCTTGCCATGCCTGCGGCCGGAAATGGGGCGTGAGCACGCTGAGCTTGGCCGAACGGTGGCGCACCGAGGTGTAGGTGGCCAGCCCCACGGCCGTGGCCATCGACAGCACGATGGCCAACCAGTTCACCTGCGCAAACGTGTGCACATAGCCCCGCGTGATGCTGAAGTGCGCCGCCAGCATGCCCCCTGCCAGCCACACGCCGGCCACCATGATGTGCCGCTTGCTGGCACTGGTGCTGAGTGTGGGAATGGTCAGGCGCGCGCTGACTGCCATGATGAGCAGGCCGCTGAGCGCGGGAGCCAGCTCCAGCACTTGGTGGGCCAACTCCGCATACATGAACAGCCCCACCACATCCAGCGCCCACACCACGCAGCCAATGCACAGCGCGGCATGCGACGCGCTAATGCGGCGGCTGGAGGGGTCTACCGAGTAGGCGGTGTGCTCCACCAGACGCTGGCACACGTGAACCACCAATGTGGCAAAGCCCCAGAACAGCGCGCTTTCAAGAAGCGGCGGAAACGCCACTGAGAACGCCTGGGTGGCGCCATGCCAGATTGAAACCATATCCACGCACTCCCGCCCTTGTTTTTGGCCGGCGATCATACGGTGCCTGAGCCGCGAATTGCCTTACACGGCGGAAGGCATGCGGGACCGAATGGCCGGGTTGCGCGCAGGCGCTCAGTTCACTATCGCAATGCCTTTGACCTGCGCAAACACCCGCAGACCGGGTGCCAGACCCAATGCCTGCGCAGACCGCTGGGTGACCCGCGCCAACAGCCGCGTGGGGCCCGCATCCAGCGCCACCATGCACTGGCCGGGGCTGTCGGGGCTGATGGCCACCACCGTCGCAGGCAGGACATTGAGGATGCTGGTATCGCTGGGCGGTGCCAGTGCCACGCTCACGTCGCGGGCTTGCAGGCGCAAACGAAGGGCATCGCCGGGCGCGCGTGCTGTGGGGCTCACCAGAAGCAACTGTCCCCCGGCGAAATCGACGGTGGCGATGTGGTCGTGCTGGTCGTAGTGCTGCACCGTTCCATCGATCACCGCAGCAGCGGCGTCGCCGTGGGCCAGGGGCAAGTCCAGCCGCACGATCAACTCGGACGTGCTGCCCTCGGCCAGCACGCGCCCGTCCTGCATCAGCACCAGGTGCCCGGCCAGGCGCGCCACTTCGTCAATGGCGTGGCTGACGTACAGCACCGGGATCTCCAGCGCCTGGTGCAGCCGCTCCAGGTAGGGCAGTAGCTCGGCCTTGCGCTGCGCGTCCAGTGCGGCCAGAGGCTCGTCCATCAGCAGCAGGCGCGGGCTGGTGGCCAGCGCGCGGGCGATGGCCACGCGCTGGCGCTCGCCGCCCGACAGTGCATGTGGCCTTCGGTCCATCAGGTGGGCGATGCCGAGCAGGTCTACCGCCTGGTCGATGGCAACCGAGCGGCGTGCGGCCGGTGTGCGCTTCAGACCGTAGTCGATGTTGCCGCGCACGCTCAGGTGGTCGAACAAGCTGGCTTCCTGAAACACATAGCCCAAGGCGCGTTCATGGGTGGCGCGCCACACGCGGTGGGCGTCGTCCTGCCACACCTCGCCATTCACCACCACACGGCCCGGCTGCGCACGCGTGAGGCCCGCAATGCTGCGTAACACTGTCGTCTTGCCGCAGCCCGACGGGCCGAACAGCGCGCTCACGCCCCGTCCCGGCAGGCGCAGGTCCACGTCCAGCGTGAAGCCGGGGCGCACCAGTTGCAGTCGCGCGGCGATTTCTGTGGTTGTGCTCATCCACTAACCCACCATCGACGGTGCCCTGCGCCGCGTGAGGTTCAGCCCCAGCAGCACCACAAACGCAAACACCACCATGCCGCCGGCCAGCCAGTGGGCCTGCGCATATTCCATCGCTTCCACGTGGTCGTAGATCTGCACCGACACCACGCGCGTCACGCCCGGGATGTTGCCGCCCAGCATGAGCACCACGCCGAACTCGCCCACCGTGTGCGCAAAGCTCAAGATGGCCGCGGTGACAAACCCCGTGCGCGTGAGCGGCAAAGCCACGGTGAAGAACCGGTCCAGCGGGCTGGCGCCCATCGTGGCGGCCGCCTCCATGGGGCGGGTGCCCATGCTTTCAAACGCGCTTTGCAGCGGTTGCACCGCAAACGGCAGCGAGTAGATGAGCGAGCCCACCACCAGCCCCTCGAACGTGAACGGCAAGGTGCCCAGCCCCAGCCATTGCGTGAATTGCCCCAGCGGGCCGTGCGGCCCCATGGTCACCAGCAGGTAGAAGCCGATCACCGTGGGCGGCAGCACCAGCGGCAGCGCCACCACGGCGCCCACGGGGCCGCGCCAGCTTGAGCGCGTGTGCGCCAGCCACCAGGCCATGGGCGTGCACAGCACCAGCAGCAGCACGGTGGTCACGCTGGCCAGTTTGAGCGTGAGCCAGATGGCGGCCCAGTCTTCGGGGCTGAGGTTCATGCTATTGAAAAGAGAGCTTCTGGCGCTGGATGGTAAAGGGATTGAATGCCTAAAGCCATCAGAAGCCTTATTTGGCGAGCGCTACCAGCTATCAAAATGAATAGCCGTAGGCCTTGATGACGGCACGTGCCTTGTCACCGCGCAGGTACTGCAGCAGCGCCGCCGCGGCCGCATTGCCCTGGCCGGTCTGCAGCAGCACGGCATCCTGGCGGATGGGCTCGTGCAGGTGGGCGGGCACTTGCCAGGCCGAGCCCTTGTCGATGCGCCCGTCCACCATCACCTGCGACAGCGCCACAAAGCCCAGCGGCGCGTTGCCGCTGCTCACGAACTGGAAGGTCTGCGCAATGTTCTCGCCCTGCACAAACCGCGGCTGCAAGGCGCTGGCCACGCCCAGCTTTTCCATCGCCTGCATGGCGGCTGCGCCATAGGGCGCGAGCTTGGGATTGGCCAGCGCGATGTGCTTGAAGTCACCGGTCTTGAGCACCGCGCCCTGCGCATCCACATACCCGGGCTGCGCGCTCCACAGCACCAGCGTGCCGATGGCATAGGTGAAACGCGAGTTGGCGACGGCCTTGCCTTCCTTCTCCAGCCGCTCGGGGGTAGTGTCGTCGGCCGACAGCAAGATCTGGAATGGAGCGCCGTTGTTGATTTGCGCATAGAACTTGCCGGTGGCGCCAAACGACAGTTCGGCCTTGTGGCCCGTGTCGGCCTCGAAGGCCGCGGCAATTTTTTGCATGGGCGCCGTGAAGTTGGCCGCCACGGCCACCGACACGGTGTCGGCATGGGCGGCCTGCAGCGGCACCATGCTCAGCAGTGAACATGCGAGTGCAAAGGCTGCAATGCGAAATGCGGAGGGGAGCGAGTGGTGCATGGGATGACGGCGCAATGGCTTTTGCGCTATTCATGGTTGGAATAGCGAAAGTATAGACAAGCTCGCTAACGCTTACCCCTTCTTTGATCTCACCCCGTTGAATGTCCAGCAGCCCAAGGCAGCACTGGCGCAGGCACGCGGCGGTGTTCACCCTCCACCACGGTGCCAAAGCGCGGGTCGTGGTCTTCCCACTGCTGGCGCGATTCGGCGATGGGCGCGCGGGCTTCGTCCACAAAGTTCCACCACATCACGATGTCTTCGCCAAACGGTGCGCCGCCCAGAAGCAGGGCGCGTGTGCCAAGGGCTAGCGTCAGGCGCAGATGGCTGCGACCGGTGCCCAGGTAAGCCAGTTCGTCGGCGGCAAAGGTTTGGCCTTCGTCGGCCAGCGTGACAGCACCTTCCAGCGGCAGCAGTCCATATTCAAAGCCGGGGTTCAGCGGCAGCTCGATGGGGGCCTGCGCGGCCGCCGGGCCCGCAATGTCGAGCCCCATGAGCGGCGAATACAGGCGGGTGGGCGCCGTGTGGCCCGCGTGGGTGCCAGCCACCAGCGTGAGGGTGCAGCCGTCCTGTTGCCACACCGGCAGATCCGCGTAGTGGTCGAACGCTGGCGCGCGGTGCGCCTCGGACTTCGGCAGCGCAATCCACAGCTGCGCAGCATGCAGGCGCTGGCCATGGGTCAGCGAGTCTTCGGTGTGCGAGATGCCGTGCCCAGCCGTCATCAGGTTGACCTGCCCGGGCCGGATGACCTGTTCGCTGCCCAGGCTGTCGCGGTGCAGGATCTCGCCCTCGATCATCCAGGTGAAGGTCTGCAGGCCCGTGTGGGGGTGGGCACCGACATGCATCTCATGGCCGGGCGCAAACGTCACGGGGCCGATGTGGTCCAGGAAGCACCACGCACCGATCATGCGGCGCTGTCGCGTGGGCAGGCTGCGGCGAATCGTCAGGCCTTCGGCCAACTCGCTGGATTTGGCTGCGATGCGGTCGAGCATCGGGGCCATGGGAGATGGGGCGGAGGAGGACGGTGGGGGCTGTGTCATGGCGGTGAGCGCAGTGGTGGCGTGGTGTCGTAGACGGAGGGAGAGGTCGCGGGTGTTCAGACCAGTGCTGTGGCGATGGTGATTTCGCCTTCCAGCAGGCGGTGGATGGGGCATTTGCCCGCGATGTCGAGCAGGCGCTGGCGGTCATCGGCGCTCAGGCCCTCGCCGTCGATGTGGATGCTGCGCTGCAGCTCGTAGTGCACCGCGCCCTCGGCAGTCTTGCTTTCCACATGGTCCACGGTCACGTGGAGCGCGGTCACGGGCAATTGCTTGCGCCGGATGTACAGCTCCAGCGTCAGCGTGGTGCAGGCGGCCAGGGCCGAATCGAGCAGGTCGTGCGGGTCAGGGGCGCGGTCGCCAGAGCCCAGCATCTTGCCCACGTCGGCGTTCCACACGTGGCGGCCGTTGCTCAGGGTGGTGAGGGCGCCGTCGGCGCGGTTCAGTCGGGCTTCGATGGTCATGGAGCGTGGGCAAGGATGGGTGGTTGAACAGGGGTGTGGGTCAGTCACGCCAATGTACTTTCGTCGCGGCGGGCCATAAACCCGCTCAACGGACACAGACGGTTGCACCCATGGACTCAATCACCCTCCAAGGCCTGCCCTAAGGCGCGTGCCGTGCCGCACAGACGCCTACTGCGCTGCGGCAATGCTGCCGTCCACAAACCGCGCCAACTGCCCACCAGAAAGCGCACCCGTGTGCGCCCCCAGCACCTGGCCATCGTGCAGCACGTACAGCGTGGGCACGGCACGCACCATGAAGCGCGAGGCGACCTCGGGGTGCGCATCGATGTCCACCTTCACCACCGGCAGGCTGCCCGCGCGCGATTCGGCAAAGGCCTCCAGAAAGGGTGCCATGCCCTGGCAGGGGCCGCACCATTCGGCCGTGAAGTGGATGAGCAGCGGGCTGGTGGTTTCGTCGATCAGCCGCTGCAGTGTGGGTGCGTCGACGTGGTTGGCAAAGGTCATGGTCGGTTCACAAAGAAAAGGGACGGCGGGGCAAGCCGCCGCCCCCATGGGTTGGCAGGGAGTGCGTTGCCCTCGATCAGCCGCCAAACAGCTTGTTGGCCGTTTCTGCGACGAGGCGGCCCTGGTGGCGGGCGCCGTCCAGCTCCAGCGCGCTGGGCTGGCGCTGGCCCTGGCCGCCCGCGATGGTCGTGGCGCCGTAGGGGCTGCCGCCGGTGATTTCATCGAGCGTCATCTGGCCCTGGAAGCTGTAGGGCAGGCCCACGATGACCAAACCGAAGTGCATGAGGTTGGTGATGATCGAAAACAGCGTGACTTCCTGGCCGCCGTGCTGCGTGGCGGTGGAGGTGAAGGCTGCACCCACCTTGCCGTTGAGCGCACCGCGCGCCCACAGGCCGCCGGCCTGGTCGAGGAACGCCGCCATCTGCGAGGGCATGCGGCCAAACCGTGTGGGTGCGCCGACGATGATGGCGTCGTAGTTTTCCAGCTCGGCCACGGTGGCTACGGGTGCGGCCTGGTCCAGCTTGAAGTGGCTGGATTTGGCCACGTCCTGCGGCACGGTTTCGGGCACGCGTTTCACGTCCACCGTGGCGCCGGCTGCGCGGGCGCCTTCGGCCACGGCCTGGGCCATGGTTTCGATGTGGCCGTAGGTGGAGTAGTAGAGAACGAGAACTTTGGACATCGGTTTTCTCCTGCTGAGGTTGGGAACGGGAAGAACACGGGGCAGACGCGGAGCCGATGCGGGCGCTGGCCAGACCGCGAAGAATTCGGTCTGCACCGGCCACACAGGCCTGCGTTGGCATTATGGGCACGGTATGTGAAAGCCGTGGGATGGCTGCGCATTTCCTGCCTGCGCGCTGCGGCACCGGTTCGCTCAGCGGCCCTGGTGCATCATCGCGGCATGTCCTCTGCTCCCCTTGCTCTGTCTTCGGCCCTGGGCCACGCGCTCACCGACAAACGCATCGACATCCTTCGCCAGATCGGCGAGTGTGGCTCCATCTCGCAGGCGGCACGCACGGTGGGCGTGAGCTACAAGGCCGCGTGGCAGGCGGTGGATACGCTCACCAACCTGGCGGGCACGCCCCTGGTGGCCAAGGCAGTGGGCGGCGCTGGGGGCGGTGGCGCGCAGTTGACCGACGCGGGCCGGCAGCTTTTGTCTGCCGCCGATGCCATGGCGCAGGCGCGCGGCGCCGTGCTCTCGCGCTGGCAGGGCGCGCCGCACACCGGCCCGGCCCTGGCGCGCTTGGCCGTGCGCACCAGCATGCGCAACCAGTTGCCCTGCGTGGTGCAACAGCTCGAAGTGATCGGGCAGATCGTGCGCGTGCATCTGGCGTTCGAGGCGGTGGGCCGTGCCGCGCCACCCATGCTGTCTTCGCGCATCACGCGCGAAAGCGCTGAGCTGCTGGGCCTGCAACCCGGCCTGATGGTGCAGGCGCTGTGCAAAGCCACGGCCGTGCGCGTGGAGCGCTCTGCACCCGCGCCCCAGTCCCCACCCGGCAGCGCCGGTGGGCAGGGCACTTGCCGACTGGAGGCCCGTGCCGTGCGCGTGGTGCGCGGCGCATCGGGCGACGAAGTGTCGGCCCAGTTGCTCGCCGGAGGCCTGCAGATGGTCGGATTTGCGCCGCCCGACAGCGGCCTGCGTGGGGGCAGCCGGGTGGTCCTGGTGCTGGACGACAACGCGGTGGTGCTGGCGTTGGCGGAAGTGTGACGCGCAAGGCGTGCCCCAAACCATCGCGTCTGTGTCTTACTGGATTGCTATCAAAATAGAAGCTATTGGCGCTTGTTGGGTAAGCGCTGGAAGCTATTTTTATTCAAAAATCTGGCTGGAGCCACCGTTTGCCAAAGACCGCTTCAGACGGCCTTGTTGCGCGGCGGCCCCAGCTTGCGGTACACCGTGGCGCGGCTGATGCCGAGGGCACGCGCGGCTTCGGCCACATTGCCGCGTGCGTCTTGCACGGCCTGGCGTATCAGCGCGGTTTCTGCCTCACGCAAAGGCGCTGGTGCTACGGCGTTGGAGGCGGGGGTTGCCAGCGCGGGGTACATGCCGCCAGCGGTGCTGCCGCCCGCATGCACGCTGCGCGCGTTGTCGGGCCGCAGTGCCACCCCGTGCAGGCGCAGGCCTGACCAGAGCGGCAGGTCGATGGGTGTGTGCGGCCCTCGGTGGCGGGCGGTGTCGAACAGCAATGTCCAGGGCAGCGCCATCAGGTCGCCACAGTGCAACTGCGTGCCGGGCGGGCACAGCGGCAGGGGCAGCAGCTGCCGCGCCATGCTGTTGCAGCCCAGCACGTAGCCATCGCCATCCAGGGCCACGAGGCCATCCCCTTCGCTGCCCAGCGCGCAGCCAGGCCAGTTCACGCGCAGCAGCAGCGCAAAGGGCAGTTGTTGCAGCAGGGCATCTTCCATCGCGCGGGCCGAGCGGGCTACCAGATGCCGCAGCTCGGGCCGCTCGGGCACGTCCACGCCGGTCAGGTCCAGCATGCCCACGCAACGGCCGTGCGGGTCGAACAAGGGCGCGCCCGCACAGCTGTAGCTGCCGTTGTCGTCAAAGAAGTGTTCGCCCCGGTGCAGCCACACGGGCTGCAGCTCGGCCAGCGCAGCGCCGATGGCCGTGGTGCCCACGGCCGCTTCAGACAAGTCGATGCCCACCCGGCCGATGGTGCTGGCGCGCGGGTCTTGCCGGTCCACCGGGCCCTGCACCTCCACCACGGTGCCGTGCGCGTCGGTCAGCATCGCGAAGTAGCGCATGCCCGCGATGGCGCGGGTGAGCTGGTCCAGCACCGGGCGCGCCGCGCGCAGCAGAAGCTGGTTCTCCTCATGGCTGCGGCGCAGTGCGTGAGCGCTGACCACGTCGAACGCCACCGGCCGGGTGGGTTGCAACCCGCTGGCCAGGCAGCGCTGCCAGGATCGCGCAATCCAGGGCTCCACCTCGGCACGCGTGGGCGCGGTGCCGTCGGCCAGCAGCGCCTGGCGCGCCTGCGCGATGAGCGCCTGGCGGTCGGCAACGGGGTGGGGCGGGGCTGAAAGCATGGTCGGTGGAAGCGCAGTTCCTGATGGCACCAAGTCGGAAGCTTTCGCATGATGCGCCGGTGTGCGGTGCAGCATGTTTCATTTTGAGAATATCGAATGCAGGTGCCGGGAAATCTAGGGTTGTCCCTAGGGAAGGGGGGCGGGGCGGGGCAGAAGATGCGGCGGGCAAGACCAGGTTCTTATCCAGCCAACCCCCTCCAGGAGACAGCCAGATGCAAGTCCAGTTCACGGTCAACGGGCGCGCTGCCAGTGTTGACGTTCCCCCCAACACCCTGCTTGTCCACGCGCTGCGAGAGCACTTGGCGCTCACCGGCACCCACGTGGGCTGCGACACCAGCCAGTGCGGCGCGTGCACCGTGCATGTGAACGGCAGGGCGGTCAAGTCGTGTTCCATGCTGGCCGCGCAGGCCCAGGGCGCCGACGTGCAGACGATCGAAGGGCTGGCCGCCGCCGACGGCACCATGCATCCGATGCAGGCGGCGTTCAAGGAGTGCCATGGCCTGCAGTGCGGCTTTTGCACACCCGGCATGGTGATGAGTGCGGTGGACCTGTGCAAGAACCATCCCAACGCCAGCGAAGGCGAGATCCGCGAGCTGCTCGAAGGCAACATCCGCCGCTCCACCGGCTACCAGCACATCGTGTGCGCAGTGCAGGTCGGC
>PJUL01000549.1_pt1 | contig 25550 bp, 30 predicted proteins | sample 1512221 | NCBI WGS metagenome assembly PJUL01 (sample SAMN08177667, study PRJNA422409) | Feces metagenome, whole genome shotgun sequencing project.
CGAGCAGCACCTCGATGCGGTTGGCATGGCCGGCCACGGCCTCGTCCATCGCATTGTCGAGAATCTCGGCGGCAAGGTGGTGGAGCGCGCGCTCGTCGGTGCCGCCGATATACATGCCCGGACGCCGCCGAACCGGCTCGAGACCCTCAAGGACCTCGATCGAGGAAGCGTCATAGGTTCCGGAGGGCACGCCCGGCGCAGCGAACAGGTCTTCAGCAGCCATGGAGAACGTATAGGGGGTGCGGGGGGAAGGGTGCAAGGGAGGCGCCCCTCAAATCCTCCCCCAGCTTGCTGGGGAGGGGGACCGCCGGCGAAGCCGGTGGTGGAGGGGCGGCGGTGGAACACCGCCGTCTGCGCGGCGGCCCCTCCACCACGACGCTTCGCGTCGCGGTCCCCCTCCCCGAGACAAGCTCGGGGAGGATTTGATCTGGCTACGCCACCTTCAACTGCGCGATGAACCGGTCGGTCGCCACTTCGAGCGCCAGTGCCGCTTCCGACAGGCCGGTCGCGGCGCTCGAGACCTGGCCGGACAGCGCCTCGGTGTCGCTCGCCACGCTGGCGACGGCGCCGATGCGCTCGGCCATCCGCGTGGCGCCGGCGGCGGTGTCGTGGGCGGTCGCCTCGATCATGCCGGCGGCATAGCGCTGGCCATCGACTTCGCCGCGGATCGCCTCGGCCGCGGCGGCCACTTCGGCGACGGTTGCGGCGATCTCGTCGAGTGCGTCATGCGCTTCGCTTGCGCCGCTCTGGACGGTGCCGGCCAGGCTGCGAATCTCCTCGGTGGCATGGCCGGTCTGGTTGGCGAGCGCCTTCACTTCGTGCGCCACCACTGCGAAACCGCGGCCGACATCGCCGGCCCGGGCCGCCTCGATCGTCGCGTTGAGTGCGAGCAGGTTGGTGCGCGCCGCGATCTCCTGGATCGATTCGGCGAAGACGGTGATCGTGTTGGTGCGGTCGGCGAGCACGCGCACCGCATTCTCGCCCGAACGCGAGACGCCGCGTGCCGCGCCGCTCAGCGTCGCCTGCTGGTCGACGCTCGATGCGATCGCCGTGATCGAGGCGCTGAGCTGGCGCACGCCATCGGCCAGGCCGCTGGCGGTGTCCGATGCCCGGGTGGCGATGTGTGCGGTGGCGGCGAGCTCGACATTGGCGGTGTGCGCCAGCGTGTTGAGCGCGTGCGCCGAGCGGTCGAGGTCGCTCGCCGCGCGGGTGACGTCGCGTACCGTCTCGGCGACCGATTCCTGGAAGGCGGAGGCGAGCGCGAGCATCTCGCGGCGACGCTCTTCGGCGGCACCCCGCTCGCTCGCCTCGCGGCGTTCGCGCTCGGCGCGTTCGCGAGTCTCGGCGGCGCGCACGGCGCCCAGCGCGGCTTCGGCCTCGACCCGGCGGGTGGTCGCGTCCTCGGCGAAGCGGTCGCTCTGGGCGCGGGCGACTTCCTGCGCCTCGATCAGCCGGCAGAGCTGGGTGGTGAGATAGGCGAGCACCGCGAACTGGAGCAGCACGGCCACGGCATGGAACGCCACGCGCCCGAAATCGCCGCCGCCTTCGAACACCCAGGCGGGCACGACGAGCTGGAACAGGATATGGTGCGCGGCGATCAGCCCGCAGGCGAGCGCGATCGGCTTCCAGTCGTAGAGCAGGGTCAGCCCGGCCAGCGCGACGAAGAAATACATGTGCGCGTCCATCTGCCAGGGGTGGCCGGTGAGCGCATAGATGGCGAGCGCGGGCTGGATCGCGGCGAGCGTGCCGACGATCATCCGGGCGGACGAATCATAGCGATGGCGCAGCGCGACGATGGTGGGCGCGATATTGGCGGCGGCGCCGAGCAGCAGCGTCACCCATTCGCGCTGGCTGCCGCGCAGCAGCAGGCCGAGCACGAACACCACCAGCACGGTGGCCCAGCTCGCCACGACGAGCAGCTCGACGCCGCGACGGCGCAGGCGATCGATCTCGGTCATGCGGTTGGCCCTCCGCAGAGCGCCGGCGGGGCGGCGAGGATCAGCACCGCCTCGTCGCCAAGCGCCGCGGCGATGGCGAAATGGTTGCCGGACACGACGAAGCTACCCGGCAGCGGACCGCCGGCGAGCAGCTGGGCGCCGCCGTCGATGGCGCGGGCGAGCATGGAATTCGCGGCGCCAGGCAACATCGGCACGAGGAGCATCCGCCCCTGGCTCGGCGGCCAGAAGGCAGCGCAAAGCAGGGCCAGTCCGACAAGCGCCAGTTGGGCGCTCAGGGCATGGCGGGCGAGACTTGCTCCGAAACGGTTCATTACGCCCGCGTAGGCCAGCGATGGTTAGCGACGTGTAAACCGGGCGCGAGATCGCGGTTTCTGCGGAAAATACGGATGTCGGCGAAGCAATGGTGCGCTCCTGCCGGTGCGAAAAACAAAAAGGCCGGGCGAAAACCCGGCCTTTTCGATCTCTGCCACCCTCACTTTTGAAGAGAGGGCCGTGCCGTTTAGCGGACGCGCGGGCCGCCAAAGGGCAGCGGGGGCGGGGGGCGGCGGTCGCGGCGGGGCAGCTGCGCCTGATAGGCGTGGCCGCAATGCGCGACGCAATAGGGGAAGCCCGGATTCACCTTGTCGCCGCAGAAGTGGAAGTCCGGCTCGCCCGGATGGCCGAGCGGCCATTTGCAGATCTTGTCGCTCAGATCGAGCAGGCTGGTCTTGCCGGCGATCGCGTCGCTCGGCTTGGCCGGGACGAGTCGGCGCGGCGGGGCCGGCGCGGCCGGCGGTGCCTGCTCGCCCGGATTCTGGCGCACGAAGCCACCCGGGCCAACCGAGCGGAGGATGGGGCCTTCACGCTTGGGTGCAGGCTCGGGCGCGTCGTCGTCGTCCGATTCGGGGGCGGGCGCCGGTGCGGCGGCGCGCGGCGCGGGAGCGGCCGGTGCCGGGGGCGCGGCCGGTGCCGGCGCGGCAGCGCGCGGCGCGGGGGCCGGCTTGGGCTCGGCGGGCGCGGCCACGGTCTTGGGTTCGTTGGGCTTCACCGGCGAGGGGCGCGAGGGCAGGCCCAGACGGTGCGCCTTGCCGATCACGGCATTGCGACTCACCCCGCCCAGCTCTTCGGCGATCTGGGTTGCGGTCAGCCCGCTGTCCCACATCTTCTTCAGCGTATCGATCCGCTCTTCGGTCCAGCTCAAAACTTCTCTTCCTTCACCTTGCCGTCGGCTCGTGCAGCGGTTACGCGAACGCGCGATGAGCAGCCAGCCTGAATTCGGTCAACAGCTCCCCGAGCCCGGCGTTCCGGTTATCCGCAACGTCAACTGGGGAGGTTTGCGCACCCTCTATATCAAGGAGGTGCGCCGTTTCTTCAAGGTGCAGCTCCAGACGATCTGGGCACCGGCGGTCACGACGCTGCTGTTCCTGGTGATTTTCACCGTCGCTTTGGGTGGCGGCGGGAGGATGGTGAGCCTTCAGGGACGCGAGATTCATTTCCCCGAATTCATCGCGCCTGGCCTGATCGTGATGGGCATGCTGCAGAACGCGTTCGCAAACGCCAGCTTCTCGCTGCTCGTCGGCAAGATCCAGGGCACGATCGTCGATTATCTGATGCCGCCGCTCTCGACGCTGGAAGTGCTGACCGCGCTGGCTGGCGGCGCGGTGACGCGTGCGTTCTGCGTCGGCGGCACGGTGTGGCTGGCGATGGCGCTGTGGGGCGTCGACGTCTGGCCGCAGCATCTCTGGGCGGTGCTGTGGTTCGGCTTCCTCGGCTCGCTGTTTCTGTCGCTGATGGGCGTGATGACCTCGATCTGGGCGGAGAAATTCGATCACGCTGCGGCAGTGACCAACTTCGTCGTCGCGCCGCTCGCGCTGCTGTCGGGCACCTTCTATTCGGTCGAGCGTCTTGCCCCCACGTTCCAGGCGATCAGCCACGCCAACCCGTTCTTCTACATTATCTCGGGCTTCCGCTACGGCTTCATCGGCGTTGCCGATTCGCCGATCCTGATCGGCAGCCTGGTGATCCTCGGCCTCGACGTGGCGCTGGGCTTCGCCTGCTACGCGCTGCTGCGCAAGGGCTGGAAGATCAAGAACTGACGACCCCTTGGTCGTCACCTCGGCCTTGAGCCGGGGTCCCGCTCCTTCTTCATTCCTGCCCGCACCAAAGGTAGCGTCACCCCGGCTCGAGGCCGGGGTGACGTATGAAGGGGAGGCCCGATAACGCCCCGGCATGCCCTTCGCCCAAACGATTATTGACCTCTCCGGCCCACCCCTCGTAAACACCCGCCTCGGGCGGTCCCGATAGGCCGCCCTTTGTCGTTTCTGGAGTCTCGTTTCGAGCTTTTCTGTAGGAGGTACGTTCCCATGACCATCACCCCGCTCATGCCCGTTTACCCGCGGTGCGCAGTGCGGCCGGTGCGAGGCGAGGGCGTGTACCTTTATGGCGAGCGCGGCGAGCAGTATCTGGACTTCGCCGCGGGCATCGCGGTCAACGCGCTCGGCCATGGCCACCCGCATCTGACCAAGGTGCTGCAGGACCAGGTTGCCACGCTGATGCACGTGTCGAACCTCTACGGCTCGCCCCAGGGTGAGGCGCTGGCCCAGCGGATCATCGACGTCAGCTTCGCCGATACGGTGTTCTTCACCAATTCGGGCGTCGAGGCGATCGAGTGCGCGATCAAGACCGCGCGCCGCTACCATTACGTCAACGGCAACCCGCAGCGCCACAAGCTGATCACCTTCAAGAACGCCTTCCATGGCCGTTCGATCGGCGCGATCTCCGCGACCGACCAGCCCAAGATGCGCGACGGCTTCGAGCCGCTGCTGCCGGGCTTCGACTATGTGAAGTTCAACGACCTCGAGGGCGCGCTCGCCAAGATCGACGGCGAGACCGCCGGCTTCCTGGTTGAGACGGTGCAGGGCGAGGGCGGCATGACCGCCGGCACCCAGGAGTTCATCCAGGGCCTGCGCAAGGCGTGCGACGAGCACGGCCTGCTGCTCATCCTCGACGAGATCCAGTGCGGCTATGGCCGCACCGGCAAGATGTGGGCCTATGAGCATTACGGCATCACGCCGGACATCATGACCGTGGCCAAGGGCATCGGTGGCGGCTTCCCGCTCGGCGCCTGCCTCGCGACCGAGGAAGCGGCCAAGGGTATGGTGATCGGTACCCACGGCTCCACCTATGGCGGCAACCCGCTCGCCATGGCGGCCGGCTCGGCGGTGCTCGACGTGATGCTCGAGCCCGATTTCCTGCCGCATGTCGAGAAGATGGGCGACCGCCTGCGCCAGGCGTTCGAGCAGCTGATCCCCAACCATGATCACCTGTTCGAGGAGATCCGCGGCAAGGGCCTGATGCTCGGCATCAAGATGAAGGACTCGGTGGTCAGCCGCGATTTCGTGGCGCATCTGCGCGACAATCACGGACTGCTCACGGTCGCCGCCGGCGAGAATGTGTTCCGCGTCCTCCCGCCGCTGGTGATCAACGAGGATCACATCGCCGAGTGCATCGAGCGCCTGAGCGAAGGCGCGCGCAGCTTCGGGGCGCCGGGTGCGGCCTGATCTTCTAACTCCTCCCCGTTCCGGGGAGGAATTTGATGACCCGCCATTTCCTTGATCTGTCCGACGCCGGCACTGCCGGCATCCAGGCGATGCTCGACGACGCGATCGCCCGCAAGCAGGCGCGCGCCGGCTGGCCCAAGGGCAAGGCCGATGCCGACGCCCCGCTCGCCGGCCATGTCCTCGCGATGGTGTTCGAGAAGAACTCGACCCGTACCCGCGTCTCGTTCGACATGGCGATCCGCCAGCTCGGCGGCACCTCGATCGTGATGGACGCGGGTTCGATGCAACTCGGCCGCGGCGAGACGATCGCCGACACCGCGCGCATCCTGTCGGGCTATTGCGACGCGATCATGATCCGCACCGACGATCACCAGAAGGTGGTCGACATGGCGAAATATGCCAGCGTGCCGGTGATCAACGGCCTCACCGACGCCTCGCACCCCTGCCAGATCATGGCGGACATGGAGACGATTCTCGAGGCTGGCTTCGCGCTGCCGGGTCTCAAGGTCGCCTGGCTGGGCGACGGCAACAACGTCCTCGCCTCGATCATGGAGGCCGGCGGGCTGATGGGCTTCGACGTGGTCGCCGCCTGCCCGCAGGGCTATCAGCCCAGCGACGAGGACCTCGCGCGCGGCAAGGGCCGGGCGAAGGTCGTCGGCACGCCGCAGGAAGCGGTCGAGGGTGCCGACATCATCGTCACCGATACCTGGATCTCGATGGGCCAGGCCCATGCCGAGACCAAGCTTGCCGCGATGATGCCGTTCCAGGTGACCGAGGCGCTGATGGCGCAGGCCAAGCCGAACGCGAAGTTCCTCCACTGCCTGCCCGCGCACCGCGGCGAGGAAGTGGTCGACGCGGTGATCGACGGACCGCAATCGCTGATCTGGCAGGAAGCGGAAAACCGTCTCCATGCGCAGAAGGCGGTCCTTCGCTGGTGCTTCGGGCAGATCGGCTGAGTTGAAGCGGAGCCCCGGCTACCTACATTCGCCGGGAACCCCGAAATCCCGTTCGCCCTGAGCCTGTCGAAGGGCCTTGCCGCTGGCATCATGCTCGCGGATGGCGAGCGGCTGGAGATATGACGTGACCAACACCGCCCCCACCACCGACTTCGATCGCGCGGTCGGCTTCACCATTCCGGCGCGCCATACCCGTGGCCGTGTCGCGCGGCTGGGGCCGGCGCTCGATGCCATCCTGGCGGCGCATTCCTATCCCCCGGTGATCGAGCGACTGCTCGCCGAGGCGCTGACGCTCGCCGCGCTGCTCGGCTCGACGCTCAAGGACGCGCAGGGCCAGCTTACCCTCCAGGCGCAAACCCAGGGCGGCATCGTCAACCTTCTGGTGTGCGACTACAAGAATGGCGATCTGCGCGGCTATGTGCAGTTCGACGCGTTGCGCCTGTCGCAGCTCGGCAAGAACCCGTCGCTCTATGCGCTGTTCAACAAGGGCTATCTCGCCGTAACCTTCGATCAGCCGGCGACCAATGAGCGCTACCAGGGCATTGTGCCGCTCGATACGGATTCGCTGGCCGAAGCGGCGCAGAGCTATTTCCTCCAGTCCGAGCAGATCCCCACCGTGGTTCGTCTGGGCGTCCAGAAGGACAAGGCGACCGGCAAGTGGATCGCGGGCGGCCTGTTCCTCCAGCATCTGCCCGAGGGCGAGGTGGGGCGCGAGCGACTGCACGTGCGGCTCGATCATCCCGAGTGGCAGCATGTCGAGGCGCTCGGATCGACCATGGGCGCGGACGAACTCGCCGATCCGACGATCCCGCTCGAGGCGCTCGTATGGCGGCTGTTCAACGAGGAGGAAGAGGTGCGCATCCTCTCCGATTCGGCGCTCGCCAACAATTGCCGCTGTGACCGCGACTATATCATCCAGGTGCTCTCGAAGTTCCCCGAGGCGGAGCGAGCCGAGATGGCGGATGAGCAGGGCGTGATCACCGTCGATTGCGAGTTCTGCTCCGGCAAGTACGCGATCCCGCTCGCCGATTTCGTTCCGTCGGCGTTGTAATTCGCCGAAACTGCGCCATATCGAATCGAAGGGCGTGGGCCTTCGGGCCTACGACGGGAGGTATTGCGATGTTGCTCAGGCGTATGATGTGCGTGGCGCTGGCCGGCACGTCCCTGTTCCTTGTCGGCGACGGCGCGGCCGTGGCCCATGGTTCGGCTACCCAGGCGGTCCTGGGGCAGATCGAGCGCGGCCAATGGCTGCTCAAGGAGCGCATGGGCAGCGAGCGCAAGATCTGCTTCACCAACCCGAACAGCTTCGTCCAGATCGCCCATGGTCCGGCGCCCTGCGAGCAGTTCATCGTCAGCCAGGATCAGCGCCAGGCGACGATCGTCTATACCTGCAACGGGCATGGCAAGGGCCGCACCACGGTCACGGTGGAGACACCGCGCCTGGTGCGCATCGAGACCCAGGGCGTGCTGGACGGCGCGCCCTTCGAGCAGGAATATGAAGGACGCCGGGCCGGCACCTGCAGCTGAGCAGGCGCTGCCTGGGCGTTTTTTGCCTTGCAGCAAAAACCGGAGTAGGTCGCGTCGATGACCGACAGCGTTGCAATTGTACTGGTTTCCGGCGGACTCGATTCGATGATCTCGGCCGCGCTCGCGCGCGAAGCGGGGCATCGGCTGTTCGCCCTTTCGTTCGACTATAACCAGCGTCACCAGGTCGAGCTGGCCGCCGCGCGGCGCATCGCCGCCACGCTGGGTGCCGAGCGTCACGTGGTGATGCCGATGGACCTGCGTGCGTTCGGCGGCTCGGCGCTCACCGCCGATATCGAGGTGCCGAAGGAAGGCGTGGGCGATGACATCCCGGTCACCTATGTGCCGGCGCGCAACACGATCTTCCTCAGCCTCGCGCTGGGCTGGGCCGAAGCCTCTGGCGCGCGCGACATCTATATCGGGGTCAATGCGCTCGACTATTCGGGCTATCCCGATTGCCGGCCCGAGTTCATCGAAGGCTTCGAGAAGCTCGCCGAGCTGGCGACCAAGGCCGGGGTGGAGGGCGAGCCCTTCCATATCCGCGCGCCGCTCCAGCACATGACCAAGGCGGACATCGTCCGCGAGGGCACCCGGCTCGGGCTCGACATGGGGCTCAGCTGGTCCTGCTACGATCCGGCGCCGGGCGGGCTGCATTGCGGGCTGTGCGACAGCTGCCGGCTGCGCTCCAAGGGCTTCGAGGAAGCGGGCATCGCCGACCCGACGCAGTACGCGACGAGGGCCTGACGTGACCTACAGCGTCAAGGAGATGTTCCTCACGCTGCAGGGCGAGGGGGTGAATGCCGGCGCACGCGCGGTGTTCGTCCGCTTCGCCGGTTGCAACCTGTGGACCGGCCGCGAGCAGGACCGTGCCAGCGCGATCTGCCAGTTCTGCGACACCGAATTCGTCGGCACCGACGGGCTGGGCGGCGGCAAGTTCGCCACGGCCGATGCGCTTGCCGATGCGGTGCTCGGCTTCTGGGGCGAGGGCACGGAGAAGCGCTTCGTCGTGCTCACCGGCGGCGAGCCGATGCTGCAGGTGGACGATGCGCTGGTCGATGCGCTCCACGCCCGCGGCTTCCGCATTGCGATCGAGAGCAACGGCACGCTTGCTGCGCATCCCGGTATCGACTGGGTGTGCATCAGCCCCAAGGCAGGCAGCGAGGTCGTCCAGCGTTCGGGGGACGAATTGAAGCTGGTCTGGCCGCAGCCCGGCACCGATGTCGAGGCGATCGAGGGCTGGGACTTCGCCAACTTCCTGATCCAGCCGATGGACAGCGTGGCGGCGCAGGAGAATATCGAGGCGGCAATCGCCTTCGCGATGGATCGGCCGAAATGGCGGCTGACGCTCCAGACGCACAAGATGCTGGGGCTGCGCTAACCCTCCCGGAAACAGAAAAGGCCGGGCGTTGCGCCCGGCCTTTCTATTCGCTTCGGGAAGAGGGGCCTCCGCTCAGTTGAGCAGCAGCGGCCCGCACTTCTTGGCCTGGTACTGACCCTTCTTCCAGCACTTGTTATCGCTGAACGGCGGCAGCTTCACATTGTACATGCCGGTGACGACATAGCCCGACGGGCGATATTGCTCGCCCCACGGACCCAGGCTTGCGCGCAGTTCCTTGATCCGGTCGAGCGCCAGGTCGCCAAACTTGCCCGGCTTCACGAACACCGCATCATGGCCGATTGCGGCAGCGGTCCGGCAGAAAGAAAGCTGGCCCTGAACAGTCGAGAAGCCCGAATAGATACGGGTCCCGTACTTGTCGAGTTCAAGCTGGCCCTGCTTCTTGTTCTTGTACGCTCTTGCAAAATATTTCTCGAGCGTAGCGTATGAATCCCGCAGCTCGATCGCGTGATCCTTGATCAGCGAATTGTAATTGTCGACCGACAGCAAAGTCGGCTCGAACTGGCACTGGAGCGCGGCGACGTTGAGCGCGGCGCGCAGGTTCCAGGCGAGCGCGGCACGCAACTCGTCGGCGGTGGCGCCCGGCAGTGCCGGACCGGTCATGCCCGGCTCTGCGCCGGTCACGCGCCCGCTCTCCAGATTGGCGGGCTTGAGGAAGAACTGCGCCGATGCCGGTGCGGAAGCGAACAGGCCGATTCCCCCGGCCAGCATAAGTGCGATACGCGATACGAGCATGCTGCCCTCAAAAACTACCAATTGACCCCGTGGGATAGGGGTTAGGGCGTTCCGACTCCGCATAGAAGCCTTTTTTTACCATCCGGGTCAGGTGGATGCCCGATTTATCGCAAATCCCCATAGGAAAAGGGCCGCCCGGTTGCCCGGACGGCCCTTTCGTCAAACACTCTTCCGAGCGCGAATTACATCGCGTTGGTGGTGTTGGTGGTGACGGTGGTGGTGTTCTCGACCACGGCGCCGTTCTCGGTGGCGGCGGCGTCGATGTTGGTGACCATGGTGTCGGTGGTCACGTTCTCGGTCGGAACGACTTCGGTGGTGGTGTTGGTCACGTTGGTCGACTCATTGCTGGTGCACGCCGAGGCCAGGAGGGCCGCGCCGGCGATCATCGAACCTGCAACGATCTTCGAAATGACTGCACGCATGTAGAAAGCTCCCTAGATAATGGATCTGGATTACGGAGATGCCGTTTAATACCCAAACCGGAGTGGACATTAGACGGTTCGGGCAAACCCCTCAAGACTCGATTTGACCTGCGCTCAGGAGAGAGCGTCCAAAAATGGCAAAAATGTGGCACGTAGGGCAGAATCAAACTGCTGCGGCGTTACCGGCTTGCCCAGTGCCTCGGCGCTGGTGACCGGGAACTCGGCGATGCCACACGGCACGATCCCGTTGAAATCATTGAGGTTTGGCGACAAGTTTATCGCGAAGCCGTGCATCGTCACCCATTGGCGAAGGCGCACGCCGATTGCGCCGATCTTTGCTTCCTGGCCTGCCTGGTCGAGCGTCCAGATGCCGATCCGGCCCTCGGCGCGGAACGCCTCGATGCCCAGTTCGCCCAATGCGGCGATCACCCAGCCCTCGACGGCATGGACATAGCCACGCACGTCCCGCTTCCGGTCGCGCAGGTCGAGCATCAGATAGCCGATGCGCTGGCCGGGGCCGTGATAGGTGTAGCGCCCGCCGCGCCCGGTGCGGAACACCGGGAAGCGCGCGTCCACCAGCTCGCTGGCGTCGGTGGCGCTGGTGCCGGCGGTGTAGACCGGCGGGTGCTCGAGCAGCCAGATGCGTTCTGGGGCGGCGCCGGCGGTCAGCGCGGCGACATGCGCCTCCATTTCGGCGAGCGCGGCGCCATATTCGATCGGCTCCGGCGCGACCCGCCATTCGATATCCTTGGTCATGGGTGCGAATTGCGCATCCGGAGGCGATTGCGCAAGCATTGGCATCACAATGCCGTGCGGGTAACACCGCCGGAAAGGGAGGCATGGGGCGCATGGCTAAAATGGGCACCGTCTGGGACCGGACGGCAGAGTTTCTGAGCGACAATCTCGGCGTGATCCTGCCGGTGGCGCTGCTCGCCTTTTTCGTGCCCGCCTCGATCGAGGGCAGCTTCCAGGCGGCCAAGGCCGGGGCGGGGCCCGCGCTGACCCTGTCGCTCTATGTCGTGCAACTGCTGTTCGGGGTGCTTTCGATCTGGGGCTCGCTCACCATCGCCGCGATGGCGCTCGACATGGCCGACGCGCGCGGCGCCGGCGCGATCGGGCGCGCGCGCCTGCCGGCCGCGCTGGCGGTGGCGGTGGCGCTGTTCGTGGTGATGCTGGTCGCGGTGCTGCCGATTCCGGTGGCGTTGCAGCTCGGCGGCTATGACCTGCTCGCGATCGCGAGCGGCCAGGCGGCATCGCTCAGCCCCCAGATCGCGAGCGGCATCGCATTGTACGGACTGGTGCTGCTCGGGCTGTTCCTGTGGCTGGGCGCACGGCTGATATTGGTCAATCCGGTGATCGTGCGCGAAAAGAAGATGTTCGCGGCGCTGCGCCAGTCCTGGCGGCTCACCCGCGGCATGACCTGGCGGATCATCGGCGTGATGCTGTTGTTCGCGCTGGTCTCCTGGGTGTCGATGCTCGCCGCCAACATGGTGTTCGGCAGCATCTTCACGCTGGTGGCGGGCGGCCCGTCGGACGGTATCTCGCTGGCGGGGGTGCTCACCTCGGTCGTCGTCGCCGCGGTGCAGACCGGCTTCACCGTGCTGGTGCCCGTCTTCTCCGCGAAACTCTATCTCGCACTCAGCGCCGAAATGGGGCTGCGCGAAGGACTTATTCTGGCATGAACCTTACCAGCCGCGGCATCTTCCTCGATGCCGTCACCCTGTGGCGCGCCGAGCGCGAACTGCTCGTGCCGCTCGCCGGCCTGTTCTTCGTCGTGCCGATGCTGGGCGCGGCGCTGCTGCTCTCCGGGCTCGACCTGCCGGCGACCGAGGATCCGGACAAGGTGCGCACTGCGCTCATGGCCTTCTATACCGCCAATCTGCCGGCAATCCTCGCGATCAACATCGCCATCGATTTCGGCGGCTTCGCGGTGTTCAACCTCTATCTCCAGGGGGGCGGACGGACGCTGGGCGAAGTGCTGTTGCTCACGCTCAAGCGCTTTGCGGGCTTCTTCGTGCTCAACCTGATCGTGGGGCTGCTGTTCTCGTTCGGCCTGTCGCTGTTCGTGATCCCGGGACTGTTCGTGCTCGCGCGGACCTGGCTCGCCGGGCCGGCGCTCGCCGCCGAGCCGGGCATCGGCCTGATCGGCGCGTTTCGCGAAGGCTGGCGGCGCAGCGGGGGCGTGACCGGCTTCGCGCTGATCGGCCTCGCATCGATGATATTCTTCCTCGCGCTCGGGCTGGTGATCCTCGCCAGCGGCATCCTCGGCACGATCGCCGCGCTGGTCGGCGGGGCGCAGGCGGTGACGCTGGTTTCCTGGCTGGTCACCGCGCTGGTCGGCGGCGCGGCCTGGGCCGCGATCGCGCTGATCCGGGTGGCCGCCTACCGGCTCGCCGGCGCGCCCAGACAGGGAATCTGAGGCGCGGCATCCGCCGCCAGCACGCCCGCCAGCCGCGGATCGGCAAAGGTCTCCACCGTGCGCTTGTAGGGCACGAAGCCGTGCTTGCGGTAGAAGCCGAGCGCGCCCGGGGAATCGAGCGTGCAGGTATGCACCCAGACGCGGGTAACCTCGGGCGTCCAGGCGAGCATCAGTGCATGCGCCATCAGCCAGCCGCCATGGCCCTTGCCGGCCAGCTCGGGGATCAGCCCGACAAAGCCGAGCTCGCAGGTCGCCTCGGTGCGGAAGTCGAGCTCGAGCATGCCGACTTCGATGCCGGCGCGGTCGACCACTGCGAACACATGCACCTTCGGGTCCTGGATGATCGAGACGAGCCGTGCCTCGTCCATAACCAGCCGCGAGAACCACAGCCAAGGCTCGCCGACCCGGCGGAACAGCGCGCGATACTTTGCCGGATCGGGCGCGTTCCAGCGCACCAGCCGCAGCGGCGAATCGGGTAGGGGGCGGGGCCGGGGCCGTGCCAGCATCTCGAGCGACGTGACGACCGTGGCGATCTGGTCGTTTGCGACCGGGATCAGGCCCATGTCGTCTTTCCTTGCGCTCGCCCTATGCCCCTTTCGTCATCCCGGCCTTGAGCCGGGTTCCCGCTTCTTCTTCCGCCCGTAAGGTAGCGGGACCCCGGCTCAAGGCCGGCGTGAAGAGGGTAGGGGAAAGCGACGAAGGCTGTCGTCACGACCATGCCGCCATCGGCGGCAGGCTCATCAGGATCGCGTCGATATTGCCGCCGGTCTTCAGGCCGAACAACGTCCCCCGGTCGTAGATCAGGTTGAACTCGGCATAGCGGCCGCGCCATTCGAGCTGGCGCTGCTTGTCCTCCGGCGTGAAGTCCATTCCCATCCGCTTGCGGACGAGGCGCGGATAGATGTCGAGGAACGACCTGCCGACATCCTGCGTGAAAGCGAAATTCGCTTCCCAGCCTTCGTCTCCGGCGCCTTCCAGGTGATCGTAGAAGATTCCGCCCACGCCGCGATGCACCTTGCGGTGCGGGATGTAGAAATACTCGTCCGCCCATTTGCTGAAGCGCGGATAATGCTCCGGATCATGCGCGTCGCACGCCGCCTTGAGCGCCGCGTGGAACTCGGCGGTATCCTCGTCATAGGGAATCGGCGGGTTGAGGTCCGCGCCGCCGCCGAACCAGCGTCTGGTCGTGGTGAGGAGGCGCGTGTTCATGTGTACCGCCGGCACATGCGGATTCGCCATATGCGCGACCAGGCTGATGCCGGTGGCGAAGAATTTCGGGTCCTCGCCGGCGCCGTGGATCGACTTGGCGAAATCGCCCTCCAGCGTGCCGCCGACGGTGGAGACGTTGACGCCCACCTTCTCGAACACCTTGCCCTTCATCACCCCGCGCACGCCGCCGCCGCCGGGCTCGCCGCTCGGATCGGTGCGGTCCCAGGCGATGTACTCGAACTTCGCGTCCGAACCCGCCTCGGCCTCGATTGCCTCGAATTCGGTGCAAATCGCGGTGCGCAGTTCCTCGAACCAGGCGCGGGCGCGCTGCTGCTGTTCGTCCGGTGCGATCATTGTTCAGGGAATCCATTGGTCTGGCGCAGCGCCTCGGCGAGCGAGATGCCCGCCGATACGGCGAGGTTGAGCGAGCGCAGGCCCGCGCGAATGGGGATGCGCACCGCAAGGTCGGCGCGCGCGTGCACATAATCGGGCGCGCCGCGGCCTTCGGAGCCGAACAGCAAGGTGTCGCCCGGCTCGAAACGGGCCTCGGTGAGCGGAATCGATCCGCGCGTGGTGAACAGGATCACCCGGCCGGGCAGCTTTTCGGCAAAGGCGTGGAAATCGGCGTGGCGGGCCACCTCGGCCTGGCCGCCATAATCCATCGCGGCACGGCGCAAGGCCGCGTCGTTCCACGCGAATCCCATCGGCTCGATCAAGTCGACCGGCGTGTCGAAACAGGCACCAAGTCGCAGCACGGCGCCAACATTGCCGGCAATATCGGGTTCGAACAGGGCTAGTCGCATGCTGTTGCTCCTAGCGTTCTATTCCCTTGCGTAACAAGCCGCTGAAAAAGGCTGTTGCGGAAGCGCGCGGCCGCCGTCTATCACCGCGACAGGCCTATTCGGGGAACATCGAAAGGCAACGAGGGGGCCCTTGTGCCCGTGTCAGCGTTACGTCCTGCTCGCGCGTTCGCCGCGGCAAGTCCGAAGTGCAAGGGGTAAACATGGCAGTTGAAGCCGATCTGGCAGGTCCCGAGAATCCCCGTCGCCGCGATTATCTCCAATATGCCGCCGTTTCGGTTGCGGCAGTGGGCGCGGGCGTCGTGGTGCTGCCGCTGGTCAATTCGATGAACCCGTCCGCCGATGTGCTCGCACAGTCCACCACCGAGGTGGACGTGTCGAAGATCGAGCCGGGCATGGCGATCAAGACCAGCTTCCGCAAGCAGCCGCTGTTCGTGCGCAACCTGACGCCGAAGGAAATCGCCGAGGCGGATGCGGTGCCGGTCAACACGCTGCGCGATCCGCAGACGCTTGAGGACCGCACCGCCAAGGGGCACACCAACTGGCTGATCACGCTGGGCGTATGCACCCATCTCGGCTGCGTGCCGCTGGGCGCGGGCGAGGGCGAGAATCGCGGCCCGTTCGGCGGCTATTTCTGCCCGTGCCACGGTTCGGCCTATGACACTGCCGGTCGCATCCGCCAGGGCCCGGCCCCGAAGAACCTCGAGGTTCCGAAATATAATTTCACGTCCGACTCTGTCGTCGTGGTTGGGTGAGGATAGAGCGCGATGAGCTTTCCCTGGGCCAGGCATTATGAGCCGAAGAATCCGGTGATGCAGTGGGTGGACGCACGTCTGCCCCTGCCGCGCTTCGTCTACAACGCGGTCGGCGCCGGCTATCCGGTGCCGCGCAACCTCAATTACTGGTGGAACTTCGGCGTGCTCGCCGGCGTCGCGCTAGTCTGCCAGCTGATCACCGGCATCGTGCTGGCGATGCACTTCCACTCGTCGGCCGCAAGCGCGTTCGACAGCGTGAACGTCGGCATCATGCGCGACGTGAACGCAGGCTGGTTCCTGCGCTTCGCCCACGCGAACGGCGCCTCGATGTTCTTCGTGGTGATCTACATCCACATGTTCCGCGGCCTCTATTACGGGTCGTACAAGGCGCCGCGCGAGATGGTGTGGCTGCTCGGCGTGGTGATCTTCCTGCTGCTGATGGCCACCGCCTTCATGGGCTATGTGCTCCCCTGGGGGCAGATGAGCTTTTGGGGCGCGCAGGTGATCACCGGCTTCTTCTCGGCGATCCCGGTGGTCGGCGACTGGATCCGCATCTGGCTGCTCGGCGGCTATGCGCCGGACGATGCCGCGCTGAATCGCTTCTTCTCGCTCCACTATCTGCTGCCCTTCGTGATCGCGGGCGCCGTGATCCTGCATATCTGGGCGCTCCACATCCCGGGTTCGTCGAACCCGACCGGCGTGGAAGTGCAGGGCGAGCAGGATACCGTGCCGTTCCACCCGTACTACACGGCGAAGGACGGCCTGGGCGTGGTGGTGTTCCTGATCCTGTTCTCGGTGCTGATCTTCTTCGCGCCGGACTATCTGGGCCACCCGGACAATTACATCCCGGCAAACCCGCTCTCCACCCCGGCGCACATCGTCCCCGAATGGTATTTCTGGCCGTTCTACGCGATCCTGCGTGCCTTCACCGCGGACTTCATCCTGCCGGCGAAGCTGTGGGGCGTGCTGGCGATGTTCGGCTCGATCCTGATCCTGTTCTTCCTGCCCTGGCTCGACAAGTCGCCGGTGCGCTCGGGCAGCTATCGCCCGATGTACCGGGTCGCCTTCTGGGTGCTCGTCGTCGACGTGCTGATCCTGGGCTATTGCGGCGGCTCGCCGGCCGAGCCGCTCTACGTGATCGTCAGCCAGATCGCGGCTGCCTATTACTTCGCGCACTTCCTGATCATCGTGCCGATCATCTCGAGCATCGAGACGCCAAAGCCGTTGCCGGGCTCGATCACCGAGGCCGTGCTGGCCAAGACCGGCGCGTAAGGGGGACCAGGAACCATGACTTCGCTGTTCATCAAATCGATCAAGTTCCTGGTCGGCGGTGGCTTCATCCTCGTGCTGCTGATCGCGCTCTACGGCTCGGTCCACGGCGTGATCACCGATCCGCCCGCCGAAACCGCCGAGCACGCGATGCACAAGCATCCGGAAGAGCTCAAGCTTGCCTCGGACGGGCCGTTCGGCAAGTTCGACCTGCAGCAGCTCCAGCGCGGCTTCCTCGTCTACAAGGAAGTCTGCGCGGCCTGCCACTCGCTCAACCTGGTCTCGTTCCGCAATCTCAAGGATCTCGGCTACACCGATGCTGAGGTGAAGAAGATCGCCAAGGACTGGGCGGTCAAGCAGCCCGTGTTCGACGAAAAGGGCGGCACCTGGGGCGAGCGCGACAATGTGCCGTCGGATCGCTTCCCGAAGGTCTATTATCCGGGCACCGGCACCCCGCCGGACCTCAGCCTGATCACCAAGGCGCGGCATGACGGTGCGGCCTATGTCCACTCGCTGCTGACCGGCTATAACGAGAAGCCTTCGGCGGAAGCGCTGAGGAAATTCCCGGACTTCGCCAAGACGCCGGACGGGATGCACTTCAACCCGTATTTCGCGAACCTGAACATCGCGATGCCGCCGCCGCTTACCCAGGACGGGCAGGTGCAATATTCGGACGGCACCCGCGCGACGGTGAACCAGATGTCGACCGACGTGGCGGCCTTCCTGACCTGGACGGCGGAGCCGACGCTCGAGACGCGCCGCAAGGCCGGCTGGGCGGTGCTGGGCTTCCTGATCCTCGCCGCTTTCCTGACCTATGGCGCCTATCGCTCGGTGTGGGCAGGCGTTAAGCACTGATCCCGCTTCGGCGGTACAAGACGAAGCAACGCGATCCCGCCCCGGCTCCGGCCCGGGCGGGATTGCTGTGTTCAGATCAGTGTACGAAGGGTCCGTTTCGATGAATGACGATATCCGGCAGCGTATCCGGACCATCCCCGATTTCCCCAAGCCGGGGATCATGTTCCGCGACATCACCACGCTGCTGCTCGATGCTGAGGGGCTGGCGCTTACGATCGATCGCATGGCCGAGGCCGTGGACGGCGAGATCGACCTGGTCGCTGGCATCGAGGCGCGCGGCTTCCTGTTCGGCGCGGCGCTGGCGGTGAAGCTCGGGGCAGGCATGCTGCTGGTCCGCAAGGACGGCAAGCTGCCGGGCGCGACGATCGCCGAGGATTATGCGCTGGAATATGGCACCGACCGGATCGCCATCCATGCCGATGCGCTGGCACCCGGCGCGCGCGTGCTGCTCGTCGACGACCTGATCGCCACCGGCGGCACCGCCCGCGCGGCGGTGCGCCTGCTCAAGAAGGCCGGGGCGGAAGTCGTCCAGGCCTCGTTCGTGGTCGACCTGCCCGAACTGGGCGGCGCCGATGCGCTGCGTAGCGACGGCATCGCGGTCCATTCGCTGGTCGCGTTCGAGGGGCATTGATCTTTCAAATCCTCTCCCGGAGGGAGAGGGGGGACCGCGACGCGTAGCGTCGTGGTGGAGAGGGAGCGCCGCAGGCGACACGGCCCGTGGCAAGCCTTCTCCACCAGCTTCGCTGGTCCCCCTCCCCCTCCGGGGGAGGATCGGGTTTGAACGGAACCCCACACGCCGCCGCGCATTGGAATCCCCATTGGGGGCGCGGCCGTGCAAAGCCTCCCGCGTCTCCGCCAAGGAGACCGTGCATGTATTTTCCCAAATCTCTGCTTCTCGCCATCGGCATCGCCGGTGCGGCCACGCTCGGCGGCTGTGTCGATGATGGGTATGGCTATGGCGGCGGTCGCGTCGCGGTCGGCTACAATGCCGGCTGGGGCGATCCCTATTGGGGCTGGAACGACGGCTATTATTATCCGGGCACCGGCTATTACGTCTATGACCGGGCCCGCGTCCGACATCGCTGGAACGACGTCCAGCGCGGCTATTGGGAAAACCGCCGTGGCGGCTGGCGCGGCGATCGCCGCTGGCGCAACAACTGGCGCGACTTCCGCCCGCGCGGCCGACGCTAAGCTATAGACCCCTTCGCCAATGCTCCTCCCCGGCAAGCGGGGAGGGGCGTCAGGCCGGGCGCCGCCGCATCAGCACCAGTCCGACGAAGCGCAGCACCGGCTCGTCATGCTGGTTGTAGGTGGTGGTCTGGTTCTTGAAGCTGCCCATCCCGGGCCGGCTGCGCGAGGGCGTCGCCTCGAGCACTTCCGTCTCCACCCGCAGCACGTCGCCCGGATAGACCGGCTTGAGCCAGCGCAGCTCGTCGATCCCCGCCGCGCCCAGGCTCGCCTGCGGCCGCGTTCCCATCTCCGCCACCGTCATCGCCATGGTCATCGCGCAGGTGTGCCATCCGCTCGCCGCGAGCCGGCCAAAATGGGTGTCCGCCGCACCCTCGTCGGAGAGGTGGAAGGGCTGGGGATCATATTTGCGCGCAAAGTCGAGCACTTCCTCGCGCGTGACCTCGTAACGGCCGAAGCTCCGCTTCAAGCCGACCTGCATGTCTTCCCAATAGAGCATGCAATCAGTTTCGGTTGAAAACTAATCCTTGGCAAGCGGCTTTGTGAATGGCCCGGTTCGGCCTAGGCTGGCCGCGATATGCCGCGAAACAGGATGCGATCGATACCCGTCACGCTGTGCGCGTCGCTGCTGCTGTCCTGCTCGCCCGGCAACCCGGACAAGCCGGCGGCGGTGGCCGCGCAGGTGGATGACGCATGCACGGTCGCGCTGCGCTTCACCGAGGCCTGGCTGGCCGAGACGCGAAGCGGCCGCCCGCTGGTCTTCTCCGACGCGCCCGATGCCACGACGGACCTGCCCGGCGGCGGCCCCTGGACGCGAATGAGTGGCCCCGGCGAGCAGCCGCCTTCGCCCGAAATGCTCGAGGCCGCCGGCAATCTGAGCCGGGACAGCGCCGTTGCAACCTGCCCGGCCCTTCGCGCGTGGCTCGATCGCCAGCATGTGCCACACGGCGAAAAGGCGGTCTCCGAGGCGGTGGCTGAGCCCAACGGCATCGACTCCCACCGGGCCGACATCCTGGGCCTCACCCTGCCGGTGGTCAGCGCCGACGGTACCGAGGCGCTAACCGTGACCAGCTATGCCACCGGGCCGCTATCCGGCGTCGGCCAGCTCTTCCTGCTCCAGCGCCAGCCCGACGGGAGCTGGCGCGCGGTGTCGGCCCGGCACCTCTGGATCAGCTAGCGCTCTAACGAACCAGCACATCCCGGAACGGCGCGTCGTTCCCGTCGACGCCCGCCTTGGCCGGCAGGCCGATCAGGTCGCGCAGCAGCGGGTAGATGTCGACATTGGTGAAGGGCTGGACCGTGCTGCCTGCGCGGAAGGCCGGGCCGTTCGCCACGAACAGCGCGTTCATCTCCGGCGCCATATTGTCGAAACCGTGATTGCCGCCGGTATCGCCTGCCTTGCCGGGCTTGTCGCTCACCTGCCAGCCGGTCTCGGCCAGGCAGAAGATCGCCGGGATGCGCGGGTTGGTGCCGTAGTGGAAGCGCGCCGGGATTTCGCCCTTGCGCCAGCATTCATAATGGTCGTGCTTGCCGAGCAGCGCCTTCTCCACCTTGGCTTCCTTGCCCGGCGCGGGCGTCAGGCTCAGATAGGGGCCGGTCTCGACCAGATGATAGTCGTCGGGCGCCAGCCCGCCCAGGATGGCGAGCGTCTTCTCGCCGCTGGTGCCGGCCATGCCGTGATCGGCGACGATCACGAGGTTCGCCGGCTGGCCAAGTGCCGCCAGGCCATCGACCAGCTCGCCGATACGCTTGTCGACGTCCGCCACCGCTTCGGTGGTGCGCTTGTCGTCCGGGCCATAGGTGTGGCCGGCGGTGTCGACCGTGTCGAAATAGAGCGTCAGCAGCTTGGGGCGGGTCGCGGCCGGGCGGCGGAGCCAGTCGATCACGGCGTTGACGCGCTGCTCGCCGCTGATCACCTGGTTGAACTGCGCCCAGTCGCTCGGGCGGGTGCCGCCTGCGATCGTATAGGGCCATTTGTCGGCCTTGGCGCCGCCCACCGCGACGTTCGAGCCCGGCCAGAATTCGGTGCCGGTGCGGATGCCGGCCTTCTCGGCGTCCACCCAGATCGGCATCGCCTCGTTCCACCAGAACGGATCGTCGCTCTGCATGGTGAAGACTTCCTTCGGCCGGCCTGCATCCTCCATCTTGTTGGCGGTGATGCCGTGATGGTCCGGATAAAGGCCGGTCACCAGCGTCCAGTGATTGGGGAAGGTCTTGGACGGGAAGCTCGGGTGCATGATCCCGGTCACGCCGCCGGCGGCGAGGCGCGACAGGTTCGGCGTCACGCCGCGGTTCAGATAGTCGCTGCGGAAACCGTCGATCGAGACCAGGATCGTCACCGGCGCGCGCTGCTCGGCGGCCACCGGTACGGCGGCGGGCGGCGGGGCGGCGACGGGTGCCGTGGCACAGGCCTGGAGAACAGCGGCAAGCGCCGCGGCGGCGATCTTTGAATACCAGCGCATGGCGAGGCCCCTGACAGCGAAATGTTGCAGGGGTACGTCGTTACAGGGCGGTCGGGTCCGGAGCAAATGGCGCATCGCGCGGCGCCACGGGAAAGCGATCGCGAAACCAGCGCGCGATCAGCGCGGCGGCCAGCGGGAACAGGATCGCATAGCCGAGCACGCCGATCATCCGCAGGCCCATCACGCCGGTGATCGGTCCCAGCCAGCCGAGCAGCGCGAGCACGCCGCTGGCGATCAGCAACAGCCGGATCGTTCGTGCCTCCCCACCTCCGTGAAAGACCGGCGCCATCAGCAGCACGGCGACCGCGAAGAACCCGTCCCAGGCGAGGATGTCGAGCGCATAGGGCAGCGAGGGCCAGCCGAACGCATCGTCCATGCCGAGCATCAGGGTCGAGAGGTGCATCACGGCGGTCAGTGCCAGCGCGGCGGCCATGCACGGCAAGGCGAGGCGCGTGAAGCGCGGGCCCAGCCCGGTGCCGCGCACCGCCGCCGCCAGGCCAAGCAGAAAGGGCACGAGCAGCAGGATCAGCACTTCCATCGCGCTGAACCACGGGTCGGCGATCGGTGCGCCGGACGCGGGCAGGGCGATCAGCCCGATCGCCATCACCAGCGCGTAGAGCAGGCCCAGCCCGGCCACCCCGATACCGGAGACGATGCCCAGCTGGCGGATGACACGGGCGGGGGAGGGGCGGCGCATGGCCGCACTTCACCCCCGCGCCGCCACAAGTGCAAGCCAAACCGCCCGGTCAGCTCGGCGTGTCGATATCGTCCCATTCGTCGCCGGGGGCCTGCTGGAACCCGGTAAGCCAGTTCAGCGCGACATGGCGCTCCAGGATGATGCCCGGATGCAGCCCCTCGGGCTCCGTCCCCTGCTGGTGCGCCTGGCGGACGATCCAGTGCTGGCGCCATGTCCGGTCGAGTGCATCCAGGATTTCCGGAACCGGGCGAAGCTGCGGATCCGCGGCTGGTTCCTGCGCTAGGTCGAGCACGGCGCGGGCAAGCGTGCCCGCATCGGCGATCTGGTCGCTCGGGTCGAGCTTCCCGGCCGGATCGCCCAGCGCCCAAAGCAGCGTGTTCAATGCCTCGTAGCGCCAGCCCATCTTGCTGACGGTCTGCGCATCGGGGGCGTCGGCTGAGAGGAATGCCGCTTCCTCCGGGGTCAGCGATGCCATGCCGACCGGGTTCACTTCGCGCAGCCGGGGACGGATGTCGTCCTCGCCGGCGCCCAGATTCTCGGCATGGACCGCCACGCAGGTGAGCGCCATCGCGCGCTGCAGCACCGCCGCCGCTGGACGCAGCACCACCTCGGTCTCGCCAAGCGCAGGGGGCATGCTGGCGGGCGGCCGCGGTTCGATCCCGGCGAGGGCCGCCAGCGTCCGTTCGCGGCGTGCTACGGCGTCGGGCGGATAGGGCAGGGCGGCGGCAGGATCGCTCGCACCGGCGCCGTCGATCAGCACTGCCCCGTCCGGCGCGCGCACCGAACCGTCGGGCAGGAAGAACACGGCATTGGCATCGCGTGCCCATTGCTCGATGTCGCCGAACGCGTCGGCTGCCACCGAGAAGCTGATCTGGTGGCGAACCCGCTGGATATGCCGCCACAGATGATAGCGCGCCGCCGTCATCTGGCCATCGCCGCGGCCCATCACATAGCCGGTGAAGCCATCGAGATGCGCGACCAGCTCGGGATCGGAAAGGCTGCGCTGGTTGTGCAACGCGTGCGCGAAGCCGAGCGGCGGCAGATCGCGCACGGTGGCATAGGCGTTGACCAGCACGCCCTCATCGTCCGCCGGCAGCGATACCGGCGCCGGTTCGGGCTTCGGCGCACCGCGCCCCAGCAACTTGTCCAAGAGACCCATCGAACTCCCCTTTCAGCGGATACCTATGGGCCTGACGCCTCAGCTGTGCAGGAAGTGCATGACGTCACCGTCCTTGACGATGTACGCCTTGCCTTCCGCGCGCAGCTTGCCGGCTTCGCGGGCCTTGGCCTCGCCGCCCAGCGCGACGAAATCCTCGTATGCGATCGTCTCGGCGCGGATGAAACCCTTCTCGAAATCGCTGTGGATCACGCCGGCGGCGTTCGGCGCGGTGGCGCCTTCGTCGACGGTCCAGGCACGCGCTTCCTTCGGGCCGACCGTGAAGAAGGTCAGCAGGTGGAGCAGCTTGTAGCCGGCGCGGATCACGCGGGCGAGGCCGGTCTCCTCGAGCCCCAGCTCGCCCAGGAACTCGGCGCGGTCCTCGACCGGCATCGTCGCGATGTCGGCCTCGATCGCGGCGGAGACGACCACTGCCTCGGCGCCCTCGGCCTTGGCCTTGGCGAACACCTTGGCCGACAGCTCGTTGCCGTTGGCCGCGTCTTCCTCGTTGACGTTGCACACGTAGAGGACCGGCTTGCCGGTGAGCAGCTGCGCCTGCTTGAACACGCGCTCCTCGTCGGCGTCCTTCGGCTCGGTCAGGCGAGCTGGCTTCCCATCCCGCAGCAGGTCGAGCGCCTGGCCGAGCACGCTCGCGCCGATCTTCGATTCCTTGTCGCCCTGCGAAGCCTTCTTCTGCAGGTTGGGCACGCGCTTCTCGAGGCTCTCGAGGTCGGCGAGCATGAGTTCCGTTTCTACGGTCTCGGCATCGGCGATGGGATCGACCTTGTTGTCGACATGCTGGATGTCGTCATTCTCGAAGCAGCGCAGCACATGGACGATCGCGTCCACTTCGCGGATGTTGCCGAGGAACTGGTTGCCCAGCCCTTCGCCCTTGCTGGCGCCGCGCACCAGGCCGGCGATGTCGACGAAGCCGAGCTGCGTCTCGATGATCTTCTGCGAACCGGCGATCTCTGCCAGCTTGTTCAGCCGCGCGTCGGGCACGGCGACATTGCCGACGTTCGGCTCGATCGTGCAGAACGGATAGTTCGCCGCCTGCGCCGCCGCCGTTTCGGTCAGTGCGTTGAAAAGCGTCGACTTGCCGACGTTCGGAAGCCCGACGATGCCGCAGCGGAAACCCATGTGAAGCCTGTTCCAATTGTATTGGGGAAAGGCGCCCCGATAGAGCCAAAGCGTCGCTTTTGCCAGCGCGTTGACTTGAAGGCCCCGCATGGCATGCTGGCTTCATAAAAGAGGGGAGAATGTCTGTGATCCGCAAGGGGAATTTCGTCCTGGCTGGGCTCGTGCTCGCACTCGGTCTTTCGGCCTGCGACAATAGCGCCGCCAACAAGAAGGCGAACGAGGAGGCCGCCGCCCGCGCCGCCGCCGCGGCAAAGGTGCAGAAGCTGCACGAGGCCGCGCAGTACAATATCGGGTGCCTCGCTGCGCTGCGCTGGCAGGCCGCGCGGCTCAAGACCACGGCTGCCGGCGACGCCGCGCCCTATGCGGACTATTATCGCGGCAAGCTGGAAGCGGCGCTGGGCGACCAGACCCTGCCGGCCGCCGATGGCGCCCCGGCGCTCTCGAAGGCATCGATCGACGCCTATCTCGACTGGGCCTATCCGCGCATGGTCGAAACCCGCTTCCGCATCGGCCGGGATGCCAATGGCGACGGCACCCTCGCGCCGGAGGAGCGTGCCGCGCCGGGGATCAATACGGTCGCCCAATGCGTCCAGTTCGCCGCCGAAATGGGTACGGGTCCGCTCGCCGGCAGCGACAAGGTCGGCCGTGTCGGCCGGATCGACGGCATCCGCCGGGCGCTGCGCGACAAGCCCGCCTGAACCCGATCGCGCGGTCCTTCGCCGCCTGCAACGGCGAAGGATTGCGGGTTGGGCCGGGCGGCTCCGTCCCCGCAGGGAAAGAAGGCGAAAGTCGCGACATGCGGTTTCGCCTTTCAAGGCCCTCAAAAGCGCCTTATCGGGGCCGGATTAGCCGGTTCGGATGGCTTGACTGAGTGCCGTTCATCTGGGGTACAGGGGCAAGCCCCTTCGGTGCCCGTGTGTTTTGAGGAGCAGGGAATGATTCGCCGTCACATGTTCATGAGCGCGCTCGCCGCGACGGTTGCACTGTCGGGCTGCGGTGGCGGCAACGATTCGACCGCAACGCCCACGCCTACCGCTACCCCGACGCCGACGCCCACGCCGTCGCCGACC
>PJUL01000551.1_pt1 | contig 25487 bp, 17 predicted proteins | sample 1512221 | NCBI WGS metagenome assembly PJUL01 (sample SAMN08177667, study PRJNA422409) | Feces metagenome, whole genome shotgun sequencing project.
CCCTGCTGTCTGCGACCCCTTCGCTGCGCTGCGGGGCAACCTGGGGTGCTCGGTCACGGGGTGCACCGCAGAACTCGCTGCGCGCCTGCGGCGCTCCGCTCGGACAACTGCGGTGAGTCAGTTTACGAAGCGCGTGTGTCCTTCGGCACACGCGCCACCCCGCGCCCTGCGCGCCCCAGGCGCATCCAGAAGGGAACCCGACGGACATCCACACGGGCCATTGCTTCGCTCGGCCCCGCCTCACGGGCGCAAGCGCCACGCGCTGCGCAACCTGGACCGAGCGCAGCAAAGGCCCGTGTGGCTGTTCGGCTGCCCAACCCCCTTCTGGCTGCGCCTGCGGCGGGGCGGTTGCGGGGTGGCATGGGCGTCGGAGCGCCCATGCTTCGTGCTCTGACTCGCCGTGGTTGTCCGAGCGGCGCTGCGCAGCAGCAAAGCGAGTTCCACGGCGCACCCCGCAATCGCCCCGACGCAGGTTTGCCCCGTAGCGCAGCGAAGGGGTCGCAGACTGAGGGTCGCCTTTCTTTTGGGTACTTTTCTTTGGCGAAGCAAAGAAAAGTACCTCGCCTGCCGGGGCGACAACCCGGCTCCCGCCCTCAGCACAAGCATGCCGCCCATCAGCGAGCCCGCGAGCACGCCCTGGTTTCGACAAGCTCAACCTGAACGGTTGGGGTGACAAACGAAGGCTTCGCCAAGCTCAGCCCGAATGGCTCAGAGGGCACCAGAAACTACAAAAACAATAGCTGCCAGCGCTTACTGCACGAGCGCCAGAGCCCAAAATCACCCCAAAACGCCAGACACCAACCGCACCACCCGATCACACCGCGCCGCCAGCGACTCATCGTGCGTCACCATCACAAACGCGGTCCCCTGGTCCCGGGCCAACTGCAGCATCAGGTCGAACACCCCATCCGCCGTACTCCGGTCCAGGTTCCCGGTGGGCTCATCCGCCAGCACACACGCAGGCCGCGTCACCAGCGCCCGCGCAATCGCCACCCGTTGGCGTTCCCCGCCCGACAGCTCGGCCGGCCGGTGCATCAGACGCTCCTTCAAGCCCACCGACGCCAGCACCCGCTCCGCCTCGGCGTGGCACTGCGCCAGCGGCAGGCGGCGGATGCGCAAGGGCATGGCCACGTTGTCGAGTGCGCTGAACTCCGGCAGCAGGTGGTGGAACTGGTAGATGAACCCCAGGTGCTGGTTGCGCAGCTGCCCCTGGCGCTCGGCGGAGAGGGAGGACATCTCCTCGCCCTTGAGGCGCACAGTGCCCGCCGTGGGGGCATCCAGCCCGCCCAGCAGGTGCAGCAGGGTGCTCTTGCCAGAACCCGATGCACCCACGATGGCCAGCGTTTCCCCCGCATGGATCTGCAGGTCCACGCCCTTGAGCACGGTCACATCGAGGCGGCCTTCGGTGAATCGCTTGGTCAGGCCCTTGGCCTCCAGCACCACGGCATTTTTTATAGCATTCATCTCAGTGATCCATGGCATGAAACTGGCGCTCGCCAAGCCAGGGCAGCCGCGCAAGGGCCGCCCCGCCGCGCTGGCTGCGTCCCCCTGCCCGCATTGCGCAGCAATGCGAGAGCGGGGGGAAGACGCGGAGCGTCTCAGGGGGGTGTTTCTCATCACTCATAGCGCAGCGCCTCGGCAGGGTTCACACGGCTGGCGCGCCAGCTGGGATACAGGGTGGCCACAAAGGCCAGCACCAGCGAGATCACGCCGATGGGCACGATGTCGCTGCTCTGCGGTTCGCTCGGCATCTTGCTGATGAGGTAAATATCCTTGGGCAAAAAGCTCGCGTTCAGCGCGCGCTCGATGGCTGGCACGATCACGTCAATGTTGAACGCAATGCCCAGGCCCAGCAGCAGGCCCACGGCCGTGCCGATGACACCCACCATGGCGCCCTGCACCACAAAGATGCCCATGATGCTCTTCGGGCTGGCGCCCAGCGTGCGCAGGATGGCGATGTCGGCGCGCTTGTCGGTCACCGTCATCACCAGCGTGCTCACCAGGTTGAACGCCGCCACTGCCACGATGAGCGTGAGGATGATGAACATCATGCGTTTTTCCAGCTGCACGGCAGCGAACCAGGTGCGGTTCTGCTGCGTCCAGTCGCGGATCAGCAATTGACCGCTGAGGCTATTGGCCAGCTGCATCGCCACCTCGCGCGCCTGGTGCAGGTCCTTGAGCTTCAGGCGCACGCCCGTGGGGCCTTCCAGGCGGAAGATGCGCTGCGCGTCCTCGTGGTGCAACAGCACGAGGGCCGAGTCGTATTCATAGTGGCCCGAATCGAAGGTGCCCGCCACCGTCATCTGCTTGAGGCGCGGCACCACGCCCGCGGGGGTGACCTGGCCTGCGGGCGCAATCAGCGTGACGGCATCGCCCACACGCACGCCCAATGCGCGGGCCAGTTCGCCGCCCAGCACCACGCGGAACTCGCCGGGCACCAGTTGCTGCAGCACCTGCTCGTTGGTGGCGGCCAAGTCGGTCACGGCGCCCTCCAGGGCGGGGTCGATACCACGCACCAGCGCCCCCTTCATGTCCTCGCCGCGCGCCAGCAGTGCCTGCGCGGCCACGAAGGGCGCGGCGCCGATCACGTTGGGGTTCTGCTTGGCCTCGGCCAATGTGCGCGCCGGGTCAGGCAGCGCAGCGCCTTGGGGCGCAAAAATCTCGATGTGCGAGACCACACTCAGCATGCGGTCGCGCACCTCTTTTTGAAAGCCATTCATCACGCTCAGCACGATGATGAGCGCCGCCACACCCAGCGCAATGCCCAGCATGGACACGCCCGAGATGAACGAGATGAAGCCGTTGCGCCGGGTGGCGCGGCCCGCGCGCGTGTAGCGCCAGCCCAGGGCCAGTTCGTAGGGGATTTGCATGGATTCGGAAAGAAGGCCGTGGGATGAGGCGGAATGCCAGGCCCGGGCCGGGGCAGATTGTGGCATCCCGGACAATAGGGGGATGTCGGACACCAACCATTTGCTCATTCCCTACGCCGCCAGTGCCGCCGAAGGATGCCAGCAAGCCTTGCAGGGCCTGGCCCTGCCCCATCTGGACCGGCTTCTGGCCCGGCTCAGCCCCCTGAAAAGCGCCCACGATGATGGCGAGGAAACCAGTTTTTCCACCCCCAACGAACGCGCGCTGGCCCGCGCCCTGGACTTGCCTGCCGAAGATGGCCGCATCCCCTGGGCTGCCTGGCACCGCCACCAGCAGGGCCTAGGGGCGAACGGGCAATCCTGGGCCTTCGTCACACCCTGCCAGTGGCAGGTCAGCACCGACCACGTCACCCTGCGCGACCCGGCACAGCTGGGCCTGGACGAAGCCACATCGCGCGCGCTGCTGGCCATCGTGGCGCCCTGGTTTGCCGAGGACGACATCACCCTGCACTACGACCAGCCCACCCGCTGGCTGGCCAGCGGCCCGCTGTTTGCGGACATGGCCACCGCGTCGCTCGAGCGCGTGCTGCTGCGCGACGTGCGCGCCTGGATGCCCGACGCCAAGCAGGCCCGCGTGCTGCACCGCCTGCACAGCGAGATGCAGATGCTGCTGTACACCCATGCCTTCAACGACGAGCGTTCTGCGCGGGGCCTGCCCGTCATCAACTCCTTCTGGGTGCATGGCGCGGGTGCGCTGCCGCTGCCGCAGCCGCCCCTGCCAACCCAGAGCACAGCACCCACCATGCCCACCGCGCTGCGCGACGCAGCGCTGCATGAAGACTGGCGCACCTGGGCCCAGGCCTGGTCCGCGTTGGATGCGGGCCCGGTGGCCGAGCTGCTGCGCCGTGCCGACAGCGGCGAGCCCGTGCAACTGACCCTGTGCGGCGAGCGCAATGCACGCGGCTTTCACACCGCCCCGCGCGGCCTGGTGCAGCGTTTTCAAAGCCTTTTCAGGCCCCAGCGCTTTACGGGCCTGCGCAAAGAGCTATGAAAATAGTAGCAAGAGACATTCCCCCCCGCGCCGCCTGGGCCCTGGAGCAGGCCGGTGTGCACCCCCTGCTGGCGCGCTTGTACGCGGCCCGTGGCGTGCTGGCCAAGGACGAGCTGGACGACGGCCTGGCGCGCCTGCTGCCGCCCAGCGGTGACAAGGGCCTGAAGGGCATCGAGTCGGCCGCGCGCCTGCTGGCCGATGCCATGGCGCAAAACAAGCGCCTGGTGATCGTGGCCGACTACGACTGCGATGGCGCCACCGCCTGTGCCGTGGGCGTGCGCGGCCTGCGCCTGCTGGGCGCACAACACGTGGACTACTTGGTGCCCGACCGCGTGACCGATGGCTACGGCCTGACGCCACCCATCGCACGCCGCGTGAAGGAGCGCGGCGCCGATGTGCTGATCACCGTGGACAACGGCATCGCCAGTGTCGACGGCGTGGCCGAGGCCAAAGCCCTGGGCCTGCAAGTCTTGGTGACCGACCACCACCTGCCCGGCCCCGCATTGCCGGCGGCCGACGCCATCGTCAATCCCAACCAGCCCGGCTGCCCGTTTGAGAGCAAATCCATGGCTGGCGTGGGCGTGATGTTCTACACCCTGCTGGCTCTGCGGGCAGAGTTGCGCGCGCGCGGTGTTTTTGACGCATCGAGCGCCGCAGGGCCGCCCCAAGGCGCGAGCGCCCCCTTGGGGGGCAGCGAACCACGCGCAGCGGGGAGCGTGGGGGCAACAAGACCGCAGCCCAAGCTCGACCCCCTGCTCACGCTGGTGGCACTGGGCACCGTGGCCGACGTGGTCAAGCTCGACGCCAACAACCGCCGCCTCGTCGCACAGGGCCTCAAGCGCATCCGCGCGGGGCAAATGCCCGTGGGCGTGGCCGCACTCTTCCACGCCGCTGGCCGCAAAGCGCCTGCCGCCACCACGTTCGACTTTGGTTTTGCATTGGGCCCCCGCATCAATGCCGCTGGCCGCCTGGCCGACATGACGCTGGGCATCGAATGCCTGCTGACCGACGATGCGGGCCGCGCCGCCGCGCTGGCCGCACAGCTCGATGGCATCAACCGCGAGCGCCGCGACATCGAAAGCGGCATGCGCGAGCAGGCCATGCTGATGGCCGAGAGCCTGTTCGACGAGAGCGAAGAGCCCCCGCCCGCCATCAGCGTGTTCGACCCCGACTTCCACGAAGGCGTGGTCGGCATCGTGGCCAGCCGCATCAAGGACAAGCTGCACCGCCCCACCTTTGTGTTTGCGGCCAGCAGCGCACCGGGCAAAGCGCATGAGCTCAAGGGCTCAGGTCGCTCCATCCCCGGTTTTCATCTGCGCGACGCGCTGGACCTGGTGGCCAAGCGCCATCCGGGCGTGATCCTCAAGTTCGGCGGCCACGCCATGGCGGCGGGCTGCACCGTGGCGGAGGAACACTTTGAGGTGTTCGAGCAAGGCCTGGCCCAGGTGGCGCAGGAATGGCTGGATGCGGCCACCCTCACCCGCAAGATCGAAACCGACGGCCCCCTGGCCCCCGAATACTGCCGCGCCGACATCGTGGACACCTTGCACCGCGAGGTGTGGGGACAGGGCTTTTTGCCGCCCACCTTCAGCGAAGAAGTGCAGGTGCTGAGCCAGCGCCTGGTGGGCGAGGCCAAGAACCACCTGTCGCTCAAGCTCATGCACCAAGGCAACCCCATTGACGCCATCTGGTTCGGCCACACCGAACAGTTGCCTGCGCGTGTGCTGCTGGCGTTTCGCCTGGATGTGAACGAGTGGAAAGGCGAGCGCAAGGTGCAGTTTCTGGTGGAAGGGGTGCAGCTGTAGCACCCATGCCATCGCATCTCGGTTGCCGCCCTGGTATCAAGCCAAATAGCCTTCTAGCGCTTACCCATCAAGCGCCAGCAGCTATCTTTTTTGATTTAGAGCGGCTAACAAAACTCAGCGAAGCGGTTCTGGCTAGGCGCTGCGTCGCAGGCAGTACGAGTAGTACGACAAGACGCAGCAACGACGCCAGAAGAGTTTTGTTAGCCGCTCTTAAGGCACCGGGGTTAAAAGCTCTCCCAATCGTCATCGGCGCCTTGCGATGAGGCACGCGGCGCGGGCGGGCTTTTGGCCGCTGCGGAGGGCGCTGAACCAGCTGGCAAGCGGGCTGCTGCCGGGGCCGCCGCCGGCTTGCTCGCCGGTTTGGCCGCGAGCTTGGCACTTGGCGGACGCGGCGGCACGGACGCTACGGGGGCAGCGGGCCGCGCGGCCGGGCGTGGGGCCGGGGCGCTGGCCACCGCCGCGGCGCCCACATTGAACACGGCCACCACCTCGGCCAGGCGCTGAGCCTGATCGCGCATAGAGGCCGCTGCGGCGGTGGATTCTTCCACCAGCGCAGCGTTCTGCTGGGTCATCTGGTCCAGGTGCGTCACGGCCTGGTTGACCTGGGCAATGCCGTCGCGCTGCTCGGTGGACGACGCGGTGATCTCGCCGATCAGATCGCTCACGCGGCGCACGCTGGCCACGATCTCTTCCATGCTCTGCCCGGCCTGCGCCACCTGGGCAGAGCCCACATCGACGTTTTCCACCGACTTGCCGATCAATGTCTTGATCTCCTTGGCGGCCTCAGCGCTGCGCTGGGCCAGGCTGCGCACCTCGCTGGCCACCACGGCAAAACCACGGCCCTGCTCGCCCGCACGGGCGGCCTCCACGGCGGCGTTCAGCGCGAGGATGTTGGTTTGAAACGCGATGCCGTCGATGACACCGATGATGTCGTTGATCTTGCGCGAGCTGTCGGTGATCTGCTGCATGCTGGTCACCACCTGGCCCACCACGTCGCCACCGCGCGCAGCGGCCTGGGCGGCGCTGCCGGCCAGCTGATTGGCCTGTCGGGCCGTGTCGGCCGACTGGCTGACGGTGGCGGTGAGCTGCTCCATGCTGGCGGCGGTTTCCTCTAGGTTGGACGCGGTCTGCTCGGTGCGGGCCGACAGGTCCTGGTTGCCATTCGCGATTTCGATGGACGCAGAGGACACGGAGTTGACGCCCGCGCGCACTTCCGTCACCACCCCGCGCAGCCGTGCCGACATGGCCGACAAAGAGCGCAGCATGTGGCCGAACTCGTCCTTGCGGGTGGACTGCAGCTCACGTGTGAGGTCGCCTGCGGCGATGGCGTCGATGGTTTCCACCGCCTGGTCCAGCGGAACGGTGATGGAGCGCACCAGCTTCCACGCCAGTAGCAAACCCACCGCCATGAGCAGGAGCGAGGTAACGATGCCCCAGATCGCATATTGGATGCGGCGTGCCGTGGCGTCGGCGCGGATCGCATCGCGGCGCTTTTCCAGCGTGGCCACGAAATTGTCTTGCGCCTTGAGGTACTGCGTGACCAAGGCCGCGAATTCGGTGTCGGCAAACTGCTTGGCCCCGGCGGCATCGCCCGCGGCTTTGAGCTCGCCCGTCTTAGCGGTGGCGGCCAGCACGGACTTGCGCGCCTCCAGCACCTTGTCCAGCGCCGCCTTGTCCTCGGGCTCGGTGGACGAAGCCACAAAGCTCTCCTGCAGCTTGTTGATGCTGCCGATGATGTCCCGGACCTTGCCGCCGAACTGCTCGGCCAGCGCCGTGTCGGTGGTCACCGCAGCGCCCACCACCATGGTGACGGCGGTTTCGGTGGCGCCGCGCCAGCGGATGGCCGAGGAGATGCGCGACTCGATCTCAAGCACCGAATCCAGCGCGGCCGTCATGGAGGTGTTGGCCCGGTTCTGCGCAAACCCGGACATGATCAGCATTGCGACCATCAAGGCCAGGAAAGCGCCCCACAGCTTGCGGGAAACGCGGATGTCGTCTAACTGCATGGTGGGCTCCTTGGAATGGGAAGACCGTTCGCATGCAAGCCCTGCCGTGGGCCGGGACCATGCGATGACAGCCACAACACCCGATAGCCTACGCCAGCGCACGGCCTTGATCCACGGCACGCCCACCGGGACAAACCCGTAGAATGAATCGGTGACCACCTACCTGAACGCCGACCTGCATTGCCACTCCGTGGTGTCCGACGGGACCCTCTCGCCCGAGGCACTGGCGGCCCGCGCCAAAGCCAACGGCGTGGAGCTGTGGGCCCTGACGGACCATGACGAAATCGGCGGCCAGCACCGCGCGGCCGCTGCAGCCCATGCCCAGGGCATGGCCTACCTCACGGGGACGGAAATCTCCGTCACCTTTGCCGACACCACCGTGCACATCGTTGGGCTGGGCTTTGACCCGGACGACCAACAACTGGCCCAGGGCCTGGCCGCTACCCGCGGCGGGCGCGCCGAACGCGCCAAGGACATGGCCGAGCAACTGGCGCAGGTGGGCATTCCCCATGCCTTTGAAGGTGCCCTCAAGTTTGTGGGCAACCCGGACTTGATCTCTCGCACGCACTTTGCGCGTTTTCTGGTGGAAACAGGCGTGTGCCGCGACACTTCCGAGGTGTTTCGCAGGTTCCTCACCGAGGGCAAACCGGGCTACGTGCCGCACCGCTGGGCCGCTCTGGGCGACGCTGTGCGCTGGATCACCCAGGCTGGCGGCATGGCCGTGATTGCGCACCCTGCCCGCTACAAGTTCAGCGCCAACGCGGAATACGCGCTGTTTTCAGAATTCAAGCAACACGGCGGGCGTGGCGTGGAGGTGGTCACGGGCAGCCATACGGCGGCCGAGTACGTCACCTACGCCGGCATGGCGCAAGAGTTTGGCTTGGCCGCTTCGCGCGGCAGCGACTTTCACAGCCCCGAAGAATCCCACACGGACCTGGGCACGCTGCCACTGTTGCCAGGCGCACTCACGCCGGTGTGGGAACTGCTGGCAGACCGCATTCAGCGGCCCACGCCCTGAAGTTACGCCTGAACGCACGTTGAACCAGCCATGGCCCAGTATTTCGAAGTTCACCCTGACAACCCGCAGCCCCGGCTGCTCAAACAGGGCGCCACGCTGCTGCAAAAGGGCGGCATCCTGGCCGTGCCCACCGATTCCAGCTATGCGCTCGTCTGCCATCTGGACGACAAGGACGCGGTAGACCGCATGCGGCGCATTCGCCAGGTGGATGACAAGCACCACCTCACGCTGCTGTGCCGCGACCTCTCGGAGCTGGCCAACTACGCCCGCGTGGACAACCGGCAATATCGCCTGCTCAAGCAGGCCACGCCCGGGCCCTACACCTTCATCCTGGAAGCCACCAAAGAGGTGCCCCGCCGGGTGAGCCACCCCTCGCGCAAAACCATCGGCCTGCGCGTGCCCGACCGCAAGGGTCTGCAACTGCTGCTGGAACTGCACGGCGCGCCGCTGCTGGCCACAACACTGATCCCCGCTGGTGAGACCGAACCGCTGAACGACCCGCAGGAGATCCGCGATCGCTACGAGAAACTGCTGGATGCCATCGTGGATGCAGGCGCCTGTCCGCTGGAGCCCACCACGGTGGTGGACCTGACCCCCATGGGCAGCGGTGGCGAGCCCGAGGTCATCCGCGAAGGCCGCGGCAGCCTGCAGGCGCTGGGGTTATAGAACCGAAATCTCGCCCTGCTCTGGCCTGCACAGATCAGGCCGAGAGCCTCCGATGGCTTTCTCTGCGCAGTCGCTCAGGCAACTCAGAGCTTGAACGCGCCGACGGCCTGCTCCAGATCGCGGGCCTGCGCGGTCAATGCGGCAGCCGTGGACACGGCGTTCTGCACGCGCGCCGCCGTCTCCTGCGTGGTGCCGTCCATGTGCGACACCGCTGCGTTCACATGGCCGATGGCGTCGCTCTGCTCGCGCAGCGCGTGCGATATCTCACCCAGCAACGCACTCACCTGGCCCACAGCGCTCACGATCTCTTCCATCGTCTTGCCCGCCTGGCCCACCTGACCCGCGCCGCTCTCCACCTGCTCCACCGATTCGCTGATCAACGCCTTGATCTCGCGGGCCGCCACGGCGCTGCGCTGCGCCAGGCTGCGCACCTCGCTGGCCACCACGGCGAAACCCCGGCCCTGCTCGCCTGCGCGGGCGGCCTCCACAGCGGCGTTGAGCGCCAGGATGTTGGTCTGAAAGGCAATGCCTTCGATGACCTGGATGATGTCCACGATCTTGCGCGAGCTGCCGCTGATGGCTTGCATGGTCTGCACCACCTCGCCCACGGCGGTACCGCCGTGTTCTGCAATCTGCGAGGCTTTGACGGCCAACTGGCTGGCGGAGCCGGCGCGCTCGGCATTCTGGCGCACCGTGGCCGTGAGCTGCTCCATGCTGGCAGCCGTTTGGGTGAGCGAGGAGACCTGGTCTTCGGCGTGGCGCGACAAGTCGGTGTTGCCGTGGCCGATGTCGGTGGCCGAGGTGCTGATCGCATCGGCGTCCTGCTTGATGCGCGAGACCAAGTCTGTGAGTGTGTCTTCCATGGTGCCCAGTGCATCCAGCAACCGGCCGAAGTCGCCCTGGAGGTCAGAGTTGAACTCCTGGCTCAGGTCGCCAGAAGCCACCGTTTCAGCAATCAGGATGGCCTGGTTGAGCGGCGCCACAATGCCCCTGCGCAGGCCCACCACCGCCACCAGCGCCAACACGAACGCAGCCACACTGCAACCGATGATCCAAGCACGCGCGCTTTCCAGGTGCGCCAGCGCCGCCGAGCCGCTGGGCAAGGCCTGTTGCGCAGCGCCAATGCTCGATAGCGCCATGGTCATCAACAGCAGCACCAGCAGGGCCAGGCCACCAAACGCCAGTGCCAGGCGCGTTCCGATCTTGAGGTTACTCAGCATGTCTCTTGTGCGTTTCAACGCTTGTTGGTGTGGTTTTCGAAGGCGGCTCAAGGCCACCGGTCGATGCTAGCAACGATCACGCGCCAAAGACGGGCACCCGGGTACGTATAACCCACAATCGCCAACCCTGGCCTGTGTGCCTGCCGGGGGCAATCCACCTGCACCTGCTCCAGGGGCCGGGCCGTCTGAGACAATCCACCAGTGGACATCTCCAACCTTATCCAAACCGTTCTGATCTACGCCCTGCCGGTGCTGTTTGCCATCACCGTGCACGAGGCCGCCCATGGCTATGCCGCGCGCCACTTTGGCGACAACACGGCCTACATGATGGGGCGCATCACGCTCAACCCCCTGAAGCACATCGACCCGGTCGGCACCATCCTGATGCCGCTGATGCTGTACTTCGCCACCTCGGGCGCGTTCCTGTTCGGCTATGCCAAGCCGGTGCCGGTCAACTTCGGCAACCTGCGCAACCCCAAGCAGCACATGATCTGGGTGGCGCTGGCAGGGCCAGCGTCCAACTTTTTCCAGGCGATCTTCTGGGCCGTGCTGCTGGTTTCCATGGTGGGAATCGGGGTGGACGAGCGCTTTTTCATCGAGATGGCGCGCGCGGGGGTCATGGTCAATCTGGTGATGTGGGCTTTCAACCTGTTTCCGCTGCCTCCGCTGGATGGTGGGCGCATTCTGGTGGGACTCTTACCCTGGAAACAGGCGCACATGGTGTCGCGCATCGAGCCTTATGGCTTCTTCATCGTGCTGGCGCTGGTCGTGGCGGGTGTGGTGGGCACGGTGTGGCTGAGGCCGCTGATGTCGGTGGGCTACAGCATCATCAATGTGCTGCTCACGCCGCTAACGGCTTTGCTGAGATGACACCGTGACCCAGCTCGGGGCGTAACGCCCCGGCAGTTGGTCTAGCCCCCCGCCTTTTCCCTTTCATTCTGCTGATTTCGTCCCATGAGCATTACGCGCTACCTCACCGGCATTACCACCACGGGCACGCCCCACCTGGGCAACTACGTGGGCTCCATCCGCCCCTCGGTGGCGGCCAGCCTGACGGCCGGTGTGCAGAGCTTTTATTTTCTGGCCGACTACCACGCGCTCATCAAGTGCGAAGACCCGGTGCGCATCCAGCGCTCCACGCTGGAGATTGCGGCGAGCTGGCTGGCCGCGGGCCTGAACCCCGAGAAAGTCACTTTCTACCGCCAGTCCGACATCCCCGAGATTCCCGAGCTGAACTGGCTGCTCAGCTGCGTGACCGGCAAAGGCGTGCTCAACCGCGCCCATGCCTACAAGGCCTCGCAGGACAAGAATGTGGCTGCAGGCCGGGACGGTGACGACGGCGTGACGGCAGGCCTGTTCATGTACCCGGTGCTCATGGGTGCGGACATCTTGATGTTCAAGGCGCACAAGGTGCCTGTGGGCCGCGACCAGGTGCAGCACATCGAGATGGCGCGCGACATGGCCGCGAGTTTCAACCACCTGTATGGCGAGCACTTTGTGCTGCCGGAAGCCGCCATCGACGACCACGTGGCGACGCTGCCGGGGCTGGACGGCCGCAAGATGAGCAAGAGCTACGACAACACGATCCCACTGTTCAGCTCGCGCGACCAGCTCAGGAAACTCATCGGCGGCATCCTGACCGACTCGCGAGCGCCCGGCGAACCCAAGGAGGTGGAAGGCTCGGCCCTGTTCCAGATCTACCAAGCGTTTGCCACGGCCGAAGAGACCGAAGCGCTGCGCAAGGCCTACGCGGACGGCATTGCCTGGGGTGATGCGAAAAACACGCTGTTCGAGCGCGTGGACCAAGTGATTGCGCCCATGCGCGCGCAATACGAGGAGCTCATCCACAACCCCGCTCGCATCGAAACCACGCTGCTGGCGGGCGCCGAGCGCGCCCGCGCCCTGGCCACGCCGTTCATGCGCGAGCTGCGCTCTGCCGTGGGCCTGCGCAGCCTGGCGCAAGCCAGCGCCGCAGCCAAGCCCGCCAAGGCAGCGAAAGCCGCTCTGCCCTCGTTCAAGCAATACCGCGAGGCCGATGGCAAGTTCTACTTCAAGCTGGTGGATGCCGATGGCCGCCTGCTGCTGCAGAGCACTGGCTTCGAAGCGCCCAAGGAGGCGGGCCAAGCCATCGCCCGGCTGCAGCGCGAAGGCCTGGGCGCCCTGGCAGGGCAACTGGCGCCTGTGGACGGCGCAACGGACGCCGACGTGGCCGCCGCGCTGGCTGCGCTGGCACAAGCGGCTGCATGAGGCACAGGCCAGCACAGCCCAATACTCATTAATTGATAGCTGCTAGCGCTTGATGGGCAAGCGCTAGAGGCCAAAAACACTCAAAACTCAGTCCCGGTAGCGCACACGCATCCACAGCGTGGGTTTGACCCGCCCGTCCAGCGGCGTCTGCACCGATCCGATCAGCGACCAGCGCCGGTCGCCGAAGTCCATGGAGTGCGCCAGTGCCAGGTTCCAGCCTGGCGCCTCGCTGCGGCTGTTGAGCGCGGTGGTGAAGCGCGCGCTGCGGTACACCAGCGAGCCATAGGTGTAGTCGCGCCCGCTGTGCCGCCACACGTTGGCCAGCACCAGCGTGTGGCGCGGAAAGCCCGGCAACGCATTGCCCGGCACCCAGTCGCCCGTGTTGCGGGTCTGCGCCCAGGCGTAGCCCGCCAGCAGGCTCCAGCGTGGCGTGAGGATGCGGTTGAGCGCCACACCCGCCTGCCGCAGCCGGCCCCTATCGAACGAGGGTGTGCCGTTGTAGGCATCCACTGCGGTCTCGGCCGTCTGGATCAGCGGGCCCAGCGACTCCACCCGGTCACCGATGAGCACATTGGGCATGTACAGGATGCTGCCGTCCGAGTACGTGGCGTTGGCAATGGTCTGCTGCGACAGGCTGGCAAAGCCGAAGGTGCGCGCATCGAACTCCCAATCGAGCTGCACCGCGCTCTTGCGTACCAGGCTGCCCGGCATCTGGTACTGATGGTCGATGGGGATGGCGCCCACGGACACAGGGGCCAGGGTGTTGGCCGCCGGGGCATGCAGGCTCTCGATGTAGGCCGCGTGCAACGCCCGCCCCGGGCCAAAGCGGTACGACACGCCCAGGCGCGGCAGCCCGCGCCGGGCGTGGCCACCCTGGTCCAGCAGCGGGGCACGCAGGTCCTGGCCGGAAGCTCCTTCGAACACACGGTAGCGGTAGTGCATGTCAAAACGCGGCCACGAGGCCTGGGCATGCCAGGTCCATGCGCCGTGCGTGCTCTCCAGCGCCACCCAGGGCATGTCGAAGCGCAGATCGGAGCGCTCGCTGCTCGCAACGAGCGAGTAGGTGCGCTGAAAGCCCAGGTGCACGTTGCTGCGCTCCCAGCCCGCGCTCCAACGCTGCGCGCCGTGCTGCACCGTGTGGCGCAGCATCAGGCTGTCGGCCGTGTCGGCGCTGCGCTCGTCGTACGCGCCGACGGGGGCTTGCTGCAGCGCCTTGCTGTCGCCATAGCTGGCGCGCCCGGCCTTGAACCAGGTCTGCTCGTCGGCCGACCAGCGCCAGGCACCGCCCACGTCCGTGCGCCGCGTGGGGCTGCGCGCCTGGGTGTTGAACACGACGCCATCGCTGTCGACCAGCCCGCCCGGCACGGAATAGCGGGTGCGGTCCTCAAAGTGCAGCAGCAGCAGGCTGAGCCGGTCTGTGGGCTTGATGCCCACGCCGATGCGCACGCCCGAGGACAGCAACCGGTAGCTGCCCGTGCCATCGCGCGGGTCCTGCTGCTGGCCTTCGATGCCGATGCGCCAGGCCATGGGCACGGGCGCGGCGGCCAGGCCCCGGTGGCCCACGTCGGCCACACCCACGTCGTGCACCGGGCCGCGCTGCGCGCTGGCGCCGGCCAGCCATTCGCTGCCGGTGGTGCGCAGCAAAGGCGGCTGCTTTTCGCTGGCGCCGAAGGCCAATGGGTCGGCCAGGTAGCCCTGATACAGCTCGGAGCTGCGGCTGAAGCTGCTTTCGTACCGATTGGCCATGAAGAAGTGGCTGCCCGCCCACAGTGGGTAATACGACTGCTGCGCGTAGGCCCGCGCCCAGTGCTCCAGCCCGAAGTCGCCCAGCGCCTTGCCCAGGTTGGCCGAGCCCTGGCTGTCCGAGGCCAGCGGATTCAGCGATTTGAGGTAAGGCAGTCGGACCAGCGCCTGGCGCGCGGCGGCAATCGCGGCCTCGGGCTGGCCACTGTCGTTGCGCAGGATGGATTCGATCTGCCAGGGCAACGGGTCGTTGGGGTCGGCCAGCCGTGCGCGGTCCAGCGAATCAAAGGCCGCAGCCAGCTCGCCCAGCCGGTATTCGGCCACGGCCAGCCACACCTGGGCGCGCGCGTAGCGTGGCTCGATCACCAGCGCCTTGAGCAACTGCGTGCGCGCGGTTTCGACATCGCCCTGCTGCAGCGCCAGCAGGCCGGCACCGGCCAGGCTGGTGTAGTCGTCGCCCGCCAGCGCCAGGGCCGCATCAAAGCCGGTGCGCGCATCGGCCAGGCGCAGCGCCTCGGTATCGGCGGTGGCCAGCTCAGCGCGGTAGGCGGGATGGTCGGGCGCCAGCGCTGCTGCGCGTGCCAGCGTGGTGCGGGCGGCATGCAGGTCGCCCCGCTCTTGTTGCGCGCGGCCCAGGCCCCACAGGGCGGCGGCCTGTTGTGCCGTGTCGGGCGCAGCGGCGGCGGCCCGCCCCTCAGCCCGGCCTTCCGCCAGCGTCACCGCCTCGCGGTACAGCGCCAGCGCGGCGTCGCCCTGGCCTTCCAGTCGGTGCCAGTCGGCGTCGGCCAGCAGCAGTTCTACCGACATGGGTGCCACCGCGCGTGTGCTGTCGAGCCAGGCACGCGCTTCGGCACCCCGGTCCAGCGCCACCAGCAGGTCGGCCCGGCGGGCGGCGGTGCGCGGGTCTTGCGTGCGCTGCCAGGCGCGGGCCAGCCGGGCCTGGGCCGCGTCAAGCGCTCCACCAAAAACATCCAGGTCGGCCAGCACCAATTCGGCCACGGCACTGCCTTGTCCCTCGGCAGCCAGTGCCTGCAAGCGGTCGCGCGCCGGGCCCCACTGCCCGGCCTCCAGCGCCGTGCGCACACTGGCCAGCGGCTCACCCAGGCCCGGGCGCTGAAACTCGGCCCAGCGGGTGGCGCTGCCCGGGTGCGCCGTCACCCACTGCACCCGTTCACGCGGGTTGACCAGCACCCGCTTTATGGGCGCCTGCCCAGGCTCCACAAAGCCCTGTTCCGCCGGGCCCAGCTGCACACTGCCGTGGGCATTGCTCAACTCGACCAAGCCAGAAAGCACCGTGAGCGTGGTGTGCCCGGCCTCGTCCACCTCCACGTCCCAATCGGTGCCGCGCACCACGGCCAGCGCGGCTGGGGTTTGCAATTGCAGAGCGGCCGGGGTCTTCTTGGTCCGCGCCCACAGGCGCCCCGCGGCCAGCTCCAGCAGCGTGCGCTCAGGCTGCGATTCGCACAGCCGCACCTGGGCACTGGCCGACATGCGAATCTGCGTGCGGTCGGCCAGCAGCAAGGCTGCGGACGAAAGCGCCAGTGTGCGCACATCGGCGCCCGGCCCCAGTTGCTGTGCCAGGGCGGCGGGCGACCAGGGCTCCACGCCGGGCGCGCGGGTCTGGCCCTGGCCCGCCAGCGCCACGATCTGCGCTGCGGCAGTGCCGGGTGCGATGGCAGTGCCAGCACACTGCGCCCAGGCTGCGGGGACAGCGGCCACGCCCAGCATCAGGCCCACAGGGCTCCACCAGGGGGATCGACGTGATGGCATGGCAAGGCCTTTCATGGCAAGGGTTCAGGATTTGTCGAGCGCGCGGGCGCCGAACTGCACGGGCACTGTGGGGGACTGCGTCGCCGCGTGGGCCAGGGCTTGTATCCGGGCGTGGAGCTGGTCTGCATGGGCCACCCACTGCGGCGCCTGCAGGCGTGCATGGGCTTGCCAGTCGGCGCAGCGCGCCAGGGCCATGGGCCACTCAGCCGCCAGCAGATGCTGGTGCACGGCAAGGCTGGTGGCGACCAGTGCAGTGTCTTCGCACGGGGTGTACACCGCCAGCCCCGTGCTGCGGCCTGCCAGCACCACGGTATCCAGCCAGAGCAAGCGGGCGCGCTCGGGCGCATCGGGTGGCAAGGCGTTGAGTGTGGCCTGCGACAGCAGCACCGCGGTGCCAAAGGCCTTGTTGGCGCCTTCCAGCCGCGCAGCCGTGTTCACGGCATCGCCCACAGCGGTGTAGGTGAAGCGTTCGTGCGAGCCCAGGTGGCCCACCGCCGCCTCGCCCGTGTGCAGGCCGATGCGCAGGTGCACGCTGGCAAAGGGTGTGCCCTGCCACTGAGCGCGCAGGGTTTCCATCTCGGCCTGCATGGCCTGGGCACAGGCCAGCGCACGCGCGGCATGAGCGGGCTCGGGCAGAGGGGCGTTCCAGAAGGCCATCACGGCGTCGCCGATGAACTTGTCGAGCGTGCCGCCGTGCTGGTGCACGGTGCGCGTCATGCGCGAGAAATACGCATTGAGCGCCTGGGCCACAGCCTCGGGCGGCAGATGTTCGCTGGCCGCAGTGAAGCCCGCCAAGTCTGAAAACAGCAGCGTGAGTACCCGGCGCTCGCCTTGCAGGGCGGGCGCCGAGGCGCCGGGGGCGGCCAGTGCGTCAACCACGGCTGGGGGCACATAGCGGGCGAACTCACTGCGCAATTGCTCGCGGCGACGGCGCTCACGCAGGTAGCTGCCTGCGGCGCCCACGTTCAGATGCAGCGCCAGCCCAGCCAGCGTGGGTAGCGTGCTCCACCACACGCCCACCAGCAATGCCCACAACCCGCCCAGCAAAGCCAACACGGCAAGCGCCAGGCTGATGGCCACGGCGCGCCCGCCGCGCCAGCGCCGGGTGGCAGCGGCCGCCACGCCCACGGCTGCGGCAGCCTGCAATGGCGGCGCCAAGGGGTGTGCAGGCACCACCCAGTCGCCTGTCAGGCCGTTGATGAGCGCGGTGGCGTGCGCAAACACGCCGGACTGCGTGGCCCCGCCCAGCGCACGCAGCGGCGTCACGAACTGGTCCACGCCCTCCACGGGCGTGTGCTGGCCCAGCAGCAACACGCGCCCTTGCAGCGCGCCGGGCGACAGCGTGCCTTGCGGGTCCAGCGCCTGGGTGTAGTGCAGGTAAGGCAGTGGCACTTCGGGCGCGTAGTAGCGCAACAGCGCGCCTGGGGGTGGCGGCACCACGGTGCGCCCTGCGGCTTGCGCCAGAACGCGCCACAGCGCGTCGTCCTGCTGTGGTGCGCGGCGCAGCACGCCGTCATCGTCCAGCGCCATGGCCACGCTGCCCTGACGGGCCTGGGGGAAAACACTGGGCACCGCCTGCCGGTATTGCGCCACTTGCGAGCTGTGCACTGCCACATCGGCGCTGGCCAGCACCACGGGCAGCGGCCCTTGCAGCGCGCGGGCCAAGGCCGCATCGTCGGCGGCAGTCTGCGGTGCTGAAAACAGCATGTCGATGCCCAAGCTGGCCGCACCCGCTGCGGTGACAGCGTCCACCAGTTGGGCATGCAGCCGCCGAGGCACCGGCGGCGCCTGATTGAGGGCGGCCAGGCTCGGCTCGTCCAGCCCCACCACCCAGACCTGGGCATCAGGCCGCACGGGTGCGGTCAGGCTGCTGAGCAGGTCGTATTCCAGCCGCTCCAGTGGCGTCCACACCGGCAACAGATACACCAGCGCCAGCAACGCCAGCGTGGCCGCCACGCGCGCCGTCGCATCCCGCCAGGTGTCGCTCTCCAGCCGTGTTGCGCCTCCCGCCATCCCGGTTCCTTTGATGAATCCCATCACACCGCCAGGGCAGCGTTGCTGCGCCTGCCGGGCTGGGGCACTGTTTGCGTGTAACGCACTGTATCTGCCCGCCGCCCGGCTGCACAGCGGGCACACCCTGAACGACAGCCGGGGTGTTGCAGCAACGCCATGCGCTTACACAGAGCGGCGGTGTTCGTGCGTAAACTGGCTCGCCACTACTGGAGCCCCTCATGAAAACTTTGATTGCCTCACTCACCGTTCTCACCGTACTGGCCGGTTGCAATGCCACGTCACCCCACCACCCGTCAGGCCCCATGGCTTCGGGGCGAGACCGCACTTTCAGCGTGCCGGTGTATGGCACCGACACTTCTCCCGCCTATGCGGCAGCCACGCGCGAATGCCAAAGGCTTGCACTGTTCCCCAAACTACTGCGCAACGATGGCTCCCGCCTCGTCTTCGAGTGCGTGAGCGAGTCGCCCGACAGCAGGCCCTGAGCTCCAGCCATCATGGCCACACAGCCAACGGGCAGCACACTGGGCCAAATGGCAGGCTTGACCCTCGCATTGTTGGCGAGCGCCGCAAGCGTTGCGCACGCTGCGCCACCCACATGGACGAACAGCCTCGGCATGGTGTTCGTGCAGATACCGTCCGGCCAATTCTTCATGGGCGGTGTCGAACCGCCGGAAGTGCTGGCGCGCGCCTACCCCCTGCTAGAACCCCAGCGCTTCACCGATCTGGCCGATGAAGGCCCAGCGCATCTGGTGCAGATCACCCGAGCCTTCTACCTCGGCCAGCACGAAGTCACGGTGGGGCAATTCCGCCGCTTCCTGGAAGCATCGGGGTACGTGCCGGAATCGGAGGCGGACGGCACGGGCGGCTACGGCTTCAACCCCCAATACGACCCGTCTACAACCCGGCGTGGCGACGCCTTCGAAGGGCGCGATCCACGTTATTCCTGGCGCAACCCAGGCTTCCCCCAGGGCGACGACCACCCGGTGGTCAACGTCACCTGGAACGATGCGCAGGCGCTGGCGCAGTGGCTTAGCCGCACCGAGGGCCACACCTACCGCCTGCCCACCGAGGCCGAGTGGGAATACGCTTGCCGCGCTGGCACCCGCACCCGCTACCCCCATGGCGATGACCCCCAGGGCCTGGTGAACGTGGCCAACACGTTCGACCAGGCAGCGGCGCCCCACTGGCCGCGCTGGCAGCAGCATGCCCTGGCAGGCAATGACGGCCACGCATTCACAGCACCGGTGGGCAGCCATGCGCCCAATGCTTTCGGCCTGCACGACATGCTGGGCAACGCCTGGGAATGGGTGTCGGACTGGCACGGCGACGACTATTACGCCCGATCGCCCCGCAAAGACCCCCAAGGCCCGGCAGTAGGCACTGTCAGGGTGCGCCGCGGGGGCTCTTGGCACACCTGGTCGTTTTATGCCCGCTGTGGCTACCGCAATTGGAACAGCCCGCAAACCCGCTACACGTTGGTGGGCATGCGGTTGGTGCGCGAAATGGCGCCACGGCAAACCCCAAGCCTGCCCAGAAAACCGGGCGCTCGAACACCACCCGCAAACCATTAACAAATGTCAATTTGAATAAGACGCTGCGCGATATCGCAAATAATGCGTGTTTTTGTGAGGGAGAACCATGCGCATAGCCGCCTTGGACGACGATGCGCTGCAGCTCGATCTGATCAAACAGGCCACGGAGGCCAACGGCCATGTCTGCCACACGCATCTGACTGGCACTGAGCTGCTGCGCACGCTGCGTCGCGAAACCTTTGACCTGCTGATCGTGGACTGGCACCTGCCCGACACCACCGGGCCCGAGGTGGTGCGCTGGGTACGCAAGAACGTGGCCGCGCAGTTGCCGATTCTTTTCGTCACTCATCGGCAGGAGGAGCGCGACATCGTCGAGGGCCTGCAGAGCGGTGCAGACGACTTCATGGTCAAGCCGGTGCGCATCGGCGAGTTGAATGCGCGTGTGGCCGCCCTGCTGCGCCGTGCTTACCCTGAGAACGTGGGGGGCGTGATGGAATTCGGGCGCTACCGCTTCCTGCCGGAAACCCGTTCCATCGAGATGGACGGCGTGCCGGTCGACCTCAAGAACCGCGAATACGATCTGGCGCTGTTTCTGTTTCAAAACATGGGCCGCCTGCTCTCGCGGGACCACCTCAAGGAAATTGTCTGGGGCCAGGTGGCCGAGGTGATGTCCCGCTCGCTGGACACCCACATCTCACGCCTGCGCACGCTGCTGGACCTGCGCCCCGCCAACGGTTTCATCGTGAGCGCCGTCTATGGTGTGGGCTACCGCTTCGAGGCAGTGGACACCGCGTCCAAAGGCCCCGACCCACGCGCCTGACGGAGAACAAATTGGCCCACTACGCAGACCGCACGACCCAAAGCAACACCGATAGCGATAGCAACGACCGCCAGAGGCGCATAGGTGATCGACGCAGCAAGCCCTCCACATTGGCCACCGCAGCGGCCCTGGTTGTACTCAGCGCCTGTGCAGGCTTCGCCAGCGCCCCCTCGCATGCCAACCCCGCCGATGCAGCAGCGGTGCCGCCACAGGCGGATGAAATCGCCCACACCGTTCAGGAGGGCGACACGCTGGAGGGCTTGGCCCGCGCCTACCTGGCGGCACCGCGGCAATGGCCGCTGCTGCAGGCGCGCAACAAGGTGGCTAACCCTCGCCGGCTGCAGCCCGGCTCGGTGGTTTGGATTCCTGTGCATCTGCAACCTGCGGAATCCGCAACGGTCGAGTTTGTGCAAGGCTCAGTCACAGCCCAAACCCGTGCAGGCGATTCGCCCACGGCTGTGGCGCAGGGCGGCACGCTCGCGGAAGGTACGGCGCTGCAGGTCGGCCCCGACGGCTTTGTGGCGGTGCGGCTGGCCGACGGCACCGTGGTGCGCGTGCAGGCGCAGTCGGAGCTGCAACTGCGGCAATTGCGCCGCCGTGGCCGCGCAGGCAGCGTGCAGTCGGTGCTGGAGATGCGCAGCGGCGCTGTGGAATCCACCGTGCCGCCCAGCACGGAGCCCCTTCGCCGCATGGAGATCCGCACACCGCTGGCAGTGACCAGCGTGCGCGGCACCCGCTTTAACATCACCATGACCGACGCCGGCCAGACCACAGCCTCGGTGCTCAACGGGTCGGTGGCGGTGCAGCCGCGCAGTGACGAGGCTTCCGCCGCCAACGCAGCCAGCCCCAGCCGCTCCACGGCCATGTTGGCGCCGGGCCAGGGCCTTGCCGTGGCTGCTGACGGCACCTTGGGCACGCCGCGGCCCCTTCTGGCTGCGCCCGACACGTCCGGCATTCCGCCTGCCTTGGGCGATGCCAGCCTGTTGGCCATCAACATCCCGCCTCTGTCAGGTGCCGCGCGCTACATCGCCCAGGTGGCGCTGGACGCAGACTTCACCCAGGTGCTGCGCCATGGCCGTTTCGACAATGGCCAACTGCGCTGGCGGGCGCTGGACGACGGACGGTATTTCCTGTCGGTGCGTGGCGTGGACGACGCTGGCATTGCCGGCACCCCTGCCGTTCACCCCATCGTCATCAAGACACGGCCTGTGGCGCCGCTGCACCAGCAGCCCGCGCCTGGCGCCATCGTGGCCACTGGAACTGGCGAACTGCAATGCACCCAGGTGCCCGACGTGCGGTGGTACCGCGTGCAGGTGGCCGCCGATGCGCAGTTTTCATCGCCCGTGCGCGACGAGCAGCGTCTGACGGAATGCCGTCTTTCCCTTGGCAGCCTGCCGCCCGGCAACTATTTCTGGCGCATGGCCAGCCTGCTGCAAGCGGCCGATGGCCAGCCAGACCAGGGGCCCTTTGCGCCGCCCCAGACCTTTACCGTGGCAGACCGCCCGCCAGCGCTCTCCGCCCAGGCCATGCAGGCCCAAGACGGCGACACCACCGTGCGCCTGCACTGGCCCGCCCAGCCCGACCAACGGTTCCGCCTGCAACTGGCGCGCAAAGCAGACCCGTCGTTCGAGCAGGTCACGCTGGACACGGTGCTCGACAAACCCGAATGGATTGGCAGCAACCTGCCCGCTGGCGAATACCTGGTGCGCATCCAGGTGCTGGACCCTTCGGGCCTGCAAAGCGATTTCTCGCCGGCACGGCAGATTCGCGTCGGCTCAGGCATCAGCACCGGCACCGGCTTGCCGGTGTCCACCTCCAGCGGCGAGCCAGTGGGGCGCCCTTGAGCCTGCACGTGCGCAGCACGACCCACCTGCAAAGCGTGCAGCCGAGGCCATGCTGAACCTTGCCCGCCATCGGGGACAACATCGGCAGCTGGAGTGGGCAGGCCTGTCGGCTGTACTGCTGGGGCTTGTGGCCTGGCTCAGCAGCATTGGCGGCCTGGGCCGTGCCGACCATCTGGTTCAAGACCTGGGTTTGCGCCTGGTTTCCCGCCCCGCGCACCCTGACATCGTCTTGGTGGCCATTGATGACCGCAGCATTGCGGCCATCGGCCGATGGCCCTGGCGCCGCGCCTTGCATGCCGAGTTGATCCATCGCATCTCCGCGCAAAACCCGCGTGTGATTGGCATGGACGTGCTGTTCAACGAAGAAGACCTTGACTACCCCGAGGACGACGCCCTGCTGGCCCACGCACTGCAGCAGAGCCAGCGCGTAGTGCTGCCCGTGCTGCGTCGCGGATATGGCGCTGGGGACAACAGCTATGCCGCAGACCTGCCCTGGCCCGCCTTTGCCCAAGCCGCCGCGGGATTGGGCCATGTGCATGTGGCGCCGGATGGCGACGGCGTTGTGCGCAGCCTGTATCTGTACGAAGGGCCTGCGACAGCTGCATGGCCTCATTTCAGCCTGGCGATGCAATGTGTGGCCAATGGCACCCCACACTGCAACAGCGCAGCGCCCTTGCCCAGCGCAGCACTGACCATGGCCGAAGAGCAGGCCAAAACCCGCACCGCCTGGCTGCGCACCGACCACACCACCATTCCCTACGCGGGCGGCCCCTCACACTTCACCACCTATTCGTACATCGACGTTCTGCGGGGGGGTGTTCCGCAGGATGCTTTTCGCGGCAAGTACGTGATGGTGGGTGCCGCAGCCTCCGGCTTGGGCGACATGTTCGCCACACCCGTCAGCCAGCAATCGCGGCTCATGCCCGGTGTGGAAGTGGTCTCACACATGCTGGACGGGCGGCTGTCGGGCGTCCAGATCAGGCCCGCATCGGCAACGGCGAATTTGGTGTTCAACCTGGTGCCGGCGATCTGTGCACTACTGGCCCTTTTGCTGCTGGGCCCACTGGCGGCGTTGCTGATCACCGCAGGTCTTGCAACTACAACGCTCGTGTCCAGCATCGCCCTGCCATGGGCGGCAGGCGTGCAGTTTGCACCTTCGGCAGCACTGGTGGGACTGATGCTGGCCTATCCGCTGTGGAGCTGGCGGCGCCTGAGCGCAGCCGCAGATTTCCTGCAGCTGGAAATGGCCCGGCTGCAAAAGGATGGGTTGGCCATGCGTTCCCGCAAACGACCTGGCGATACCTCGGATTTTCTGGAGCGGCGTATCAACGCCGTGGAGCGCGCTTCGCGCCAAATGCGCGAGTTGCACCACTTTGTGAGCCAGAGCCTGCAGCAATTACCCGCACCCACCTTGGTGTGTGACCCCCAAGGCATCATCCTGCTCACCAATCGTGCTGCACGCCTCCATGTCGGGGGTGATCCAGAGGTGTCGCTTCAGGACCTGTCTGCGGTCGATTTATTGCAAGACCTGGTGCAGACGGGCACACACCTGCCCCTCTTCACACACGAAGGCCTGCGCGATGCCCGCATGCCGGATCAAGTCGAAGGCCGCGACGCCAGGGGCCGCAGCATGCTGGTGCAGTGCAAGCCCTTCACCGACCTTGCGCAGGCGGGCTGGCTGATCACGCTGGTGGATATCACCGACATGCGCCGAGCCCTGGAGCAGCGTGACCAGGCCATGCACTTCATCTCGCACGACATCCGCGCACCCAATGCCTCCATCCTGACCTTGCTTGAGATGCACCGCGCGTACCCCGACCGCATGCCGAGTGAAGAGCTGATGCAGCGCATCGAGCGTTACGCACAGACGTCATTGGGCATGGCTGAAAACTTCGTCAAACTGGCCAGCGCCCAGGCACAGGAATACCGCATGGAACCTCTCGATCTGGTGGCCGTGCTGGCCGAGACCGTAGACGACGCCTGGGCCATCGCGCGCGATGGCGAAGTGGAAATCACCATCGTCGCCACCCCAGAGACTGCGCCCATCATGGGTGACCGCGCTTTGCTATGCCGGGCCCTGGCCAACGTGTTGAACAACGCCATCAAGTTCAGCCCGCGTGGCCGAGAAGTGCAGTGCGCCATCGCACAACGCGGTGACCGCTGGGTGGTGTCGGTGCGCGACCAGGGGCCCGGCATCGCTCCGGAACTGCAGGGCCAGCTATTCGCACCGTTTAAGCGACTCCACGACCGCAGCCACCCAGCCGTCGCGGGCATTGGGCTCGGGCTCGCACTGGTGCATACCGTAGTGCAGCGGCACGGAGGCACGCTAGAGGTAGAGAGTGACGTGGGCCAAGGGGCGGAGTTCAGGATGGTGCTGCCGGTGCGCCTAGGCGCCAATCAGGCTGGCTGAACCGAAATCAATGTTTCATCGCTCGGCAACATAGACCATCCGTTTGAGCGTCGCCAGAGGCGCATCTGGCGTGCCCAAGAAAAAACCCTAAGTGATCTTCATCACTTAGGGTTTCATTTGGCGGAGAGGGTGGGATTCGAACCCACGGTAGTGTTGCCACTACGCCTGATTTCGAGTCAGGTACATTCGACCACTCTGCCACCTCTCCTGTGTGTCGAAGCCTGCGATTATAGCCAGATTTTCAGGGCTTGAGCACGGCGGTGCCGCCCAGGTAGGGGCGCAGCACCTCGGGCACCGTCACACTTCCGTCGGCCTGCTGGTAGTTCTCCAGCACCGCTACCAGCGTGCGGCCCACGGCCAGGCCGGAGCCGTTGAGGGTGTGCAGCAGCTCGTTCTTGCCCTGGGCATTCTTGAAACGGGCTTGAAGGCGACGGGCCTGGAAGGCTTCGCAGTTGCTCACCGAGCTGATTTCGCG